>WNGI01020358.1_pt1 | contig 12048 bp, 20 predicted proteins | sample 5400621 | NCBI WGS metagenome assembly WNGI01 (sample SAMN13153374, study PRJNA577476) | soil metagenome | isolation source: 20 cm soil or saprolite under Garry oak tree replicate 1 | place: USA:California | collected 2016-06-15 | reverse complement strand
GAAGTCGACTACTGTCCTACGCGATTCCAGGAAACAAACGTGAAAGTGGCTCACAATGGAAGTCTATCCTATATATATATCTGCGCGGTGACATTCGTCCTGGGATCTTTTACTTTGTCATCCAGAGTCTATTTTTATTAGGGCTCATAGGGCTCATATCGATATAACCGATTGGGTCATCAAGCGAATATCCGGTACAGTATTGCGAAGATGGCATATACATGATAACCTCATAACCTTGTGCGCGCGGGTCATGGGTGTTTTCCTCACCAAGAGTTTACCCGAAGATCAACAGTTCACAGAAGAGGGTATGTGCCAGGGAGATTTTCGATGTCATTTACGAAAACAATTCGTTCAATTATATTATGCACTCCTCGAAATCGTCGCCTCTTTGACTCGGACGGCCTTGAGCCATTTTATCGGGTACGGTCCAATTTCTGCTTCCCCGACCTGAAGGTAATACCCGCACACATTATTGATAGGCTGTCACAATATCTCGTCATATTTCTTTCATATCGACCGTAATATTAACTTACATCTGAAACGCAGGGCGGCCGACGTTGTCCCTCCATTCCCTTGTGCGGACCTTTGATGATCCTGAATGTGCCCTATAGGTGGATGACGACGTGAGTCTTTTCAGGAATATAGACAACAGCACCTACTCCAAGATGAATATCCATTACGAGTAGGGTTCGTTCTTGATGCTATTGGGAGTGGTTGCAGTAAGGCTCCTTATATGCTTTTCCAACGTTGCATCTATCGCCTTATGAGGTACTCTGAACAGCCATATATTTATCGCTCCTGTACACCCATGCTCCAAGACAGAAGGTTTGTGAAGGATATGACTATATCCTTGCGCACAGACAGCTTTCGTCGGGACTTAGATGAATATCGGCTGCGCGCGCACCGCGGATGTATCGGCAACCGCAGTGCAGGCGCGTATTTGTTCTTCGTCGGTCACTACTATAAGGAGCATTATATTTGAATATCGACCTATGGCGATTCGTCCGTGGCGACCGAAAGTGATGTCATACATTGGTACGAAGGCCGACTTACATTTCTTTCCAATCATCCGATGTGATTAGCGCACATAAAACACTACAGACTCGAATGTTGATTGTTTGGATGGCTGTGTTGGGGAAAGAGTGACCGACAACAGCAGTCTGATTTTATCCGCCGGTTTGGGGTCCATGTGGATGACTGTAGAAGTAGAAATTGAAAAACACGCTGATCGAAGTGGAAAGCAAGTAGTCAGTCGCACGCGAGCTCGTCTGTCCGCCCTGCAGGCTGCCGCCGTGCCAAACGGTGTGGGAGTGGGAAAGGATGACTAAGACCCGAGACGCGTGACGGCCAGGCCATAAAAGGAAAACCGTGACCTGGGCTATCATGTTCTTGCCTCACAAGCTGTGGCATATGCGGGTCATTGAACCGATTCGGTGGTCGGAATCGCAGGAAGACTTCACAGATTTGAACTTGCAAAACCCGGAATCGCACATATGGCCGAGCTCTGTCGTATCTCTCAGGTACATATTCGTGTCACGGACAAGTGATAAATGGTGCACAGCGCTTGACATCTCAGATCAACATTCTTGGTCGAAAACCTTATTCCGGGAAATGCAGACATCAGGTGTGAGGGTGTGTGATTTCTTTCTGAGTAATCCCGAGATTTCGAGGAATGTATCTCGGCCCACCTCTCTTGTCACTCTGTCTCCGGCTGAGCATGACAATAAGGACCAAAAGGGGGCGAGTGGCGCACTCCATCTGGCCTTCAACCTAGAACTTACCCAAACACCAGGAACTAACTCGGTTTGGACAATATCTCTCAGATGCATGTGACGTCATTTGCATTTACATTGAGTATATCAGTGCTCCTCGATGCCTCTTCGATGGAAGACCCCATTGTTGTTGTTTGTTCTTGCCGGCAACGCGCCCTCGGAGATGCAGTGGGTTAAATACTTGAAGTGGTCGAAGCGCCTCAACAGTAAGTTGAATTTTGAAAGGGTCTTACAATTTCTTGAACACCTTATCAGGTATAGCATTATCCGCTCAAACGCCAAGAGTACTGTAACAGCATCATTCGGCAGCGCCACACGGAATGGCTTTACGACAACTTGAAGCTGAAATTCAAAATTTTAGATCGGCCAACGCGCGCGGAGGGAGCTTCTGCCGTTTTAGTACGTTCATAGAAATTAAGGCACATCTGAGATCGATGAATTTAGACACGGCATAAACAGCTCGCAAACACTTCTGCGCACCCATAATCGGTAGTTGTACACGAAACTTGAACTTTAGATAGGGCTCAAAATAGAATGTGAGAAATCTTCATATGTTCTTCCCTTCCACATCGTGATCCTTCTTATTTGAAGCATCTTCCATAGATTATGCTGACTTTAATTTTGTCGCTTCTTGTTGGGTTCGTTGCCCTTGCAGTTGTATGGCGCAGAAAAACGGTTGCTCCTTATCCTCCGGGACCACCGCCCAAACCAATAATTGGAAATGCACTTGATATACCCTCTGAGATGCAGTGGGTTAAGTACTTGGAGTGGTCCAAGCGTCTCAATCACAACTTGATTTCTTGAACAACTTAGGTGATATTATTCATATGTCAGCTATGAGTAACCACGTCGTCATTCTTAACAAAATGAGCGATGTAACGGAGCTCATGGAGAAACGCTCGGGTATATACTCCAGCCGTCCGTGGATCCCAGTCGCTGAAATGTCAGGTGGACGTTTGTAGTAATTACACACTTTTTTGACGCTTGTTTTACAGGCTAGGAATCATCAACCTCACTGGGGTGCTTCCTTATGGCGAACAACTTCGGCGACACAGAATAATATACCACGAAGGCCTCAGAAAGGAGTTTATGCCACTCTACCGTACCACGCATGTGGAAAAAGTCCATTGCATGATTCATCGGCTCCTCAGCGATCCAGAAGGCTTCAGATCCCATTGCAAATGGTGCGTTTCAGTATAACCCCGACCACTAGGTGCTCATTCTTTCTGCAGGCTCGCCGTCGCTGTCACCATGTCTACGACGTTTGGATATGATATCCCGGTCCAGGGCACAGATACTCGATATACCGGTTTAGCAGAACAGGTCATAGCTGCGACGTCTAAGCTTTTCCAGTCAGGAGGGACCCTTATCAATGTGTTTCCGCTCCTCAGGTTTATACCTCCTTGGATTCCTGGAGCATCGACACAGAGATTTGCGGCCAATGCCAAGAAGGCGTGGATAGCCTACCAAAACGAGGCTTTTGAAGACATAAAATCAAATTTTGTAATTGAAATGCTTTGTTTCATCTCTTTCAGACAGCTGAGATTGTTCATAGCTCGCAGGAACTTTCAAGGATTGCTTATTGACAAGGTTGCTAAGCAATCGTTTGAAGGATGATGGCGCGACATTTGACGGCGAAGACGACCTCAAAGCAACTATGGGAACCATTTACATTGGTACGCACATGTCTAGTTCGCGGTAATGCCTCGTCTTGTTCAACAACGAATCAGTTGGTACAGAAACGGTGAACAAGACAAACATTTCTTCTTATGTTCCAAAATTGAACAACCAAGTGGCAAGTAGACGCAAGTAGTACAAATATTTTTCTTTATGGCCATGGGACTCTACCCTTCTGTACAAAAACGAATTCAGGCCGACATAGATAGCATCGTGGGGAAAGATCGACTTCCAACTTATGAGGACAGGACATCATTGCTTCACGTTGAGGCTGTACTACGAGAAACTTTACGGTGGAGGCCCGTTCTTCCTCTTGCTCTTCCCCACACCTCAGTTCAGGATGATATATTCAAAGGGTTCTACATCCCAAAAGGTGCGCTAATACCCTGATATATAAAATCCGCTCAGATTTCCTTTTTTAATTTAGGCACCATCGTTTTGCCGAATGCGTGGTAGGTTTCGGTAATAGCATGCAGTCGCTCGTCGTGAACTTCACCTTTCTCAGGGCAATTAGCCAGGATGAAACGATATATTCAAACGCCGACGCGTTTGATCCTGAACGCTTCTTTGATCCAGACGGCACTCTGAATGACGACACGGTCGACTATGCTTTCGGATATGGACGCAGGTATGTACCGTTTGTCGGGTAAGTTCTCGTTGCTCACTGGTACATAGGTACTGCCCTGGAAAACATATGGCCAGAGATGTCGTAAGTCATCCGGATCACATCGGAAACGTAGTTTCTCCTGACGTTATCTTATAGTTGTGGTTGATGATGGCGTCTGTGCTCGCGACTTTTGACATATCCAAAGCAAAGGACGAGAACGGGGTAGAGATAGAGATTGATCCAAATGCGTTTTTCTCTGGACTCATAAGGTAATTAATACTTTACCTTCCATACGATGAGCTCAACCGGCGTTGAAAGTGCTCCACAAGAGTTCAAATGCACAATTGTTCCTCGTCCCCCGCGAGCTGCAAACTTGATTCGTACTGCGGCCCTGGATGTTCAAGAGAGCATGAGTGTGGGGTATAAAATTGGCATTGATAGGTGATCGCTTTACCGTTGAACTTCCCGGGTCAGTTAGGACATCCGCTAGGCAATCTGGTGGGAGTGAGAGACAAGTAGGATTCTCAGTCTCAGTTTGTTCAGTCTTCCCCTGCTCTCCGTGAGCATAGCGCTATCCGCGATACAAATTCATGTTTTATAGTGTCAGTGTCACTGTATGAGTCAGTATGACGCGTCACGCGTGACCTACATACCCTGAAAAGGAAGAGTTGAAATCTGTTGTCTGCTGCTTACCTCCACCTCAACAATTGCCGCTCTGCAACTGCAGGCTAGAATTCCATTTCACAGCACTATATCACTGTGTCTTTGACTACATGTGGCATAAAAACAAGCACGGCGTCCAGTCTCCAGACAATGCAGAACTTGGCGACACCCTTCTCAAAGTACGCGGAACTCCTATGTTGACGCGTCGCTCATGAACCACCCCCTTTTCCACTTACGGAATTGAATTGCGCGCGGTGTCATACAAGTATAGAAAGGCTGAGGTTCGGTCGCCTGGTCCGACGCTTATCCTAGGCCTGTTCAGCAGCGCTGATAGAGATGCTACTTTAGGGTGAGGACATCTGTCATTGTATTCTGTGTGAGCCTATTGATGATAAGGCTTTTAGGCAAGCCTTCGTCTACATCAAGTTCGAGGACGCGATCGGGATCTTGTTTTCAAATGGGGAAAGTACTGAAAGCGTTGATGTCTATTGCCAGAAGCTCATTCCGCGATGCCCGTGCGTGACAGAGGCCAAATGGATCAAGCGGATCACTGCAAAGTGCCAGCAAATCAGCTGTCCCATTGTACATGTACAGTGTACATGCTCTCAAGGTACCACGGCAGTTCTACGCTATTCAAAATGCCTTTGCAAATATCTTAGTCACTATTCGGCTGTCTGCTTGCCCATTAAACAAGAACTTGCGGTCCACGACCGTTCATGCGCCAAGGCAAAATGATATGTGCCCATGCAACATTGGCGGTTCCACGTCACATCTGTTTGAAATGGTTTACGACAATAATAAGGTGAGCACTGGATTTAAAGTCCTCTGCATGAAATTCATAAATGCAACAAGCCCACCTTCTCACGACGGGCCAATGTAAATGCGTAATTTGATGGATGCCGGAATAGAACTGGCGACCACGAGGAGTTTCTGCAACCTCATGATGACCCTCCACGTTTAATCGTAATGACGTCATTAACACCGCCCAACCGGGGTGAGAACAAGTTGAACATTAAAATACGCACATGAACCCTTCGCATGTTCGGCTTGCCTACTTTGGAACAACAGGCTATAGAAGTATGTCGAACCAACTTTCTTTTAGTCCGTCGGAGCATCTTACGTTACCCTTCGTAGAGTCGGTTTTGTAACTCACTCCGCCAAATTAACCATAAAACCCCCAGAGAGCATCTGCCGGCTAACCTTCCTCTTACTCTGATGAGAATCGAGAGCTGATTAAGCTCGGAAGTGTCACAAAGTGTATTCCGGAGCCAACCTCGTGGTCCCTGTCAGGCAGGAATGATAACAAATGAGCGTACTCATTGCGCGGAGGGGAATTACTGAGGATCAGCTGCCGAAATGATCGGCATCGTCAACGGCTCCAGGATCAATTGGGCTCCGTATGGACGAGGCACCGCCGCAGACCACAACTTCAAACAAGAAAAATGACAATAGGGTGCAACTCCCGAGATTCCCTAAAAGGGAGCGAGCAACATTCTCGATCCAGCTTCAGACATACCAAAAGCTAGCACACCGAGAACTGACTCGGTCGGAACCATCTTGGATGCTGGTGATATAAACCCATCGTGGGCGTCAGTCCGACTTAAGGCATCATCCACAGAACATGTCGACTTCGCTCTTACCGCTTCTTGCTGGGCTAGCTCTCGTCCTTGCATTGATATGGCGCAGGAAACTGCCTGCTCCTTATCCTCCCGGACCACCGCCAAAACCATTCATTGGTAATGCAGCTGAAATCCTGTCGGAGATGAAATGGGTCAAGTACTTGGAGTGGTCAAAGCGTCTCAATAGTAAGTTGCCGTCTCGAAAACGTCTGAAAATTCTTTTGAAAAAATTAGGTGATATTATCCATATGTCAGCCATGAATAATCATATCGTCGTTCTTCACAAGATGGAGGATATAACGGAGCTCATGGAAAAACGCTCAGCTATATATTCAAGCCGTCCATGGATCCCAGCCGCTGAAATGTAAGGCTTCTCAATCGCATGACACTCAGTTCTGACGGTCATATTTCACCATGGGCAGGTTAGGTATTGATTACGTCACCGGACTGATTCCCTACGGCGAAAAATTTCGGAGACACAGAACAATATATCACGAATGCCTCAGGAAGGAGCTCATGCCACTTTACCAGACCACACATACGGAAATAGTTCATTCTGCCGTTGATCGACTTCTCAGCGATCCGGGATGCTTCAGATCTCATTGTAAATGGTGCGCTTTCAGGTATACTTCAGTTAGTGGGTGCTCACTCTCGTTCTACAGGCTAGGCATCGCTGTCATCATGTCCACGACGTTTGGATATAGCGTCACGCTCAGAGAAGCAGATGATCGATATGCTACTTTGGCAGCAGAAGTCTTAACTGTGATATCTCTGTTGTTACAGCCAGGAGGAACGCTCGTCAACATGATTCCTTTCCTCAGATTTGTCCTTCCTTGGATTCCTGGAGCATCAACACGGAGATTGGCGGCCAACGCCAAGGAGGCATCCATAGCTTATAAAACCGAGACTTATGAGAACGTGAAATCAAATTTGGTAAATGCCTCGATTCACATACTATCAGATAGCTGAAAAGTGCTCGCAGCTCGCAGGGACTTCCAATGATTGCATCCTGACGCGACTGCTGAGACACCATCTAAAAGATGACGGTATTACATTTGAAGGTGAAGACGACCTCAAAGAAACGATAGCGAATATTTACCTTGGTGCGTGCTGTCTCCTCTTCGTGCTGTGCCTTTCTAAGTCGGGGACCAGCCGGTGCAGAAACGGTATACATGACGAATTTGTTTTCCATTCCCAAATTTAACAAACGAACAGATCCAAGTATTACAATTAGTTTTCTTTATGGCCATGGCTCTCTATCCTTCCGTACAAAAGCGAATTCAGGACGAAATCGATAGTGTCGTGGGAAGAGATCGATTACCTGCCTTTGAGGATAGGGCCTCACTCCCGCACGTTGAGGCTGTCTTGCGAGAAACCTTAAGGTGGAGACCCGCCGTGCCTCTCGCTGTTCCCCATGTCTCGGTCAAGGATGATATATATAAAGGCTTCTACATTCCCAAAGGTTCGCTAATATCACAATATGCAAATATCGTTATCCCGATGCTTTCTTCTCCAGGTACACTTGTTTTTGCGAACGCGTGGTACGTCTCCGCAAATTCATGCACCACATTGCTCGCAGTGAACGCGTTTTTCTAGGGCGATCAGCCAGGATGAAGAGAGATATTCAAATCCCGACTCGTTTGATCCTGAACGCTTCTTTAATCCAGATGGTACTCTGAATGACGATAGGATTGAGTATGCTTTCGGCTATGGACGTAGGTGCGTATCACTTCCCGCATAGTATTATTCTAGTCGTTCACTGTTTGCAAATATGTAGGATCTGTCCTGGAAGATTTATGGCCAGAGATGTCGTGAGTAAGCTGCCGTGTCGGACTGCATGCCCCCCCTGAAGCCGTTTGATAGCTGTGGATAATGATGGCTTCGGTACTGTCGACTATGAACATTTCCAAAGCAAAGGATGAGACCGGAGTCGAGATCGAGATTGATCCAAATGCAATCAGTTCCAGGCTCTCAAGGTAAGTAATAAAGCTACTTTGGATACGTTTAAGATCGTTGAAGCGGGATCTTGAAAGCGCCCCACAGCCCTTCAAATGCGCCATTGTTCCTCGGTCCCCTCGAGCTGCAGAGCTGATTCGTACGGCCGCTATGGCTGTGGAAGAAAGGATGAGCACGGAGTAGCAAATTGGTTGATTAAGGTGATCAGCTTTGTTGGACGTCTTGATTGATGAACATTTCCATCCGCTAGTCCCCTTATTTTTCGGATCAGCCTCGTTCCTCGTGTACGTACCGCTGTCGCTCATGATACTTATTTATAGTCTGTACTTATGCCGTTTTATGCAGTCGGCGAGCCAAAACCAGCTTGATTATAACCGGTGACAGGTGGCAATACCAAGAATCCGTCTACTCTCTCCATGGTTCTTTCATCACTCACAAGGCATACATTTTAATCTCCACTATGATGGCCGTCACGGCAGGTTCGGTTTCCTTATTTAGGTGCCTGCGCAATTCGGCTTCATGATCTCCTTCGAATGAGCAAGACATCTAGCATGTCTGCTAGCCGGTGCATTCCACCCCGCAAGAACATTTTACGTCGGATCTGCCATCTCGACACCTGAAAGGCTCAGCGAAGTTCCATCAATCCAGAAGCAAGTCGGTCGAATGATCTCGTTCCTTTGACTCCATCCGTGCGGATGAACTTAGGATGTTGAACGCTTGAAATTTTGAATTGCTGGAACAGTGAAGGCTGAGCAAGTTAGTAAAATTATGGCTAGGCCCGCCTAACCGGCGCCTTCAATACACTCCTACACCACGTTCGAGCCACAAGCGCCGCCTGTACACGATGCTCAGTTGGCCGTCCTCATGGCCGCATCGATGTTTTGAATCGTGTTGGAGTACTTAGACATAACTTGTACGTGTTAAAAATGCTACAAACCACACCTGGTGATCTTCGATTAGGTAATGGATGAAGCCATGCACTTTTCATCCTTTCACGGTCATCTACTACCGTTTACACGAATCTTCCTCGTGTCACTGGGGCCGCTCGGCTAATTTCGAACGGCAAATATAACGAGACGTGGACTGGGCATTCATTTGTGTTGGAGCTTTTTATCCTTCTAGCGTCGGTCTTGATGCTCGATACATTAACTTGAGCATGAAAATGTTGCAGAGACACTAAGTCTGCTGGTCTACTTCCACTCCGTGTTTGTCCTCGCGATTCCTGCCTGGAGGAATGTCGTAACAGCAGCACATACCGATTGATATCACATGTCAGGGATCTTCTGTTCGAAACAGGTGGTGGCGCCATATAACAATGTCTTCACTGCGTCCGCGCGGCTTTCAAGAGCACATTCGCCCATTCAAGGAAACGTCCGCAGAATATGTCAAACATACTTTTACTTTTTCTTGTCGCGTTGGTCGTCGCTCTAGCTCCGGTGTTTCGCAAGAAACCAAATACTTGGAGTGGTCGAAGCGTCTCAATAGTACGTTGTATTTCTGAAATGGTCTGGAAGCGTCTTGAACAGCATACTAGGCGACATCATCCACGTCTCGGCCATGAATAAACATATCGTCGTTCTTCACAAGATGGAAGATATAACCGAGCTTATGGAGAGACGTTCAGCTATATACTCAAGCCGTCCGTGGATTCCGGCTGCTGAGATGTAACGTGCCTACTTACATCAATGTTAGCCACGTCTTACCCTCATTTCAGGCTAGGCATTGATGATATCACCGCTTTAATTCCCTATGGGGATGAATTACGGAGGCACAGAAAGATATTGCACGAAGGTCTTAGAAAGGAAGTCATGCCACTTTATCATGACAAGCATACGGAAAAAGTTCATCTTATGATCAATCGGCTTCTGATAAAACCCGAAGACTTCGCAAGTCATTGCAAATGGTGCCTTTTTTTCAAGTATGCTATAACTAAGCTTCTCAATCCATCTTCAGGTTAGCTGTCGCTGTCACCATGTCTACGACATTTGGATACGATATTTCAGCTGGAGAGTCAAACGATCGATATGTTACTTTAGCCGAACATATCTTGACCGTTATCCCCGAGCTTTTGCAACCAGGGCGAAATATTATCAATGTATTTCCGTTCCTGAGATTCATCCCTCATTGGATACCTGGAGCGTCGACGCAGAAATCTGTGGTCAAGGTAAAGAAACTGTGGATGGCTTACAAAACCGAACCTTATGAGTACGTGAAATCAAATTTAGTAAGTGTCCACGTTACACATACTCGCAGAAACTGAGGATTGCCGGAGCTCGCAGGGACGTCGAAGGACTGCATGTTAACACGATTATTGAGGTGCCGTATAAAGCATGACGGTGCGACGGTTGAAGATGAAGATGACCTTAAGGACACAATGGCAACCATGTATCTTGGTGCGTAGCGCCATTTTAGCATCGTTTCCTTCATTGAACCATCAATTAGCCGGCGCAGAATCGGTATGCAGGGAGAATCTAGTAATTGATTGTTTGCCCCATTAAATCAACGAGCAGACGCAATCGGCGCAACTTATTTTCTTCATGGCCATGGCGCTCTATCCTTCTGTACAAAAACGAGTCCGAGATGAGATCGACAGAGTCGTTGGGAGACATAGACTGCCCACTTTCGAGGACAGGCCCTCTCTGCCTCACGTTGACGCTGTGTTGAGAGAAACCCTACGGTGGAGGCTCGTTGCACCCCTTGCTATTCCGCATATGTCAATCAAAGATGATATATACAAAGGGTTCTACATTCCGAAAGGTAAGCGAACATCAGAAATGTAAGATACTGTTATCCATATGCTTCCATCTTCAGGCACGCTTGTTTTACCTAATGCATGGTGAGTTCTTACAAATTTATGACATATCGCGTGTTGTGAGCACATCTCTCAGGGCGATCAGCCAGGACGAAACAATATACTCGAATCCTGACACGTTTAATCCCGACCGGTTCTTTAACCCAGACGGCACCCTGAATGACGATAAGATTGAGTACGCTTTCGGGTATGGACGAAGGGATGTACCGTTTATCGCTTGGTGTATTCCAGTCGCTCACTGATCGCACAGATTATGCCCTGGAAGACATATGGCCAGAGATGTCGTATGTCTTAATCACGTCACCTGAAAACATGGCCTATTGACGTCGTTGATTAGCTATGGTTGATGATAGCGTCGGTGCTAGCGACATTCAACATATTCAAAGAAAAGGCCGAGAACGGAGTTGACATTGATATTGATCAAAATGCGTTTACCTCCGGACTCTCCAGGTACGTTATACGTTACCCTCGATACTGCAAGCTTAATTGCGACTTATGAAAGTTCCCCACGACCGTTCAAATGCGCCGTCGTTCCTCGATCTCCTCGAGCTGCAAAATTAATTCGTACAGTGGCTACGGCTGCGAAAGAAAACATGAACAGGGGATAATTGCAGCCGTAGGCCAGTCCATACAGACATTTGATCTATTAAACTAGATGCACTGACGGCCCCATAATCATATTACGGAGGATTGGTAGGACAGAACAAGTGTACTTTTTCTTATCAACGCCGAACTCTCGATCCCAAGTTGCCAGTAGTGAACGCGAACATTTGTACTCTGGGCGACCACCAGATGGTGCTCACTGAAGCGGTTACTATCACTACTGATGCAGGACCGGCCTCGGCCTTGGCCATCTTGAAATTGATGTGGACTCTCTGAGCCTAGTGATGGCGTTCAAACCTGGTTACCAACACCTCTATAAGTATTGGCTGGCACATA
>WNGI01013599.1_pt1 | contig 12048 bp, 14 predicted proteins | sample 5400621 | NCBI WGS metagenome assembly WNGI01 (sample SAMN13153374, study PRJNA577476) | soil metagenome | isolation source: 20 cm soil or saprolite under Garry oak tree replicate 1 | place: USA:California | collected 2016-06-15 | reverse complement strand
ATTTTTAGCCTGGGATCGAACTGAAAGACACTACAGTTCGATCTCCCAGAATTGAGCTGTAGGAGAATTCAGTTCAATCCTAGCGCCGCGGCTTCGTTTTCTTCGATCATTTGATCACCTTGTCCGCCCGCGCCAACACATTCGGCGGAATCGTCAGTCCGATCTGCTTGGCTGTCTTTAAGTTGATCACCAGCTCGAACTTCTTCGGCTGCTCGACAGGGAGATCGGCTGGCTTCGCCCCTTTCAAAATTTTGTCCACATACGTAGCGGCACGGCGGTACATGTCCGGCAAGTTTGGGCCATAGTACATGAGGCCCCCAGCTTCCACATACTCTTTCCAGTGGTACGTCGTCGGTAAGCGATGCTTCATTGCAAAGTCCATGACGCCTTGGGTTGCGGTAGATAGGGATGGAAGCACCATGAGAGCGTCCGGATGACTGTTCTTTAGAGATAGGAGTGACTGCTCCACTCGCCCGGGACCACGGGCTCGAAATTCGAAAGACAGAAGTTTGATACCCAATGCCGCGGCTGGCGCCTGCATCTCCTTAATGAGAAAGGCTTGGACTGGAATGGCGGGATCGAAAATGATCACCACGCGGGAGGTTTTCGGAACGATCTCCTTGAGCAGTTCTAACCGTTTTCCGCCGAGCTCCGGGCCGAAATTAGTTAATCCGGTAATATTGCCACCGGGCCGGGCAAGACTGGCGACGAAGCCAAACCCAATTGGATCCGAGACAAACGTCATGACAATAGGGATTGTTCCGGCGACCTTCTTGGCGGTCTGGGTCAAGGTCGTACCCGTGGTCACAATAACGGCCACCTTCAGATCTACCAGCTCGGCTGCAAGTTTGGATTGATCGTCGGCTCTCCCATTCCAGGATCTTTGCTCAATAGCGAAATCTTTTCCCTCAACATCACCAAGATCTCGCAGTCCTTGCCGGAATGCCTCGATGCGCGGCGATGATTCAGTTAGGATTCCTATCCGGGGGATTTTCGCTGGCTGCTGCGCCTCGGCTTTGACTGCAACAGCAAGCAGTACCACTACAAACAGGATTGGTAAGACAGCAGCTTTCTTCATTGCGCGCCTCGTTCGTGAAAGGCTTATCACGAACACGGAAGCTGAGAAAAGTGATATTTAGGCAGAAGGGAAACCCGGACTTGTCGAGGAATAATAGGGTAAATTCTGCCTGAGATTGAACTGATCGACGCAACGATCAAATCTCATAGAATTTAGCCGTAGGAGAAATCAGCTCAAGGTATCGCCGCTTCGTTTTGTTTGATCATCTGATCACTTTATCCGCTCGCGCCAGCACGTTGGGCGGAATCGTCAGGCCGATCTGCTTGGCGGCTTTCAAATTGATGATCAGCTCGAACTTTGTTGGCTGCTCAACGGGGAGATCAGCAGGCTTGGTTCCCTTCAAAATCTTATCCACGTAATATGCAGCACGACGGAAGACTTCAGCATCGCTCGATGAATAGGACATGAGGCCGCCGGCCTCCACAAAGTCACTTCTCCTTCCCACATCGAAGGCAGGCGGTTCTTTATGACAAGGTCCGCAATCTGCTTTCGGTATCTTATGAGAAGGACAGTCCTAACCGTAATAAGCGCGTTCACGCGCCCCTTGGCCGCAGCTTGGAATGCCCCCGCCAAATCAGGGTTCGGCCCGTGTACCTCTAGGGATTGAAGCTGTATCTTTAGTGCGCGTGCTGCAGGCTCGAAATCTTCAAAACTAGCCCGTATGTCCGTACTAGCATCATCAAGGACTCCTACGCGCGATATCTTTGGAACCGCCTCCTTAAGCAATTGCAGCCGCTTTCCGCTTAACTCTCGGGTAAACCTGGTGAGCCCCGTGACATTTCCGCCAGGGCGCGCCAGGCTATCGACGATCCCGGTTGTTACGGGATCGTCGTTAATCACAATGACAATGGGAATCGTCTTGCTCGCCTGCTTGAAGGCGCGGATCGCTAGAGTATTAACGGAGACAAGGACATCGAGTTTGAGTTGCAAGAGTTCGGCTACAAGGCTCGGGATACGGTCAACTTTTCCTTCGAAGTAGCGATACTCGATCACGATGTTTTTCCCTTCAATGTACCCGAGGTTTCGCAGTCCTTGCCGCAATGCATCGGCGCTCGAATCAGGAGTTGTGGGGGTCGGGTCGGCCCTTGCCGATACAAATCCTATCCGGGGAATCTTCGGCTGCTGCTGAGCCTCGGCGATGACTGCAACAGCAAGCAGGACCACTACAAACACGATTGAAAAGACCCGAGCTTTCTTCATTGCACACACCATTCGTTATGTATCACGCGGGCGCTAGCGCTAGTAGAGAAAAGTGAGATTTACGACGGAAGGCGACAGGTAGTTGATTAAGAAGATCAGATTCAGCCTGAGACTGAACTGTACGAGCGTCAATGAAATCTGGCGGCATTAAGCAGAAGGAGAATTCAGTTTGATTACAGGGTTAACGCCGAAGTTCACCCGCCGGGGCCGCCTCCAGCAGCGTTGAACTCCGAGGAACCGAAATGGCAGCCCGGTCCGCTGGAACAATTGTTGGGCGCAAGGCCTCTCTGTTTTGCCTAGAAGCTCCTATGTAATGGGCAACAATGATTACTCGCCATAAATGCCAGCACCTACGATGACCATTTCTCCGGTAGGCATTTTCGCCTTCTTGATATAGCTCATCTTCTTGGAGGGCTTGTCTTCCCCCGGTTTAGGCCACCAATAATCTACCCATCCCGATCCTTTAGTGTTGGCTGTCTTTATAAACTCCCGTACGAGCGCTTTTCCTTTGGCATCCTTCATGTCAATTAAATTTTTCCCCTCGATATCCGGTGTGGGAGGATTTACAAGGGCAGTTCCGTTGATATCATCAACGAACACGTAGGTTTTCCCGTTATACCATTTGCTGTCCTTCTTCTTAAATTCAGGAAAGGCATCCTTTCCTTTACCTTCTATTAAAGCTGCTGCGCTATTGACCAGAGCCACAATTTGTTTGGCCTCCTCAGATTGTGGGGGCCCTGCAGAAAAACCTGGGAAAGAAAACAGGTACACGACTCCAAAGAGGATTAAAATACTATCGAATAATGTTTTTCTTTTCATGAGAAACCGCCTTTAAATTTTAGTAAGGTTCCTGGCTGCTTACCATTAGTCTCTGCTACCACAACCTCGTTTCGTAACAGAACCTAACGATGCCGTCTTATCTCTCAAAGCTTAGAAGTAATCAAGTCGCGGCGACATCGGCGAAGTAACAGCATTGAACTGAACGACGCTACGGTCAAATCTCACAGGTTTGGTTAGATGGAGAATTCAGTTCAAAGCTGCGTTTCCGAGGGCGAATAGTTTGTGTAAATCTGCTCCTGCAAAGCTTTCCACTTGAATGGCTCCTTTCCTGACGGTCTTGTTCATCCACTACAACAAAACCGCCCGTCAGCGCCATTCCGTTTATGTGATCAGTTCAATCTCCGCCTGCGGACGGACGATTTAACCGATCCGATACCGATCCAACTTGCATCACTTCTAACGCCGTTTTTCGTCGACTCTCTCGGAAAAATTGCACACACCAACAAAAGGCTAGGAACAGTTATTTGTTAGCGATTGGCGAATTAATTCCTTCCAACCGCCGTTGCGCCTCTGCCTCCGTCATCGCCTCCACCTCACGCAGCATATGCGCTAGCTCTGCGTCGCTTGCCAGCTTCGCTTGGTTTTCCATGATGATGGTCGCCATTTCGGCGACCGTCGGTGACTGGAACAAGGATTGAAGTGGTAGCTCTAATTGAAACTGCTTAATGACCCGAGAGACCAGCCGCATGGCTACGAGCGAATGCCCGCCGAGATCGAAAAAGTTGTCATGAATGCCGACTTGCTCCAGTCGTAGCACCTCAGTCCAGATTTTAGTGAGCGTTTCCTCGATGGAACTCCGGGGCGCAGCAAAAAGCGTAGTCAATAACGGCCGGTGGCTATTGGGAACCGGCAACGCGGCACGGTCTAACTTGCCGCTTGGGGTTAACGGCATTGCATCGAGAACCACAAAAACAGATGGGATCGAGTAGTCCGGTAATTTGGTCGCTAGAAAACGCCTGAGTTCGTCAGCCGGCGACGGTAAGCCATTAGTAACAATGTAAGCGATCAGGCGGGTATTTTCTGCATCCTCGTGTTTTCTTGCAACGACCGCTGCTTGTCGTATACCGCCTATAGTTAATAGTGCGGACTCGACTTCACTGGGGTCGACTTTATTGCCGCGGATTTTTACTTGAAAATCCACGCGCCCTAAATGAACGAGACAACCATCCTCCGACGTCGCACCCAAATCCCCCGTGCGAAAAACCCGCTCCTTATCATCTGCCGAGCTGATACCAAATTTCTCTGATGTCCGATCGGGATCGCGCCAGTATCCCGGAGACAGATAGGAGCTACTGACAACAATTTCTCCCGGCTGTCCAAAGTCAGCCCGAGCGCCACTGTCACTAACAACAACTACATTTTTGTCTCTGGTTACATAACCGGCCGGCAAGCCTTCTTGTAAAACCCTTGTCGTCTTGTCCATGAGATACTGGCTTATGAGCCCAGTTTCGCTGGGCGCGTAAGAGTTGACAAAAATGCAATCGTCACTAAATCGCCTACAAAATAGTTCAAAATCTTTCCGGTAAGCCGTTTCGCCCATTACCTTTATTACTCGGAGATGCGGAAACCTGTCACCTTCGACAAGTGAACTTGTGAACTGGCGAAAAATTGAAACGGCGGAGCTATAGATGGTGATTTCTTCGTCTATTAGGAGTCGGGCTAATCCGACGAACCCGGTCTGTCGAAGCTCTATCGGGAAGACCGCGGCGCCGTTCAAGAGGGCGCGAAAAATATCTAGTCCTCTCAACCCCATTAAGGTTAGTTTGTCAGAGCTACAGATATGATAGTCGTTGGTCTCCGTCATTGTGTAGTGCAAAAGGTTGCGATGATTCTCGACAATTTCCTTCGCTCGGCCAGTGGACCCAGAAGTATGGAATATGAAAGCAAGACTATCGGCGCGAATAGATAACTCGACATTCGCTGGGTCGCCGCGTTTCACTAGCGCTTCAATGTTGAATGTATGGTTGGGGTCTACCAAACTGGTAAGACATTCTTCTTCCTGTTGATTGGTCACGATCCACTGAGTCTGAGTATCGTCAAGCATCGCTGAAAGTCGATCCAACGGCAGAGCGGTATCCATGATCATGCATATTTTCCCAGCCTTCAAAACTCCCAGGACCGCACTAACCAGGTCAACACTTTTGGGAAGCATCACACCGATCGGAACCTGGCTCGTTTCACATCGGGCTAGAATTGAACGAGCCAAAACGATTCGCCGCTTTGTTCAATTCGCTGTACGTAAGCTTTTTATCTAAAGATTTTACTGCAACTCGATCAGGAAAAATGTTAGCGACCTTCTCGAACCGCGCCGGGATTGAGGTCTCGACATCTTCGATCGGAAACTCGACGAACGTCCCCGACGGATGGAAACACTTGGCCCGTATAGCTTGTTGTTCGGGAGGTAGCTTCATACTGCTTCTCCTAGGGTCACGCACGGAAAGCTTATCCAACCCAGGTCGTGCGGCAATGTCCCCATCGAATTTGTATACGAGTACGATGCCGATATACAAGTCACTGACGGTAGGGCTTTTTGTTATCTCAAATTTCAAGAACTTAAGGGAAATTGCGGTAAGAAACTCTCCTTGAGAATCGGCACAGAGGATCTGGTGGAATTCGGATTTAGTTAGATTGAAAAAAAGAAACGCGCAATAGTGGGCAAACAACTCTAGATTGAAAATTTCATTCACGAAGTATGGTGAGCCGATATCCCATTCTGGCCTCAGGATTGAACGGTAAAGACGCAACGGGTCGGGTCTTTGAGAAACACTGCACTTGGGATCACCGAGCGTTTGCCGCGCGCGATGCGCAAAAAACGCGTGCGCGGCGCGCACTTAAATGCGGTCAGACCGCAGAATTCTTGCGAAAGTTATCGTGCTGAAAGTGCACTTGCGAAAAATATTGTGCTGATAGTTGTGTGTTGGCGTGGTCTCGACACCGTCCGATTTCCGTCCGATTTTTTTTAATCGCAAGCTTCACAACAACCGCCCGAAATTCTTAGCGTTTTTTCCCGTCGCGGGAATTCACTCCGGTAGCCCCCGGCTAAACCCGCGAAAGCCCGCTTTCCGAAATTTATTTTGCCAACTGACGGTTATTGTTTTTATGGTGCCCGGAGCCGGACTCGAACCGGCACAGACCTTTCGGTCCGAGGGATTTTAAGTCCTAGATTTATTCTTTCTCAGTATCTCTCAGTCAGTCAAATTCCTGAAATTCATGTGGTTTCTGGTCCACGAGTACGCCTGAGTATGTCCTGGTATGTCCTGGTTAAACTACAATCAAACTACAACCTATTATCACGTTGAAAACTTTTGCGTCGGTGATTAGTTTTTTCTGTTCTTGCGACTTTCCTACTAACCTTTAGATTTTTCGAATTTCTTAAGCTCGCGAAAGAACTGGTGCCATTTCTCTTCATCTCGACTTCCATCCGGCTTGATCGTTTGACAACAAAACCACTCAATCATTTTGACGGCCAAAAGTTGCATATCCTTAACGATCCCGACAAAAGCATTTGCGCGTCCACTATCTACATCGAAAATTCCTAGTCCTTCCTTTTCGGCCATTCGGGTTAAACTACCGTGAAAGCCGATTCGGTGTCGGACAAGTTTTAACTCGTCTTTAAACGGAGCTAACTTATCTTCAAATTCTCGCAAATCTTTCTCGAATGGATGCTCAAAGTTCCGCCAAATCTTTAGTAAATTTACAGAATCATTCCGATCATCAAACAAAGAATATAACCAACTAGCAGACTCAATTGCCAAAGTTCCAAATCTTGTTAAATGAAGGGGTAGTTTACTGTTTACGTTCCGACAAGCTTCCAGTGTCATCTCGGCGAGATAGCAATACCGCATCAGTCTTTCCACGCTAATGGTCACGGACTCTGGAAGCGTCATAATTAAAATCAATATACACGCCCCTCATCATACCAGACAATCTAACAGCCCCGAAAATGCTCAACCTGTGGTATAGTCGGTCCCGGTAACCGGAGGTTCATTGTGAAAAGGGTGATTTTTGTAAGTCTCTTGATTCTGGTATGGGCTTCGCTTGGCTATTCACAAGAGCTGGCAACGGGCAAGACAACTGCGGAGTTTTTAAAAACGTGTGAGTTCGTAATCGATAGCAAAAAGCGTCCTGAAGATTTTGAGAAAGCTTATTTCAATACTGGAATCTGCCATGGATACATTTCCGGTTTTGTAGACGCTATCCCAGTTCTTCAGGAAGGGTTCAAAAGGAACGTTTTTTGCCTACCAACCAGCGGGATTAAAAATAAATCAGTACGAGTAATCATGTTTCTTTCGCTTCTAGCAGAGTACCCCTGTAGATGAACGCTGCGATATGAAAAAGTCAGTTCTCTTTCTTGTACTATTCACATGGGTGCTCTTAGAACCACCGAATGACAAAAACGGTAACCCAATAAAGGGAGCGCCTTTGAAAACCTGGAAGATACCTTCATTTGGTTCAAAAGGCACAGCACCGGCATACTTTGATACGAAGAAAGATTGTGAGGCACATAGGGCAACCATGTGGTTCGGTCAAGAAAAGGTTTGTTTTCCAGTGGATGAACTAAAGAATCGTTAAGTAACAAATCTAAGAAAAAGAGCGTCGCCGAATCGGGTTCTGAGCCAGCTTGCAAGCAAGGATTCAAAAATGGCAAAAGTTAAAATTGAAGATTGGTCGCTGCACTTCACAAAAGTTACTTTAACAACGACGCAAGGCAATCCTTTATTCTAGTGAGCCAGTAGAACCAATTTCCAGGCCCTATATTGAAACGGGCACGTAGAGCGTCTTCGTTTTGAAACCCGATTTTAGCTTGCCTCTCATACAAGCGTTGTGCCTCACCTGCCAAATTCTTAAAAGGCTTCACCCACGACCCTTCGACAAATGCTGTAACTTCACCGGAGCACCAAGGGCAATCCATGTAGCGCGATACGCATATTTCAAGAACCCGTATCTCATTTATCTGTAACTCTATACTTCCAAGCGATTCGCCATCTGGCATTGATCCAGAGGGTGTTAGTTGAAGGGAATACCTCTCACCTCGGTATGTAAAACCGACTGAATCGTTCGCGCCGTGAAGGTCCGCCAGCGAATTAGGCACTATCAACGGTTGATTGTTCTTCCAAGCCGGATAACATCGAGCCTTGTCATAAAAGTCACATAGCGCATCTGGTAGCCCGAGCTTTTTGGCTCGTCTCTTTCGGCGATTAATTTGAGCCACGAGTCTGTCAACGTCGCTCACTTGGGAACTCCCTGCATCTTCGCTCACCGCCTAGAAATAAGTCATTCTCTTTCCTGTAGCTTGCGACTATGATCGAGCCTTTTATTGACTATCGATTGCAGAATGTCGAAATTCTTTTTCGTAGTAAGGCTGACACTGTCAATTAGGTTTTTCCGACGTTTCTGGCTTGCGTAATAGAGTCCCGCAATGACGCTTTCATAGTTTGCATCGGCTGAGAGCTTTAGACCCGTCCGCAACAGATTTAGGTCCGGGGGTTCAAACATTTGTTCCATTGTTCTGTCCTTACCTTCGCTGCTGCTCGGTAATAGATCAAAGCGTTCTGCTTCGTACTGGCCCAATTTATATCGCCCGTATCCCCGGCGATTTGGCTATCTTTCGCATGATCCGCGTATTGAACTGGAGAATAAACAGGTGAGTTCAAAACGCTTTTGGGTAAAATTATACTCAAGAAGAGCTTACGTCTTTGATTGATTCGAATACTTTCAAGGGCTCGATGGCTTATCTGAAAATGTCTCAATGGAAAAATTGAGTCCGAGGTTCCAGTTGCTTTCGATGTGAACGATTCAAGACTATAGCGCGAGAATTGGGTCGAGCTTGTGAAGAGGTCGGACGGCAAAAATGGTGCAGAGGCAGAAAAACTCGGCCTCGAGTGGTGTATTCGGCATTCAATCATCGATATAGTTGAATTTGTTTCTAAGGAGAAATGATCATGGCTGAAATCCCTTGTTTTATTGTCAATGCTGGCGATATCGGTGAATTTAAACTTGCCATCATGAAAAATCACCTGGATCACTTGGGTGAAGGTATCAGGATCGTGAAGCATGTCTTGGGCGATGAACCGGATGATGATATTCCTATTCATTTAAACATTACCCAAGCAGCTCAAACAGCTCTCGCTCTTCTCCATCTTCTAGTCACGGCTGATCCTACGCTGACTCCTCTTGAAGAAGTGTTTAAAATCCTCGCTGACAGAATTAAAAACGTTGGAGAGCCGCCTTATACCATCATCCAATACGATACCGATAAACAAACTTTCATCCCGCCAATTTGAGTGAAAATATAGTTTGAACTTGACTGGATTCACCCTCCCGAAAGTTTCAGCGATCTGTGAAAATCGAAGAATCTTCGATCCAAAGAGCCGTGCTTCAGATAAAAACATCGTTGTTCGTTATCTAAAGGCAACATCCAAACATTTTTGCCAAGTATTTGGGCTTCTTTGGCTGACGATAAAATCCCTTGAATTTGGATTAAAAGTCCCTAGCCATAAATTTCGTTGTTGATCTCTGTCAGTGGGTTTCCTTAGTGATAAGTAAACCTTGTTCCAACTACACGCCATCTCTTTCCTTCTCGGTCGAGCCTTGTTCGTATTGGTGGTTTCAGAAGATAGGGGCGGGGGTGTCTCAAGCGGATCGGGAACGGTCCACGGCCAAGGAACGGCGGATGTCAGTGACCTTTTGATTCAAGCGATTAGTTTGCAGCGTCTACGATCAGATTACGTCAAAGACCCAAATCCAGCTCGGATAATCGAAGCGCAGCAAGCTTTGAAAGATGATGGTATCTACTCAGGGCCGGTGGACGGTAGGATGAGTCAGACGATGCGCGAAGCTATAAGGTCGTTTCAACGTTCGAACCAACTTAATGTGACTGGAACCATTGATGAGGACACGGCTCAACAGTTAGGGCTTCAACAAAATGATTCACAGGTATCTTCTACAAACCGATGATTTCAAGCCACCCGGTTAACTAAAAAATCGCCACGATATATTCTAGCCATTACCTCGTATCCGTATAATTTGGATTGGACTTGCCCGGATCGTAGCCGATGAGTGTTTGATCCTATACTCTCCTCTATCTAATCCCCCTTGAATTGACGCCGCGCTTGGCGATATGAGTCCCATGGGTTTGAGATATCGCGGCGGTGGGTAGATGAAGACGATTAGAAACAAATCAACTGGCATTCCATTCACCGATCGGGATGCTTGCGTATTCCAAGACCTTTTCGATGCACTCAAAAATGTTTACGGCGAAGAAGCACAAGGCTACATGCGCCAATATCTCAAACTCTGGCCGCAGTACCTCAAACTCCAAAAAAACGGAGCGAAGGTGAGAATTTCGCCGCCCCGCTTTGGTCGGAGGCCACTGCTCATTATTGATGGGTGAACGATGCTCGACCCCGAACAAATCAACGACAGACGATTATTCCTTCAACGACTCCGCGAACTCACCGCAGAGCGAATTGAGCAAGAGATTGCCGAGCAACAGCAAACATGGAAAAAACTGCTCGAAGAAAAGAACCTAGCGACCATCGAAAGACTCGCGGCGTGTAAAAACTCCCACAGATTTTGATTCAAACTGAGACACTACTGAGCCCCCTACACGATAACATCCTCGTTTAAGTCGGCGGGGTATCCGAAAGGATTAAATCACGGAGCAGGGTTATCAATTCTGAGAGATTAATGGGTTTGGTCATGTAACCGTCCGCGCCAAGTTTGATGCACTCGGCGCGATTCTCTTCCGTTGGATAGCCGGTGACCATAATGACACGAGTCGATGGACTGAGCTTTTTGATTCGCGCTAGGAGTTCAATGCCATCAATCGGAGCCATTTTGATATCGAGAACAGCGACGGAGAAGTCTACGCAATCGACATACACGAGTGCTTGGCGGCCATCGAGCGCGGTAGTTATTCGATAGCCTTCTTTGGAAAGAACTCGGTCTACCAGCACCAAAAAGTTTGGTTCGTCATCCACGAAAAGAAGAGACGGTTGCATGATGCGTTAAACCGGTTGTTCGGCGTTTACTATGTCGTCATGGTACACGCACTCTAGTATAGAATCGAAAACGGAAGCAACCTGGTCGCCCGGTTCTTAATTCCGAATCCTTTCGCGAAGAACTCATGTCTCCAGCTTAATGAGGCAAAAACGATACGATTCGGGTTTATGGCGTTAACTGCGATAATGCTCTCTCTCGCGATTGTAATGCCGGTGTTGTCCATACTGGTGGCCAACTGCAATAACCGCTCTTTCGCTTCATGAGTGGATGGTCACGAAGGGTCACAGACTAGTAGACGCACGTTCTTAGGGGGTGTCAATGAAATTAAATTATATTTCCTATCCCGTTTTGTGTCGGAAAGCAGACAAGTAAATGTTTCACGCCATCATTCCGTCGCGGATTCATACTCAAGTTTGTGCGGTTGCGTCCGGTAGTTTCTCCGCGTAAAGTACGGCCCTCGTAGTCAATGCACGATATGAATAATGTCCTCATAGTTGACGACAATCAGTACCTCAGAGAAATTCTGGCGACAATGCTACGATTTTCTGGCTACGAAATCTCACAAGCGGCAAACGGCTCGGAGGCCCTAAAAATGGCAGTTTCCGCTAAACCCAATGTTATTTTGTTGGATATTCAGCTCCCCGATATGAAAGGCGCGGATGTAGCCCGAGCGATAAGAACACAGTCAGCGAGCGCCCATATACCTATCATCGGTTGCAGTGCGTTTCTTGGGGGGCATTGGAGGCAACAGGCGCTCCATGCCGGAATGGTCGATTACTTAGAAAAGCCGATCCCGTTGGAGGTAATCCAAGCAAAAATCAAGGAGTTTATTTTGAGTGAGAGCTAACCACGTCTAGCAGGTGTGGAAAACTAACAAGTCACTTTGGAAGAACTTCTAGTTATCTATCAGGCCTCGCCCGAATCGA
>WNGI01017748.1_pt1 | contig 12052 bp, 9 predicted proteins | sample 5400621 | NCBI WGS metagenome assembly WNGI01 (sample SAMN13153374, study PRJNA577476) | soil metagenome | isolation source: 20 cm soil or saprolite under Garry oak tree replicate 1 | place: USA:California | collected 2016-06-15 | reverse complement strand
AGGCGCGCGCGCAGGCGCTCGACGGCCGCAGCGACATCTACTCGCTCGGCGTCGTCGCCTACCAGTGTCTCACGGGGAGCGTGCCGTTCGACGGCGAGGACTCCTTCTCCATCGGCTACAAGCACATCATGGAGGAGGTGCCCGTGCCGCCACTCGAGACGTACGACCAGCGTACCTTGTTCGAGATCGTCCGCAAGATGATGGCGAAGGGGCCGGACGACCGCTTCCAGAGCGCCGACGACTTGGTCAACGCCCTCGAGGCCGGTGGCGGGTTCGCCGCGGTCGGGCTGTCGACCGCCCCCACCCGCGCCATGCCATCGCTCGCGGGCGCCCGCCTCGCCGGGGCGCCCACCACGCCCATCCCGCGCACCCCGACGGGGGCGCGGCTCGCCGCCGCCGTCGAGCCGCACCACCGGTCCGTGGGCGCGGGAATCGCCCTCTGGGTCTTCGTCGTCGTCGTGGCGCTGGGCGCCCCCGGTCTGTACGCCTACAAGAAGGGCCTGCTCTTCTTCGCGCGGGCCGCGGTCCCCGACTCGGTCGCCGCCGCCATCCACGACACGGTCGCGCAGCGGCTGCTCGGCGACACCGGCGCATCCGCGGCGGCGGACAGTCCCACCACGCGGGCCGCGCCACCGCCTCCCCCCGACGCGGGCCGCCCAATCGCACCAGGTACGCCGGGGCGGCTCACCTTGCAAGGCGTGCCGGCGGGATCGCAGATCACGCTGAACGGACAGCCGTTCCGCGGCACCCAGGGCGATGTACCGCCGGGTACGTACAAACTGGCGGTGCGGGCGGCCGGCTTCGCGCCCTTCGAGCGCCCCCTCGTGATCACACCCGGTGTGCCGTCCACCGTGAAGGTCGAGCTGGAGCCGGCGGCGGATGGCGGAGGAACCGACGGCACGACGGGACCCTGCGACCTGTTTGGGCCGGCCTACAATCAAGACAAGATCTGTTTCGATAGGGCGCCAGTGCCGCTCTCCCTCACGCGGATCCCCGTTCCGGCCGACGCCACGATCTTTCCGCGTCAGGCGATCCTGCTGTTCCACGTGTCGCGCACCGGCGAGACCCTCGAGGCCCGGGTGTTCATTCGCTCTAACGTCGAGACGTTCAACGATCAGGCCTTGGATGTCGCGAAGACCCTGCGCTGGAATCCCGCGCTGAAGAACGGCGACCCCGTCGACGCCTGGGTGCAGTGGCCGTTCCAGCCGGCGAGGCAGTAATCAACATCCACGCGACGGCCTTCATCGCCCCGGGCGCCGTGGTGCTCGGGGACGTGACGCTCGCCGCGCGCGCCAGCGTGTGGTACGGCGCCGTGCTGCGTGGCGACATGGCGGCCATCGTGGTGGGCGAAGCCAGCAACCTGCAGGACGGAACGATCGTGCACGTGGACGAAGGGAAGCCCGCGCAGATCGGTGCCCGGGTCGGGGTCGGCCACCGTGCCATCCTCCACGGCTGCACGGTGGAGGACGACTGCCTGATCGGCATGGGCAGCGTTCTCTTGAACGACGTCCACGTGGGCACGGGGTGCGTGGTAGCGGCGGGCGCCGTGGTGCCGGAGGGAACCCGGGTGCCGCCGGGGTCGTTGATCGTGGGCGTGCCTGCGCGGGTGGCGCGCCGGGTGGACGACGCGTTGCGGGAGCGGATCCGCCTCACATGGGAACACTACGTGGCGGAAGCCGAGCGGCATCGCGCCGGCCGGTTCCCGATTGCGCGAGCAAGTTTGTGATGTGAATTGGTGAAATCGTTGGGCGCGCGGCGCCGGACGCGCGTGTTGCCCGGACGAGCCAACGGGCCTACCTTGCCCCTCCGCGTTTCTTGTATCGCGCGCTGTTAACTTTCCGCTATTGCACGCGCTTTGAGCATGCTCACACCGTGAGGGACGAGCCAGCATGACCGCCGCCACCCGCAAAGGGACGCTCGATCTGAGCCCCAACGCCATCACCGTGCTGGAGCGGCGCTACCTGGTGAAGGACGACCAGGGGGCGCCGGTCGAGCACGCCGAAGACCTGTTCTGGCGGGTCGCCCGCACCATCGCCGAGCCGGACGGCCGCTACGGCGCCTCCGCCAAGGCGGTCGAGGGCCTCGCCGAAACGTTCTTCGAGCTGATGGCCACCCGGGTGTGGATGCCGAACTCGCCCACCCTCATGAACGCCGGCCGGCCGCTGGGCCAGCTGTCGGCGTGCTTCGTGCTGCCGGTGGACGATTGCCTGTCGAACGGCCAGAGCGGCATCTACGACACGCTGCGCGCCATGGCGCTGGTGCACCAGTCGGGGGGCGGGACGGGCTTCTCGTTCTCGCGCCTGCGGCCCAAGAACGACGTGGTGCGCTCCACGATGGGGGTCGCCTCGGGTCCCGTGTCGTTCATGAAGCTGTACGACGCCTCCACCGACGTGGTCAAGCAGGGCGGCACCCGCCGCGGCGCCAACATGGGCATCCTGCGGGTGGACCATCCCGACATCCTCGAGTTCATCGCCTGCAAGGACGACCTCACGCAGGTCACCAACTTCAACATCTCGGTAGCTGTCACGGACGCCTTCATGCGGGCGGTCGAAGAGGGCACGAGCTACGCCCTGATCCACCCGCGGCACGGCGCCGTGGTCGGTCAGCTGGATGCCCGGGAGGTGTTCCGCAAGATCGTCCACGGCGCCTGGAAGACGGGGGAGCCGGGAGTGTACTTCATCGATCGGGCGAATCACTACAACCCGGTGCCCCACTTGGGAACCTACGAGGCGACGAACCCCTGCGGCGAGCAGCCGCTGCTCCCCTATGACGTGTGCAACCTGGGCTCGATCAACGTCGGCCTGTTCGCCCGGGACGGAGACGTCGACTGGGACCGGCTGCGGACAGCGGTGCACCTCTGCACCCACTTCCTCGACAACGTGATCGACGCGAACCGCTACCCCCTCCCCGAGATCGACGCGCTCGCCAAGCGCATCCGGCGCATCGGGCTCGGCGTCATGGGCTGGGCGGATCTGCTGGTGCAGCTCGGGCTGCCGTACAACTCGGACGAGGCGGTGGCGCTCGGCCGCAAGCTGATGGAATTCGTGGACGAGGAGGCGAAGGTCGCGTCGGAGAAGCTGGCGGAGCAGCGCGGGGTGTTCGCGGAGTGGGAGCGCTCGATCTGGGGTCCGGACGCGACGTGCGCCCGCGGGCCGCAGGGCGAACGGGTCCGCCCGATGCGGCGGCTCCGCAACTGCAACCTCACCACCGTCGCGCCCACGGGGACGATCTCGATCATCGCGGGCTGCTCGTCGGGCATCGAGCCGCTGTTCGCCGTCGCCTTCATGCGCAACCAGGCGGGTGTGCTGATGCCCGACGTCAACGAGGACTTCGTGCGCCTCGCGAAGCAGGAGGGCTGGTACTCGGAGGCGCTGATGCAGCGGATCGCCGCGGCGGGCCACATCCACTTCGACGAGGTGCCCGCGACGTGGCAGCGCGTGTTCGTGACGGCGCACGATGTGACCCCCGAGTGGCACATCCAGATGCAGGCGGTCTTCCAGGAGTTCACCGACTCCGCGATTTCCAAGACCTGCAACTTCTCCAACGACGCGACCGAGGAGTACGTCGAGAAGATCTACCGCTACGCCTACAAGCTCGGCTGCAAGGGCGTGACGGTGTACCGCGACGCGTCACGCGAGATGCAGGTGCTGTCCACCGGCTCCACCGCCCAGAAGGTCAAGGAGCAGGCGACGGGAGCGGCGGGGGAGGACGGCCAGCGCCAGCTCGCGGAAGCGCTGGGCCGGGTCGCCGAGCTCGACGCCGAGCTCGAGCGCACGCGGGCGCGGCTGCACGACGCCGAGGCGGAGAACCTGCAACGGCGCGCCAAGCGCTCGCGTCCCGACCTGCTGAAGGGCTCGACGCGCCGGGTCGAGACGCCGCTCGGCACGATGTACGTCACCATCACGGAGGACGACAAGGGGCAGCCGTTCGAGGTCTTCATCTCGCTCGGCAAGGCCGGCGGGGCGCTCATGGCGGACGTGGAGGCGATCGGCCGGCTGATCTCGCTCGCCCTGCGCTCCGGTATACCGATGACGGAGATCTACCGCCAGCTGCGCGGCATTTCGTCCGACCGGGCGGTGGGGCTGGGCCCGAGCAAGGTGCTGTCGGTGCCCGATGCCATCGGCATCGCGATCGAGAAGTGGATGCAGGACAAGCAGGGCGTGCAGCAGGACCTGCTCGGCGCGGCGGCGCTCCCGGCCCGCGGGGTGGTCCCGGGGCAGGGCGGCCCGGCCGCGCTGCGCGAGAGCGAGGGGGAGGGGGAGGGGGAGGGGGAGCCCCGGCAGGATTTCATCGGCGCCTGTCCCGACTGCGGCTCGCAGCTCGCCTTCGCCGAAGGGTGCGCGAAGTGCCACGTGTGCGGGTTCTCGGAGTGCGGCTGAGCCGCGCTCACTTCTCGAACATCAGCTCCTTCGCCCGCTGCGTGGCCTTCACCACGGCCTTGATCAGCGTGACGCGCAGCTTTCCCTCCTCCAGCTCCAGGATGCCGTCGATGGTGCACCCCGCCGGCGTGGTGACGGCGTCCTTGAGCAACGCGGGGTGATCTCCCGTTTCGAGCGCGACCTTGGCGGCGCCGAGTAGCGTCTGTGCCGCGAGCAGGGTCGCCACGTCCCGCGGCAACCCGACCTTCACGCCCGCCTCCGCCAGCGACTCGAGGATGATGTAGACGAATGCCGGCCCGCTGGCGGACAGCCCGGTCACCGCGTCCATGTGCTTCTCGTCCACCACGACGGTCCGGCCTACCGTATCGAACAGCTGGCGCGCCGACAGGAGGTGAGCGTCCGTGGCATGGCTCCCCCGGCAAATACCCGTCATCCCGGCGCCTACCTGACACGGCGTGTTCGGCATCGCGCGCACCACCGGCACACCTCGTTCCAGGCGACCCTCGATGTAGCTGGTCGGCACCGACGCGGCGGCCGAGACCACGAGCGTCGCGGGCGTCACCTCGCCGCGGATCTCGTCGAGCAGCTCGCCCACGTTCTGAGGTTTGACCGCGATCAGGATGACCTTCACTCCGCGCGCGGCGGCGCGGTTGTCCGTGCCGACCGCGACGGGGAGTTGCGCGCTCAGCGCGCGCGCCCGCTCGACGTGGCGCACGGTGGCGCGGGCGTGGCCGGGCGTGAGGCCGGCCTTCAGCAATCCCTGGAGCAGGATCGACCCGATCTTGCCCAGCCCGAGCACTGCTACCGGTTCGTCCGTCATGACCACCTCATCGCAGGTCCTCCTCGAGCAGCGTCGCCGCGTCGGTTTTCTCGTCGCGGTACTTGATGATCACCGGAGTGTAGAGCGACAGCCCCCAGCGGGCGGCGGCCGGGCCGGGTACGGCCCGCGCCCCGGGGACGACCACGGCTCCGGAAGGAATCTCGAGCGGTCGCTCACCGGCGCGTCGGTACGGCTCCAGCACGCCGCCGATCTGCGCCGCCGCCGACAGATGCACCCGCTTGCCGATCTGTGCGCACGACCCGACGAGCACGTGACTGTCGATCATCGCACCTTCGTCGACGTACGCGCCGACATTCACGTACATCGGCGGCATGCAGACGACCCCGGGCGCGACGTACGCACCGTCGCGGATGCTCGATCCGCCGGGCACGATGCGCACCTGGTCGGCGAGCGTGGTGGGCCGCAGGGGATACGTGTCCTTATCGAAGAAGCGCCAACCGGCCGCGGCCGGCATCTCGACCAGCGCCCCGATCCGGAAGCCGAGCAGGATGCCGCGCTTCACCCACGTATTGACGCACCAGGCTCCGGTGGCCGTCCGGTCGGCGGCGCGGATCTCACCCCTTGCCAGAGCGGCGCGAAACTCGGCGAACAGCGCCCGCTCGGCGTCACCGTAGCTCGGGCGCTCGGTCGCGCTGAGCGCTTCGACGCGCTCACGCAGCGACATGCGCCGCGCCCTGAAGGAGGCCGAGCTCCGCGAGCACCGCGCGCACCCGGGCGCGGGTCTGCTCCTGAACCGGCACGAGAGGCAGGCGGAAGTGCTCCTCCACGAGGCCGAGCGCGGCCAGCGCGGCCTTGACCGGTCCGGGGTTCGACTCGATGAAATTCGCCTCCATGAGGGGGAGCAGGCGGTAGTGCAGGGTGCGCGCCGCCGCCCAGTCACCGCGCAGGGCAAGGTCGGTGAGTCGCGCCATCGCGTCGGGTACCTCGTTCGACGCCACCGACACGACCCCGTCGGCGCCCAGCGCGACGAGCGGCAAGGTCACGGCGTCGTCGCCCGAGAGCACGCAGAAGTTCGGCGGCCGGTCGCGCAGGATCGTCATGATCTGGGAGAAATCGCCCGAGGCCTCCTTCGTGCCCACGATGTTGGCGCGCTCCCGGGCGAGGGTCAGCGTGGTGGCGGCGGTGATGTTGGACGCCGTGCGGCCCGGCACGTTGTAGAGCACGACCGGGAGATCCTCCACCGCTTCGGCAACGGCTCGGAAGTGGGCCACGAGCCCGCCCTGGGTCGGTTTGTTGTAGTACGGCGCCACGACGAGGATGGCGTCGGCGCCGGCGCCACGGGCGGCGCGCGCCCGCTCGATCGTGACGGCGGTCGCGTTGCTCCCGACGCCGGCGATCACGCGGGCGCGCCGGCCCGCCACCTCGACCGTGAGCGCGATGAGCCGCTCCTGCTCCCGCGCATCGAGCGTCGCTCCCTCCCCGGTCGTGCCGCACGGCACGAGCAGGCGCACGCCTCCCCCGATCTGCCGCTCGAGCAAGGCGCGGAACCGCGTCTCGTCCACCTCGCCCGTCGCAGTGAAGGGCGTCACGAGCGCGGTTCCGCAGCCGCGCAGCCATTCCACGCGCAGCGTCATACGGCCTTCCTTTCCATCTCCAGCATGTCGTCCAAGACGTCTGCGAACGCGTACATGCCCCGGCGGCCTCCCCCCGACAGCCAGCGGGCCGCGAGCAGCGCGCCGGCGGCGAAGGTCTCGCGGCTGCGGGCGGTGTGGGTCAGCAGGATCTGATCGCCCGGCGAATCGAACCCGACGCGGTGCGTCCCCGGAATGTGGCCCGCCCGTGTGCTGGTCAACGACACGTCGGATCGTCCCAGCCCCCGCAGCAGGATATCCTTCAGGACGAGCGCGGTGCCCGAGGTCGCGTCGCGCTTGGTGGCGTGGTGCGCCTCCTCGATGAACGGGTCGTACCCGGCGAGCCCGTGGAACAGCGCCGCCGACCGTGCGACGATCTGATAGAACAGATTCACTCCGATCGAGAAGTTCGCGCCGTAGACGAGCGCAGCCCCCCGCTCGTCGACCACGCGCCGCACGTCCGCCTCCCGCGCCTGCCACCCGGTCGTGCCCTCCACGAGGGGCACCCCCGCTGCCGCGCACGCGTCGACGTGCGCCGGCACGGCGTCGGGCGCGGAGAAGTCGATGGCCGCGTCGTGACCGGGGAGCAGTCGAGCGATGTCGGCCGTATTGCGTGAGGTGAACACGGCGCCGACCTGATGTCCCGCTGCGGCGGCGTGTGCCGCGGCGGCGCGTGCCATGCGGCCGAACCCGAACAGCGCGAGCTTCATGCGGCGCTCTTCCCGCACAGCAGGGCGCGGACCAGGTGGACATAGTTGTCCGCGCCGGCCGCCAGCTGCTCGAGCGAGATCCGCTCGTGGGCGGTGTGCGCGTCCAGGATCGACCCGGGCCCGATGAGGAGCGGCGCGCCCCAGTTCCCCAGATTGGGAATGTCGGTCGTGAACCGGACGACGCACGTCTCGAATCCCGGCACGGTCGTCAGGCGGACGGGGTTCACGGCGCTCAAGTACTCGATGCGCGCGCGCCCTCCCACGGCCCGCTCGAGCAGCTGTCGCACGGGTGTGGCGTCCGTCACCAGGCGAATCTGCAGGTCGGCCCGCGCGTCGCCCGCCACGACGTTGGGCCGCGACCCGCCCGCGATCACCCCGATGTTGAGCGTGGTGTCACCGAAGAACGGATCGCTCGGCCAGGACGTCCGGCGCACGTCCGCGAGCACGTCGAGCAGAGGGTCGATCGCCGATCGCCCCGCCTCGGGGTAGGCCGAGTGCGCGGTGACGCCCTCGGTCCGGAGCGACAGCCGAAGCGAGCCTTTGGAGCCGGCCGCGAGCTTGTTGTCGGTCGGCTCGCCGTCGATCAGCCAGCGGCACTCACCGGCGCGCGGATGCGCATTCGCCGCCCGCGCGCCGGCGCTCCCCATCTCCTCGTCTACGACGAACAACAGCCCGATCTCGCCCACCCCCTCGGCCCGGAGCCGCTCGGCCGCGGTGATCTGGGCCGCCATGATGCCCTTCGCGTCACACGCGCCCCGCCCGTACAGAAAGCCGTGCTCCTCCCGCGCCGGGAGATGAGGCGGCACCGTGTCGAGGTGCGTGGACAGCACGGCGCGGGGGGGACGATCGGTCGTCGCCAGCACGTTGGGCCGGCCCGGCGCGGCCTCGAAGACCTCCACCGCGTAGCCCAGCTCGGCGAGGTGCGCCGCGACGAAGCGCGCCGCCTCGGCCTCGTCGCCGGACGCGGACGGAATGTTCACGAGCCGCTGCGCCAGGGCGACGAGCGCGGTCACGACGCCGTCCGGCCGATGGCGTCGGAGCCGGTCGCTGCGCGCGCCTGCTCGAAGCACGCCGCGTGCAGCCGGCGCACCACCTCGTGCACCCGGTCCTCCGCGACTACGAAAGTCAGATTGACCCGCGAGGCGCCCTGGGAGATCAGTGAGACGTTGATGTCCTCGACGGTGCTGAAGATCCGCGCGGCGATCCCGGGTGTCGTGCGCAACCCCTCGCCGACGACACACACGATCGCCCGGTGCGGCTCGACGCTCACTTCGCCCAGCGCCCGCAGCTCGCTCACGATGGTGGGCAGCGCGCGGGCGTCCTCCAGCGTGAGCGAGACGCTGACTTCCGACGTGGTCACGACGTCCACCACCGTGCGATGGCGGTCGAACACCTCGAACAGGGCGCGCAGGAAGCCGTACGCCCCCAGCATACGGGTGGACGCGATCTGCAGCACCGTGATCCCGGTCTTGTGCGCGATGGCCTTGACCGCGCCGGGCCACACCGCGGGCTCCGCCGCCACGACCGTTCCGGGGTCGTCGGGCGCGAGCGAATTGCAGATGCGAACCGGAATATGCCGCGCCGTCGCCGGCTCGATCGTCTTGGGGTGCAGGACCTTCGCCCCGAAATACGCGAGCTCGGCGGCTTCGGCGTACGAGAGACGCGGAATGGGGCGCGCGCCCGGAACGACCCGCGGATCGGCGGTGAGGACGCCGCTCACGTCGGTCCAGATCTGGATTTCGCGAGCCGCCAGCGCGGCACCCACCAGCGCGGCGGTATAGTCGGAGCCGCCCCGGCCCAGCGTCGTGGTCCGGCCGCCTGGCGTCGCGGCGATGTAGCCTCCCAGCACGGGGACCAGCGCGGCATCGAGCAGCGGGACCAGCTCGGCCTCTGTGCGGCGGTCCGTATCGGCCGGGAGCGGCGCCGCCCTGCCGTGCGTCTCGTCGGTGATGATGCAGCGGCGCGCGTCCACGGCGCGCGCCGGCACCCCCGCGGTCGCCAGCGCCGCCGCGAGCAGGCAGGCGGACAGTCGCTCGCCGTAGGACACGATCTCGTCCTCCAGCGCCGCGCGCTCCTTCGCCTGCCCGGCCAACCCGTCGAACAGGCCGGTGAGCGCATCGCGCGCGTGTGCGAGCTGGTCCTGGAACGGCAGGGCGGCGTTCCCGTGCAGCAACGCGCGTCCGACCGCGTCATGCCGGGCGAGCTGCTCGTCCACGATGCGGCGGGCGCGGGCCGCGTCGCCATCGGCCGCGGCCGCCGCCGCGGCGAACAAGGCGTCCGTCATGCCGGCGAGCGCCGACACGACGACGACGGGCCGCGGTCCCCCGTGGCGGCGCACGATGGTCACCACCCTCGTGAACGCCGCGGCATCGGCGACCGACGTGCCGCCGAACTTGAGAATCGTCACATCACTCACGGTCGTCTGTAAAGCACGTCCGACCACGCGACTCGTGTCAAGCTGGGCGCGCGTCGCGGGAACGGAGCTCCCGCTCGACCTCGCCGAGCGTCGGCCCGATCTCGACGGGCGGATTGGCGTGGGGGGGGCGGGGGTCCGCTTGCTGGTGGTAGCGCGTCACGGAGTCGGGATCCTTGAGGAGGTGCCCGGTGAGCACCGCCACGACGCGCTGCTCCCGGCCGATCACGCCGTCCCGCAGCAGCTGCCGCGCGCCGGCCACGCTGGCCGCGCTCGCCGGCTCGCATCCGACGCCGGCGCCGTCCACGACCGCCTTGGCCTCGAGAATCTCCTCGTCCGGGACGGTGGTGACGACGCCGTGCGTCTCCCGAATCGCCCGCACCGCCCGGTCGTAGGACGCCGGGTTGCCGATGTTGATCGCGCTGGCGACGGTGTGCGGCTCGACGCGGTGACGCCGCGCGAACCCCTCCCGGAAACTCGCCGCGAAGGGAGCCGCCCCTTCGGCCTGCACCGCCGCGAGCCGCGGTGTGTCGTTGATGAGCCCCCACTCGCGCGCTTCGGCGAGCGCCTTCCCGAACGCCGCCGTGTTGCCAAGGTTGCCCGCGGGGAACACGATCCAGTCCGGCGCCGTCCAGTCGAGTTGCTGCAGCAACTCGAGCACGATCGTCTTCTGTCCCTCGATGCGAAACGGGTTGATCGAGTTGAGCAGGTACAGCCCGAGCCGCTCGCGCGCCTGCTCGGCGAGGGCGAGGCACGCGTCGAAGTTGCCGCGCACGAGCAGCGTGCGGGCGCCGTAGGCGATCGCCTGGCTCAGCTTGCCGAGCGCCACCTGGCCCTGCGGCACCAGCACCAGGGCCGGAAGCCCGGCGAGGCTGGCGTACGCGGCGAGCGAGGCCCCGGTGTTGCCCGTCGACGCGCACGCCAGCGCCGTCGCGCCGACACGGCGGGCCTGCGTGACCGCCACGGTCATCCCCCGGTCCTTGAACGATCCCGTGGGATTGAGCCCCTCGTGCTTGAGCAGCAGCCGGGGAAGCCCGGTCCAGCGGGCCAGCGCGGGATTTTCGAGGAGCGGCGTGTTCCCTTCGGGATAGCTCACGATCTCGCGCGCGGCGGTCGGCAGCACCGCCTCGAGGAAGCGCCACACGCCTGAGTCCCGCGCGGCGCCTTCCGTCCCCCGGGGCGCCGCGCGGCGACCGTCGAACCGGGCCCGCAGCGCCGCGCCGGTCACGGCGGGACGCGCGTGGAGGATCTCCAGCAGGCCCTGGCACGCGGGGCAGCGTACCTGCGCGTCGGTTTCCGCGAGCTCGTGCCCGCAGCTGGCGCACCGTTGCCGCGTGCCGCTCACGCGCCGGCGAGCTTCAGCACATCGTTCAGGATGCCGCCGGCGGTCACGGCAGGCCCCGCTCCCGGTCCGGTGATCACCAGTGGATTCTTGCGATACCGCGTCGTGGTGAAGATGAACTGGTTATCGGTGCCGTTGAGCGACGCCATCGGGCTCGAGGCATCGACCACGACCAGGCCGACGCGAATCCGGCGCCGGGTCACGATGGCGCGATAGCGCAGCGCTCCACCCCGCCGGCGCGCCAGCGCCAGGCGCCGCGTCCACAGCGCGTCGTACTCGTCGAGCCGGGCCAGGAACTCCTGCGGCGTCAGGCGCTCGGCCCCCTGCGGCACCAGCGACTCGACCGCGATGTCCTTCAGCTCACCGGGAAAGCCGAGCAGTCGCCCGAGGATCAGCGCCTTGCGGGCGACGTCCATGCCGGAGAGGTCCTCACGCGGGTCGGGCTCCGGGTATCCCTTGGCGATCGCGCCGCGCAGCGCCTGCGAGAAGCGGCGGCCGCGCCCCAACTCGCCGAACAGATAGCCCAGCGTGCCCGACGGACACCCCTCGATCCGCTGCACCCGGTCGCCCGACCCCACCAGCTTCGCATAGGTGTCCATGATCGGCAATCCGGCGCCGACCGTCGCCTCGTGCAGCAGCTGGCGCCCCTGCGCCTCCGCGGTGGCGCGCAGATCGTCGTAGCGTTTCCGGCTCACCGTGATGGGCCGCTTGTTGGCGAGCACGACGTGCATGCCGGCCGCCAGCGCCGTCCTGAGCGTCTCGGTCGTGTCGGCTGCGGTGACGTCCACCAGGATCG
>WNGI01004841.1_pt1 | contig 12052 bp, 13 predicted proteins | sample 5400621 | NCBI WGS metagenome assembly WNGI01 (sample SAMN13153374, study PRJNA577476) | soil metagenome | isolation source: 20 cm soil or saprolite under Garry oak tree replicate 1 | place: USA:California | collected 2016-06-15 | reverse complement strand
TCCGAAGCTGCCGAGCGCGCCGGGGAGCGTCGCGTCGGCGGTGACGTTCATCAGCTCCGAACCGAACCGAAGGGAACCGAGCTTCGGCAGCTCGAGCCACGACGTCCCCGCGAAGGCTGCCTCCCAGCCGAGGATGCGGTCGAGCTCCACCGCATGACCGACCGACTCGTGGATCTGGAGTGCCATCTGCTCGCTGCCGAGGATGAGGTCGGTCGCGTCGAGCGAGGGGCATTGGTCGGCTGTCAGGAGGGCGCGCGCCTCCTCAGCGACACGGGCGGCGTTGGCCGGCAGGTCCAGCTCGCGAATGAGCTCCCAGCCGCGGGTCCCATATTGACCGCGAATCCCGGGATAGCTCCGCACCTGCGTCTCGCGCTCGCCGACGGCCGTCGCCGAGATCGATGCGCCGCACTCGACGATGTGCTGGTCGATCCGGTGGCCCTCGCTGCTGACGAGCCATTTCCGGGTGTCCCAGATGCGATGGCTCGCCTCGGAAACGTCCGCGCCGTGTTCGCCCATGGCCCGGGTGACGCCCTCGAGCTGGTCACCCTTCTCGGCGAGTGACACGGACCAGGGATCCTCACGGCAGTCGCTCTGCCAGGAGCCCTGGCTCGCAGGCTCGTCGGCTAGGCGGAGGTCCGCGCCCGCGACTTGGGTCGACGCCCGGGCGACCGCGGCCGCCTGCTCGCCGGCCCGCCGCGCCGCCGCGGATCCGACATCCGGTATCGCGAAGAAGCCCCAGCTCGATCCGATCAGCGCGCGGACCCCGACACCGGCCCGCTCCTCGCGGTCCAGGCTCTCGACCGCGCCGTTGCGCGCCGCCATCGCCTCCGCTCGGGTCTCCATCACGCGAGCGTCGGCGTAGCTCGCACCCGCGTTGAGGGCCGCCTCGACGGCGGCGGTTGCGACGTCGTACATGGTCCTAGGCTATGGCCGAAGGCCGTCGCCTGTCTTGCCCTTCGCGGGGCCTGAGCCAGCTCGCCGCCCGAATATCCCGCTGGCTCATACGGATCGCGACGATCACGCTGGACCATGATCACGTTCCGGCGAAGTCACCTCGTCGACGCCCGAGGACCCGCAGAGGGTTGAGCGTGGATAGCTCCGTTTCCATGAGTGAGCCGCATGCGCCCTCTCCAGCCGAATCGAGGTGACGATCAGTCGAATGGGAGGTCAGCGGCCGAGCGATTGATGGTGCGGATCGGCCTCCTCGTCGCGGTCGAGCGCTATCGCCAACCGACCTTCCCTGGGCATGACGGCGACCCGCACCGCTTCCTGAACCAGTCCAGCGAACGCCTTCTCGTCGACCTCGTCGATCGATCGGACGGTCAGATATCGCACCTTTCGCAGGTTGAGATGCGCCCCCTCCAGCCGGCCGTCCGGGTCGGCTATGAAGACACCGTGCTCGAAGCCGAGGTGGACGTGGATCGGCTCCGGTGCGATGTAGGCGAAGTAGACCGACCTTCGCCCTAGCGGCACGTCGTAGCCGATAAGCCGCCAGCCCGGCCGGACTGCCTCGATCGCGTCGGGCACGACCCGCCGAACGATCGCCCGGAGCGCTTCGGCGATCTCGCGCGTCGGCTGGGGGTAGGGCTCGAGGAAGGCCTCGGGCGGGATCGTCTCCATCGCGTGCATTTTGCGCTGGCTTCCTTGACGATCCCCGTCAGGAATATACCGGGGAGGCTTATCGACCCGCTTGCGACATCAGAGTCCCGCTTGGCGCAGCGCGATTATCAGCGGCGCGAATAGTCGAGCCCTGGAACACCCCAATGGGCTGGATCCACGCCGGTCCGCCATCGAAATAAGCCTTGGGAGAATATTCGGGCAGTGGGCGTCGAACCAACCGGGTCCCGGCCCGCGTTGACGCGTTTCGCCGGCTCGCCGTACAATCCCGACGAATTCACTCGGGATTGAGGACCGTTCACTGACGCACCCGACAAGCCGGCCAACCTTCCACGGCAGCGGCGCCGTCTCCTTTTCGACGAAGGGCGAATACGGCGTCCGGCTGATGGTCCAGCTCGGTCGCCACTTCGGGACCGGGCCGGCCAGCCTCGCCGAGATCGCCGCCGAGGAGGACCTTCCCAGGGCCTACCTCGAGCAGCTCGTCATCAGCCTTCGCGACGCCGGCCTCGTCGCGTCGACCCGCGGCGCTCACGGTGGCTACGAGCTCACCCGAAACCCGGTCGAGATCCGGATGGGCGAGATCCTGCGAGCCCTCGAAGGCCCCATCGCGCCGATGATCTGCGCCACCGACGACCCGGAACACGCAACGATCTGCGATCGCAGCTCGCGCTGCACGGTCAACGTCCTGTGGGTTCGCGTTCGTGACGCCGTCACCGGCGCCCTCGACGGAATGACCCTCGCCGACCTCGTCCCCCCGCGCGGCGCAACAGGCGACCTCCAGACCGCGACGCCCGCGGCCCCCGCCTCCCTTGAACCAACCACCCTGACTGGAGTCCTGACCTCATCGTGACAGCTCAGACAGCCGCCACCGACCGTTCCGCCGCGGGCTCCGCCGACGACACCCTCGTCATCCGCGGCCTTCGCGTCGCCCCAATTACCGACCGCGAGCACGAGATCCTCCAGGGGATCGATCTCGATGTCGGCAAGGGCGAGGTCCACGCGATCATGGGCCCGAACGGCTCGGGCAAGACGACCCTCGCCTACGCCCTGATGGGACACCCGTCCTACGTCGTGACCGGCGGCGAGGTCCACTGGAAGGGCCGCGATATCCTGAAGCTCAGCCCGGACAAGCGGTCCCGGCTCGGAATGTTCCTCGCCTTCCAGTACCCGACCGCGATCCCCGGCCTGTCGGTCGCGAGCTTCATCCGATCGGCCCTCAACGCCAAGCTGCTCGGGATCGACAAGACCGGCGACGTCGACCCGACCGACCCCCAGAAGGGCGGCATCAGCATGCGCGACTTCCGCAACAAGATGCGGGAGAAGATGGCGATCCTGAAGATGGACGAGGGCTTTGCCGCTCGATACGTCAACGAGGGCTTCAGCGGCGGTGAAAAGAAGCGCCTCGAGATGCTCCAGATGGCGGTCCTCGAGCCTGAGATGGCGATCCTCGACGAGACCGATTCGGGGCTCGACATCGATGCCCTGCGGATCGTCGCCGAGGGCGTGAACGCCATGCTGAACCCGGATCTCGGCGTGTTGCTCATCACGCACTACCAGCGGCTCCTCAACTACATCACCCCGGACCAGGTCCACGTCCTTGCCCAGGGACGGATCATCAAGAGCGGTGGCAAGGACCTCGCGCTGCGTCTCGAGGACGAGGGCTACGGCCCGATCCTTCGCGAGGCCGGTCTCTCGCCCGACGCGCCAGACGAGGCGCTTCTCGTGCCGCAGGCGCCGGCCGGCGCCGAGCCCGAGCCGGTGGAGGCTGCCCGCTAGCGGGCACGACCGATCGATGGCAATCGAAGCCAACCCTTCGACCTCGGCGGCTTCGTCGGGGACCAACAAGCCCGTATCGGTCGGTTTCGACCCGCACGTCGTCCGCCGCGATTTCCCGATCCTCGAGCGCCGGATCAACGGCCGGCCGCTCGTGTACCTCGACTCGGCATCGACGTCGCAGAAACCGGCCGTCGTCCTCGACGCCATCGATCGGTACTACCGCGAGTACAACGCGAACGTCCACCGCGGGATCTACATGATCGGCGAGGAAGCGACTGCGGCATATGAGCGGGCACGCGTCCAGGTCGGCCGGTTCATCAACGCCCCGGACAGCCACGAGATCATCTTCACCCGCAACGCCACCGAGGCGATCAACCTCGTCGCGTACTCGTGGGGCCGGACCAACATCAACCGCGGCGATCCCATCGTCCTGACCGAGATGGAGCACCACGCGAACCTCGTCCCGTGGCAGCTCCTCGTCCAGGAGCGAGACGGCGATCTCGAGTTCATCCCGATCATGGACGACGGGATCCTCCGCCTCGACGTCCTCGAGGTGCTCCTCCGCCTCAAGCCGAAGCTCGTCGCGTTCACCCACGTCTCGAACACGCTCGGGACGATCAACCCAGTTCGCGAGATGGTCGAGATGGCCCACGCAGCAGGGGCGCTCGTCCTCGTCGACGGTGCCCAGGCCGTGCCGCATGTCTCCGTTGACGTGCAGGAGCTGGGCGTCGACTTCTACGCCTTCAGCGGCCACAAGATGCTCGGGCCGATGGGCTCGGGCGCGCTGTGGGCTCGCCGCGAGCTGCTTGAAGCGATGCCGCCGTTCCTCGCCGGCGGCGAGATGATCCGCGAGGTCCACCTGCGGCGGAGCGACTTCAACGACATTCCATGGAAGTTCGAAGCTGGAACCCCCGCGGTCGGCGACGCGATCGGGCTCGGAGTCGCGGCGGAGTATCTCCGCGACCTGGGGATGGACGCGGTCCGCGCGCATGAGCGCGAGCTGGTCGCCTACGCGCTGGATGTGCTGCCGCGGTCCGTGCCGGGAATCGAGCTCTACGGCCCGATGGATCCCGACCTGCGCGGCGGGGTCATCCCGTTCAACCTGCCGGGCATACACCCCCACGATGTCGCCCAGGTGCTCGACCGATCCGCGATCGCCGTCCGGGCGGGCCACCATTGCACGATGCCGCTCCACGAGCGACTCGACCTGGCGGCGACGGCGCGAGCGTCGTTCAACGTCTACTCGACGCGCGAGGACATCGACGCGCTTGTCGCCGGGCTGCACGACGTCCAGCGTGTGTTCGGCGCAGGGTAGTAGCCGCAGATGGATCCGGTCGATCCGCAGGGATGTTTCAAAGCGCTGTTCGGGGCCATGATGATCGGCCTGGTCGCCGCGATCGCCGCCGTCGCGTTCCTCGCGTAGGCCGCGCGCCTTGGCCCGTGCCGGGCCAAAAGTTTCCTGCCAAAAGCTCGCCTGGGGCAGCTTGGGCGCGCTCGCGGGGGTTCGACGACTCGACACTCGGCTGTTGTAAGCCGCCGACTGCTAATTCCGCGCCGATCTAGCGTCTGATGCGGCACGGCGACCCCAGAAAGCATGTGTCAACCTCGCCCAAGGTAGCTGTGAGCGGCATTTGGCAGAAAAGGCGCCGCCCCGCTGGCGGAGCGATCGTGGGAGCGGTTGACGCAAGCAGACTCGGGCCATAGATTCAATCCCGACGAATTTCCTCGGGATTGAGCTCGGGGTACGATTGGCGGACCAATGGACGATCTCTACCGCGACTACATCCTCGAGCACTACCGGCGCCCCCATAACTTCGGGGTCATCGAGGACCCGACCGCGTCGTTCGAGGGGAGCAACCCCTTGTGCGGCGATCGGATCACGATGCAGCTCGGGATCACCGACGGTGTCGTCGAGCGGATCGGCTTCACGGGCCGCGGCTGCGCGATCAGCCAGGCCAGTGCGTCGCTGCTGACCGACGAGATCAAGGGCAAGCCGGTCGCCGAGGTCGAAGCGTTCCGCGCCGACGATCTGCTCGATCTCCTCGGCATCGACATCAGCCCCGCCCGCCTGAAGTGCGCGATGCTGAGCCACGAGACGCTGCACAAGGCGCTCGACGAGGCGGGCGCGCCAGTTTCAACAGAGACTTCGGCATGACAGCCGACCGCGGGCGCCGCTGCATGTGTCGCCGGCCGGCCTAGCCGGCTCGCAACAACAGACGTCCTTCCCACCGCCCTGCCGCGGAACCCCGCGACAGCCCGTCGAGACCGGAGCCACCAAGCCCCATGCCGAAAACCTACGCCGACCTTCTCCGCGAGGCACGCGCCTCGATCCGGGAGGTCACGCCCCAGGACGTCGGAGCACTGCCACCCGGCGGCGCGACGATCGTCGATGTCCGCGAAGCCAGCGAGTGGGAGCAGGGCCATCTGCCCGACGCCCTCCACATCAGCAAGAGCTACGTCGAGCAGCAGATCGAAGGCGCGGTTCCTGACCGGGACGCCCCCGTCATCCTCTACTGCGCCGGCGGCGTGCGAAGCCTCTTCGCCGCCCAGTCGCTCGAGCAGCTCGGCTATACCAACGTCGCGTCGATGTCGGGTGGCTTCCAGGCTTGGAAGTCGGCCGGCATGCCGTGGGAAGCGCCGGTCATCCTGAGCGCCGAGCAGAAGCAGCGCTACAGCCGCCACCTGCTCATCCCTGAAGTCGGTTCAGCCGGCCAGGCCCGGCTGCTCGGCTCGAAGGCGCTGCTCATCGGCGCCGGCGGTCTCGGCAGCCCGGCGGCTCTCTATCTGGCGGCCGCCGGCGTCGGCACGATCGGGATCGTCGACTTCGACGTCGTCGATTTGTCGAATCTCCAGCGGCAGATCCTCCACACCAACGACCGGATCGGCGAGCGCAAGGTCGAGTCAGCCCGCAAGACACTCGAGGCGCTCAACCCGGATGTCAAGGTGATCCCTCACGAGGAGATGCTCGTCGCCGACAACGTCGATCGGATCATCACCGGCTACGACGTGATCGTCGACGGCACCGACACGTTCGAGACCCGCTACCTCCTGAACGACGCGGCGGTCGCCAAGAACATCCCGGTGATCCACGCGTCGGTGTTCCGGTTCGAGGGCCAGCTGACGACGTTCATCCCGTACGAGGGGCCGTGCTACCGCTGCCTGTATCCCACGCCGCCACCACCGGAGCTCGCTCCCGGGTGCTCGGTCGCCGGTGTCCTGGGCGTCGTGCCGGGGATCATGGGGATGCTCCAGGCCAATGAGGCGTTGAAGGTCCTCCTCGGGATCGGCGAGACGCTGGCGGGTCGGCTGCTCCTGTTCGACGCCCTCGACTCGACGTTCACCGAGCTGAAGCTTCGGCGTGACCCCGCCTGCCCGGTCTGCTCCACCGAGGCCGTCGCCGCTCGGGCCGAGGGTCGGCCGCTCCCGATCCCGTCGTTCGCCGCGGCCGGTGCCGCGGCCTCGGCCGCTGAGCCGTTCGTCCTCGGCGGAGGCCAGGCGTGAGCACGGTCTGGATCCCCCAGGTCCTGCGGGCCTCGGCCGGCGGCAACAAGCAGGTCGAGCTCGCCGGGTCGTCTGTCGGGGAGGTGGTCGACGCGCTCGTCGCCCAGTACCCCTCGCTGCGCGGACAGCTGCTAAGCGACGACGGAGCTCTCAACCGCTTCGTCAACGTCTACGTCAACGGCCAGGACGTCCGCTATCTCGACGGTCTCTCGACACCGCTCGGCGACGCCGACGAGCTGCGATTGCTGCCGGCCATGGCGGGCGGCTGACCGTGAGCGCGCTCCGTGCGCGCGAGCTTCGACCCGATCCGGGTCTTCGCCCGGACGGCGATCTCGACGCCGATGCCGGTGCCGAACACGATCACGCCCACGCTCACGAGGCTCTGGTCCCGCATGGCGGCCGCTACGACGACATCCTAGGCGCGATCGGCCACACCCCGATGGTCGAGATCCCGCGGATGTCGCCCAACCCGGCCGTCCGGATCTACGCCAAGCTCGAGTTCACGAACCCGACGGGCTCGGTCAAGGACCGGGTCGCCAAGTATCTCGTTGACGACCTCGAGCGGCGCGGATTGCTCGGGCCCGACTCGATCATCCTCGAGCCTACGTCCGGCAACACCGGCATCGCCCTGGCGATGATCGGCCGGCGCAAGGGCTACCGGGTGGCCCTCGTCATGCCCGACAACGTGACGAACGAACGGCGCCAGATGGCGGCGCTGTTCGGCGCGGAGGTCATCGACTCACCTGGGTCGCTCGGGTCGAACGGCGCGATCGCGCTGGCCAAGCACCTCGTCTCGAAGGACGCCCGCTTCGTGATGCCGTACCAATACGGCAACGAGGCAAACCCGCAGGCGCATTACGAGACGACGGGGCCCGAGATCCTGGCCGACTGCCCCGAGATCGACGTTTTCGTCGCCGGGCTCGGGACCGGCGGAACGCTGATGGGCGTCTCACGCTTCCTCCGCGAACGCAAGCCCGGTGTCCGGGTCGTCGCCGCGGAGCCGCTGCCGGGTGAGAAGGTCCAGGGGCTGCGGTCGCTTGACGAGGGTTTCATTCCGGAGATCCTCGACCGGAGCCTGCTTGACGCGAAATACCTCATCTCGAACCAGGATTCGATCGCCGCGCTGCGCGATCTCGTGTTCCGCGAGGGGATCTTCGGCGGCCCCTCGTGCGGAGCAGTCCTTGTGGCGGCCGCCCGCGAGGCGCGAAGGATGGCGTCGGGGACGATCGTCGCCCTGCTGCCCGACGGCGGCTGGAAGTACCTCTCGGCCGGGACGTTCACTCGCGACTTCTCCGAGATGCACGACGACCTCGAGGGTGGCGTCAACTGGTGGTGAGGGCTGGGTTCAGCAGTGCCGGGTGGCGCGCCGGGGCACCTCGCCGCGATACGTGCCGGCGAATCGATTGCCCCTTGCCGATGCCGTTCTTGGCATCATCAGCGGGAGGCCGCGCCAGCGGCGCCAGCCGCGCCAGCCGCGCCAGCCGGGCGAGGAGGGGCGAATGAGGTACGTCGGCTGCCGCGACGTCGGCCTTCGATGAGGGCGGTTATGCAAAGAACGGCATCGCTCAGGAACCTCTTGCGTTCGCGGCCGAACGGCGACTGGCCGACTCTGCTCCATCGGGACCGACATGGCCCAGGCTGAACAGGCGCGCCCGGGCCCGGCGTCCGTCGAGCTCAGCGCGGACATCGTGCAGGCCCTGATCGACCACGCTCGGGCCGAGTACCCGAACGAGATGTGCGGCCTCATCGTCGGCGACCGCCCGGCTGCCGACGGCGGCAGGGCCCTCCGCTGGGAGGCGACCCGCAACCGCGCCGCCAGTCCGTTCCGCTACGAGATCCACCCGGACGACCTTCTCCGGCTGACGATCGAGACCGAGAATGCGGGCCATGAGTTCTGGGCGATCGTCCACAGCCACACGCACTCACCGGCTCGGCCAAGCCCGACCGACGTCGGGCTGGCCTTCTATCCGGACGCGATCTACCTTCTCGTGTCGCTGGCCGATACTGAACCGGCGGTCGCGACGTGGCGGATCGTCGGGGGCGAGATCCACCCGGTCGAGCTCATCGTCGGCAAGTGAGCCTGCGGCGACGCGTCCCACCGACCCCGGTGATGGACCCGAAACGGATCGTGGCCGAGGGCTACGACGCGACGGCCAAGCGCTACCTCGCCTGGAGCGACCTCCGACCATCACCAACCCGGCTCCGCTACCTCGCCCTCGCGCTCGATCTCATCCCGCCGCCAAGCGCCGTCCTGGATCTCGGCTGCGGGGCGGGCCTCCCGATGACCGCGGCGTTGGCGGAGGGCAGGGCAGTCACCGGCGTGGATCTCTCGGCGACCCAGCTCGAGATGGCGCGCGGCAACGTGCCCCACGCGACGTTCCTCCAGGCCGACATGACGACGCTCACCTTTGAGCCCGCGAGCTTCGATGCCGTCGTAGCCTTCTACTCACTGACCCACGTGCCGCGCGACGAACAGGTGGAGCTGCTTGGGCGCATCCGCAGCTGGCTCCGGCCAGGCGGCCTCTTCCTCGCCTCGATGGGCGCCGACGACGAGCCCGGCGATGTCGAGCCGGACTGGCTCGGTGTCGATATGTATTTCAGCCATTTCGGAGCGAAGGCGAACCGGCGGCTCGTCGAGGGCGCCGGACTTGTTATCGAGCGATCGGAGCTGGCGATCGAGCCGGAGGATCGCCACGACGCCCGCTTTCTCTGGATCGTCGCCCGCGCTCCGTCCGGGGGGTGATGAGGCGATGCGCGTTTACCTCGCGGCACTGGTGCTGGGCATGGCGGCAGTCGTCGCGGGGACCTTGTTCGGTGGAGCAGAGCCCCTCCTCCAGGCAATCGTCTCGCCTGCGATCATCGTTCGTGCGGCGCTCGTGGCTATCTCCGCGGTCATCGCGCTGATGCTTCTCGGCCGGGCGCTGACTGCGATGGGCGGCGGCGACACGCCGGATCGCGACATGGCCACGATGATTCGCGGCGTGCGCTTGGCGTTCCTTGCCGTCGCGGCGCTCGCCGCCGCGGCCGGCTGGTTCGTCGCGCAACCGCTCTTGCTGATCGTCGCTCTCGTCATCGCCGGTGTCGACGTCGTCGAGACGACGCTCTTGCTCATCGTTGCCCGGATGCACCGCGAGGATGAGCCCGGACGCTGACCAGCCGCGCATCAGCCGAGCCAGCATCTTGACTCGATCGGCGGCCCGTCGCACGATCGCCGCCCGCGGCCTGTCCGCGACGTTGGAGGTGAGGAGATGTCCTCTCGGCCGCGCCCGCTCGTGGCGCTCCTGTCGATCCTGTCCGTCGTCGTCCTCGTCGGCGTCGCCATCGGGGTGACCCGGTTGCCAGGCGCCAGTGCTCCACCCGCCGGCGAGGCCCGTGGAGGCCCGGTAGCCGCCTCACCGGACAACCAGGAGGCGCAGGAGCAGCAGGAGACGACCGACCAGCGCAACGAGGCCTTTGCCCAGGCCAAGGCCGCCGGAAAGACCGGCCAGGTCCGACCGGCGAACACAAAGCCGTCGGCAGGCTGGGTTGGCGAGGTTCCCTACGACACGACCTGGGACGATTGGGAGCCGGCCATCGCGGCCGACCCGCACGCGCCCTACGTGTACGCCCTCGCGACGCGCTATGGGGCGCCAAAGCCCTGCTCCGGCAATTGCCCCTCGCCATGGATCGCCCTCGAGGTGAGTGGCGATAACGGGGCCACGTGGACGCCCAGCCGACCGCTCTGCGCCTGCAAGGGCTCCGGCCAGTTCGACCCGATCATCGAGGTCGTCCCGAACACGGGGGACGTCTACTCGCTGTTCATGATCGGGTTCAACGTCTGGTTCACGAAGTCGATCGATCACGGCGGGCACTGGACCGATCCCGTCCAGACCTACGGCAGCGTGGCCTGGAACGACAAGCCGATCATCGCCGTGAGCGACGACGGACAAGACGTTTACGCCGCCTTCAACGGCCCGACCGGCGGAGATCCGTGGATCGCCCAGTCGCATGACGCCGGCGACACCTGGAGCCAGTCCAAGATCATCGATTCGGGCCAGTATGTCTATGCCTTCGATGGCGACGTCGCATCCGACGGCACGGTCTATTTCTCGGAGAGCGCCCTGACTTACCCGAACGCCGGGAAGAGTTCCGGGGTTGCTGGACAGATCGACCACCACGTCTTCATTTCCCGCGACGGCGGCAAGTCCTGGGAGGACAAGCTCGTCGCGACGGTCCAGCCCGGGATCGTCTGCGTCGCCGCGGGCTGCACCGGCGACTTCTACGTCGGCCATACCGCGCTGTCGGTCGATGCTGCCGGCGGTGTCGTGCTCCTGTACGACGGCGCCGCGACGAGCGGCGGCCTGCAGACGATCGAAGCTCGTCGCTCACCCGACAAGGGAGAGACCTGGCTTGGCCCCGTCACCCTCTCGAAGACCGGTGAAGAGTCGACCGCCCCGGCGATCGAATCCGGTGCCGCCGGCGATGTCCGCGCCTGGTACTACCAGACCTCCGGTGGCGGCAACGTCGACGCCTGGAACATCTGGTACCGCCGCTCGGCAGATGGCGGTGCGACCTGGACGGCGCCCGTGAAGCTGTCCGATGCGACGAGTGGGGCGGCGTACAAGACGGCTGCCGGTTTCCTCGAGGTATACGGCGACTATGGCGAGCTCGCGATCACGAATACCGGCAAGTCGATCGCCATCTGGGGCGAGGGCATCAGCTACACCGGGCCCGGCGGGGTCTGGTTCAACCGCGAGCCCTGACGGCGTCTCTCACGGTCCCGGGAGGAGGACCACCACGAAGAACGTGATGACCCCGATGGCGGAACAGATCGCCCAGCGCCGGAGCCCGGGCTCGACGACGCGCTCGAGATAGGCCGCGATCCGCAGGCCGGCCGTTCGCTCCCGGAGCTCGGCCTCGACCTGCCGGTAGTCGTCGATGGTGCGGACGACGAGTGGCGGACCGGCATGCGACGTCCATTCGGCGAGTTCGGCCCGATGGTTGCGCAGGGCGTCCTCGGGGCTCGTACCGATCGGCCGGGCGAAGACGTTCGGGTGCTCGATCGTCTCGCCGTTTGGAAAGCTCGTCTCGAGGAACCGGCCGTCGCCGTCGCGCGAGAGGATCGCCAGTGGTCGTGCGGCCATGGTGACCTCGATCCAGGTTGTCGCCGCTCCTCCGT
>WNGI01029945.1_pt1 | contig 12053 bp, 10 predicted proteins | sample 5400621 | NCBI WGS metagenome assembly WNGI01 (sample SAMN13153374, study PRJNA577476) | soil metagenome | isolation source: 20 cm soil or saprolite under Garry oak tree replicate 1 | place: USA:California | collected 2016-06-15 | reverse complement strand
AGCCGCTCGTCGTCGTAGGTGACCTCGACGACCTCTGCATGCCCTGTCCCGTGCGAGCACACGTCCTCGTAGGATGGATTCTGGGTGTACCCACCCGAGTAGCCGACTCGGGTCTTCGTGACGCCGTCGAGCTGCCTGAACGCCGCCTCGACGCCCCAGAAGCAGCCCGCTCCGAACGTTGCCTTTCTCTCCACTACTCCTCCTCCAGTTTCAATGCCGCAGAGTTGATGCAGTACCGCTGCCCGGTCGGGTGCGGTCCATCCGGGAACACGTGCCCGAGATGTCCTCCGCAGTTGGCGCACAACACCTCGGTGCGGGTCATCCAGTGGCTCGTGTCCGTGTCTTCCTCGACCGCGTCTCCTGTCGCCGGCGCGTAGAACGCCGGCCAGCCGCAGCCCGAGTCGTACTTCGTGTCCGACTCGAAGAGCTCGGCTCCACAGCCGGCGCAGTGGTACGTGCCCGGCTCGAAGACATGGTCGTACTCACCTGTGAACGCACGCTCCGTGCCCTTCTCGCGAAGCACACGGTACTGCTCCGGCGTGAGCTCGGAACGCCACTCCTGATCTGTTTTCTTGATCTTTGTCATCACCTGTTCAAACGTAGCTCAGGACGAAAAGTTCCCGCCCGAGGGACAGGCCCTAACAAGGGACAGGCCCTTGTTAAGAAGGCGTACCGGAGGAACTGTTGGCTGCCCCTTGACGAATCAGCAAGCGTGTGAGAAGGTGCGTTCGTCAAGTCCTGCAGGCCTTCGGGTCGGCGGGACTTGGCACATGTAGGGCTCTTTTTGGAGGACTGCTAGTTGCAGATCGCGGCCATCTCGACGGGTTGCGGCATCGCCTGCTCGGCGGCGGCCTTGACCCCTTCACCGAAGGTCGGGAAGGTGTGGTGCATCCGGGCCAGGTCGTCGATGGTCACGTCCAGGTGCAGGCCGATCGCGAAGCCCTGGACGATGTCGGAGCCGTTCGGAGCGACGACGTGCAGGCCGAGGACGCGTCGCGTGCCCGTCTCGAAGACGATCTTGTACAGGCCTCGCTTCTGGTCTTTGTAGGACGCGCGCTGGATGTGCTTCAGGTCGTGCGTGACGACCTCGTGTTCGATCTCCTGTTCGCGAGCCTCTTGCTCGGTCAGCCCAACGCCTGCCAGCTCGGGCTCGGTGAAGATCGCGGTGGGGAGCACGGAGTAGTCCGCGGTCGCTCCGTCGCGCCCGAACATGTCGTCGATCGCGATCCGCGCCTGATACTGCGCGATGGGCGTGAACTGATAGCGGCCGGTGACGTCGCCGGCGGCCCAGATCCCGTCGAGGGAGGTGCGCATGAGCTCGTCGACGAGGATGCCCGCGCGGTCGTGCTCGATTCCGAGCTCGTCCAGCCGCAGGGCCTCGACGTTCGGTGCCCGCCCCGAGGCCAGCAGGAGCTTTGCAACCCGGATCTCCCTCGAGCCGACCACGGCCACGATCTCGTCTCCGTCGGGCCGCACGCTCGAAACGGTCGACGACAGCACGATCTCGATGCCGTCGTCCTCCTCGAGCGCGGCGTGCAGCACCGCGGAGGCCTGCTCGTCGCAGCGCGGACAGATGCGGTCCGCGCCCTGGACGACGGTCACGCGCGATCCGAACCGCGCGAAGATCTGCGCGAACTCGAGCCCGACGGGCCCGCCACCGACGACGAGCAGCGATTCCGGGAGGTCGGTCAGCTCCAGCGCGGAGACGTGGTCGATCCAGTCGATGTCGCCGATGCCTTCGATCGGCGGCACCGCGGTCCGCGAGCCGGTCGCGATCAGGATCCGGTCTGCGCTCAGCTCCTCGTCGCCGACGCGGACGGAGCCTGGCCCGAGCAGCTCCGCCTGGCCCTGGTAGATGTCGAACCCCGCGTCCTGGAGGTCTTGCATCCACTTCGCGTCGCCCTTCTTGAGCGTGTCCTTGCGCGCCTTGACCCGTGCGAGGTCGAGGCTGGCGGGGCCGACGTCGATTCCGAGCTTCCCGGCAAGGCGGTTCACGTCGTGGAAGAGCTCGGCCACGACCAGGTAGGCCTTCGTCGGCTTGCAGGCCACATTTGGGCAGCTGCCGCCCCAGCGCGTGCTCTCGACGAGCGCCACGCTCGCGTCGCACTGCTGGACGGCCTTCGCCGCTGCGTCGCGGGCCGCCGAGCCGGAGCCGAGGACGATCAGGTCGTAGTGGTTCACTCAAGGACCTCCTGGGTCAGGCCCTCGGGCATGTCGAGGGCGATGGCGGCCTGGATCAGGCCGAGATGCGAGAACGCCTGCGGGAAGTTGCCGAGCAGCTCTCCAGAAACCGGGTCGACCTCTTCGGACAGAAGCCCCAGGTCGTTGCAATGCGAGAGCAGTCGCTCGAAGAGCTCTCGCGCACGCTTCTCCTCACCTCCGCGCGCAAGACACTCGACGAGCCAGAAGGAGCAGATCAGGAACGCGCCTTCGTCGCCGCCGACGCCGTCCATCCCGTCGGTCACGTAGCGGCGCACGAGTCCGTCGGCGCCCAGCTCCCTGGCGACCAGGTCGATGGTTGCCGTCGCACGCGGGTCGTCGAAGTCGACGAAGTCGACGATCGGGATCAGGAGGTTCGCGGCGTCCGCGCGGCCGTCGTCGCCGAAGTACTGGCGGAACGCCTGCGTCTCCGGGTCGACGCCCTCTTGGTCGACGGCCTTCCTGATCGCATGGCACGCCTCGCGCCAGGCATCCACGTCGCCAGTACGGTCATCGGCCTCCACGAGCCGCAGTAACCGGTCGAGCGCGACCCAGGCCATTACCTTCGAGGAGACGAAATGGCGCAGGTCGCCGCGGATCTCCCAGATGCCGCTGTCGGGCTTCTCCCACTGCTCGAGCACTGCTTCTCCCACCCGTCGCAGGAAGTCCCAGAAGACGTCGTCGATCTCACCACCGTGGCGCCGGTAGTGCCACGCCGCGTCCAGCATCTCGCCGTAGACGTCGAGCTGGAACTGCGTGGCGGCGCCGTTTCCGATCCTGACCGGGCGTGAGCCTCGGTAGCCGTCCAGGTGCCGGAGCTCGATCTCGGGCAGGAAGCGCTCGCCGCCCGCGCCGTACATGATCTGAAGCGCCTTCGCGCTGCCGGCGGTCGTCCGTCTCAGCCACGTCATGTAGGCGTGGGCTTCCTCCGTGTAGCCGAGCATGAACAGCGCGTTCACAGTCAGCGCGGAGTCGCGGAGCCAGGAGTAGCGGTAGTCCCAGTTGCGCTCGCCGCCGAGATCTTCAGGCAGCGACGTGGTCGCGGCGGCGACGATCGCTCCGGTCGGCCCGTTCGTGAGGCCCTTGAGCACGAGCCCGCTGCGTAGGACCTGGTCCCGGTAGGGGCCGTGGTAGGTGCAGCGATCGGCCCACGCCTGCCAGTAGCCGATCGTGCCGTCGAGCTCGCCGAGAATCTGTTCGCGGGGCAGCCGCTCGGGCTTCAGCTCCTGCGGCAGGCACCAGGTCAAGGTCACGAGCACGTCGTCGCCTTCGGCCAGCGTGTGGACGGCCTCGCAGGACGAGACCTCAGGCGCGCCGATCGTGAGCTCCGTCTGCAGCACGAGCGCGTCCGGGCCTCCGTAGGCGATCGCCAGGTCGTCGTCCACGAGCTCGACCCGCGGCTCCGTCAGCGCGTAGTCGAAGCGCGGCTCGAACCTCATCCGCACGTCGATCTGCCCGGACTCGCAGCGAAGCCTGCGCACGAGTCGGTGATCCGGATGCCCTTCCTCGACCCGGATGACGAGGGCGTCGGTCAGCGTGAATGCGCCGGCCGAGGTCTCGAAGCGCGTCTCGAGGACGTTCGTATTCGGCACGTACTGACGGCTCGCCTCGTAGTCTCCGGTCGGCGCGATGCGGAAGTAGCCGCCCTTGTTCCAGTCGAGGAGCCGCGCGAAGACCGGCCGCGCCTCGAAGCGGTGGAACGCGCACCAGTCGATCGAGCCGTCCCTGGAGACGAGCGCGCCGGAGTGACAGTCCGACAGGAGCGCGTAGTCGGAGATCGGCGGGTACGGGTCGGCCACAGCGGGAGTCTGACCGCAAGAACTCGGAGCCTGCGGCATCCATCGACGTGAGTCGGGCGCCCGGCCTGCGTGCGGGCTCGAGCAAGTGCGGCCTTGCCGCCAGCCTGTTTCGGTCGGGAATCGCCCGGCTCGTACCATGTGCCGCATGCGTTCCGCCGCGGCGGTGCTCGCCGCCTTGATCGTGTCTCCGGCAATCGCCGGCTCGGCCGCGAACTGGAAGAGCGGCGCACAGCTGCCGCTCGCCCGCGGTGAGGTGACCGCGGCCCGTGTGGGCAGCGAGATCTTCGTCGTCGGCGGGTTCACGGCAGACGGCACGAACTCCGCACGCGTCGACTCCTACTCGCCCGGGCGAGACACCTGGCGTCAGATTCGCGACCTGCCCGTGGCCGTCGACCACGCGATGAGCGCCGCCTGGCGCGGGAAGCTCTACGTCGCGGGCGGGTACGCGGCCGACCGCTCGCGGCTGACCACGCTCTTCTCGTATGCAAACGGGTCCTGGACACGCCTGCCGCCGATGCCCGAGGAGCGTGCGGCGGCGGGCGCCGCGATCGTTCGCGGAAGGCTGTACGTGGTCGGTGGAGTGACCGCGGGCCCGTCCGGCGGGCGGGCGCTCGCAAGGACCGCGCTCGTCTTCGACATCGCCAGGCGGCGCTGGAGCCCGATCCCGGGGCCGACCCCGCGCGAGCACCTCGGCGTGACAGCCCTCGGCGGGCGCATCTATGCCGTCGGCGGACGGCTCGCGGGCGCGGACACGAACCTCGCGCTGCTCGAGTCGTACGTCCCGGGAGCAAAGAAGTGGCGGCGCTTGCGGCCGGTCCCGTCACGGCGCGGCGGCACCGCGGCGGCGGGCCTCGGCCGCTGGCTCGTCTCCGCGGGCGGCGAGACGCCGACGGTCACGATCCGCACCGTCTACCGCTACGACGTCCCGAGGCGGCGCTGGTCGCGGCTCCCGAACCTGCCGACGCCGCGCCACGGCTTGGGCGTGGTCGCTTTCGGCAACAAGGTGTATGTGCTCGCCGGCGGGACGACGCCCGGTATGTGCTCGCCGGCGGGACGACGCCCGGGCTGGCGGTCAGCTCGGCGAACGAGTCGCTGGCGATTCGATAGCGAGGCTGGTCACGGTGCGCTGGCCGCCCGTGTCGTAGACGACGTCGACGCTGTCGTTCTGCCGGTACGTGCCGGCGATCCCGAGGAAGAGCGAGAGCCAGCGCCAGAAGCCGAGCCGGCCCTCGCGCGCGAGGTTGCGCTCGAACACGAGCTGCCGGCCTTCGACTCGAAAGTCGCGTCCCGCCCGCTGAGGGACGCCGTTCAGGAACACCTCGAAGGGCTCGCCGACCTCCGGTGGGAGCTCCACGACCGAGCGCTCAGACATGAGACAGGAGACTCAATGTCGCTTCCCGGCGGCCACCTTCTTAGAATGCCAGCGCCCGTGCGCCGGAAGCTCATCTTCGCCTGTCTGAGCATCGCGGCACTGGCGCTCGTCCTCACGGGGACGGCGTTGGCCGACGTCGGCCGAGGCGCGCCGCGCGCCGACTCGCCGAATGCGGCGGGCATACGCGACCTCTACTGGGTCGTCCTCGCCGTGACCGCCGTGGTCTTCGTCATCGTCGAAGGCGCGCTGCTCTTGTTCGTGGTGCGCTTCCGCAACCGCGGGCGCGCGCGTAGCTCGGAAGGCCCGCAGATTCGAGGCCACACGCGGCTCGAGCTGATCTGGACCGCAATCCCGGCGCTGATCCTCGCGGCGATCATCGCCGTCGTCTTCTACAAGCTGCCCGGGATCCAGGACGTGCCCGAGGCGGGCGCGGCCGGCCCGAGGATGACCGTCCACGTCGAGGGCCGGCAGTTCTACTGGCGCTACACCTACCCGAACGGCGCTGTCTCGATCAATCAGCTCGTCGTCCCGGCTCAACGCCCGGTCTACCTCGTCGTCACGGCGCCGTCGTTCGACGTGATCCACAGCTGGTGGGTGCCGCAGCTCGCGGGCAAGATGGACGCGATCCCGGGCAAGGTGAACCACACCTGGTTCGAGGCGGAGCACGAGGGGATCTACCAGGGGCAGTGCGCCGAGTTCTGCGGGATCGAGCACGCGATGATGCTGACGCAGGTGCGGGCCGTTTCGAACAGCGAGTACGAGAGCTGGGTGACGAGGCAGCTCCGGGTGAGCACCGACATCGGCCGGATGACGTTCGAGGGCGCGTGCGCTCCCTGTCACGGGCTGCAGGGCCAGGGAATCATCGGCCCGCCGCTGAAGGGGAATGCGACGCTGGCGAACCCCAAGCAACTCGCCACGCTGCTCGCGAACGGGAAGGGAAAGATGCCGCCCGTCGGCAAGGACTGGACCCCGCACGAGCTCGCCTCGCTCGTCGCCTACCTGCGGAAGGAGTTCGTCGGTGGCGGTTAGGGCCGAGCCCGTCTACCCGGTGCCGTGGTACCGCGGCCGCTTCACGTCGTGGATCACGACCGTCGACCACAAGCGGATCGGGATCCTCTACCTGATCACGTGCCTGATCTTCTTCGGCGCGGGCGGGATCCTCGCCATCCTCATGCGCACCCAGCTCGCGCACGCGAACGAGAACTTCCTGTCGGCCGAGCACTACAACGAAGTGATGACCGTCCACGGGCTGACGATGGTCTTCCTCGTCATCGTCCCGATCCTGGCCGGCTTCGGGAACTTCCTCGTGCCGCTGATGATCGGCGCCAAGGACGTCGCCTTCCCGCGCCTGAATGCCCTCTCGTACTGGCTCTTCCTGTTCGGCGGAATCGTGCTCTACGCGAGCTTCTTCGCCACCGGGGGCGCCGCTCAGACGGGCTGGACCCTCTATCCACCACTGTCCGAGCAGTACGCCGGCAACGGCGTCGACCTGGCCATCCTCGCCCTGCACATCCTCTCGGTGTCGTCTCTGATCGGCGCGATCAACTTCATCGTCACGATCCACCGGCTGCGCGCGCCCGGGATGACGTGGATGCGGGTGCCGCTGTTCGTCTGGACGATCGACGTCTACGCGTGGATCCTCGTCATCGTGCTGCCCGCGCTCTCGGCCGGGCTGACGCTGCTCCTGCTCGACCGCCAGGCGGGGACGCATTTCTTCCAACCGAACGAGGGCGGCAACGCGCTCCTCTTCCAGCACGTGTTCTGGTTCTTCGGGCACCCCGAGGTCTACGTGATGATCCTGCCGGTGATGGGGATCATCTCCGAGATCATCCCCGTCTTCTCGCGGAAGCCGATCTTCGGCTACACGGCGGTTGTGTTCTCGACGGTCGCGATCGGGTTCTACTCGCTGCTCGTCTGGGCGCACCACATGTTCACGGTCGGGCTCGCAACGCCGCTCCTGGGCTTCTTCATGATCTCGTCGATGATCATCGCAGTGCCGACGGGGATCAAGATCCTCAACTGGCTCGCGACGACCTGGCGCGGGAACCTCATCTTCGAGACTCCGATGCTGTTCGCGCTCGGCTTCATCGCGCTGTTCACGATCGGCGGCCTGTCCGGGATCTTCCTGGCCACGTTCCCGATCGACTGGCAGGCGCAGGACTCGTACTTCGTCGTCGCGCACCTGCACTACGTGCTCTTCGGCGGGTCGATGTTCGGGATCTTCGGCGGGCTCTACTACTGGTGGCCGAAGATGTTCGGCCGGAAGCTGGACGAGACGCTCGGGAAGTGGCACTTCTGGCTGCTCTTCGTCGGCTTCAACCTCGCGTTCTTCCCGCAGCACCTGCTCGGGCTGGCCGGGATGCCGCGCCGGATCTACACGTACAGCAACGGATCCTGGGAGACGGACAACCTGATCTCGACGATCGGGTCCTACGTGATGGGGGCCGCGATGCTCGTCTTCGTCGTGAACGTGATCTGGACGCGGCGACGGGCTGGTGTTCGCGCCGGGAACGACCCGTGGCTCGGGGACACGCTCGAGTGGTACACGACCTCGCCGCCTCCGCCGTACAATTTCGAGAAGGTTCCCTACGTGACGAGCGCTCGCCCACTGCGCGACCTCCGCAAACGGCTCGAGACGAGGCGCGCATGAGGCCTAGCCCCTGGCTCCGGCTGACCGCGCTCCTGGGTGCGGCCGGGACGCTGCTCGCCGTGGTCTCGGGCTCTGCCGGGCTTGGCACCGCGCACCGCGTTCTGGCCGCGCTCGCGTTGCCGCCGTTGGCGGCCGTCGTTGCCTCGGCCTGGCTCACGTATCGACGGCTGCTCTATCCGTCGGTCGCTGCACTGATCCTGTTCGGCCTCGCGGCCGCAGTGACTGCCCCCGGGCTCCACCTTGCCCTCGCGGCACTGTCGTTCGCAGCCACGCTCGTCGTCGTCGCCCAATCGTGGCGCGGCACCCAACCCACTTTGCAACAGACTGTTACTAAGTCGTTCGGGGGGACGGTTCGCGATTACGTGACGCTGACGAAGCCGCGGATCATGTCGCTGCTCCTGCTCACGGGGCTCTGCGGGATGATCGTCGGCGCCGGGGGACTGCCTCCGCTCTGGCTCGTCGCGACGACGATGCTCGGGCTTGCGCTCGCGTGCGGTGGTGCCAGTGCTCTGAACCACGTTCTCGATGCCGACATCGACCGCCTCATGGGCAAGCGCACACGGTCTCGCCCGGTCGCGGCTGGTCGCATTTCGGCCTCGTATGCGCTCGAGTTCGGGCTCGCGCTCTCGGCGCTCTCGTTCGTGCTGCTCGCCGGAGTCGTGAACGTGCTGACGGCGCTGCTCGCGCTGTCCGGAATCCTCTTCTACGTCCTCGTCTACACGAAGCTGCTGAAGCGCTCGACGCCGCAGAACATCGTCATCGGCGGCGCGGCCGGTGCGATCCCGCCGCTCGTCGGCTGGGCCGCCGCGACCGGCAGCCTGACGCTCCCCGCGCTCGTCCTGTTCGCCGTCGCACCGCGGCTCTCGTCGCGTTCACGCTCGCGCCGGCGCTGTGGGGCCAGTTCGGCCTCATCTACCTCGCCGCGGCTGCGGGCCTCGGAGCCGGTTTCCTGGGCATGGCGTGGAACCTGCGCCGTGAGCGGACGCCCGCCCGGGCCGCGCTCCTCTTCCACTACTCGCTCGCGTACCTCGCGGCGCTCTTCGTCGCGATGGCGCTCGATACGGTGCTCGCATGAGCGACCGCGCCCCCGAGGCCTACTTCCCGCCCAGCGAGCCGACTCCCGAGCAGGCGAGGGGCAACACGCTCTTCGGGCTCGCCCTGTTCGGAATCGCGCTCCTGCTCTTCGGAGCCGTGATCGGGCTCGCGTTCGTCTACCTGGCGCTCGACTAGGTCTCCCACCCGTCCTCGAGGAGGACGCGTACCTCCTCGACGCCGGCTTGCCAGACGCGGAGCATGTCCTCGTCGGAGTGCTCGTAGACGCCGCCGAACGAGCCGTCGCCCATGAGCTTCCGGAACGCGGCCGGGTCGTGCACGGGCGGATCGGCCGGCGGCTTGCTCTCGGCCGGAAGCTCGACACCGGGCAGGCGCGTCCACGGGAAGTTCTCCATCCAGGACGCGTGCGAGCCGATGGGATCGACCGAGCGGACGACGTCCATCACGCGCGGGCTGTTCCACCAGTCGTGGTAGCGGACGCGGGCCTCGGGATGCTTCGCTCCCCACTCCGAGGCAGCCATTCGCGCCGGCGTGTTCCCGCCGTGGCCGTTCACGAGCAGGATCCGGCGGAAGCCCTGGCCGGAGAGTGAATCGAGCAGGTCGGTGACGACCGTGAGGAAGGTCTCTACGCGCAGCGTGGGGCTGCCCGGGTACGCGGCGAAGCGCGGCGTGATCCCGTACGGCAGCACCGGGAGCACCGGCACGCCGAGCGGCTCGGCCGCTTCGACCGAGACGCGCTCGGCGAGGATGTTGTCGGTCGCCAGCGACAGGTACGCGTGCTGCTCGGTCGAGCCGAGCGGCAGGACGATCCGGTCATCGAGCTGGAGGTACTCCTCCAGCTGCATCCAGTTGCAGTCCTGGACGCGCACGAGCCGGCCGGCTCAGACCTCGGCAGGCTCCGGATCCGGCCGCACGAGAACCGTGTCCGCGACCGGGATGATCTCGTCGACCGGAAGGATCGCGCGTGAGGCGTGCTCGCGGATCGCCTCCGGGCTCGTCGCCTGGTAGATGCAGACCGTCCCGACCGAGCCGCCGCCTTCGTCGAGCACGTAGGACCGGATCCAGCGAACGTCGTCCGACATCTCCTCGTCGCCGACCTTCGCCGACCGACCCGCAGCTTCCTGGAGCTCCTCGGCCGACCGCCAGCCACTTCTGCGCAGGATCACGTACAGGTTCATCGTTGCCCTCCTTGAGGTAGGGGATTCAGGTTCTTACGCGAACTCCGCGCCTTTCGGATTCAGCGAAGCGTCGTATCCTCGGGGGTCATGGCCGGCCCGCAGCCTAACGGCATCTTCCTCGCCCGGCCCGAGGAGCCCTTCGAAGGCAAGCGGCTGGCCGTGAAAGACTTGTTCGACACGGCCGGGTTGACGACGACCTACGGCTCGGTCATCTACGCGGAGCACGTTCCGGAGCGAAGCGCCGAGGCGGTGACGCGCCTCGAGGCGGCTGGGTACGCGAACGTCGGCAAGACGAACCTGCACGAGTTCGCGTACGGGATCACGTCCGTCAACCCGCACTTCGGGACGGTGCCCAACCCGCGGTATCCGGGACGCATGGCCGGCGGGTCGAGCGGCGGCTCGGCGGCGGCGATCGCGGCGGGGCTCGCTGAGTACGCCCTCGGTACGGACTCGGGCGGCTCGATCCGGATCCCGGCGGCGTGCTGCGGGATCGTCGGCTTCAAGCCGAGCTACGGGCTCGTGTCGCTCGACGGTGTCTTTCCGCTCGCGCCGAGCTCGACCACGCCGGGCCGATGGCCGGCTCGGTCGGTGCGTGCGAGGAGATGCTCGAGGCGCTCGCCGACGGCTACGGGCCCGCGCCGCTCGACTCGCTGGAGGAGCTCGAGGTCGGCGTCGCGTGGCTCGACCGGGCGGATCCTCTGGTGCAGGCGCGCGTGCGCGAGGCAGCGGAGCTGTTCCCGAGGCGGCGCGAGATCGACTTCCCACTCGCGGAGCGGATCGGGCCCGTGTTCATGCGCGAGGCCGACGTGCGGACGAAGATCGAGCGCTGCCTAGCGCTCACCGACGGCGAGTATCAGGCCGGGTTGCACGCTCGCGCCGAGCTCGCGGAGCGGGCCGAGGAGGCGCTCGACGGGCTCGACCTCGTCCTGACGCCGACGCTCGGCTTCGTCGCGCCGAAGCTCCCGGTCGACGACCTCGAGATCCGCGCGGACACGATCCTCTTCACGATCCCGTTCAACTCCCTCGGCTGGCCTGCGCTCGCGCTTCCGTGCGGCGCGGCCGAGGACGGGCCGCCCGCGTCACTGCAGATCGCAGGCCGACCGGGCTCGGACGCGCTCGTCCTGGCGGTTGGGAAACTCGTCGAGTCGCTCCTTCGCGGCTAGCAGCGCGCTTTCGGCCCGTTCGACGCGTGAATCGTCACGGGAGGCCCTTCGAGCCAGCGGCCGGCCTTCGCGATTCGTGAGAAGCCGGCGAAGCCGATCAGCTTGGGGAGGCCGTCCTTGTTCGCGATCGCGGCCAGCTCGATGTTCAGCGGCCCGTTGCTCTTCGCAAGCGCCTCGCGGATCGGGCTCCTCCTCGGGTCGGACATGAGGACGAATGTCCCGTCCGGGCGCGACCGGACGACGGCAATCTCTCCGGCGTCACGCTCGTCCGCGAGGAACGCGTCGACGCGCGCCTTGGCCGGACGACAGTCGGGGCCGAGCACCCGACCGGTCGCGAGGACCGAGGTGTCGTCGTCGAAGGCGGCCTGAGCGTCGGAGACGTAGTCGAAGCCGAGGATCGCGACCTGCGCCCCGGCCGGAGTCCCGTCGGGGTTCAGGGCGCGAAAGACCACTGGTCTGTAGCTGTCGCGTGCGATACCGATGCGGAGGATCAGGCCGCCGCCCTTCTCGAGCTCGAGCCAGTAGACGGGTTGACCGTTCCAGACGCCCTTGCCGACGATCCGCGCGTCGCCGTTCGCGAGGGACTGCTTGTAGAACGAGGCGCCCTCGAGGAGGCCCGGGAAGAAGCTGAACTCGTCC
>WNGI01013216.1_pt1 | contig 12053 bp, 11 predicted proteins | sample 5400621 | NCBI WGS metagenome assembly WNGI01 (sample SAMN13153374, study PRJNA577476) | soil metagenome | isolation source: 20 cm soil or saprolite under Garry oak tree replicate 1 | place: USA:California | collected 2016-06-15 | reverse complement strand
AGGTCCGCTAGTCCTCACTGTCGCCGGTCCGGGCCAGGCCTCGTCGGTAAGTGGGGCCACGAGCGACCCGTAGCCAGCCGGTCGTAGCCAGCTGGTCGTAGCCGGCGAGTCTGCCGACCGGCCTCGGCGGTGCTTCGAGCCGGGGTCGAGGGGTGGGCGGGCGCGGGGCAGGTGGTCGGGGTCGGGCCATGCGTGCGGGTGAAGCGTGCGGGTGAAGGAGCATGCCGAGTGGGCTGAGTGTGTACCGGTCGGAGCCGAAGTCCTCGCCGGTGTGGGCGAAGGCGAACCGGGACACCGCGCCGATGCGGTGCGCCACGGTCAGCGGTTGCTGCGCGGCGCGCCGGTGTCGCCGTCGGCCTGCGTCGGGTGGGTCGAGCCGGACCCGGATGGCCGCTGCTGCGGCTGCTGTTCCGGGCGGAGCCCGGCGAGCACCTGACGGGCGTCGTCGAGCACCTGGTGGGCGGTCTGCGCGACTGACTGCAGGATGCTCAGAGCGCCGTCCACACCGGTCGCGGCCGTGTCGTTGGTCAGGTAGCTGTGCTCGTGGTGCAGCGATGACAGCCGTACCCAGCCGGTTCCCATGGAGCCGTAGGTCCGGGGGAAGCCGACGAACACGTAGCCGCCGTCCATCGTGCCATCGGAGTCCGAGGAGATCGGCACGGCCACGTCCACCTGGTCGCCGAACAGCCCGGCGGCGTTCGCCCGGTACACCAGGTCGTTGACGTTGGCCAGGAACACGCCGCCGTCGCCGTAGGCCGGGAAGTGCTCGCTGAACAGGTCGGCCGGGTCGTCGTCGTGTTGCTCCGGGTCGAGCAGCCACGCGCGGGCGGCGGCCTCGGCGAAGTGGACCGCCGGCCAGCCGCTCACGACTGCCCCGCTTTGGCCGCGGGCCGCTCCGTCTTGGGGTCAGGCAGTAGCTGCGGGGCGGTTCCGGCCACCGTCTTGCTGTGGTGGGTGCCCTGGTCGCAGTGGTAGGAGTCGTGGATGACCAGCGCGGCGAGCAGGCTGGTCGGCTCGCCGACGGTCAGCTGGTCGGTGCCGGTGGAGTCGTCGTCGTGCATCGGGGTCTCCTTTCGGACACGGTGTGCCGGGGGGCTGGGTGGTCCGCCGGGGGGTGCGGGGTGGCGGTCCGCCCCCGCGGGGATGGGTGTCGGGCGTGGATGGTCGGTGGTTCGGGTGGTCAGGTGTGGTGGGTGCAGCGTGGGTCGCCGGCTTCGGCCGGGGCGTGCCGGGCGGTGTCGGGGGAGGTAGGCCAGCTGTGGTCCTTCGGCCAGCCAGACCACACCGGCCTGCTCATCGGCGGCGACCGGGCGTGGGGGAACGCCGAGGCCGGTTGGGTGGCCAGCCGGACCGGGGTGTTCGGGTCGTGCTCGGACACCAGGCTCGACCTGCTCGCCCACCGTTGGCTGCTCGTCGACGTGCTCGGTCGCTTCGCGCACGGCGAGGTACCGGTCGCGGGCGTGCTGGTGTTCAGGGCCGCCTCCTCCGATGTGGACGCCGGCCAGGGGCGGCGTTCGGTGCCGCTGGGGGTGGCCGGTGTCTGGTGGGCGGGTCAGCGGGCGAGGACGGCGACTTTCTCGCCGGCCAGCGGCGGCGCCCCGTCAACAGTATTGATGTGGGCGTGGATCCAGATCCGGTACGGGTTGCCGTCCCGGTCGCGCAGCCGCCGCCAGTGCCCGCCTACTTATCCGTAGCCCGAAGATGATCACAGTGTGTCTGGGCAGGTGCGGCTTGTCGCGGACGCGTGCGTGACAGCGGGTGGACGTTGTAGTCCGGATAGGTCGACGCCCCGAAGAGGTCGGCGGCTGTCGCAGCGGTTGTGCTCCTTCCTGTGTCGCCTGGATGGTGGACCGGATGTGCGCGGCCGCGCCGGTCGTTCTGGTGATCGATCACCTGCAATGGGCCGATGAGGCCAGCCTGCGCTGCTGGGTGGTGCGGAGTCGTGGGCTGGTAGATCGACGGTGTTGGCCTGGTCGCGGGACAGGTAGCGGACGTCTTCGCCGGCGCCGGCGTTGAACTGCGCTAGCCACAGCTCGAACCGTAGGTACTCCGTCAGCGGCTCCGGCACCACTGGACCGTACCCGCTTCAGTGGACAGCGCGGTTGACTGCCCGATCCGTCGGGAGACACGGCAATGGGTTCGACACGTCGTAGGTTCACCGAGGAGTACAAGACCCAGGCGGTAAACTTCGTCCTCGAGGACCACCGGCCGGCCGCCGAGGTAGCACGAAACATCGGCGTCCACGAGATGACGTTAAGGAAATGGGTGAGGAAAGCGAGCGAGGACGCGGACCCGACCAGCTCGGCGGCGGACCCGCCGCTGAGCGAATCCGAGCGGGCCGAGCTGGTGCGGCTGCGCGCCGAGCTCAAGGACGCCAAGGCCGAGAACGCCGAGCTGCAGATGCAGGTGGAGTTCGCAAAAAAAGTAGCGACCTGGTTCGCGAAAGGAAAGCAGTGAAGTTCGCTGCCATCGCGGACTGGGCTGACTCCGACGCCTTTCCCGTCGCGTTCATGTGCCGGCAGCTGCAGGTGTCCCGCTCGGGCTACTACGCCTGGCGCGGCGCCGGCCCGTCCCAGCGGGCCACCGACGACGCGGCGCTGACCACCCTCATCGCCACGCTCTACCGCGACGGCCGCGGCAACCCCGGCGTCCGACGCGTTCGCGCCGGCCTGGCCGCCCTGGGCCGGCTGCTGTCCCACAAACGCGTCTGGCGCCTGATGAAGGCCGCTGGCCTGCGCGGACGCCACCCCAAGGCGTGGAAGCGCACCACCGTCGCCGGCGAGAAGCCGGTACCCGCCCCGGATCTGATCGGCCGGGACTTCACCGCCGAGCACCCCAACACCCGCTGGTGCGGCGACATCACCTACGTCAAGACCTGGGACGGATGGGCCTACCTGGCCACCGTAATCGACCTGCACTCCAGGGCCGTGGTCGGCTGGGCCGTCGCCGACCACATGCGCACCGACCTGGTCACCGCCGCACTCGACATGGCCATCGCCCGCCGCCGGCCACCGCCTGGCACCATATTCCATTCCGATTATGCCGAGCCCTGCGTTAAGCCGCGGGATCGCAGGATCGCCTGTGCTGGCTGGGTTGCCTGACTGATTCCTCGGCTTAACGATCCTGCGGTTGGTGGCTACCATCCGCCGTGTCCATTCGCCTTGCGGAGAGGAGACGGCCATGGACACGACGGTCACGGGGATCGGGTCGGTTGTTGTCGCGGAGTTGCGTGCGGCCGGCTACATGGAGTCGACGATCGGCCAGTACGAGAAGTCGATCAGGGCGTTGACGTGCTTCGCCGATGCCCTCGGCGGCTCCTACACGCCTGCACTGGGTGCAGCGTTCACGTCGATGACGACCAGTCCGCGTACTGGCCGGTTCAGCGCGCAGCGCAGGTTCGACTACCGCCGACTGGTCACCGTGTTCGACGCCTATGTACGCACCGGGCGGGTAGAGCTCGCGTGCCGCAAGCGCGGCGGGGGCGGCGCCCGACCGAGCTCGAGTGAGTTCACCGCGCTGGCTGACGCGTGGGACGCCGACATGGCCGACCGCGCCTTGGCGCCGGCCACCCGCGACGCCTACGGCCGGGTCGCCCGGGCCTACCTGGTGTTCCTGGAGGCACGCGGGATCCGCTGCCTCGGTGACGCCGACGGGTCGAGCGTCCTGAGTTTCCTGGACTCGCTGACGGGAACGTGGTCGACGTCCTCGCTGTTCTGGGTGGTGTCGAACTTCCGGCCGTTCTTGAAATTCACCGACCGCAGCGACCTGGTCGACGCGTCCGGGCTGGCCGGCGTCAAGCGTTCCCACGCGATCCTGCCGGTGCTGTCCGACGAGATTGAACGCCTCGTCGTGCACGCCTGCACGACGCCGATGGTCGCTGCACGAGACGCAGCGATCACCCTGCTCGCGGTGACGACGGGGCTGCGTGCGTGCGACATCATCAACCTGCGACTGGCCGACATCGACTGGCGCGCACGGACCGCCGGCATCGTTCAGCAGAAGACGAGCAACCCGCTGACCGTGCCGCTGACCGATCTGCTGGTCGGCCGGCTCGCCGACTACGTCCTCGACCAACGGCCCGACTCGCCCGACGACCATGTGTTCCTACGTTCCGTCGCACCACACACGCGGCTGGCCGACCACGCCACAGTCCACCGCGTGATCACCACCGTGTTCGGCAAGGCCGGCGTCACCGACGTGAAAGCCGGCACCCGCCTGCTGCGACACAACGCCGCGTCACGACTGCTGCGCGCGGCGGTCCCGTTGCCTACGATCTCGGCCGTGCTGGGCCACGCGAGCCCGGAGTCGACCGACCTGTATCTGAGTTTCGACCAGGATCGTCTGCTCGATTGCGTTCTCGACGTCCCCGACGGGACGCGGTCATGAACGCCGCCGGTTTCACCAGCGCCCTCGCACCACAACTGGAGGCCTACCTGGTGTTCAAGGAGAAGATGGGCTTCTACGGCACCTCGCGGATCTGGTACCTGAAGCAGTTCGACGCCTACTGCACCGCGCACGAGCGGACCGTCTTCGACCGCGACACGGTCGAGGGATGGATCCGCGAGCAGCTGACCCGATCGGGTCGCTACCGGTCCTGGATGTCCTACATCCGTGACGTCGGCCGGTGGCTGCAGGCCCACGGGCAACGGGACGCCTACGTGCTGTCGGATCGGTGGAAGGCCCAGGTCGTTTCCGCCCACCCCTACCTGCTGAGCACACCTGAGATCGAGGCGTTCTTCGCGGCGGCCGCGACGCTGAAGGCCGCTTCCCCCTGGCGGTGGCAGGCGGTCGCGTTCTTCACGCTGATGCACTGCTGCGGGCTGCGGACCGGGGAAACCCGCCTGCTGCGCCCCGAGCACGTGCACCTTCGCGACCGAACCCTGGACGTCGTGTCCTCCAAGGGCAACCGTTCCCGGCGGCTGCCGGTGACCGCGGAGGTCATCGAGATCCTGGCCGACTGCGACCGGGTGAGCCGCGCACGGTTCGGTCGGTCTCGGGGCACGTTCTTCGTCTCCGCGACCGGCAACCAGGTCACCGGGGCGACCGTCGCCCAGATCTTCCAACGCATCTGGGACCAGGCCAGTCTGCCGCGGCCAACGGGAGGTCAACGTCCGCGGCCCTACGACTTCCGGCATCACTTCGCCTACGCGAACGTCGAACGGTGGATGACCCAGGGCAAGGACGTCATGGCGATGTTGCCCTACCTGGCCCGCTACATGGGGCACGCGGACATCGAGTCGAGCTTCTACTACATCCACACCTCGCCGGAGTTCCTGCGCGCCTACGCCCACATCATGACCGCGAGCCAGTCACTGCTGCCGGAGGTCGGGTTCGATGAAGCGTGACCCGGCCACCCGCACCCCGGACTTCTACCGCTATGCCCGGGACTACCTGCACACCTATCTGCCCACCGTCGCGCGACGCTCACCGAACACGATCGAGGCCTACCGGATCAGCCTGGAATGCTTCCTGCACTACCTGGCCGATCACCAGCACATCGACCGCGCCCGCGTGAACTTCGACCACTTCGACCGGCAGCACCTGAAAGGCTGGCTGGCCTGGATGGCCGACCAGAAGCACTACGCGCCGAGGACCATCGCGCTGCGCCTCACCACCGTCAAGGCGTTCCTGACCTACAGCTGCGCCGAGGACGTCAGCCTCGTCGCGCTCAGCCAGGCAGCCAAGGCGATCCGGGTGCCAGTCGCCGCGAAACGACCGATCGAGTACCTCACCGAACCCGAGACCCGGGCCGTGCTCGCCGCCTTCACCGGCCGCACCGCGAAATCGCGGCGGAACCGAATGCTGCTGATCTTGCTCTACGACACCGCCGCGCGCGTCGGTGAGATCACGACCTTGACGCTGCAGGACCTGCATCTAGCCAAGCCCGGGCACGTCGTCCTCACCGGCAAAGGCAGCAAGACACGCGTCGTCCCGATCACCAGCAAGACGATCGAGCACCTGGGCGTCTTTCTCGCCGAGTTCCACCCCGACACGACCCGCCTCCCCGCGACGCGACCGGTGTTCTACAGCCTGCACAACAACAAGCCGACAGAGCTGTCGACCGATACCGTCGCCGCAGTGCTCAAGAGCGCCGCCGCCACCGCGCGCCGGAGCTGTCCCTCGGTGCCCGAGAACATCCACTGCCACATGCTGCGCAAGACCAAGGCCATGGACCTCTACCAGCAGGGCATCCCGCTGCCGATCATCATGCGACTGCTCGGCCACGAGAACGTGTCGACCACGGCGGCGTTCTACGCGTTCGCCACCGTCGACATGATGCGACAAGCCGTCGATGCAGCCACGCCCGCGATCAACTCGCCAGCCGCCCGGCGACTCACCGAGAACAGGCTCCAAGCCCTCTACAGCCTCCGATGATGCCCCGTCGTTAAGCCGAGGAATCAGTCAGGCAACCCAGCCAGCACAGGCGATCCTGCGATCCCGCGGCTTAACGCAGGGCTCGGCATAATCGGAACTAAACCGAATTCGGCTTAGTTCCGACCGCGGCACGCAGTACACGTCCGAACAGTTCGACCGGTACTGCCGGAAGAACGGGATACGGCGGTCGCTGGGCCGGACCGGGATCTGCTACGACAACGCCGTCGCCGAGTCGTTCTTCGCCACCTACAAGAAAGAACTCATCCACACCCGCCCCTGGCCGAACATCAAACACCTGAAGAAGGAGACATTCGACTGGATCGAAACCTACTACAACACCACGCGACGCCATTCCAGCCTCGACTACTTGACACCCGCAGAATACGAGCTAGGCTACAGACACCTCAACCAACTGGCAGCCTAATCCGCCGTCCAGAAAAGCGGGAACACTCCACACCCGCATCCGCTCGAACCGCTTACCCGCGACTACTGCCGCCTGGACCAACTCGGTCCAGTCCGCGTACCACTCGGCGCCCTCGGTCACCGTCAGTGTGCCGGCTCGCCAGCGGGTCATCAGGTCGTGCTCGCTGGGCATGTCGTAGCGGTCGCGGGTCTCCAGCCGTCCCGCCGACCGCTCGACCTGGTGGAACAGCGCTCGCAAGCTCGGACCGATCAGCAGATCGTCGGTCACGGCGTGGGTCGTGGCAGGTACTCCAGCAGCGCGGCCGGGATCTCCACCGCGGTCTCGTGATCTGGGATGTCAAGCTGGCTCAAAGCTTCGGCATCGAGTAGCCGCCAGCCTTGCACGACGAACGTGCCGCGGTCGGTGGCGTACAGGCTCGGGCAGCCGTCCTTGCCGGAGTTGGTGCCGAGGTGGATCAACCGCATGTCGGGGTCCTCTCACACGGGACATGCGCGTGGGATGCACGATGCGCTTGGGTTGGCAGCCACACCATCCGACACAATACGAACAATTCGTCGTGCATCAGGGTTCGACAGCCGCTCAGGTCCACCACGAAGCGTGACTAGCGTCGTGACCTGCGTAGACGCTGCGGCAGAGGGGTGCCGATCGTCGTAGGGCGTACGCGTCGGCCGCCCGCCGGATCCTGCGGCCGTCATCTGCCCAATCGGGCAGTGCCGCTGACCTCTCGGGCAAACCCCAGCACAGCGCTGGGTGGAGCACGTAGCACGACATATCCTCTCTCCGATGTGCAGGCGTGGCGGGCAGGTTTGGTGTCCCCGGTGCGTCGGTCGCTGATTGCGGGGGTGGCCGGCGCGCTTCTGCTGACCGGCCTGCCGGCCGTGAGCCCGGGCGCCTCCACGGGGGCGTCGGCCGGCGTGCTGGCTGCCCCACCGGCGGCGCAGCTAGCCGCGCCGGAATTGGTGCGCTCGGCCGGGGCTGCGCTCCGTTGGACCCCCCCGATCCTCCCCGCCGACACGCCTCTGGTCCGGTACGAGGTGCACCGCTCGCGCACCGCCGGGTTCACGCCCGCGGATCAGACGCTGGTCGGCGAGGTGGGTCCGGGGACGCCGGCGACGTACCAGGACACCACGGCTGCGCCGCAGGCGGCGTTCTCCTACCGCGTCGTCACGGTTGTGACGACCGCGACCGGCGAGCAGGCGAGCAGCTCCGACGAGGTACGGGTGACGACGCCGGCGGCGGGTGACGCCGTCCTGACGGTGACCGCCGGGTCCGCGGGCGGTGGCGCAACCGAGGTGCGGCAGTTGCCGGACAGCGCCCTGCCCTGCGACGACGCGCGTAACTACGGCGCAGCGCCGACGGTGCCGGTCGGCGCCGAGCCGGGCGCGCTGCACCGGGCGCTGCTGCGGTTCGACCTGCGCGCGGTCCCGCCCACGGCGACGGTGCACGAGGCCACCCTGCGACTGCCGTACGCCGCCGGCGGCCAGCCGGTGGCGGTCGAGGTAGGACGCGCCACCCGCGCGTGGGCGGAGGGTCGAGGGCCGGCCGATGGCGCGTGCGACGGTTCTGGGGCGAGCTGGCTCGACGCCAAGGGTGGCGTCCGCTGGTCGCAGCCGGGCGGCGACGCGGCGGCGCGGCCCGACGCTTCGATCCCGGCTGCCGACCGGACCGCGGCCGGCACCGACACCGTCCAGCTGACCGGTCTGGTCGCGGCCTGGACCGGGGGTCGGCAGGCCAACCACGGCGTGCTGCTGCGGTCGGCCGACGAAGGCGCCACCGCGGCGCCGGGGATCGTGTCCTACACCAGCGACGACCAGGCCGACCCGGCGCGCCGGCCGACGCTGACCGTGTCGTACGCCGACGGCAGTGCGCCGCGGGGGCCGCGGGCCGTGGTGAGCGAGCCGGCGGCGGCCAGCCGGGTGCACGGCGGCCTGCGGGTCGCTGCGGCCGCCAGTGACGACGGCCGCGTCACCGGCGTCGAGTTCCTCGTCGACGGCCGGGTGGCCGGCACCGCTGCCGCGGCGCCGTACGAGACGACCCTGGACACGACCGGCCTGGCCGGCGGCGGGCACGCGCTGGCGATCCGCGCCACCGACGACGCGGGCAACGCCAGCACGTCGCAGCCGGTGCCGGTGACGGTCGACAACACCGCCCCGCCAAGCGCCGCGGTGACCTCGCCCGCCGGCAACGCCCTGGTGACCGGTCCCACCGCGGTCACCGTGACCGCGAGCGACGACGTCGCGGTGCGCACGGTGGACGTGCTCGTCGACGGCACCGACATCGGCGAGGACGACTCGGCGCCATTCCAGGTGACCTGGGATCCGCGGGATCCACTCGGCGGCTGGTACGACGGCAGCCACGCGATCACCGCCCGGGTCACCGACTCGTCCGGACAGACCCGCGAGACGGCGCCGACGCCCGTCGTGCTGGACCGCGGCAACGCCGCGGCGCATTCGGCCAGGCTCGTGCTCGGCGATCCGGCGTCCACCGCCGATGACGTGATCCCGGCCGCCGTGACCGAGAACGCGGCCGCATCCGCGCCGGTCCAAGATCCCTATGCCGGCACGGTCGACGCGGACGGCGTCGCCGGCGGCAGCCTGGGACGCTCGGTCAAGAGCGCCCCGGTCGACTCGACCGGCGGAGCGAGCACCAGCGGGTGCCCGGCCGCGGCCTACTGCACGACCGTGAACGTCACCAACACCAGCACGTCCACCTGGGCCGGCAGCCAGGTGCGGCTGTGGTACCGCTGGTACGCCGACAACGGCGCGATCCTCTTCGAGGGGCCCGCCGACGGCAGCCTCCCGGCGGCGTTCTCACCGGGTGCCTCGACGAGCGTCGGGCTGCGGATCCTGCCGCCCAAGCTGCCGCGGGGGGCCGAGCTCGGCCGCTACCACCTGCGGATCGACCTGTACGACCAGGCGACCGGCAGTTGGTTCGCGCTGCAGGGCAACAAGCCGGTCGACAACCCGGTCCAGGTCGCGAAGAACCTCGACGACAAGCTCGGGTTGGAGAAGTTCTGGACCTACGAGGGCAGCGAGACCGGGGCCGGCTCGCTCGCCCTGACGAACGTCGCGAACGGCAACATGCTGTGGCGGTGGAGCCCGTGGACGTCGCCGGGGCGCGGCCTCGCCACCGTCCTGGACATCACCTACAACAGCCTCGAGGACCACTCGTCCAGCCCGCTGGGCAACAACGTGTCGCTCGCGGTCTCCGGTCTCACCCGGTTCGGTGAGCCGCTGGACATCCACCCGAACAAGGCCGACCAGATCAGCGGGCATTCGAACAAGTGGGTGGAGTTCACCGACGGCGACGGCACCGTCCACCGGTTCACCGGCAACGACGACGGCACCTGGTCCCGGCCGCCGGGGGTGCACCTGTTCCTCCGGACGGTGAGCGCCGATCCGGCCAACCCGCGGTACTGGGCACTGTCCCGGCCGGACGGTGTGACGTTCTACTTCTGACCGCGGTGAGCGACGCCGGCGGCCGGTCCTACGGCATCGCGTACTGGTCCAAGAGCGACACCCACGCCGCGCACGTCCGCGGCAGGATCCGGCGGATCACCGACCACGGCGGCCGGGCGCTGGACTTCGACTACTACGACGACGGCAACCTGCTGCGGATCACCCAGCGCGGCGGGGTGGGCGACGACGGCGTGCCGGTGGCCGACCGGGCGTTTGTGTTCACCTACACTGACTCCTCGGGCGCCGACTTCGCCATCCCGGCCCCGGCCGACCGGGTCGACCCGGACCCGAAGACACCGAACGAGTCGACCCGGATCGCCACGATCCGCGACCCGCGGGGCCACGAGACGCTCTTCACCTACTACGGGCCGGGCAGCGCGCAGCTGCGCTGGCGGGTGAAGACCCGCACCGACCGGGCCGGGGCGGTGACGTCGTTCGGCTACGACCTTCCGGGGCAGGAGACCACGGTCACCGCGCCGCTGTCCCGGGTGACCCGCTACCGCTACGACACCGACGGCAAGGCCACCGCGGTGGTCAACGCGAAGGGCGAGACCGCGTCGTACGCCTGGACCGCCGACTTCCACGTCGCCGCGGTCACCGAGGACAGCGGCAAGGCGACGACGTTCGACTACGACCCCGACTCCGGCTACCTCCTGCGGCGCACCGACCCGCTGGGCAACACGACCAGGCTGGACTACGAGCGCCGCCCGGTGGACAGCTCCGACCCCGGCCGGCACTTCGTGCTGCTCGCCGCGGTCACCCAGCCCGAGGGCGTGGCCACCGACGTGCCGGACGACTTCCAGTACACGTTCGGCTACGACCCGGCCGGCAACCCGGCCACCCAGACCGACCCGGCCGGCTTCACCACCCACTACGAGTGGAACCTCGCCGGCTCGGCGGCGCCGGGCACCCTGCGCCGGATGATCGACCAGCGTGGCGGCGTCACGGAGATGACCGACTTCGACGCCAACGGGTTCCCGCAGGCGATCACCGACGCGGAGGGCGGCGTCACCCGGTTCGGCTTCGACGCCGACGGCCTGCTGCGGTTCACCCAGAACCCGACCCACGAGCGGTTCACCGGCCAGCCCGACCAGCGGTCCTACCGCGCCTACGTCGACCACGACCCGTTCCGCCGCCAGGTGCGCACGTCGGAGCCGAAGAGCACCGAACAGGAGCGCGGCCTGCTGGTTTGGCAGGTCACCGAGTTCGACCCGAACGGCAACCAGGTCTCGACCGGCAACCCGGTGTTCGGCCGGGAGCAGCCGCCGACCGGACCGCGCACGGAGATCAGTTACGACGCGATGGACCGGCCGACCAGCGCGCTCGGCCCAGACCGTTCGTCATCGGGCGGCGAGCGGGTCCTGATGGCCTACGACGAGGCCGGGCGGTTGCTGTCGCGCACCTCGCCGCTCGGCGCCGCGAGCACGGCCGACGGCGACTTCACCACGACATACGGCTACGACCCACTCGACCGGGTGGTGCGCGCAACCCGCGACGGCGCCCCCGGCGAGACCCCGCGGACCTCCTGGACCTGCTACGACAACGTCGGGAACCGGACGGCCGTGGTGGCGCCGAACGCGGGCCTGACCGCACCACCGGCTTGCCCGGACGCCAACGGCGCGAGCCACACGACCCGGTTCACGTTCGACGCGGTACACCGCATGGTCGCGGCGACCGACGCCATCGGCAACGTCACCCGCTCCGAGTACAACCGCAACGGCTGGGTGACCAGGGTGATCGACCCGCGCGGCAACCGGCTGACCACGACGTACGACCAGCGTGGCCTGCCGGTCGAG
>WNGI01005074.1_pt1 | contig 12055 bp, 8 predicted proteins | sample 5400621 | NCBI WGS metagenome assembly WNGI01 (sample SAMN13153374, study PRJNA577476) | soil metagenome | isolation source: 20 cm soil or saprolite under Garry oak tree replicate 1 | place: USA:California | collected 2016-06-15 | reverse complement strand
CCCGCCACCAGGGCACGCTTGCCTCGGAGATCGATGCTCAGCACGTGCACCTCCCCCAAGCGCGGAGTGCGGAGTGCGGAGTGCGGAATATCAATGAGAGTGTCATTCCGCGGTCGACCTTCCCCTGCAACTCCGCACTCCGCATTCCACACTCCGCACTAGATGAAAAATCGCGCCGCCACCGGAATCAGCTGTGGGTGCCGAACGAGGGCGTGGGCAAAGATCCGACCGAGCGTCCCCGAGCAGCTCCATCCACCCGGCGTGATACGCCGACAGCCGGCTCGCACTCGTGTCTCCGGCCCGGATCGCGGCGGTCGCGACGCGGCCGGCGAGCCGCCCGGCCTTCATGGCGTTCACGATACCGCCCCCGGACAGCGGGTTGATCATGTGGGCCGCGTCGCCCGCCACCAGGACGCCGTCCGTGTAGGTCTGCCGGATGGTCGTGTGAACGATCACGCCGCCGACGGTGCAGCCGGTCTTGGCGCCCCGGGGGTAGCGACGGGCGATCCAGTCATCGAGGTATTGTCGGGCGTTGCGGCCGTCGGCCTTCAGGGCGACGAGGCCGAGCCCCACGTTCGCCACGCCCGGTCCCTTGGGGAAAACCCAGGCGTATCCGCCCGGCGCGATCCGGTCGCTGAACTGCAAGTAGATCGAATCGGGATCGCAATCGATTCCCGCGAGCACGTACTGCGCGCACGACTCCATGTCCCGGGCGGGAACGCGGGTGTCGAGGCCCGCCCAGCGGCCGACCATCGCTTCGACGCCGTCCGCCCCGATCACGACCCGCGCCCGGCAGGTCGCCTCGCCCGCAGCGCCGCGCAACTGGACCCGCCATCGGCCGTCGGGCTGGCACGTCATGCCGGCTGCCTCGGTGCTCACGCGCAGCTCCGCCCCGAGGGCCACGGCCTGCGCGGCCAGAAACGCGTCGAAGCGCGTGCGATCGAGGATCCAGGCGGCGGCACGCTCGGCGACCTTCACTTCCGTGTCGTCGGGGGCGACGAACACGATCTGCGTGATCTTGCGGGCCGCCCAAGGCGCGCCGTCGGGATCGGCGAACTCGCGCAGCCCGGCGTCCCCTACGCCTTCGGCGCACCGGACCGGCGTCCCCACCGCCGCGTCGCGCTCGAGCAACACGACGTCGAGCTCGGGTGCAGCGCGCTTCGCCTCCCACGCCGCCACCGCGCCCGCCGGGCCCGCACCAATGACCAGCACATCGGTGTCGCGCGTCACGCGACGACCATCGCGAGCGCGCCGACAGGGCAGGGGGCGATGCATTTGCGACAACCGGTGCACGTCGTCCGATCGACGACCAAGTCTATGAGCGCGAGGTGAATCGCTTCAGGCGGGCACAGGGGGAGACACAAGCCGCAGCGGTCGCAGACCTTGAGATCCACGACGGCAACCTCGGGGACGGCTGGCGCGGGCCGCATGCGCGAACGGTAGCCGCCCCCGTCAGGGGCGTCAAGCATCAGCCTTGCTTGGAGTTACGCTTTTCATTAGCTTGATGCGCTCGCGCGCGCCCGCCCGACAACCCTTCACCTGACGACTGCGTGCCCATACGCTGGCCGAAGTGGACGCTTGGTGCCTGGAGCCCGGCGAATGAGATCGCCGTGGACTTGGGCACGGCCAATACCCTGATCTATGTGAAGGGCGAGGGGATCGTGCTCAACGAGCCCTCCGTCGTCGCGATCGAGAAGTCGACCGGGAAGATCAAGGGCATCGGGCTCGAAGCGAAGCGGATGCTGGGCCGCACGCCGGACGGCATTCTGGCGGTGCGACCGCTCAAGGACGGCGTGATCGCCGACTTCGACGTGACTGAGAAGATGCTGCGCTTCTTCCTGAAGACCATCATCGACCGCCATCTGTTCCGGGTGAAGCCCAAGGTGATCGTGTGCGTGCCCTCGGGCATCACCGAGGTGGAAAAGCGCGCCGTGCGCGACTCCGCGCAGTCGGCCGGGGCGAAGGAGGTCTACATGGTCGCCGAGCCGATGGCGGCGGCGATCGGCGTGGGGCTTCCCGTCGAGACGCCCACCGGGAACATGGTGATCGACATCGGCGGCGGCACCACGGAGATCGCGGTGATCGCCCTCTCGGGAATCGTTTCGGACACGTCGATCCGCACCGGCGGCGACGAGCTGGATCAGGCGATCGTGCAGTTCATGCGCAAGAATTACAACCTCCTGATCGGCGAGCCCACGGCCGAGCTGATCAAGATCCAGATCGGCTCGGCCGCACCCGTCGGGGAGGAGCGGGAAATGGAAGTGAAGGGCCGCGACCTCGTCTCGGGGATTCCGAAGATCGTGCGGGTGCACTCGAGCGAGATCCGGGAGGCGGTGCAGGAGCCGATCCAGCAGATCGTGGACGCGGTGCGGCGGGCGCTGGAGATCACGCCGCCGGAGTTGGCGTCGGACATCGTCGATCGGGGGATCGTGATGACCGGCGGGGGCGCGCTGATCCGCGGCCTCGACGTGCTACTGCAGCAGGAGACGGGCCTGCCGATCCACCTCGACGAGGACCCGATGACCTGCGTCGTGCGGGGGACCGGGCGGATCCTCGACGATCCGGAGAAATACCGCAACGTTCTGACCACCTAGGGCGATGGCGCTCGGAGCGGACCGCTACGCCTCCCGGGCCGACACCCTGGTCTTCCTCGGGTGTGTCCTGCTGTCGGTCGCCGCTATGAGCCTGCCCGAGCGGATCCGCGATCCCTTCGCGCGCGGCCTGCGGCAAACGGTGCTCGCCCCGTTCCTGGCGTTACAGCAGCAGACCGAGCTCCTCTCCGCCTCACTCGACCGTTACGATGCGGTGGTGGCACAGCGCGACTCCGCCGCCCTCGCCGCCACCTTCCTCCCCGAGCTGCGGGGCGAGAACGCCCGGCTCCGTAGCTTGCTCGGTTTGGGCACCCGACTCTCGAGCGGCTACGTGCCGGCCGAGGTGCTGCACGAGCCGGAGCCGTCGAGCGCCCTCACGTTCATCGTCTCGGCCGGGAAGAAGCAGGGGGTGAAACCCCTGTCCGCGGTGCTGAGCCCGGAGGGCCTGGTGGGGATCGTGAGCTCGGTGGACGCGAAGACCAGCGTGGTCGTGAGCTGGGCACACCCCGAATTCCGCGCCAGCGCCATGGCGGCTGATGGCAGTGTCTACGGCATCGTCGCCCCGCACGGCAGCGACGGGCCGCGCATCTGGCTGCTCGAGCTGCAAGGCGTGGCCTACCGGCAGCACGTGTCCACCGGGACCATGATCCTCACATCGGGCCTGGGGGGCGTGCTGCCCCGGGGCGTGCCGATCGGCACGGTGGTGGGCGTCGCCGGGGAGGCAGAAGGTTGGGAGCGCACCTACCTCATCCGGCCCGCTGTTCACCCCGCCGCCGTTACGCACGTGATGATCCTCACCGGGCCGCCGGTCCGCGGCGACCTGCGCTTGCTGTTCCAGTCGAGCGGAGAGACGCCGTGAGACGCAGCGACAAGTACCGCTTCTACGTGATTCTCGCGGCCCTCGTGGTGCTGCAGTTCTCGGTGCGGGGGCGGTTGGGGGGTGACCGCGTGGCGCCCGATTTCCTGCTGCTGGCGCTTCTGATCTACACCATTCGGGCCCGCCCGGGCCCGAGCGCCGGCGCGGGCTTCCTGGTCGGCTTGTTGCGGGACGCGCTCACGCCCGCGTCGTTCGGGGCGGGGGCACTCGCCCACACGCTCGTGGGGTATCTGTCTTCCTGGAGCAAGGCGGTCTTCTTCGCGGAGAACCTGTTCGTGAACGGGTGTCTGTTCTTCGCCGGCACCTGGTGCCGCAACCTCGCGGTGGCGCTCGCATCGGGGAAACTCAAGGGAGGGCTCTTGGGCTGGGAGCTGCTGGTATGGTCTCCCATCCAGAGCCTGACCACGGCCGTGGCGGGCGTGCTGGTGCTGTGGCTGTTTGGGCGACACCTCGCGATCCGGCTGAGCGACGCATGAGCGCGTTTCACCCGCACCTGCTGGAGCGACGGCTCCGCCTCACCCGGACGGTGGTGCTGGGGGCGGGGGCGGCCTTCGTGCTCGTGTTCTTCCGGACCCAGATCCTGGACCACTCGAAATACCAGCTGCAGTCCGAGACGAACCGGCTGCGGCCCATCTCGCTGCCCGCGCCCCGGGGCATCATCACCGACCGCAACGGCAAGATCCTGGCGGAGAACCTGACCGGCTACACCGTGTCGCTGCTCCCGGCGGAAGACGAAGACTCGCTGGAGGCCACGTTGCGGCGCATGGCGCCGATCGTGAAGCTCGACGGCCCGGCGATCGAACGCCTGCTGACGCGGTACCGCCGGACGCCGTACTTGCCGGTCACGGTGCTCCCGAACGCCACGTTCGAGGTGGTGTCGGCCCTGGAAGAGCGGCGGCTGATCTTCCCGGGACTGCTGATCCAGCCGGAGCCGAGGCGGCACTACCCGGACAGCTCGCTGGTGGCGCATCTGGTGGGGTACGTCGGCGAGGTGACCGAAGCGGAACGGGCCCAGCGCCGCTTCGCGGCGGTGCGGCTCGGGGGCCTGCTGGGGAAGGGGGGGCTCGAGCGCCAGTACGACGACACGCTGCGGGGCGCCGACGGTGTGCGGTTCGTCGAGGTGAGCGCGTTCAACCGCGTCGTGCGCGAGGCCGGCGCCGCCGCCCGGCTGCCGCCCGTGCCGGGCCGGGCGTTGCACACCACGATCGACCTCGATCTCCAGCGCTACATCGCCCAGATTTTCCCGGCGGGGCAACGCGGCGCGGTGCTGGCACTGAACCCCAACAGCGGCGAGATCCTCGCCCTGTTCAGCGCACCGGGCTTTGATCCCAACGCCTTCGTCGGCGGCGTGGAGCCGGACTATTGGCGCCGCCTCAACGTCAGCGAGGCGCACCCGCTGTTCGACCGCACCATCCAGGCGCGGTATCCCCCGGGATCGACCTGGAAGCTCGCCCTGGCCGCGATGGCGCTGCGACGCGGTATCGTCACCCTGCGGTCCCGCATGCCGATCCCTTGTCGTGGCGGGTTGCAATACGGCAACCGCTTCTTCCGCTGCTGGTCGGCCCAGGGGCACGGCAGCCTCGTCCTCGCGGACGCGATCGCGCAGAGCTGCGATGTGTTCTTCTATCAGCTGGGCTTGAAGCTCGGCCTCACGTCGCTGCTCGAGGACGGCATCGGTCTGGGGTTCCACTCACGCACCGGCATCGACCTGCCGGGCGAGATCACCTCCGAATTCCCGAGTGGCACCGACTACTACGACCGCGTGTACGGGCCGCGCCGCTGGACGTCGGCGGTGACTCTGAACCTCGCCATCGGGCAGGGAGAGAACGCCCAGACGCTGGTGAACATGATCCGGTTCTACCAGATGCTCGCGAGCGATGGTCGAGCGCGGTCTCCGTACCTCGTGCATCCCGCGGCCGATGCGAACGTGAGCCTGGCCCTCGCACCCGAGCAGCTCGCGGGGCTGCGCCAGGCGATGATCAGCGTGGTGGAGCGCGGCACGGCGCGAGGCGCAGGGCGGTTCGGCGGCAGCGTCGCGATCGCCGGGAAGACCGGCACGGCGCAGAACCCGCACGGGCCGGCGCACGGCTGGTTCATCGGGTTCGCGCCCGCCGAGAAACCCGAGATCGTCGTGGGTGCCATCGTGGAGTTCGCACGGGAGGGCCCGTACGTCGCGCCACTCGTGACCCGCGTGATCGGGCACTATCTGGGGGTCGACACGACCCTCGCGTCGAAGATTCGCATCGTGCTCCCCACCGACACCGCGCCGCACCCCATGCAGCTCCTCCCCGGTGTCCCGGGAGAAGACACGACCATCGTGCCGCCGATCCTCCCACCGAACCTCCCACCGGACAGCGGCAATGCGCCTCCGCCTCGGTGAAATAGATCGGCCGCTCACGGCGGTCGTGATCGCCCTCGCCGCGTACGGGCTCGCGACGCTCTATTCGGCGGGACAAACCGACGTCCCCACGTTCGTCACCACCATCTGGGAAAAACAGCTGATCTGGCTGGGTGTGGGGACGGTGGCCGTCGTCCTGATGTTCCGAACGTCGCCCCGGCTGCTCGAGTGGGCGACGCCCTTCGCTTACGGCATCGGCGTCGTGGTACTGCTGCTCACCCTCGTCGCCGGCACGGGGGCGGGCACGGCGGCGAGCGAGCGGTCGTGGATCGCGGTCGGGGGTGTGCGGCTGGGCCAGCCCGCCGAGCTCGCCAAGCTTGCCGTGGTCCTCATGCTGGCGCGCTGGCTCGCCGAGCGGCGAGAGGCGCCGGCGACGCTCCGCGAGCTGCTGCCACCCTGTCTCATCGCCGGCGTACCCACGTTGCTCGTCGCCAAGCAGCCGGATCTGGGAAGCGCCATCGTGTTCATCGCGATCCTGTTCGCCATGCTGTACTGGGCCGGCACGAAGCCCTCGCTGCTGCTCCTCCTTGGCTCTCCCGTGATCGGGCTGGTGCTCGCCTTCTCCACGGTGGCGTGGGGCGCCTGGATCATCGTGCTGTTCGCGCTGCTGTTGTGGTGGCGGCCGTACGTCTGGGAAGGCCTGGCCGTCATGCTGGCGAACGTAGTCATGGGGGTGGTGGCGGTGCCGTTCTGGCGTCGCCTCGCTCCGTACCAGCAAAACCGACTGCTCGCGTTCCTGAACCCCGAGGTGGACCCCCGCGCGACCGGATGGCACGTCATCCAGTCGAAAATCGCCATCGGTTCGGGGGGCTTCTTGGGCCAGGGGTTTACCCACGGCCCGCAGAAGCGGCTCGCATTCCTGCCCGCCCAGCACACCGATTTCATCTTTCCGGTAGTGGGGGAAGAGCTGGGGTTCGTCGGCGTGCTGATCGCGCTGGTGCTCCTCTTCGCGCTGATCCTCATCCTGCTGCGCATCGCGCGGCGAGCCACGGATCCCTACTCCAGCCTGTGTGTTTTCGGAGTCGCGGGCATGCTGTTCACGCACATCCTCGAGAACGTGGGGATGACGGTGAATCTCTTGCCGATCACCGGAATCCCGTTGCCGTTCTTCTCCTATGGCGGCTCGTTCCTGCTCGCCTGCTCGATCGCCGTGGGCATCTCGTTGCGAGTTGCGTGGGAGTCTCGCCAATCGGGCTATGCCGAGCTCTAACAACGAGCCCCGTTCCAACCTGGTGGTCCGCATGACCGAGCGACGGGCATACGTGTAACTGGTTGGAACGGGGCGAGTTACGCGGTCGGGACTGGCGCCCGGGGAAGGCCCCTCCCAAATTGTCGCCTTCAAGTTCCCCACTGTGGCGCGAATGGCCTGGTTCAAAAAAGAGCGTAAGCCCCGCACGTCCGAACGGGTAAAGCTGGAGATTCCAGCCGACGCCTGGGAGAAATGCGACGAGTGTGGGCACATCGACATCAAGGACCGGTTCGTCCGTGCGCTCAACGTGTGCCCCAACTGCGGGCACCATCGCCGCATTTCCGCCCAGGAGTACATCGATCTCCTCGTCGATGAAGGCTCCTGGCACGAGCTCGACGCAAGACTCCGCTCCACCGACCCCCTCCATTTTGAGAACTATCCGCAGCGGCTCGAGACGGCCATCCAGAAAGCGGGCCCGCTGGAAGCGGTGCGCACGGGCTATGGCCGCCTGGACGGCATGCCGCTCGACGTCGCCGTGATGGATTTCAACTTCATGGGCGGCTCGATGGGGTCGGTCGTGGGGGAGAAGATCGCCCGGCTGACCCGGCGCTCGGCGGAGCGACGGGTCCCGCTCGTCATCGTGTCGGCGTCGGGCGGGGCGCGGATGCAGGAGGGGGTGCTGTCCCTCATGCAGATGGCCAAAAGCTCGGTCGAGATCGCCCGCTTGCGAGCGGCGCGGGTGCCGTTCATCTCCATTCTCACGAACCCCACCACGGGGGGCGTGTCCGCCTCCTACGCGATGCAGGGGGACGTGATCCTGGCGGAGCCCGGGGCGGTGATCGGGTTCGCCGGCCCGCGGGTCATCAAGCAGACGATCGGCCAGGACTTGCCGCCCGGCTTCCAGACGGCCGAATTCCTGGTCGAGCACGGCATGATCGACGTCGTGGTGCCGCGCAGCGAGCTGCGGGACACCACCGCCCAGCTGCTCCGTCACATGGCCGGCCGGCAACCGGCGGAGGCAGCCGACTGACCCGGTTGTCCTTCGAGGACGCCTGCCGCTTTCTGTTCGCGCGACAAGGGAGCCGCATAAAGTGGAGCCTCGGGCCGACCGAGGGGCTCTTGGACGTGCTGGGCCATCCGGAACGGCACTTTCCCTCGATCCACGTCGCGGGCACGAACGGCAAGGGCTCGACCTGCGCCTTCACGGCGACCGAGCTCCGCGCCCGAGGGCTAAAAGTGGGGGTCTACACGTCGCCGCATCTCGTGTCGGTGCGAGAGCGCGTAGAGGTCGACGGGGTGCCGATCGGAGAGGAGGCCTTCGCCGAGTGGACCACGTTCCTGCGACCCCACATCGAGCGGCTCGACGCGAGCTTCTTCGAGGCCAGCACCGCCATCGCCTTCGCCGACCTCGCGGCGCGGGGCGTGGACATCGCCGTGATCGAAGTCGGGCTCGGGGGCCGGCTCGACGCGACGAACGTCATCACACCGCTCGTGTCGGTGGTCACCAAGATCGCTCGGGAGCACACGGACTACCTCGGGACCGACCTCGCGTCCATCGCGCGCGAAAAAGCGGGAATCGCGAAGCGCAACGTCCCGTTCATCACCGGGGAGATGGATCCCGCTGTCCGCCTGGTGCTCGTCGCGGAGGCCGAGCGGCGCGGCGCTCACCCGGTGATCCGCGTGGACTCGAGCGCCGCGCCCACCCGGCCACTCGGCATGAAGGGACGGCACCAGCACGCGAACGCCTGGGTCGCGCTGGGGGCGCTGAACGCCCTGCCACCGCCGTTCGGACCCGTCGGCGACGCGTGGCCGGAGAGCTTCGGGCACGCCTACGTGCCGGGCCGATTCGACGTGCGCGGTCGGTGGATTTTCGACGTGGCGCACAACCCCGATGGCGCCCGCGTCCTCGCCGACACGCTGCGAGAGTTCGATCCTCCCCACCCACGGCGTGCGCTGGTCGGCGTGCTGGGTGACAAGGACTACCTCGGAATGATCGACTGCCTCACGCCGGCCGTCGACAGCTTCGTGTTCACCCTGCCCGACACCGCGCCCGAGCGGCGCCGCTGGGACCTCGGCCGGCTGGCGCGCGAGCTGGGCGGCCTCACGGTGGCGCACGAGTTCGAGCCGCAGTTCGAGCGTGCCTTGGAGCGGGTGCAGCACGACGCCGCGACGGTGATCGTCACCGGATCGTTCCACACCGTCGGCGACGCGCTCGCCCGCTTGCCGGGGTTTGCGCCGGTCGGCTAAATTGTTGCGATGCAAGGACAAGCCTTACCAGGCTTCCGTGACTTTTACCCCGACGAACTGGCCCTCCGCAACTACATCTTCGCCACGTGGCGCGAGGTCGCGCGACGCTACGGCTTTCAGGAATACGACGGCCCCCCGCTCGAGCCGCTGGAGCTGTACACGGACAAGAGCGGTGCCGAGATCGTGCAGCAGTTGTACGCGTTCGAGGACAAGGGCGGCCGCAAGGTCGCGCTGCGCCCCGAGATGACCCCCACCCTCGCTCGGATGGTGGGGGCGCACGCCCAGGCGCTCAAGAAGCCGATCCGCTGGTTCTCGATCCCCCAGCTGTTCCGGTACGAGCGGCAGCAGCGCGGACGGCTGCGTGAGCACTTTCAGCTCAATATGGACATCCTCGGGGAAGCGAGCCCGCTGGCCGATGCGGAGCTCATCGCGGCCGCGATCGACATCATGCGCGCCTTCGGGCTCAGGCCGACCGACGTGCGAGCCCGGGTCTCGGACCGCCGCGTCCTCAGGACCCTGCTGCTCGGCAGGGGCATTGCGGAAGCCCAGTTGCCGACCGCCTTCGAGGCGATCGACAAGAGCGAGCGAGTCCCGAAAGAAGCATTCGCGGAGATCCTTGCGAAAGCAGGCATCGGGAAGCGGGAGACGGACGCGGTGTTCGAGATCGCGTCCCTGCGCGGCCTCGACGCCGTGACGGCGGCGCTCGGCAAGGTAACGGGCGGCGACGAGGCGGGTGAGCCGCTGCGCCAGGCCGTCGGGGCCCTGGAGGCGATGGGGCTCGGGGACTTCGTCGCCGTGGACCTCACGATCGTCCGCGGGCTCGCCTACTACACCGGGATCGTGTTCGAGCTGTTCGACACGGGGAAATCGCTGCGGGCGGTGTGTGGCGGCGGCCGCTACGACGGCCTGCTGAAAGCGCTGGGCGGTGTCGATCTTCCCGCCCTCGGGTTCGGGATGGGGGATGTCGTCCTCGGAGAACTCTTGCAGGAGCGTGGCCCGGCCGACCAGGCGTCGACGAGGCTCGACGCCTTTTTGATAGCCGTTAGCGGCGAGGACATGGCGCCGACGCTGAAACTCGCGCACCAGCTGCGGGATCTGGGCGTCGCGGTCGAATACGGGCTCCGTCCGGCGGCCATCCGCAAACAGCTGGAGCTCGCCGCAGCGCGGGGAGCGCGCCGGGCCGTCATCCTCGGGCCCGACGAGCGGGCGGCCGGGGAGGTGGTCGTGCGTGACATGAAGGCAGGCACTGAAGAGCGAGTGCCCATCGCGAAGCTTCCGGGACTCTTTCACTAATGGCCCAAGCACAGAAGATCACGCCACGCGCGAAGGACTTCAGCGAGTGGTACAACGACGTCGTCATGCAGGCCGAGCTGGCGGACTACTCGCCGGTGCGGGGCTGCATGGTCATCCGACCCCACGGCTACCGCCTGTGGGAGCTGATGCAAAGCGCCCTGGATGACATGTTCAAGGCGACGGGCCACCAGAACGCGTACTTCCCGTTGTTCATCCCGATGAGCTTTCTCGCGAAGGAAGCCGAGCACGTGGAGGGCTTCGCCAAGGAAGTCGCGCTCGTGACCCACACCCGGCTCAAGGCCACCGGCAAGCCCGGCGCGCAAGCGGTGATGCCCGATCCCGCGTCGGCGCTCGAGGAGCCGCTCGTCGTGCGGCCGACCTCCGAGACGATCATCTACGCGATGTTCGCGAAGTGGATCCACAGTTATCGCGACTTGCCGCTGCTGATGAATCAGTGGTGCAACATCGTGCGATGGGAGCTGCGGACCCGTCTGTTCCTCCGCACCACGGAGTTCCTGTGGCAGGAGGGGCACACGGCGCACGCTACCGAAGCCGAAGCCGAAGCCGAGGCACGGCAGATGCTCGGCGTGTACCGCAAGTTCCAGGAAGAGTGGATGGCGATGCCGGTGATCACCGGCCGGAAAACCGACAGCGAGAAGTTCGCGGGTGCGCTGCGCACCTACGCACTCGAGGCCCTGATGCAGGACAACAAGGCGCTGCAGGCGGGGACGTCACACAACCTCGGCCAGAACTTCGCGAAGGCGTTCAATGTGCAGTACCAGACTGCGGCGGGCGGGCTCGAATACGTGTGGAACACGTCGTGGGGCGTCTCCACCCGCATGATCGGCGGGTTGGTGATGACTCACTCGGACGACAACGGGCTGGTCTGCCCTCCTAAACTCGCGCCGGTACAGGTCGTGATCGTGCCGATCTGGAAGTCGGAGGAGGAGAAGGGTCAGGTGTTAGGGGTTGGGGGCAAGGTGAAGGATGAGCTCGCGAAGGCCGGCATCCGAGTGGAGCTCGACGCGCGGGACAGTCTCAAGCCCGGCGCCAAGTACTTCGAGTGGGAGGCCAAGGGCGTGCCCTTGCGGCTCGAAATCGGCCCGCGCGACGTGGCGGCGGGGCAGGTGATGACCGCGCGCCGCACCGGCGGCAAGACGCCCGCCAAGCTGGACGGGCTCGGCGGCGTGGTGCGGACGAGCCTCGACGAGATCCAGGCGGCGCTGTTTCAGACGGCGAGGGATCGGCGCGAGGCGCATTCCATCCGTGGCGTCACGAAGCAGCAGTTCATCGAATTCATGAAAGGCGTCGGGGGGTTCGCCTATGCCGGCTTCTGCGGGTCGCCCGCGTGCGAGGCCGAGATCAAGCAGCAGACGGGGGCGACCGTACGGGTGCTCCCCGATCCGGAATTCCGCTCGGCCGAGGCGCCCAAGACGTGCCTGTGGTGCGGGAAGCCCAGC
>WNGI01004838.1_pt1 | contig 12055 bp, 11 predicted proteins | sample 5400621 | NCBI WGS metagenome assembly WNGI01 (sample SAMN13153374, study PRJNA577476) | soil metagenome | isolation source: 20 cm soil or saprolite under Garry oak tree replicate 1 | place: USA:California | collected 2016-06-15 | reverse complement strand
TCATCTATGACGATCAGGGCGGTCCGCGCGGCGCGACCCGGGGTTTCTCGACCGGCATGCTCATGTTCATGGCGCGCCGCGAGCTCGGCGACCGCGCATTCGGGTTACGCGTCATGGCGTCGACCGATCCCCTCATGGGCAGGAACGGTTATCCGCTGCTCTTTCAGACCGGCGAGACGGCCAACGGCCGTGATCCTCTCATCGACCGGCAGCATCCGCATGACCTGTTGATGGAGGCCGCCGCGACCTACAGCCTCAACCTCTCACCGCGGGGCTCGCTGTTCGTGTACGCGGGCCTTGCAGGTGCGCCGGCGCTGGGACCGAATGCGTTCATGCACCGGCTGTCGGGAATGGATAACCCGGAAGCACCGCTGTCCCATCACTGGCTCGATTCGACGCACATCTCCTTTGGCGTGGCGACGGGCGGCTACACCTGGAGGCAGCTGCGGCTCGAGGCCTCGGCGTTCAACGGTCGCGAGCCGGACCAGCATCGCTACGACATCGAGGTGCGGTCGCTGGATTCGTACGCGGTGCGCGTGTCGTACAACCCGACGCGTGACTGGTCGCTGCAGGGCAGTTTCGGGCGCCTGGCGAGCCCGGATCAGCTGCAGCCGGCCGTCAGCGTGCGGCGCGGCAGCGCGTCCGCCAGTTACAACGCGCCGCTGGCGCGGTGGTGGCAAACGACGCTCGCGTGGGGGCGGAACACTCCGTCGGCCGGGCCGGTGAGCGATGCCTGGCTGCTGGAATCGGCGCTCAAGCTCACGGACGCGCATACCTTGTTCGGCCGCCTCGAGCGCGTGGCCAAGGACGAGTTGTTTCTTCCCGGAGCGGCGCTCTACGGCCGCAGCTTCACCGTCAACAAACTCTCGCTCGGCTACGTCTTCGATTTCGCCCGCCTCAGCGCTCTTGACCTCGGAATCGGCGGTCTCATCAGCGCTTACCGCTATCCGTCCACGCTCAAGGCCGCGTACGACAGTCCGGTGTCCTTCATGGTGTTCGTGCGCGCGCGGTTGTAGCATCGGGTCATGGACACTCGACGGTTGACACGCAGGCAGGTGCTCGTGAGTGGTGTCGTTGGCATGGCAGGTCTCATGGTGCCGAGTGAGCGGGCACGCGCAGGGTCGCCGCAGGTAGCAGCGGCTGAAGCGGCGGGGACTCTCAACATCGGCGGCGACCTGATGGTCCGTCGTCTGGGCTTCGGCGCCATGCGCATCACGGGACCTGGGATCTGGGGCGAGCCCAGGGATCCGGCCGAGGCACGGCGGGTGCTGCGCCGCGCCGTGGAGCTCGGCGTCGACTTCATCGACACCGCGGATGCGTATGGACCCGAGGTTAGCGAGCGCCTGATCGCCGAGACGCTGCACCCTTATCCGGCAGGGCTGGTCATCGCGACCAAGGGCGGCCTGGTGCGCCCGACGCCCCCCGACTGGGTCCCGGACGGCCGCCCCAAGCACTTGCGCGCAGCGTGCGAGGCAAGCCTGATACGCCTGAAGCTGGCGCGCATCGATCTGTATCAGTTCCATCACATCGATCCGAACGTGCCGCTGGAGGATTCGGTCGGGGAACTGGCACGCCTGCAGAAGGAAGGCAAGATCCGCCACGTGGGTGTGTCGAATTTCAGCGCCGAGGAGCTCGCCCGCGCGCGCCGCGTCGTGCCGGTCGTTTCAGTGCAGAACCGCTACAACATCGCCGATCGCGCTTCGGCGGATGTGCTCGCGGTCTGCGAGCGCGAGGGTCTGGCGTTCATTCCCTGGGCGCCGATCGCGCGCGGCTCCTCGGATACGCTCGCAGGCAGCGCCAGCAAGGCACTCGCTGCCCTCGCCAAGGCGCACGGCGTGAGCGTGTTTCAGGCGGCGATCGCCTGGCTGCTGGCGAAATCCCCCGCGATGCTGCCCATCCCCGGTACCTCTTCCGTGGCACACCTCGAGGAGGATGTCGCGGCCGCGCGCATCAAGCTCGGCGCCAGCGAGCTCGCGGCGCTCGGTTAAGCGGGTGACCCGCCGCGGGTCACCCGCCATCGATCGCGGACGCCGGTGCATCGCGGCTGGCCTTGCCCGCTAACCCTGCCGCTGCTGCGCCGAGTGGGCCGCGGCCAGTCGCGGGTTATTGACATCGCGCACGGCGTGCTCGATAGCCTGCGCTTCACAGGCCTTCGCTGCCGCAAGCTCGGCGAGCTTACGGATATCGCTGACCGGGCACACCTTGCGCGCCGCCCACACGATGCGGCCGTAGAGCGCCCGCGCTCCCTCATCGGTCGCGAGATTCAGATCGCCGTACTTCACCTGCACGCTCGGGGGGGTGTCGTCGGTCGCGGCCGCGTGCGTCGTGGCGCCTACGATGAGGCAGCCGGTCAGCGCCGCCGCGGCGCGCAGCAGATCACTCAGCCTTGAAGTTGCCGGGGTCATGGGGTTTCTCCGAAAGTGTGTTGGGTGGAAGTCGTGCCGCTTGTTGTGCGGCCCGGCTATGAGACTCCCGGCAGCGCCCGGCGCGAAGTCCGTGCGACTCGTATTGATCCCTGCCGCTGACGCGTTCGTACCGCGGGGAACGCTGCGCCGGCGTCACGCATGCGAGGCCGCGTTCGCCTGCGCACCCGCTCACCGGCGCGCCGGCGCACGTTCCCGAGCTCGTCCCGCGGAGCAACGCTCTCGTCCCGGATTGCTCATGGGCCCTAAGCACGCCCGGCGCCGTTGGGCGTAGGCTATGGGGATGAGCGTCTCACCGTTGGATCGCATCACGCCGCCGTTTGCCGTCCCGGCGGGGCACGACAGTGCGCTGCCGGAGCCCGAGGCGCTCGCAGCCGCACACGGCTTCCGGACGCAACTCACCGTCCTGACGGCATTCTGGATCTACGTCGCGCTGTCGAACGTGCTGTACGCCAACAGCATGCAGGCGAGTTTCTCGAGCATGAAGATGGAGCGTGTATTTGCACCCTGGGATGCGCGGCTGATCCAGCATCTGCTGCTGTATCCCTTGTTCCTGCTGGCCATGTGGAGGTCGCTGCGCACCGGCTGGCGCCCGCTGTGGAAGACCGTGCCCATCCAGCTGCTGTGCGCCGTGGGCTTCGCGGTGCTGGCGGCGCCGGCGCTGGGGCTGGGCGAGCGTCTGGTGGGCGAGGGGTGGCAACACAAGCATCCCCCCGGCTCCGCCCACGCCTGGACCGGCTTCATTGCCGGCCCGGAACTCCCCACCTGGATCGCGAGCGCCACCAACTTCCTGGTGACGTACGGCTTCGGGCTCGCGCTGGTCACCGGCTTCGCGTTTTACCAGCGTCTGCGCGACTCGCAGCTGCGCTCGGCGGCGCTCGAGCGCGCTCTCACCCAGGCGCACCTGGCGGCGCTGCGCATGCAGCTCTCCCCGCACACGCTGTTCAACCTGCTGCACACCATACGCGGGCAGATCAGCTGGGATCCGCCCGCGGCGCAGGCCATGGTGGTGCAGCTCGGGGACCTGCTGCGCCGGCTCCTGAACGCCGGGGAGCGGGAGTTCTCGCGGTTGTCCGACGAGCTGCAATTCGTGGCGCTGTACCTGGAACTGCAGCAGAAACGCTTCGCCGACCGGCTTACCATCGCCGCGCCCGGCCCTGATGACATTCCGCGTGCCTGGGTGCCGAGCCTGATCCTGCAGCCGCTGGTGGAGAACGCGGTGGTGCACGGTCTTGCCGGACACGAAGGTGCGGTCACCATCCGCGTCGAGGCGGGTGTCAGCGGCGAAACCCTCAGCTTGCGGGTGCTGAACACGATCGCACCGGAGCGCGCTTCCGGCGCGACGGGGATCGGGCTGACGAATGTACGCGAGCGGCTGGCGGTGCAATTCGGTGAGCGCGCGACCTTCGAGGCGGGCCCCATCGATAACAATGTCTGGCAGGCGCAGATTCACATGCCGCTGCTGCGCGACGGGCCGGAGAGTGCGGCGCGGCCGGAGGCGCGGAGCGCGTTGTGATGGAGGTGATGATCGTCGACGATGAGCCGGTGGCGCGGCGCAGCGTGCGTGAATGCTGTGAGCGCGAGCCGGACCTGAAGGTGGTGGGCGAGTACGGGGACCCGCGCGCCGCCCTGGAGGCCATTCGCTCGCGCTCACCGCAGCTGCTGTTCCTCGACATCCAGATGGACTCCATGTCGGGGCTCGCGCTGGCGCGCGCGCTCGACCCGCAAACCCTGCCGCTCATCGTGTTCGTCACCGCCTACGATCAGTATGCGCTGGAAGCCTTCGAAGTGAGCGCCGCTGACTACCTGTTGAAGCCGTTCGACGACGCGCGCTTCAAGGCTACGCTGGCGCGCGTGCGCCGCCGGCACCAGGCGCACAGTCCGCTCGACCGGCGCAGCGCCCTGGAAGCGCTTCTCGAGCAGCTGGAACGCGGGGCACAGGCCCGCGCGGATGCGCAGCCGCGCGTGCTGGCGGAGGCCGGCAGCCGCATGCATATGCTGGACGTGTCGCAGGTGGAGGTGGTGGAGGCCGACCGCAACTACGTGCGCCTCACCATCGGCCGCGAGACTTTTCACGCGCGCAGCACGCTGCAGCAGGCCGAAAAGACCTTTCAGGCGCAACCCATGTTGCGCATCAGCCGCTCGTGTCTGGTGAACGTGAGTCACGTGAGGGAAGTGAGCCGCACCCCGCGCGGGGACTTCATCCTGGTGACGGCCGGTGGCACCACCGTCAGCAGCAGCGAAGGGTTTCGCGAACCGGTCAGGCAGTACCTCGAGCGGCTGAAACTCGCTCCCGCCTGAGGGCGCGGGTAAAGTCCTGCGCGGGCCAACCGCATCGGGGGACTTCACGCCTTGGGCATTGCTGCACCTGCGCCACGCTCGGCCATCCGGGCGCTCGGCGTCCTCACCGCGATCAACCTGCTCAACTACCTCGATCGCTACGTCGTGTCCCCGCTCGTGCCGGACCTCAAGGGGGCCATGGCGTTGTCGGACGCGCAGCTCGGCTGGCTGGTGCCGGCCTTCATGCTGGTGTACATGCTCGCCGCGCCGGTGTTCGGGGCGTGGGGCGATCGCGGCTCGCGCACGCGCCCGATCGCGCTCGGGGTATTCATCTGGAGTCTCGCGACCGTGCTGTCGGGACTGGCGCGCAGCTATCCGCAGCTGCTCGCGGGGCGTGCGCTGGTCGGCATCGGCGAGGCGGCCTACGTCGCCATCGCGCCGGCGCTGCTGGCGGATCTCTTCCCGGTGAGCGGCCGGGGCCGCGTCTACTCGGTGCTCAACATGGCGATCCCGGTGGGCTCGGCACTCGGCATTGTGCTCGGGGGCCTGATCGGCCATCACTTCGGCTGGCGCGCGGCGTTTTTCGTGGCCGGTGCACCCGGGATGCTGCTGGCGGCGGCGGTGCTGTGGCTGCCCGATCCGCCGCGTGGAGCGCAGGACCCGTCCCCCGTGGGCCAAGGCGCCCCGCGCCCCGTTGCCGGCCGCACCCGCGGACCGCTTGCCGTGTACCTGAGCTTCCTGCGCCGTGCGCCTTACATGCTGCTGGTCATCGGCTACGCCGCCTACACGTTCGCACTGGGTGGCCTCGGCTTCTGGATGCCGACCTTCCTCGAGCGTGTGCGCGCGGTGCCGGCGGTCGAAGCGACGACCGGCCTCGGCGCGATACTGGTCGTCACCGGCTTCCTCGGCACTTTCGCCGGGGGCTGGCTGGGGGATTACTTCCTCAGGTTCTCGCGCCAGGCGTACCTGTGGTTCTCGGGCACCACGACACTGCTGGCGGCGCCCTTTGCGCTGCTGGCGCTCAGCGCGCCGGCGCCGGCGGTCTACTATCCGGGGATCGTCGTGGCGGAGCTGCTGCTGTTCATGTCGACCGGCCCCATCAATGCTGCCATCGTCAACATGGTATCGCCGCTCGAGCGCGCTTCGGCCGTTGCACTGAGCATGTTCGCCATCCATCTGCTGGGCGATGTGCCCTCGCCGGTGCTGATCGGGTACCTGTCGGACGTGGGATCGCTCGGGCGCGCGGTGCTCGTGGTGCCGGTGGCGATCGCGATCGGGGCAATCGTGTGGCTCGCCTGCGCAAGGGTCAGCGCTCGCACGCCGGTCGCGGCGGCGTGAGTCCGCCGGCCCGGGCTCTTGCGGCAACGCTGCCCCCCGCCGCGCGTCCGCTCGCGGGGCTGCGCAAACCGGAGATCGAGAGGCGATTGGCGGCGGCGCTGCAGCACAGCGACGGCGCCGCGGGCGCGCACTGCATTCACGAGCTGTGGATGCGGGGTGAATTCGCGGTCAACATCGAAGCGGCGCTCGCGGCATTGTGGTCGCGCGCCGCGACGTCCATTCCCGACTGGTTGCCGATGCGCTATATCGAGTGGCTCCCCACGGCCTACGAAGTGGCGCTCGCCTTCAGCTGCGCGCGCACCGGCCGTTCCAACGTCTATCTCGTGCTGCTCGACTACCAGGACCGCAGCCGCGGGCCGCACGGCCTGTACGTCGGCATGAGTCATTACACGCCCGCGCAGCGCTTCGACCAGCACAAGGCCGGGATTCGCGCCGCCGGCAGCGTTCTTCGGCGTGGGCTCGAGGTGCTGAGCGGGCCGACCCTGCACCTGCAGCGTATCGCCCGGGCCGAGGCGGCGCGCATCGAGGCGCAGCTGGCGGACGCGCTGCGCGATGCCGGCCTGCTGGTCGCAGGCGGCCACTGATTTGATTGGCTGAAAGCCGCCTGCGGCGCTTTCAGCGGACAGCCCCCAGCGCTCGGTTCGGCGGCGGGCGAAAAGCGTGGCTTTCGCCCGCAAGGCAAGCCGTTGGGGCTAACGCGTGACGAAGGCGCGTTCGATCAGGTAATCGCCTGGTTCGCCGATGCGCGCAGAGAGGGTAAAGCCGCGGGCGTTGAGCAGCGCGCAGGTGTCGGTGAGCATCGCCGGGCTGCCGCACACCATGACCCGGTCGGTTTCCGGGTCGAGGGCCGGCAGGCCGAGATTGCGGGACAGGCGCCCCGATTCGATCAGAGCGGTCAGTCGACCGCAATTCACGTTCGGTTCCCGGGTCACGGTCGGGTAGTAGCGCAGTTTGCTGCGCGCCGCCGCCCCCAGCAGCTCGTGCGCCCTCAGCGCCTCGATCCGGTGCCTGACGACGGCGGTTTCCCGCGCCCAGCGCACGCCGTGAACGAACACCACGTGCTCGAAGCGCTCGTAGACCTCCGGGTCCGTGATCACGCTCATGAACGGTGCCGCACCGGTTCCGGTACTGAGCAGATACAACCGCTTGCCGGGCCTCAGATCCTGCAGCAGCAGGGTGCCGGTGGGCTTGCGGCTGACGAGCACTTCATCCCCGGCGCGCACGTGCTGCAGGCGCGAGGTGAGCGGGCCGTCGGGTACCTTGATGCTCAGGAACTCGAGGTGTTCCTCGTGGTTGGCGCTCGCGATGCTGTAGGCGCGCAGCACCGGCCGGCTGTCCACGGCCAGGCCGACCATGACGAACTGTCCGTTCTCGAAGCGCAACCCTCGATCGCGCGTCGTTGTGAACGTGAATTGCGTGTCGGTCCAGTGCCGCACGGCGAGGACGCGTTCGGGTCCGATTGCAGCCAAGATCCTGACCTCCTGGAAACTCCCCAGGATGGTATCCGGCGCGTCGGCAGGAGTTGGATCTTTCAGGGCATGGACTCATAAGCGCCCGTTATGATGCTTCGGGCGCCTCGCCTGGGCCCCGGTCGTATCCGAAGCGCCGGAGTCGGGGTTAGACTCACCCGTGCAGGGGGTCGTGCGCCGCTCCCTCGACAGGGGTCGACCGAATGACGAGAACCAGAACGACGGCGGGGGTCACCGCCGCAGGGGCGTTGAGCCTGCTGGCAGGCACCGCAGTCGCAGCACCGAAGCCCGCCGACCTGCAGCTCAGCGCCGGAGCGCGCGTCGCAGTGGTGAACCTGCTGGACGCCGAAGTCACCCATTTCCACGCATCCCGGCACGTGCAGAACAGTTTCCTGAAGACCTACACGGTGGGCTGGCCGGTCAATGCCATGCTGATGGAGGCGCTCAGAGAGCGCCTGGCGCAGATGGGACTGGTGCCGGTGGCGGCCGGCGCAACCGAGGCCCTCAGGCGTGCGCGCGAGGCGTGCTTCCTCGACGCCGCCCTCGCGAAGGGACTGCCCAAAGCATGCGGGCCGCTGTTCGCACAACTCGCTGGCGCCGAGCACGTCGACGCCATCATTGTGATGGGGCCCGGCCGCAACGACTCCACGCACGGCAGCCGGCGCCGGGAGTTACCGGAATACCTGCGCGGCTGGTGCTTCGTGAGCGAGGCGCGCAGCGAGGAGGACACGGCCGACAAGGCGCCGCTGTTACTCAATCTGACCGAGCTGCTGCTGATCGGTCCTGCTCCCCCGAGTGCGCAGGTCAGCGCTCGCGAGTGGGGCGGCGCTCAGACCCAGACCTGGACGGGCTTCAAACCGCCCCCCGATCTGAAGGACATCCCGGAGCAGCAGCTCAGTCAGCTGCAGCCGCTGTTCGCCGCCATGCTCAAACAGCAGGCGAGCGGCGTGCTCGAGCACCTGCAGGTCACGCGCTAGCGATCGCCCAGGCGCACACGATCACGCCGACCAGCCCGAGCAGGAAGTACAGTCCGGCGAACAGCCGCTCGCGCTTTTCGAGTTGGCTCGCGCTCAGCGGCGCGATGATGAAGGGCTCGCCGTTGGCGGGCTCGGAAATGACGCTCACCCGCGAGATCGCCGCTTGCAGCGTCTGGGTCTGCGATTCGCGGGCCGCCGCCAGCCGCGCCGCTTCCCATTCGGGCGCGTCGAGCCTGCCGTCGTGGTTGACATCAAAGCGCGCCAGGAGCGAGCGTTGATCCTGCTTCCATTCGTGCAGCTTCGCGGCGCTGGCGGCATTGACATCGCCGAGCTCGGAATGCGAGCGCAGCTCGCCCATGACACAGAGCCGCGCGCCGACACCGAGCAACCGCTCGGTGTAGCGCCAGGCGCCCAAATGCAGCAGCGGGTTCGAATCGGGGGGCGGACCCGCGGGGCGTGCTGCGGCGCCGTACCAGACGTTGCGCGTGGTGGGGGTGATCTCGGCTGTCACCGGTCCGACCAGGCAGCGCGAGTCGTCGTCATCGACCAGGGCGAACAGCTCGACACTGGCGGCGCTCTCGACCGTACGCCAGCGGGCATTGCCCCTGGAATCGCGCTGCTCCTGAGCGATCTCATAGGCCCACCACACGCACGGCCGCGAGGAGAGCGGCGCCGCCGTCGGGGCGGTCCCGGCCGGCAGAGCGCGTCCGGTGACCTTCACGTAACCCTGCGCCGCGGAGCGGATCCGCACCGCGGGAGTGTCGGCCAGCAGGCGGTCGCGGCGCAGGCGCACGAAGAACCGCAACAGCGCGAACAGCGCCAGCGCGGCCGCCGCGGCGGCGATCACGGGATAGGGCAGGGGATGCGGTGCGCTCAAGGAATCGTGCAGCCGCGGGCGCGCGCTTCAGCTGGAGAACGCCGCCTTCAGGTCGACGTCCGTCTTCTGATCGGCCTGGAAATGCAGCAACTGCGCCGGCGGGAACTCGCCCAGACGGGCGATCAGAACGTCCGGGAAAGCATCGATGCGTACGTTGTTGGTGTTGACTGCATCGTTGTAGACCTCGCGCCGGTCGGCGATCGCGGTCTCGAGGCCGCTGATGCGCTCCTGCAGGTGGCGGAACGGCTCACTCGCCTTGAGCTGCGGATACTTCTCGGCGACCGCATAGAGCCCGGTGAGCCCGCTGCGCAGCTCGCGTTCCGCGCTGCCGAGCGTGCTCATGCTGCCGGAACTGCGGGCCGCATCGACCCCGGCGCGGGCGCGCATCACCCGCTCGAGGGTGCCGGCTTCGTACTGCATGTATTGCTTGCAGACCTCGACCAGCTTGGGCAGCTCATCGTGACGCTGCACCAGCAGCACGTCGATGTTGGACCAGGCGAGCTTCACGGCGGCGCGCACGCGCACCAGGCCGTTGTAAACGCCGATCAGGTAGCCCGCGAGGGCGACGCTCAGGAACAGCAGGACCAGGACCGCCAGCATGATGCCCTCGACAGATGCCAAGCCCGCGGCGAAGCATACTCGCTGGCCGCACGCCACGGCGCTGTCAGCGGGGCATTTGGAGACCTGGGTCACGCGCGCCGCAGCACCCGGCCGGTCTGCGGCGCAGGACGTCTCAGCCGGCGCTCACCCGCAGCGTGAGGTCAATGCCGGCAATCTCGTAGCCCTTCCTGAAGTCACGGATGTGGCGCGCCATCCAGCCCTGCGCGCCTTCCTCGTCGCGAGCCTCGAGCGCTTCGACCAGGCGCCGGTGAGCGGTGGCGATGCGTGCGCGCGCCTGCGGCACCTTGTCGATCATGACGCGCAGCGAAGGCTCGAGCAGCTGCAACAGCGGCTCCTGAGCCAGTCCCAGCACCGGGTTGTGAGTCGCCTGCCCGAGGCAGCGGAACACTTGCGCGCTGCGATGCACCGCCTGCTCGGTATCGCCGCGGCCGGCGATGAACGCCGCCGCGGCGGCCGCGATGCGCTCCAGGTCCTGCGCGGTACGCTCGCGCGCCGCGGCGCGCGCGATCGGCGGCTCGAGGATGGTGAGTGCCTCCCAGACATCGCGCACCCGCACATCGTGCAGCAGCAGGGCGTGGCTCACGCCCTCGGCCACCGTCTCGTGGTGCGGCCGGCTGACCGACATGAGCTTGGAGCCGGGGCGGCGTTGCACCAGGCCGCGGCTCTCGAGCTCACGCAGCGCTTCGCGCACCGTGGAGCGGTTGACGCCGAACTGCCGTGCCAGTTCGGTCTCGGATGGCAGGCGCTCGCCTTCGCGCAGCGCGCGGCTCAGCACCCGCGCCCCGATCGCCGCCGCCACCTTGCGATAGGCGGGCTCGATGAGCAGCGGGGCGAACTCGACGCTCACGCGGCGGCCTCGAACAGCTCGCGTCCGATCAGCATGCGGCGGATCTCCTGGGTGCCGGCGCCGATCTCGTAGAGCTTGGCATCGCGCAGCAGCCGGCCGGCCGCGTAGTCGTTGATATAGCCGTTGCCGCCGAGCGCCTGGATGGCATCGAGCGCCGCGTGGGTGGCGCGCTCGGCCGCGAACAGGATGCAGCTCGCCGCATCGCGCCGCCGCGCGGTATGCGCGTCGCAGGCGCGCGCCACGGCATACACGTAGGCTCGCGAAGCGTTGAGCGCGGCGTACATGTCGGCGACCTTTCCCTGCATCAGCTCGAACGCCCCGATCGGCTGGCCGAACTGCCTGCGTTCGCGGATGTAGGGCAGCACCACATCGAGCGACGCCGCCATCAGTCCGAGCGAACCGCCGGCGAGCACCACGCGCTCGTAATCCAGGCCGCTCATCAGCACGCGCACGCCGCCGTTCTCGGTGCCGAGCAGGTTTTCCGCCGGCACGCTGCAATCATCGAACAGCAGCTCGCAGGTGCCCGAGCCGCGCATGCCGAGCTTGTCGAGCTTCTGCGCAGTGCTGAAGCCGCGGGCGCCCCGCTCGAGGATGAACGCGCTGATACCGCGCGCTCCGGCGGCGGGGTCGGTCTTGGCATACACCACGAACACATCCGCGTCCGGGCCGTTGGTGATCCACATCTTGCGGCCGTTCAGCACATAGCCGCCGGCGCGCCTCTCGGCCCGCAGCTGCATGGCGACGATGTCGGAGCCCGCCTCGGGCTCGGACATCGCGAGCGCCCCCACGTGCTCGCCGCTCACGAGCCGCGGCAGGTAACGGGCGCACTGCGCATCGCTGGCGTTGAGACGCAGCTGGTTCACGCACAGGTTGGAGTGCGCGCCATAGGAGAGGCCCACGGCGCCCGAGGCGCGCGAGATTTCCTCCATGACGATGACGTGCGCGAGATAGCCGAGCTGCGCGCCGCCGAAGCGCTCGGGCACGGTGATGCCGAGCAGGCCCTGCTCGCCCAGCGCCGGCCACAGGTCGCGCGGGAAGTCGTTGCTGCGGTCGATCTCGGCCGCCCGCGGGGCGATCTGCTCGGCGGCAAAGCGCCGCACCTGCCGGCGGATCTCCTGGGTGCCGGCGCCGATCTCGTAGAGCTTGGCATCGCGCAGCAGCCGGCCGGCTGCGTAGTCGTTGATATAGCCGTTGCCACCGAGCGCCTGGATGGCATCGAGCGC
>WNGI01004836.1_pt1 | contig 12055 bp, 5 predicted proteins | sample 5400621 | NCBI WGS metagenome assembly WNGI01 (sample SAMN13153374, study PRJNA577476) | soil metagenome | isolation source: 20 cm soil or saprolite under Garry oak tree replicate 1 | place: USA:California | collected 2016-06-15 | reverse complement strand
TGGCGCGATTCGCCCGGGCATTGTCCATCGCCTGGACAAAGACACCTCAGGATTATTGGTTGCTGCGAAGACCGAATCGAGTCACGAACACCTGGCAGATCAATTTCGCGCGCGAGAAGTGTTTAAGAGTTATGTTGCCCTGGTGTACGGTGTGGTAAAGCAGGAAGCGGGACGCATTGAACAGCCGATAGCGCGCGATCCTCGCAATCGAACTCGGATGGCAATAGTAGCCGGCGGACGTGGCGCTTTGTCCCTCTACAAGGTGCGCCGAAGTTACGATTCTTTTACGCTACTTGATGTTGAAATCAAGACCGGGCGGACTCATCAGATTCGTGTCCATCTGTCATGGCTAAAGCATCCGATCGTCGGCGATGAGCTTTACGCCGGAGGCCGCGACAATAACATTCAGGACGTGCGGGTGCGCGCACAAATTCGCAAACTGAACCGACAGTTTCTTCATGCGGAACATTTAAGTTTTAGTCATCCGAAGACAGGCGAGCAGATGCGGTTTGTTGCGCCGTTGCCCGCTGAGCTTCTTGGCTTGCTTGAGCAACTGGAGGCGCGACTAGTTTGACAGAGTCCTCCAGGAGCCCCCGAACAAGTTCGTAGAGTAACTTTGCATGAGCGGCGCGGGAACAGAAATCTCAGGTTGGAAGGTCAGGGAATGGGTTCAAAGCGTTGGACTATTTGTTTGAATTGATCGTCTGTTCTCAAGCTGTCAAACAGCGGATCGATCCGAATCAGCACCAGTCCCGGGTGCCTGCTCTCATAGGCTTTGTGTAGATACGCGATCGCCTGGTTCGGATCGTTGAGACCCGCGTACGCAATCGCAAAGTAGAGCGGTGAGACATATCGCTTCCCTGACAAGGTTTTTAACCGTTCGAGTATTGCTTCTGCATCTTTTCGTTTTCCCGCCTTCCCGTAGGTAAAAGCAAGAGACGCGGCCACCTCCGGATCTTTTTCGACTGATCCTTCCTTCACGGGTCCTTCACCTGGCGACTCGATCAACCCGCGTAACTCTCCAATAGCCTGCGAATACATTCCCTTCATCGTGTAAGCCAGTCCTCGATAATGGTGGGCTACCCAAAAGTCGGGAACTATTTCGAGCGTCTTATTGTAGTTTTCGAGGGCATCGTCGTACCGGTGTTCATAGTAGGCGTACTGGCCGAGGTTTGCGCTAATAATCGGCGAAAGAGGATCGAGTTGATGGGCTTCCTCGATCTCTTTCTTGGCTTGTTCAAATTTTCCCATCTGTATTAGATATGACGCGTACCACTGATGGGCCGTGGGATACTTTGGATTCAGTTCAAGGGCTTTCTTGAAATCGGCTTCCGCCCCAAGCCAATCCCAATCGTAAGCGAGTTTTACAAAAGCCCGCGAGGTGTACGCTTCAGCCAGAGTGGGATCAATGTCAACAGCTTTCTGTGCGGCGGCTTTGGCTTTCGGCATGTCGTCGGAAGGCTTCACGACGCCAATGTCAGAAAGCAAAGCATACGAATCCGCGAGACCGGAGTAGGCCAAAGCATAGCTGGGATCCTTCTCCTCGGCCTGTTGAAAATACTTAATCCCATTTCTTAATCCGGGTTCATCCCGCTTGTTCCAAAAGTAGCGACCCTTCAGATAAAGTCCATAAGCGTCCGCATCCCTGGTGTAGCGCTTTGTGAGTTTTTCTTCATCCTCGCCCGTTAACCGAACCCGTAGTTTCTCGGAAATCTTCCGGGAGATTTCCTCTTGCACTGAAAAGATGTCGGAAAGCGTATTGTTGTATTCGGCTCCCCACAGTTGCGATCCGTCTGATACGTCAATCAACTCGGTTTTGATAATCAGACGGTCCCCTTGTTTTACCAGCCTTCCTGCCAGCACGGCGCCCACTTTCAGGCTTCGCCCCACGTCTTGCGGGTCAACGTTTTTGCCTTTGAATCGAAAAACAGCCGAGCGCGACATCACTTTTAGATTGGGTAGCTGGGATAGACTGCGAATAATACTCTCAGCTATTCCGTCAGACAGGTATTCGGCATTGGGATCGTTGCTATCGTTTACAAAAGGCAGCACAGCTACGGAATCAATCGGGCGAACAGAGGGATAAAAATAAATAGCGCCGATTACACCTGCAAGAATTATTGCGAGCACAGTAAATGCCGCGGTCTTGTGCCGACCCACGCCGGTGGCGATGTATTCGATTCCCGATACCTTCGAAGCAGTGTCAACTGCCTGCGGGGCCGTTACGCGCTCACGGCCGGCCCGTGAGGAGACAACGCCAGTAACCTGCGTATCGGCGTATGGCTGCGTTTGGCCACGGATTCCTGAGTCGGAGAAGTGAAGCTCTTCTCTTAATTGCTCAAGGTCCAGTTTCAAATCGGTGACGGTTTGATATCGCTTCGCCTTGTCTTTCGCCAGGGCCTTGGAAACGATTCGTTCAAGATGGCGTGGCGCTTCCGCCGACTGCGTGGTAAGTGGAGCTGGATCGTGGTCCAGGATAGACACGCGTACGTGACTCTCGGTTGGCCCAGCGAAAGGCGCATGCCCGGCGACCATCTCATAGAGCACGACCCCCAGGCTGAAGATGTCGCTCCTCGGATCGATCGATTCTCCCTGAGCCTGCTCAGGCGACATGTAGCCGCTGGTGCCGAGAACGGCGCCCGGATTCGTGTGGCTGATCGCCATGGTAACTGCTTCAGGATCGGTAGTCGGTGATTCTCGCTCGGTGAGTTTCGCCAGTCCGAAATCCAAAACTTTGATGAAACGATCACGAACAAAGCGATCGTGCCGCAACATGATGTTTTCGGGCTTCACATCTCGATGAACGATTCCCGCTGCATGCGCAGCCTCCAGGGCCATGGCAACCTGAATAGCAACACCAAGCGCTTCATCTAGTTTGATCGGATTACGCCACAGGCATTGTCGCAGCGTCTCGCCTTCGATGAACTCAGTGGCTATGTAGAAAGTGGAGTTGGCCTCGCCGATCTCGAAAATGGTAAGTATGTTGGGATGATTAAGCGCAAGTATCGCCCTGGCTTCCTGTTTGAACCGGCGGACTCTGCTTTCGTCTTTAGTGAGTTCTGGTGGCAGGACCTTGAGCGCTACTTTGCGACCGTGCTGCTTCGTGTCTTCTCCCAGGAAGACTTCCCCCATCCCACCCTTGCCCAACCTTTTGAGAATGCGATAATGAGCAATTGCGGGGGGAATGTCGCCGCTTTCAGACGTGTCGTTGTTATCTCGGCCGGGCATGCTGGGAGTTTCTCGCGCGCGATATCCTGGCGCTTCACAACTTCGGGATTACGACGCATTGTACCATCGCACTGAGTTCAAACTATAAAACGAATGTGAGGTCCCAAAGCAACTTTGGACGGCCGATTTGGCTTCGTTTGAGATGTATGTTCTTATAATCTGTAAATGATGTCTTGTGTTCTCCACTCCCAGAGAGGGCAACGAGGTCGCGTCGGCGGGGCATCAAAGCGCCGGTTTCCAGCAGGCAGAAGGCACGGTTTACCAGCTAATTCATAATATATGAGGTTGTCATTTTTCAATTTTCTTCCGCGGTTAATCCTGTTTGTTTCCGCTCTTGCGCTTGCCTGTGTTGTTTTTGGCGCCGTCGCCGGTGTAAGCCAGGCTCAGCAGCCGAAACCAAAGCCTGGTCCCACTCCTCCGGTTCCCGAGGATCAAGAATCAATTAGAACTTTTATCCGACGCGTTCGCCTTCCAATAACTGTCGTCGATAAGAAGGGCCAGTTTGTTCCAGGCCTAACTAAGAGTGATTTTCTTGTGTTTGAGGATAAGGTCGGGCAGCAGATTGAGACCTTCTCTGATGATCTTGGCGAATCGTTACCCTTGTACCTTGCAGTGTTGATGGACACTTCTCCTTCGACGGCAGGCAAGGTCAAGTTTGAACAAGAATCTGCGATGAACTTCATCTATAGCGTGGTGCGGCCCCGAAAGGATCGGGTGTTGTTTGCCACGTTCGACCACGAGATAAATTTACGCCAGGACTTCACCGACAAGCTCGACCTGGTGAATCGCGCGGTTTCTGGCGTAAAGACGCTTGGAAACCAAACCGCTCTCTACGATGCCATCTGGCAATTCTGCGATGAGAAGCTGAGGTCGGCAGTTGGACGACGCGTTCTCGTGGTTATCACTGATGGAGAAGACACATATAGTCGCGCCAACATCCGCGACGCGATAGACATTGCGCAGCGCACCGAGACCACGATTTTTGCAATCTCTACCAGAGCTGGATTTCTTTCCACGGTGCCGGGAGTTGAAGCTGGCCAGACAAAGGATAAGAAAGATCGTGATCTGGTCACCCTGGCCGACGAAACCGGGGGAATGGCCTTTTTCACTGGAGACATGCTTTCCCTTGAGCGTTCTTTCAACAGGATTTCCAAAGAGCTTCGTGCCCAATACCTCGTCACTTACAAGCCCCTAAACGATCGCTATGACGGCAGCTTTCGTAAGATCGACGTCAAACTCGCTGAGGGCCGGAAAGATTTAAAAGTGAGAACCAAACACGGGTACAAAGCGATCGCGGACAGTGTCAGATAGAGAGCATTAAGATGTTTGATCGTGCAATAAAAGATTTGGCGCTTACGCTCGGGCTCGGCGCCATGCTGGTAGGTGGTCACGCGGCTGCGAGCGGATTGTTTGCGCAATCTCAATCTGACGGCGGAGTCCAGGAGAAATCCAGAACCAGGAGAGTCAGTGATCCGCCGGTGGCCTCGCCGACCCCCCCTGCGGTCCCGAAAGAGGAAGAGTCGGACGAAGTGGTTCGCGTGGAGACTAACCTCACTAACATTTTCTTCACTGCGGCCTATTCCAACAAACGCTTCGTCAGCAATCTTAAGAAAGAAGATATTAGAGTGTTCGAAGATGGGCAGCCTCAGGAAGTGTTCACCTTTCAGCAGAATACGGACCTGCCCCTTTCGATTGCGATTCTGATCGATACCAGCCAGTCGGAAGAACGCACACTTCCCGATGAAAAATCTGCAGCGCGGGGTTTTCTCGAAGCGGTTATGCGACCCAGCAAGGACGAAGCAGCTATCGTTTCCTTTACCGGTGATGTCACGTTGGAACAAGGGTTCACGGCAAATCTTGAGCGCCTGCGACGCGCTATCGATCGGGTTGAGTTTATTCCGCCTTCTGGTTACATCGGCGGCGGCGTAGTTGTGGGAACTACTCCCCCGATATCAGACCAGAACCAGATGATGGCGGGCTCTACGGCACTCTGGGACGCCGTTTGGGCATCCTCCAATGATTTGCTATCAGCTTCTGCGGACAACACTCGGCGCGCTATCATCCTGCTTACGGACGGCGTTGACACAATAAGTCAGGTAAAGATGCATGAAGCCGTTGAACGCGCGCAGAAGGCGGACGCGCTGATTTATGCGATAGGCATCGGTGACGCTTATCAAGGCGGCGTAGACATGGGGTCTTTGCGCAAGATTGCTGAGAAAACGGGTGGAAGAGCCTATTTCCCGCACAATGAGACCGAGCTGCGCACCGCCTTCGACCAGATTCAGCGCGATTTGCGGGAACAGTATCTGGTGGCTTACTCCCCCTCAAACAAGGTCCGCGATGGCTCATATCGCACTATCCGCATTGAGGTGGTTGATCCCGAACTGCGCAAAGAGAACGTAAAACTCAATTACCGCCCCGGCTATTTCGCCAAAACCACTGGACAGGAAGCCCCGGCCAAGAAGCGTGTCCAACCTTAGTAAACGTCCAGAGATCATGCGGTAATTTAGCAAATCGTGCTATTTCCTCAGTAATTTATCGCATGACAAGTCTTTAACAACCCTGTTATACTCCCCGAGCGGTTGGTGGCAGTCAGTACTCATTAAGCGCCTCTGGACCGTTTCCACCAAAAAGAACTAGCCGTTTTCTTTCTTCCTCCCTTCTCAAAATCACTGCTTAAGCGCCTTAACGCCGCGGGTTGGTCCAAATGCGGACAACAGATGACTAAAGGTACCTCAGAAAAGTGTCGAGTGCTGATCGTAGATGACGATCAGAGAATTGCTGCCCTCCTTGGCGAACTTCTTGATCAAGAGGGATATGAGACCCTGTCTGTTGCTGACGGCGGCAGCGCGGTGCAGGTTCTGAATGCATTTGATCCCGATGTCGTCATAAGCGATGTGGTGATGCCGGTAATCGATGGGATCGAACTCTGTCGCCATATAAAGAAGGAGCCTCGAACGGCCAGCATCCCGGTAATGTTAATCAGCGGACTGCGCAATGCCTGTGAAGACAGTCTGGAAGGACTGACTGCCGGCGCGGATGATTACCTCAACATCCCGTTTCGCACTGAAGAGTTGCTGGTCAAAGTTGCCAGGCTCGCTGAGCGACGTCGTGTCCAAGAGCACTATCGCGGAATCGTCGAACAAGCAGCGGATATCATGTACACGCGCGACATGGATGGTTATATCACCAGCATTAATGCTGCCGGTTGCCACTTCTTCGGCAAACCAGCGGCTGAGATTGTCGGCAGTCACCTTAGTACTCTAATCGGCAGCGAGGCGGCCATTCGAGACATTGACCAGACAAAACAGGTCGCTAACGATTTACCTCTGCGGTCCACCTACTACCTGAAGGATGCCAACGATAACGAACAACACCTCGAAGCGTTGATAACGGTTGAACGCGATCGGCAAGGACTGGCTACTGGAATTCGCGGCGTGGTTCGCGACATCACTGAGCAGAAGCTGGCTGAAGAGGCGTTAAAAGAGAGTGAAGAACGCTATCGCCGGCTGGTGGAACTCTCGCCCGAAGCGATCATTGTCCACTGTGAGGGCAAGATTGTTTATGTAAATGCTGCCGCTCAACGGCTCTGGGGCGCATCTTGTGACGAAGATTTGATCAATAAGCCGATATTGGACTTCGTTCATCCCGACTATCGCGATTCGGCCGGGAGGCGAATTCGCGATATTCAGGAATTGGGATCGCCAAGCCTGCTGAACGAAGTCAAACATATCAAGCTGAACGGTGAAGTGATCGACGTGGAAGTTGCCGATATGCCCTTGATGTTTCGAGGCAAACCCGCGGTCCAGGCTGTAATCCGTGATGTTACAGAACGCCGCCGTGGTCGCGAGGCCCTCCGGCGGAGTGAGCAGCGGCTACGCACAGTCGTCAGCAGCGCGTCGCTGATACTTTTTGCGCTGGACCAGCATGGCGTATTCACGTTGTCGGAAGGCGAAGGGCTAACCGCGCTGGGCTGGAAGTCAGGTGAAATGGTTGGGCGATCGGTCTTCGAGATTTACGGTGACAATCCAGAAGTTCTTGATAACGTGCGGCGCGCCCTCGCGGGTGAGGTCTTTTCCACAACAGTCTACGTCGGGGATGTGGCGTTAGAAGCGCGTTACTCCCCACTCACAGACGAGGGTAATAACGTAGTTGGCGTGATCGGCGTGGCCACGGACATAACTGAGAACCGAAAAGCACAAAAAGCTTTACAGGAAAACGAGCAGCGCTATCGCGAACTTGTCGAAAATGCCAACGACATAATCTATACGCACGACCTGGACGGGAACTTCACTTCGCTCAATAGAAGTGGCGAGAAGATTACAGGTTATAGCCGGGAAGAAGCAGTTCAAATGAATATTGTGGACGTGCTTGCTCCCGATTACCTCACCCTTGCTCGGCAGATGATTGTTGAAAAAACCAACTATAAAGTCCCGAAGGTCTACGAGCTTGAAATTGTGACGAAAAACGGGCGTCGGGTCCGGCTGGAGGTAGGCACTCAACTCATCTACCAGGACGGCAAACCCATTGGAGTTCAGGGAATGGGTCGCGATCTAACTGATCGCAAGCGCTCTGAAGAAGCCCTGGCGCAGCAGTCCCAGCGCGAGGCGATGACACACCGCATCTCACAGGCGATAAGGCGCTCGCTGGATAGTTCAGAAATCTTCTCTACAGCTGTTCAGGAGCTGGGATCTTATCTGAATGCCGATCGTTGTTCCCTATTCATGAAAGATGGTGTCCGATTAATGAACGTGGCTGAATATCACGCTCAGGGCATTCTTCCGGCAAACGCCAAATTTGAAATTGAAGATGTCAGGGGACTGATAGAGCCACTCGATAAGCACGGGGTCCTTTGCTTCGACGATGCCGTAAATGATGTGCGAATAGCAGATGTTTACGAGCGTATTCTATCGAAGGCCGACGTGCGGTCCATCATGTATGTGGCAATTAGAGTGGGCGACGAGGCTCTTGCCGCTTTTGCTCTGTCGACAACACGCGAGTTGCGACACTGGAGCGAGTCAGACATTGCACTGGCAAAAGCGGTTGCCGATCAAACGGGCATTGCCATTCGCCAGGCGGAGCTCTATCAGAAGGCCGAAGCCACATCGAAACGGGAAGTCCTGGTTAACCGTGTCACCACGGCCATCCGCGCCTCACTCAGTTTGCCAGAAGTTTTGAAAACTGCGACCAGTGAACTTGGACTGGCACTCGGCGCTTCACGGGTTCACCTTCATCTTTACGATCCGGAGAATCCTATTTCACCGGTAAAGCATGAATATGTCGCGCCGGGTTGCGACAGCATCAGTTCCAGCCGGGAGGTGAGCTACGACGATCCCGTTGGACGTCATCTTTTGAGCGTACCAAAACCACTTGTTATCTCTGACTCATTAAATCATCACGAGGGTCCGGCTGATTTCAGTGCCGCTGTTCGAGAACATGCGCGCAAGGTAAATCTTCGTTCGCAGATCGATTATCCCCTGGTCGTCAAAGGGGTTTTTCGAGGAGTGTTGTGTATCCACCAAACGGATCGTCTGCGTCGCTGGACTGAAGATGAGTTGTCTCTGGTGCATTCCGTCGCTGAACGCCTCGGCATTGGGATGGCACAAGCTGAACTCTTCGAAATGGTAACGAGAGCGAAATCTGAGTGGGAGACAACTTTTGATGCGATGTCAGATGGTATCTTCATCTTTGATCGCGCCGGGTTCCTTAAGCGCGTGAACCGCTCCGGCGCTGCGATGGAAGCATCAAATCCACGCTCACTTTTGGGCCGCAAGTGCTGCGATATACTTCGTACGAGCACCCACACAACAACTTGCATCGTGGAAAAGGCAATTGCGGAAGCTCGTAGCGTCACTATAGAAATAATACCTGACCGCCTTAACCGTCCCATCGTGGTTTCAATTGAACCCGTTTTGGACTCATCGGGTTTGGTGGTGGCGGCGGTTTGTACAGCCAGAGACCTCTCAGAATTACGCAAGGTGCAGGCTGTAGCCCGCGAGCATCAATCTCTGCTCACAAACATACTCGAGAGCGCTCGCGAATCGATTTATGCAGTAGACATGGATGGTCGTTTCAAGTGGTGCAACAGCGCTACGTTGCTTGCCCTGGGACTTAAGCGCGAGGATTTTATCGGGCGTCGTCTTGTCGATCTTGTTTATGAAGCCGACCGCGAGACCATCAGCGAAAAACTCGGAATGGCATTGTTGGGAGAACCTCAAACCTATGAGATGCGCTATTTTTCCTCAAACGGCTCGCTACGTTACGCACGAGTTGACAACTCACCCCTGGTAGTCGAAGGGCGAACGACGGGAGTTCTTGGTATTGCGCGCGATATCACTGAACAGAAGGAAGAGCGTGAGCGCGCTGCGCGGGCTGACAAGTTGCGGGCCCTGGGCCAACTGGCCTCCGGGGTGGCTCACGATTTCAATAATTCGCTGGCGGCAATCCTGGGCCGTGCTCAACTACTCAGGCGCCAAATTCACGATGAGGCTTTGGTACGCAATCTCGAGATCATTCAGACAGCCGCTGAGGACGCAGCCGCTACTGTGCGTCGAATTCAGACCTTCGCTCGCAAGTCTCCGGCAAAAGAATTTGAGATTGTGGATGTTGCCGGTCTGCTAAATGACGCGATCGAGATCACACGTACGCGGTGGCAAAACGAAGCGCGCTTAAGAGGGCTGGACTACGACGTAACCCTGCAAGCGGAAAGCGAGCAGCATACTTTTGGGAGCGCTTCGGAGCTGCGCGAAGTGTTTGTCAACTTGATTGTAAATGCCGTCGACGCAATGCCCGCTGGCGGCAAGCTCTCGATCAGCATTAGGCGCAATGCCCATCGCCTATGTTTGCAATTTGCTGACACGGGCACGGGCATGCCGGAAGACGTGAGACAAAAAATCTTCGATCCGTTCTTCTCGACCAAGGGCGCGCAAGGGACGGGACTTGGTCTATCCGTTAGCCATAGCATTATTGAGCGGCATGAAGGATCAATAAGTGTGGCCTCGGAACCCGGCAGCGGGACTATTTTCACCATTGATCTTCCGGCTGCCGAAGTCAAATCGGAATCGCTCGAAGCGCCGCCTGACGTTATGGAAGTGCCTTCGCTCTCGATTCTGGTCGTGGATGACGAGCGCCGCGTGCGAGAGACGTTGGCTGAAATGCTCACGGCGATGGGCCATAGCGTGCTGCTTGCTGAGAGCGGACACAATGCTCTTGAGACATTGGCCGAAAACAATTGTGAACTTGTGTTTACTGACCTGGCGATGCCTGAGATGGATGGATGGGAGACCGCTCGCGAGATTCGCAAGCGCTGGCCGGATATGAATGTTGTACTCGTCACCGGCTATGGTACGGGCACCGTACCTCCCGGTGGAGAAGACAATCTGGTTAACGGAATCATTGGAAAGCCGTTTGACTTTGCGCAGATAGGCCAAACGATCATGAGCATCGTGGCCAATCAACCCGCGCTTGAAAATGTCGGCGCGTAAGGTCGCTTAGTTCCAGCAACCTCTAGTTATAGTTCATGATTCCGGCACTCGCCGTGAAACCTACTCCGAAACCAACTACCATCGCCGGCCCTTTCCACTCGTTCTTCTCGGCAAGCATGAATCCGGTCGAGGCACACGATAAGTTTCCGTAATTCTTCAAAACTTCATAGGAACCCTGCACCTTCGTGGAATTGGTTTCCAGATGCAGCTGGGAACAAACGCCGTCGAGGATCTTTTTGCTCCCCGTGTGAATTAAGCAATTATCCACCTGGCTCAGATTCGAGACTGGTGAATCAGGGTGCTCCAGGACGTTCTTCACGGTCGTAACCGCATAGTGTGCGCCGCGCATTGGGACGCTCGGTCGCATAAAGTATTGCGGTCGACCCTTTAGGAATGGATGTGAGCTGTTGCTGTTCATTGTGAGAAGATCTACGTCTTCGGTCAGCTCATTGGTCAGGTGAGATATCGGTCCGAAGCTTGGTTTTCCTTCTTCGGTTCCAACCAGCAGAGCCACCGCGCCATCACCAAAGAGCATGGATTGGATGACGAAGGTGGTATCCAACCTCTTCTGTTCAAACTGGGCTTCATCTATTTTCTGCTCCTTCCTCAGTCTTATTAGTTCACGAAAACCGTAATATTCGTCGCGCAAGAGCGGCGCGGCGTAACGTGTATGTGCTTCGGCCATCAGCACCATTGCCAACTTTCCGGGGTTTGCAGCGAGATACCATTGAGCTACTTCAATACCTTTCAACAGTACGGAACAACCTTGAGCTTGCATGCTGACCGTTCTAATCGAGCGAGACAAGAGTCCGTGCGTCTTTCCCATTACCTCGGAGGCAAGGCACGGAAGCATTTGGTCTGGGGTATTTGTGGCGGCGATTAGCAGACCTATTCGTGTCGGATCTCCCTGCCACTCCTCGATGCATCGCTTCGCAGCTCCGACACCCAGGGCGGTTGTCGAACTGGTCGGGGTCATCGCTTTGCCCGACAAAAAGTCAGGATAGTTGTTCATTACTGAATACCTTTGATCGACGCCCAGGGAGTTGAGCGTGTTTATAAGCTCGGGCGATAGTTTGTGCATTAAAGAATTAGTGAGTTCGATAGTCTTGAATGAGTGTTTCGGAGTTGAGGTGGCTGCTGATAAGAGGTTTATCATAATCTTAATTCTCCCTGGGGGCTTGCTGGTTTAAATCCCGCTTGGATAGGTCTTTCTAATTCTTAAACTCTTCGTTTGTTCACACAGTGACTATCAATGGCTGTGCCACCATCAACATCAAGCGGTCTCCACCATAAATGAAGGAATAATGGGACTTAGAAGAGTGAGTGGTTATGTCGATGCCTGA
>WNGI01024213.1_pt1 | contig 12056 bp, 16 predicted proteins | sample 5400621 | NCBI WGS metagenome assembly WNGI01 (sample SAMN13153374, study PRJNA577476) | soil metagenome | isolation source: 20 cm soil or saprolite under Garry oak tree replicate 1 | place: USA:California | collected 2016-06-15 | reverse complement strand
CGAAAATGGTGTTCTTTCAGCGTGAGAACGGATACATCGCCCATCCGATTCCCACGCCGATCAAGAGAAAGAGAAACAGCGACCACACGATGTATTTCACGCGGTCGATCGGCCGCCGCCGGCTCAGGAAGCCAAAGGCAATGGAAATCAGCAGTGCGAAGAGCAGCATGGATTGCAGATGACTCAGCTTGAATCCTATTCCGAAGTTCATGCTTTGTGTCCTCGCGCTGCTTCATAAGCATGCAGTGCGGCGAGAAGATTCAGCACACCTGCGGTGGCAAGGAACCGCGTCCCATAATCGCCGCCTGAATGCGAGACGTCCGGGCCTTTCGTTTCGAGCGACCGGGCCACGAAATAAAACGTTCCCGTGCCCAGATCTGCCAAATAGCCCAGCGAATCGAAAGCATCGCTTCCGCTTGAACTAAAAACGTTGCCCCGCATCGCGGTGCCAAGAATCACCAGAATGCCTACCGTCAGAAAACACGCCGCCGCACGGCCCCACATCTTAATGAGAACATGACCTAATCCAGGCACGAGCCATCCTGCCACGCCGATGACGAAAGCTATCGTCTCGCGTCTGGAATCCTGGGGTGGAGCTGCCAGTGCTGCTGTCTCGTCTGCCATCCATCTTCCTCTTGCTGATTGCTGGCTTATGCCAGTAACGCCAGAATTTCGTTCTGAATCGACCCCGTCACGCGGGCCTCATCATCGCCAATGTACACATTTACTTCGCTGCGGACGCCGAATTCCGGCAGATAAATTCCTGGCTCGATTGAATTGCACGTGCGCGCGATCAGGTGCCTCACGTCATGTGTCTCGAGCCCGTCCATATTCACGCCGTTGCCGTGCACTCTTTCTCCAATGCTGTGACCGGTGCGGTGGAAGAAATACTTCCCGTAACCCGCTTTTTCAATCACGCGGCGCGACGCTCTGTCCACTTGCCATCCCTGCAGCGGCTTCCCCGCCGCAATGTGTTTGCGAATCAATTCGGTCGCCGTATCACGCGCCTCGCGCACCACCCCGAACACCTTCGCAAATTCCTCCGGCACTTTCGCGCCCAGGTATCCCATCCAGGTGACGTCATAATAAACGCTCCCGGGCGTCTTCTTCTTCCCCCAAACATCCAGCAAAAGCAGGTCGCCAGCGCGAACCGGCGAGGCGGACTCCGCCGTAGGGCCATAGTGAGGATCACTGGCATGGGCATTGACCGCGATGTCCGGCCCTTCCTCGGCCCAAATTCCCGCAGCATCGAATTCCTTTAGTATCCAGTTCTTCAAATCAAATTCCGTCAATGCTTTTTTCTCGCGCACACTCTTTGCGGCAAGCTGAAAAGCTTCGTGCACAATCCGATCGATGGCCACTCCGGCCGAAAGATGCGACGCGAGCTGCTCGGCGCTCCAGCACGCTTCGTATTTCTGCACCAGGTCCGCCGAACTGACCACCTTGGGGCCCGAGCTGCGCACGAGTTCAATCGTGCCCGCATCCACCATGGCCACATAGGGGATGGCGTTTTTCGGCGAATATTGCATCGCCACGTTCTTCGCGCCGCCAAACATTTTTTTAAGGTTCTTTCGCAGTTCATCCTGCGCCGAGTAATACAGCGTCTCCCCGGGCAACGTTGCCAGCGACTGCGTCTCAATCTTGTGCACCAGCTTCTTTGGCGTTCCCTTCGCCGGAATGAAATAAAACCACCTTCGCGTCCTCATTCCCGGGGGCAGACTAAGGATGTGCTGAGCGATGGGATCGCGTCCGCGAAAATCATAGAAGAGCCAGCCATCGATCTTGGCGGCGCGCAAATCGCTCTGGATGTTTTGAATATCTGCGCTCATCGGGGAAGCAGCTCCATCACTCGGCCATGATTCAAGCCTCAAGCGTCCTGCACCACCAGCGAGAGGATCTGCTGCTGGGTCACGCCTCGGATTTCCAAGCGTTTCTTGCGGCTTCTTTCGCCGCCCAGAATTCTAACAGCCGACCTGGGTGTTTTCAAAAGTTGCGCCAGGAATTCCACCAGCGCCTCGTTCGCGCGGTCCTCAACCGCCGGCGCTCGCAGCCGCACTTTTAATGCTCCCCCCATTTCCCCGGCGATTTCGTCCTTGCTCGCTCGCGGCTGCACCCTCACCGAAAAAATCACCGTTCCTTCCCGCTCTTGGACCTCCAGCATCAGACTCCTCACGATTCCTTATGTGATGTCACGTGCTCCAAAAAGCGCGGTACCCACGCGCACTTCGGTCGCACCTTCTTCGATCGCTACTTCAAAATCGTGGGACATGCCCATCGACACAACGGGTAGGGCCAAACCCAATGTTGCCGCTAGTTCGTCGCGCAGATCTTTCAATCGTCTAAAATAGGGCCGGACTTGGTCAGCCTTTTCGAGAAAGGGAGGAATACACATCAGCCCGGCAAGCTGCAACCGGGGCAGATCCGCTATTTTCTTCGCCGCAGTGGAAAGCTCCTCAATCCCCATGCCGCTCTTGGTCTCTTCCTTGGCCACTCGCACTTCGATCAGAACACGCAATTTGCCGTTGATACCTGCCTCGGCTCGCGCGCGGTCCAGCCGCTCTGCGATCGCAAGATCATCGACGGAGTCTATGCTGTGAAAAAGACGCGCGGCCCGGGCCGTCTTATTGCTTTGCAAATGACCGATCAGGTGCCACGTCGCGTCCAAGCCTTCCGTTCCAGCGCGCTTCCCTTCCCACTCCTGGATGCGGTTTTCGCCAAAGTGCCTGATCCCTGCTTCATACGCCTCGCGGATGGCACTCACGGGGTGGGTCTTCGACACGCCGACCAGGGTGATCTCCTCCGCTGGCCGCCCCGAGCGCGCCACCGCGCCGGCGATCCTCTCCTGAATTCGCAGCAAATTTTCCCGCACCGAAGTTTGCGTCATGTTCGAGTCCGAATCCTAGCACGCGCGGCATTGCAGCGCAGACTCTCCGCGGTTAGACTGGCGTTCGGCCGCTGATGGATCCGCGGTCACACTGAAAATGACCGCTCCGGGAAAACTTATCGCCATCGAAGGCATCGATGGTAGTGGCAAGCGCACGCAGGTTGATCTACTGACACTTACCCTCAAGGCTCGCGGCCACTCCGTCTATTCCACTGGCTTTCCTCAATATGATTCCTGGTTCGGCAAAATGGTCGGCAAATTTCTGAATGGAGAGCTGGGCTCGCTGAAAAGTGTCGATCCCCACTTTACCACTCTGCTCTATGCCGGTGACCGTTTCGAAGCCAAGCATAAACTTACGGCGGCGTTGGGCAACGGCCAAATTGTTCTTGTGGACCGGTACATCGGTTCCAACCTCGCTCACCAGACCGCTCGCGTCCCTCCGGCGATGCGCTCGGAATTCCTGGAATGGATCGAGCATCTGGAGTACCGCATCTACGGCCTTCCCCGTGAGAGCCTCATCCTCTACCTGCGCGTGCCGCCTCGAGAAGCGCAGCGACTGGTGGAACGCAAATCTGTGCGCAGCTACACCTCCGCTCCGAAAGACTTGCTGGAGGCCAGCTTGCGCCACTTAGAAGACGCCGCCGAGATGTACGACTCGCTCTCCCGCCGCGCGCCCTGGGCCACGATTCAATGTTTTGATGCCGCGCTCAACACCATGCGCGAACCGGAAGAAATTGCCAACGACGTCCTGGCCGCCATCGAAGGAGTGCTTTCATCGGCTTCCTCGGGTGAGGAGCGCTAGCGTATGGGTTTTTCCGAATTTCTCGGCAACCAGCGCATTGTAACGGCGCTCCGCGGGACTCTGCGCAGCAAACGCGTCCCCCACGCCTTGCTCTTCGCGGGACCACGGGGCGTGGGCAAATTCACTCTCGCGCGTATGTTTGCGCAGGCCGCGAATTGCGAGCGCCTTACGGACGATTTCTGCGGGAAGTGCGCCACTTGTCAGCGCATCTCCCAGCTCGCCGATCCGCAAACGCTGCTCGAACAGGGACTCGTCGAGCGGGGCGAGAGCGCCGACGCGGCCACCGTCGAGCGTGTGCCTCTGATCCTGCAGTCGCACCCGGATGTGTGGGCACTCGTGCCCGATCCTGTCCGTCTGAAGAGTCCCGTCGCGCGCCCCATGCTGCGCGTGGGCCAGTTGCGCGCGGTTCAGCGTGCGGCCTACTTTCAACCCATGGGTCGGCGCCGCGTCTTCATCCTCGATGGTGCGGAGACCATGCGCTGGGACGTCGCCAACGTGTTCCTGAAACTGCTCGAGGAGCCTCCCGGTTCGGCGACGCTCATCCTCACCGCGCCCTCACCCTATGCGCTTCTGCCGACCATCGTTTCTCGCTGCCTCCAATTTCATTTTGCGCCGCTGCCGCAGTCGGCCGTGGAAAAGATCCTGAAAGAAAAGACCGATTGCCAACCCGCGGAAATTAAACTCGCCGCGCAACTCGCGGAGGGCAGCCCGGGCCTGGCCATGGAAATGGATATTGATGCCGCCGCCCAGCGCCGTAGGAACGCATTGCGTATCCTCGAACGGGCCGCACAAGGCCAGGGTTTCGCCGAGCTTTTCTCTGCTACATCGGCACTCGCCAAGGACCGCAATTCTACCTTCGAGGATCAGATCGGGGTTTTCTACGGCTTGCTCACCGATCTCCTCGAACTTACGTCGAAAGTGAAAGAGCCGGTCTTGCGCAATGCACCGCTGGCGAAAGAATTGGAGTCACTCGGCAAATCCGTGGATTCTGCCTGGGTTCTCCGCGCCATCGCCGGGTTTGACGAACTTCACGCAGGCGCGCGCCGCAATTTGAACCGCCAACTCGGCCTCGATGCCCTGGCCACCTCTCTGGCGCCTGTACTTTCGCCGGCTTCCGAGCCCCGCCGCTAATCAGCTGTGCCAAATATTCGCCATTGGAAAATAAAGTGGCTAGACTGTAACCGGTAGGCTTCCGCACGCATCATAGGGAACAGATAGTCCACCCCGTAGGTTAGAAGGAGCAGTCATGGTGAATCGCCGTATGTTTCGTCCGGGCTTCCCGGACGTCAAAGAGCCGAGCGCACCCCGCCCACAACACAACGGTCCTATCCCGAGCAAAAAGCCCGCACCGCCGGAAACAACCCACGCCGAGAACTTCTACTGGGTCAAGCAGATGCAGTCCCATACTCCGATGGCCGTCGTTCTCGAGGATGGCGAAGTGCTTCGCGGCACAGTTGAATGGTACGACCGCGATTGCATCAAGCTCACGCGCCAGGGCAGTCCCAACTTGCTCATCTTCAAGCGCGTGATCAAGTACGTCCACAAGGATGGAGAAGAATCATCCCAGGGCGGCGAGGAGTAAGTTCTCTGAAGCATCTACTTGTAAAGAGAATGCCCGGCGGTTGCTCCGAAGGTGAGTAGTGCCTTGGCGGCCAGCGACCCGCTCTCGTTGAAGATTTCGCACTCGGTTACAACAAAATTCCTGCCGGCGCGCAGCACGCGCGCATCCGCTTTGATGCGCCCGCCCGACACCGGCTCAAGATAATTGATGTTTAGCTCCACGGTAGCGATCTCCGTCCCCTTTGGTATCGCCGTATAGGCCGCGATCGCTGCTGTAGTGTCCGCCAGTGCCGCCAGAATCCCTCCGTGCACCACGCCATGAATCTGTTTGTGGTTTGGCCGCACGTCCAGCCGGAACACGTCCAGCCGGAAAATGGCCCGCCCCGCGTGCACACTTTCCACATCGAATCCCAGGAGCTCCGTCGAGCGGCTTTCTTTCATCCGCTGGCGCACGAGTTCCGTGACTCGTTTCTCCTCTTTCGACATTTTCTTGGTCGTCAAGTTTCGTCGCTTGCGTGCGAGTCCCTCCATGGCTCCCTGTCCATCACTGGTCTCCGCTGGGCACTAAAAAAAGATACTAAGAACGTAAGACTCAGTATGCCGTTACACCTCCATCTAGTGGAATCGCCGTTCCCGTGAGCCACGACGATTCTTCCGAAGCCAGGAACACGGCCATCTCCGCCACATCCACGGGCTGCCCGATACGTCCCAGAGGAATGGTCGCAAGGCGCGCCTTACGCAATGCCTGTCCTTGTTCACTCTGGTCAAATGCACCCTTCACCAATTCTGTCTCCACGATCGAAGGGCAGATGCAGTTCACGCGAATATTTTCATGCGCATGATCAAGCGCCATCGCCTTCGTCAGCATGGTCACGCCGCCTTTCGACGCACAATACGCCGCGCGGTCCTTCACCGCTACGAGTCCAAGCACCGAGCCAAGGTTCACGATGACTCCCCCGCCACACTTTCGAAACTCCGGCAACACCGCCCTGGACATCAGAAACGGTCCTTTTACATTGACGGTCATCACCCGGTCCCACTCTTCCTCGCTGATCCCCTCCACCGTCGATACATGCAGCGTTCCAGAGTTGTTCACCAGCACATTCACCCGGCCGAATCGCTCCACAGTCCCTTTCACCGCTCGTTCGACGTCGCGCGCGCGGGTCACATCGCACTCCATCGCCAACCCGGCGCCGTCCTGCTTGTGGACTTCGTTGATCACCTCTCGAAGCTTTTCCAGGCGTCGTCCCGATGAGCGCCACCTTGCCGGAAAGTCGTGTCACGGAATTCTCTGTCCCCGCGTCTAATAGGGGCGTCACATGGATGCTCGGTGCCCCAGGCGGTGGGCGCGACTCTAGCATTCGGCTCCCTGCCCCGGCAAGCCGCTATCGCAGCCGGGCGGAATTCATCCCCTTTGCGCCGGCAGTGGTAGAGGCAGGCCTGGAACCTGTCAGGAGCGCAACCGAAGGAGACCCCCGTTCTTATATCTTGCAGCTACCAGCCGCTGAAGTTGAATCTGTTGCCTCTTAGCGGCTCCCGTTAACGCGAAGGAGACTAGGATATCCTATGCGCATCGGTATCACTTGCTACCCCACGTACGGCGGCTCTGGGGTCGTGGCCACCGAGCTCGGCATGGAGCTCGCCGCGCGTGGCCATGAGATTCATTTCATCAGCTACGCCCCTCCGATCCGCATGAATCCCAACGATCCGCGCATCCGTTTCCACGAAGTGGAGGTGGTCTCCTATCCGCTCTTTGACCATCCGCCGTACACGCTGGCGCTCGCCACAAAAATGCTCGAAGTTTTCGAATCCGCATCGCTCGACCTGCTGCACGTCCATTACGCCATTCCGCATTCCGTCAGCGCCATGCTGGCGCGCTCGATGGCCGCGCCGCGACGCCTCCCTTTCGTCACCACTCTCCACGGCACGGATATTACCCTGGTCGGGAGCAACCGCAGCTATCTCCCGATCACGCGCTTTTCGATCGCACAGAGCGATGGTGTCACCGCCATCTCACGCTACTTGCTCAATCAAACCATAAAAGAGTTCGATATCAAGCGCCCCATCGAAGTCATTCCCAATTTCGTGAACTGCGAACTCTACAATCGCTCCGCCGACAAGGGTCTTGCGGCCCAATGGGCTCCCAATGGCGAACCCATCCTCATGCACCTGTCGAATTTCCGCCCCGTCAAACGCCTCCCGGATGTCATCGAAGTTCTTGCCATTGTCCGTGCCAAGATGCCAGCCAAGCTGGTCCTTATCGGAGACGGTCCGGACCGTGGAGCGGCGGAACACCTGGTACGCAAGTACTGCCTTCAGAAAGACGTTTTCTTCCTTGGCAAACAGGACAACGTCTACGAAAAGCTCGCCGCTGCCGATCTTTTTCTGCTTCCCTCTCAGCTTGAATCCTTCGGCCTCGCCGCCCTGGAAGCTATGGCCTGCGAAGTTCCCATCATCGCCACAAACGTCGGCGGCGTGCCCGAAGTCGTCGAGCATGGTGTGGATGGATTTTTGGTGGAACCCGGGGATGTGAAGGAAGCCGCGCGCTACGCCATCGAAATCTTGTCGCGCGCCGACCGGGGCCGCGAAATGGGCAAAATCGCCCGCATCAGCGCCAAGAAAAAATTCTGCGCCAACGACGTCATACCCGCCTACGAGAGCTATTACAAACGTGTCCTCGACGAATCCTGATGTTCGTGCCTTGCGATCTTTCTCCGCGTCCTCTTTGTCGAAGCCCCTCCTCAATCGATGGAAGCCTCGGCCGTGGCTCGAATATGTTCCAGCACCCTCAAATGAATCCGATGAATGATGTAATCCGACCATAAGCGCCAGTACGCCGCCGGCCACATGGTGTGCTGATACCACGTTGTTCCTTCTAAGCGCGTCCGTCCTCCGGGTAGCGCCCTCAGCAAGAACTGCCCTTGCTTCGAAACGAAGTACCCGTGCAAATGTGGCGGCTGAATATTCCCGTACGGACTGAGCTCGTTCAATGGAGCCGGATTCGCGGTCACGCCAAACCTCAAAAGCCGCGGTTCATCCCACGCTTCGATGGGTTCCGTAAATGGCCCCGTCGAGAAGATGCAATGACGCACGGCGCCAACTCCGTGGCCGGAAATTTCCGCGCGAATCGGATAAGCAATTCCCGCTCGAAACAACAATTCTTTCGGCGGCGGGATCTCCGCGAACGCCACCACCTGATTCCACACTTTCTCCGGCGGCGCATGCACCTCAATCGCCGTGCGCACCTCGAACGTCTCTGCCGGCGGTTTCACGCAACGCTCCGCACCCTGGAAGGCGGGCGTAAACAACAAGATGATCGACAGCATTACCGGAGTATCTTTATTCAGCCAATACCCAGCCTGAATCGCGTACCCCAGCATTCCGCCCAGCGCTGCGAGCCCCAGCGCAAACGGCGCGGCCATCAAAATACAGACTAGCCCCTCGATCATGACAAGGATCAGCACGGCGCCAAGCAACGCGATGGGTACCAGCGAAACGCTCATGCAACTGCTATGCGACCGTGGCTCGTGATAGCTGTATACCAGCACCGAAAACAACCCAAGGCAAAACGGCAACGCCACAAACAACCCCCACCCGTAGGACCGAAGCACCTCCGTACCCAATAGTGTAAACATTGAACCAATCGCAATGGTCATCCCGATTGACGTGGCCGCTGCCGCCATCGCGCCCCGTGGAATCCACCGATCCAGCTTGCGCGTCTCCGGCCACGGCATTGCTGCACGTTGCGCGGTGACCGAATGCGATCCCATCGCGCAAAGCAAAAGAAAGAACAAAATGTTGATCACCGGAACAAAAAAAAGCACCACCAGCCAGAGCGGTTTCCCGGCATCTCGAAGTCGCTGGACCGTCAATGTCACGCCCAACCAGATGAACGGCAGCGACAAAACTAGCAGCGCGCCCGCAAACGCACGAGTGTCAGAGGGAATGGCATTCAGGCGCGTATCCGGCCCCAAGGGCCGCCAGTAACTCCACAAAAACCACGGCCGGTCAAACACCGCGAACGCAACAAACTTGTCGAGGAGGTATTTCAGGATAAACGCGCTGCCACCGGCAACGGCATAGGTCCTGCGATCGATCGTCCCCTGCCACCGCCACATCTCAACAAGACGGTTCGCCACAATATCTCCTCACCGCTCAGTCGGGCAAGAAACCGCGACGCAACTCCTCCGCCCCGCAATCCATCGATATCCTTTGCGCAGAATTCCCATCATCCCCGGAATCTTCGAAATCCATAACAGCGGCCGGCCCCACCAAATCTCACGCGCCAGTGCAACGGCCGCGTCCGCCCCGCCGTACCGGTTCCCGTCGCTCAGAACGAACTGCATTTCTCGCATCAGTGCGTCGCGCGACAATCCGAGCAATGCCCCCACGCGTGGATCCTGCAACGGCGCCAACGCCATCCCGCGTCGCTCCAGAATCGGCGCCAGCCATCTTGCGATTCGCGTGCAGAACCGGCACTCCGCGTCAAAAAACAGCCATCCCCGCGCGTGCCGACCCTTCCCGTCCGTGTACTCACTCACCAGCGAAATCATCGTTTCTGATCTTTCTTAGTTCTCTCGGTGCGGCCTGCGCTCTGACCTTGGCATTATTTGTACTCTTTCTGGGGTTCTCTGTTTTAGATCTCTTCTGCCTTTTCCGAGACTTTCAACTCCAGACGGTCAACTATTAACCGCCTTTTTTCCCAGCAGCGTAATGACCTTCCCCCTCAGCTTCACCACGCCCTTTAATGCCCCCGTCGGCATGCGAATAATTTCTTCGAATAAACCGGTCATGGCCGTCAAAAACTCCAGCATGCTCTCCAGCCGTTCCCGCGTGTACGCATCTCCCTGCGGATTAGACTTGACCTCGCGTACGCACTCCGCCAGCACATTCAGCGTCGGATCGATCTCCCGCCGCTTTCGCTCTTCCGAGACGATCCGGAATATTTCCCACACGTCCTTGATCGATTCAAAATGGTCCCGCCGGTCCCCCAACACGTGCACCACGCGCACGATCCGCCACCCTTGCAGCTCGCGCAGGCTGGTGCTCACGTTCGAACGCGCCACCGCCAGCGTGTCGGAAATCTCATCCGCGGGCAGCGGCTGCGGCGATAGGAAAAGCAGCGCGTGTACCTGCGCCACCGTACGGTTGATGCCCCAGCGCGTGCCCATCTCTCCCCAATGCAAAATGAACTTCTGCGCCACGGGCGTTAAGCGGTTCTTTGTCGGTTCTCGCATTTTGCCCTTCCCTGCTTGGCAGGCTTCGTGTGCTTTCGTTATGTCTGTTGTTTCTGTTGTTACAGAATATACAGTCATTTCCGCTCTCTGTCAACTCCTATTTACCTGTCCCTTTTCTGGCCTTCCCCGCCTCTCCCCACGCTGCTACCTTCACATTCACAGCCCCACAAGGGCTTGGGAAAGACTCTTTGCCACGAATGCGCCGGAACGCCGGGAGTAGCGCTTACTGGGTGGTAGATTTTCTGGCTTGTCTACTATGCTGCCTGGCGGCTTGTCCGGCGTCCAAGGACCTTGCGGACGACGCCGCTCTTTCCGCTGCAGTCTGCTCGATCGTTTATCAGCTTGACCAATCTCCATCCTCGCGCGGTTACCACTACAGTTTCTTCGGCAATGCCTTTTTCATTAACGAACAGGGCTATCTCCTTACGGCCGCCCATGTCCTGGAGACTTTTAAGGACGGCGGCCAGCCCTACATCCTGATCAGCCGCCCCAATCGTTTCCCTCGCCTGCTTCCAGCCGCGGTCATAGCCGTGGACTCAGAACACGACGTCGCCGTTCTCCTGGCTACCCCAAATCCCTTCGCCAGCAACCACACAGTGACCTTTCTCGCGCTTGCTCATGATCCAGCCTTCCGCGGCCAACCGGTTATCGCCCTTTCGCTTCATCCTGCAAAGCTCCAGAATGCTCATACCTTTGAGGCCCCTCAAGAAGACCGCTCTTCCGGCCAAGTTCTTTCCTACGAATCCACCCAACTCGAAAAATCCGCCGCCCCGACTGAAGTTTTCCTCCTCAGCCATGCCGTAACTCGCGGCCAGAGTGGCTCCCCAGTTCTCGCCCTCGACTCAAGCGCCGTAGTCGGTCTTGTGGAAGGCCGCTGGCTGCGCGCCCCCGTCGTTTCCGTCGCCAAATCCTCGTCTCTGTCCACTTCCGTGCCAGGAGCCGCCATCCCTATTCGCTATGCGATCGCTCTGCTCCAGCGCCAATCGATCTCCTGGCACACACCTCCGCCTGTTCCGGCTGCTTTGCCCGCGCGGTGACCAAGAATCCTGATTCTCTTCTTTCGGCAAACTTGGAGTCCTCGGACTCCCCCTCGGTTCCTTCCCCGGCTGACCTCGATTCAAGGTGCTCGACGGTCATCTGCGCCCCGGCATTCACCAAATGTTGAAAGGTTGTCCACAGAAGTCGCAGTCGACCTTGGAGAAGGCAAGAAGCATTCGAGCTGGATCCATGTGAGACAACCTCGTGCGTTTGCGAAAAGCAGATCCCACGAATTACTTCGGCTCCCTCTCCCTCGCCAAGCGCCTGGAACTAAACCGCGCCCTGAAGATGGCTCTTGATCTGTGATAGCGGAGGTTCACTTGCTGGCCCACTATGGTATCGTGCCCTTTTTCCGATCGCTGGAGACGCGTCCATGATTCCCAACGACTTTCGCCACCTGGCGCTGAGCTTCCCCGAAACGGAGGAGTGCGCGCACATGGACCATCCCGATTTTCGCGTCGCCGGAAAGATCTTCGCAACCCTCGGCTACCCCGAGGATGGCTGGGCCATGGTGAAACTCACGCCCGTTGAACAG
>WNGI01007542.1_pt1 | contig 12056 bp, 8 predicted proteins | sample 5400621 | NCBI WGS metagenome assembly WNGI01 (sample SAMN13153374, study PRJNA577476) | soil metagenome | isolation source: 20 cm soil or saprolite under Garry oak tree replicate 1 | place: USA:California | collected 2016-06-15 | reverse complement strand
ACCATGTCGCCACGCGGCCTGGCCGCTCCCACGCCTGAAGCGCGGGCCGCGGCCGCGTCCGCGAGACTCAGCGGAACCTGAACGTCCCTTGGCCGAGCAGCTGGCCGTAGCGAAACTTGGAGCGGGGGCCGAATGCCGGCCAGACATACCACTGATAGAGCCCCTTCTCCAGCTTGAAGCGCCGACCTGCGTATGACCACTTCTGCGCGAGGGCGAGCTTCGCGGCGGTCGGCCAGGTGCTGAGCACTTTGCGACCGCGGTTGTAGAGCTGGACGTTGTAGAAGGTCGCCTTCGGAACGGCGGTCCAGACGAGGCTCGGAGGCTTCCGGGCCGTCGCCCCATCGGGCGGGGAGCGAAGCAGGACACTCGCCGGCACGACGGTCGCGACGCCGTGTGAGGCATTTCCTGAGTGGTCGTAGCTGACGACGACGTAGCGGTAGTAGAGGCCGTTCCTGAAGCGCCGTTCCGTGTACGCCGACGCCGGTCCTTCGTACGCGACCGCGCCGGCGGGTCGCTTCGCGCTGGTCGAGACCAGCACGGTCACGTGGTCGAAGTCGCTGTCGGTCGGTCTCGTCCAGGTCAGCTTGAGGAGTCCGGACCCGACCGATCGCCAGGGGTACGACGCCGGAGTGCCGTCTGCGTTTCCGGCCGCGTCGACGGCCTGGACGCGGAACGTGTGGGCGCCGTCGCCCAGGCCGACATATGTCTTCGGCGACGTGCACGGCGCGAACCCGGCCGAGTCGAGGCTGCAGAGGAACGTCGAGGCGGCCTCGCTGCTCGTGAAGGTGAAGCTCGCCGCAGGCGAGTTGCTGCTGGTCCCCGGTCCGGAGACGATCGCCGTCGCGGGGGCGGTCGTGTCGACCGTCCACGAGTACGTCGTCACGTGGCCCGTGTTGCCGAGCGCCGTTGCCCGGACCGCGAAGGTGCGCGCGCCGTCGCTGAGATTGCCGTACACGAGCGGACTCGTGCACGAGGCGAATGCCCCGCCGTCGAGGCTGCACTCGAAGGTGCTGCCGGGCTTGCTCGACGAGAAGCTGAACGTGGCGCTGGTCCGGTTCGTCAGCGAAGGAGGTTGATCGGACAGCGTGACTACCGGGCGAAGCGTGTCGACCGTCCAGGTGAAGGAGCTCGGCGTCGGATCGCTGTTGCCGACCGCGTCGTGCGCGCGAACCTGGAAGGTATGGCTCCCGTCGAGCAGGCCCGAATAGGCCTGCGGGCTCGTGCAGGCCGTAAAGCCGCCGCCGTCGAGGTCGCACTCGAAACCGGCTACGCCGGTCCCGCCGTCGTCGTCGCCGCTGAAGGAGAAGGAGGCGTCGTGGCCGCTCGGGTCGGGCGGATGCGCGTCGAGCGACGTCTCGGGCGCCGTTCCATCAACCGTCGTCGTTGGCTGTGAGCCCATGAGCGAGAACGGCCCCGACGCGCCGGTCAGACGCGTCGTCCACGAGTAGACGTTGTCTCCTGCCGGTCCCGTCGCCGAAAAGCTCACGCTCAGCGTCCCGCCGGGGCAGAGCTCGGCGCCCGGAGTCGAGGTCACGATGATCCGCGACGCCACCGTGTCGACGGTCGCGTCCCAGGCGCTCGCCGAGCAGCTCGTGATCGCAACGGGAGAGGCATCGATGCTGAACCCGTCCGGGATGTCGACGGCAGCACCGCGGCCGGCGTGATTGCGGCGCTGTACTGGTCGTCGCCGGAAGCATCGGGTGCTCCTCTGGCGCCGAGCGGCGTCATGAGCGCGACGGTGACCAGGACGCCGGCGTAGTACCGGGCACGCATCACAACGCCCCGATGGCGTAGCCGATCTCGATGATCAACGCGAGCGCGAGTCCACCGATGAAGACGGCGTCACGGCGTGGCTCCACGAGGCTCAGGACAGGTCTGCTGAGGACGCGCGCCGGTAGCAGCGCTACCGCGGCGCCAAGGAGCGTGAGCGCAACCGCGAGGACGAAGACGAGGCGGCCTGAGATCGCTGCCGAATCTCTCGTCGCCGGCACCAACATGGGAGCCGGACCAGCCGTTCTTTCGATGACGGGAAGGCGAAGGAGGTGCACAGGGACGGCGCGGTGGCGCGAGCGCGTCGGGGTCGGCTTCACGACTTTCCGAGGCGGCGCCGGCGGCGCGTGCGCAGGTGTGGCAGGAGGTGGAGGCGGAGCCGACGACTGAGCCGGCGCGGGTGGCGGAGCCGGCGGGGTCGGCGCCGGTGGCGGCGTCGGCGGAGGCGTAACGCGCGGGGCGACCGAAGCAGGTGCCGGTGGTGGAGGCGGAGGAGGCGGAGGGGGCGTCGGCTTACGGCGTGTCGTCGGTGGCGGCGGGTCCGGGTTGGGGATCGTCGTCGTCGCACCGACTGCCGCGTGCGAGCCGCCGACGAGCACATGGGTCGTGGCGAACCCGACGGCTGCGATCACGCAGACGAAGACGAGCCGGACGCCGGCTGAAACCCTTCCTTTTTTCGACTCCCCCATAGCTCGCCCCCATCGGCCGCAACGAAGCCACTCGAAACTAACACCGAAACCGAATTTGCAAAAGGGGGTAATCCCAACTCGGGGCGAGATCAAGTCGGATCGGAGCCGCCGAAACAGACGGCCGCGAGGCTCGCATCGCCGGCGCGGCTGCGGCTAGATGGCCGCTGCGGGCATGTTCGTTACCAACTTCGGTACCAAATCGCGGTCACGGGACGGGTGGGGAGAGGACGATCGCGCTCGATGAGTTCACAGGGGCGGCAGGACTCGAACCTGCAACCCCCGGTTTTGGAGACCGGTGCTCTGCCAGTTGAGCTACGCCCCTTGGGTTGCGCGAGCGATTCTAGCCCCGCCCCTTTTGTGGCCTGGCCGAAGTTGCCGGCCAGGCCACTAGCATCCGGCTGTGGCTCCGCCTGGGCAGCGCCGAGTTCTCGGCGCGCTCTTTCTCGTGCTGGCGCTGATGCTTGCGGGCGTCGCGACGGCTGCGGCTGACGCCGCCAGGCACGAGGCCAGACTCCTCGTGATCGCGTTCGCCGCCGGCGCGCTCGCGCTCTGGCTTGGTCTCCTCGCCTTCCGGGCGCTGAGGAACTCGCCGGGTTAGCCCGTATTCTCTGACCGTGGCCGCCAAGCCCGACGACACCCAGTCGATGTGGCAGGAGTACCGCAGAACCGCCGACCAGAGCCTGCGCGAGCGCCTGATCCTGACCTACGCGCCGCTCGTCAAATACGTCGCGGGCCGCGTCGGCAGCGGGCTCCCGAGCCATGTCGACGAGAGCGACCTCGTCCAGTACGGCCTGCTCGGCCTGATCGGCGCGATCGAGCGCTACGACCCTGATCGGGACGTCAAGTTCGAGACCTATGCGATCGCGCGCATCAAGGGCTCGATCATCGACGAGTTGCGAGCCATGGACTGGGTGCCGCGCTCGGTGCGCTCGCGGGCGCGCGACATCGAGCGTGCGATCGGCGGCCTCGAGGCGAAGCTCGGCCGGGCGCCGACCGACGAGGAGGTCGCGAAACAGCTCGGCATGAGCGAGGAGGAGCTTGACGACAGCCTCACCGAGATCGGCCGTTCGTCGATTGCCGCGCTCGACGAGCTCTGGACCGTTTCGTCATCGGGCGGCGACAGGATCGCCCTGATCGACACGATCGAGGACACCCAGGGTCCGGAGCCGCAGTCGGCGCTTGCCGAGACGGAGATGCGGGAGGCGCTCGGTGAGGCGATCTCGCGGCTCCCCGAACGCGAGAAGCTCGTCGTGACGCTCTACTACTACGAGGAGCTGACCCTGCGCGAGATCGGCGAGGTGCTCGGGGTGACGGAGTCTCGGGTCTCCCAGCTGCACACGAAGGCGATCCTGCGCCTCAAGGCCCGACTCGCAGGCTCGCCCGCGCGCGAGCCGCTCGGCCGCTAACCGCGCGAGCGTCAGCGCGTCTAAGTTGAGCGACTCCTACGAAAGGGAGTAGTCTCGCCATGTGGAGAGGGGTCCACTCGGGACCGGGTCTCAAGAAAGGAAGGATTAACGTGAAGCATCGAGCACTGCTCGTTGTGGCAGGGCTGCTTGGCGTGGTAACGCTGATCGCGTCGCTGAGCGTCGCGGCGGCCGGGACGTCGCGTCCCGCCGCCCAAGCCGCGCCTACCAAGTCCGCCGTGACCGCGCCGCCGAAGGTGCCAAATGCCGCGGCGATCAAAGCCAAGTACCACGGTCAGAAGATCACGTTCGTCGGTGACTCCGTCGGCGGCCTGCACGCGCGTGACCTGGCGATCGCCACGCGATTCCAGAAGGACACGGGAATCAAGGTGAACGTGGTCCCGCACCCGGCGGCCTCGGACGCGTCGTTCGCGCAACTTGCGAGGAACTTCTCGTCGAAGTCCTCCGCGTTCGACGTGATGATGGTCGACGTCGTGTGGCCCGGCGCGTTCGCGCCTTACCTCGTCAACCTGAAGCCGAAGCTCGGCAAGGCGTCGAAGGCCCACGTCGCAGGAATCATCCAGAACGACACCGTCGGCGGGAAACTCGTCGCGATGCCGTGGTTCGGTGACTACGGGATCCTCTACTACCGGACGGATCTGCTGAAGAAGTACGGCTACAGCGCTCCGCCGAAGACGTGGAGCCAGCTCTTTGCGATGGCGAAGAAGATCCAGGACGGCGAGAAGAAGTCGAACGACAACTTCTCCGGCTTCGTCTTCCAGGGCAACGCCTACGAGGGCCTGACGTGCGACGCACTCGAATGGATCGCATCCGCCGGTGGTGGCCACATCATCGACAACGGCAAGGTCACGATCGACAACAAGAACGCGCGCACGATCCTCGACGCGATGCGGGCGCAGATCGGCAGGATCACGCCGAAGAACGTGACGACGTTCCAGGAGGACCAAACGGCGAACGGCTTCGTCAGCGGCAACGCAGCCTTCGCGCGCAACTGGCCCTACATGTACGGGATCGCTGCGGGTGCGGACTCGAAGGTCAAGGGCAAGTTCAGTGTCACGGTGCTCCCGCACGGCGCGAAGGGCGGATCCGTAGGCACGGTCGGTGGCTGGCAGCTGGCAGTGTCGAAGTACTCGAAGCACAAGGACGCCGCGATCGAGTTCCTGCGCTACGCGACCAGCGGGCCGGTCGAGCGTTACAACGCGATCAACTACTCGCTCGTGCCGTCCCGAACGGCTGTCGCGAAGGACAAGGCCGTCGTCAGGACGAACCCGTACCTGAAGCCGGCGATCGCGAGTGTTCCTCGTGTCACCCGTCCGGCGAAGTTCCTGAAGGGCAAGTACAACGCCGGCTCGAAGGTGATCTACCAGGGGATCAACGAGATCCTCCAGGGGCAGTCGGCAAGCCGCGTGCTGCCTTCGATCAAGTCGAAGCTCCAGCGCCTGCTTCGCTAGCGCCGGCGCCGTAACTCGCAACGAGGGAGGATGGCATCTGTCATCCTCCCTCGTCTCTTTTCATGAGCTCGGTTGCCACTCCAGCACCCACGCCTCGCCACCGCAGGAGGACGAGGCTCCAGCGCCGCCAGACCCGGCTCGCGTGGCTATTGCTCCTGCCGGCGCTCGCGGCGGTCGCATTTGTCGCGATCTACCCGCTCGGCAAGACGGTCTACCAAAGCTTCACTGACCAGGAGTTCCTTGCCGGGGTTTCGCCGACGAAATGGGTCGGGCTCCACAACTACTTCGGGGCGAACGGGATTTGGCACGACGCCGACTTCCGCCATTCGATCGTCGTCACGATCAAGTTCACACTGATCACGGTCTCGTTCGAGTTCGTGCTGGGGCTGATCATCGCGCTCGTCGTCAACTCGAGCTTCCGTGGACGAGGCGCCATGCGAGCCGTCATGCTCGTCCCATGGGCGATCCCGACCGTGGTCGCCGCACAGATGTGGAAATGGATGCTGGACGACACCTTCGGCGTCGTGAGCGACCTCGGCAAGAAGGCGCACATCCTCTCGCGCTCGAACGCGCCCTCCTGGCTCGCCGACCATCCCCTGATGTCTGTCTCCGCCGTCGACATCTGGAAGACGACGCCGTTCGTGGCGCTGCTCCTCTTAGCCGGGTTGCAAGTGATCCCGACCGACGTGTACGAGGCCGCTGCGGTCGACGGTGCGAACAAGCTGCACCAGTTCTGGCGCATCACGCTGCCGCTGCTCGTGCCGGCGATCCTCGTCACGCTTATCTTCAGGACGCTCGACGCGCTGCGGGTGTTCGACGTCTTCTATGTCTTCTTCGGCAACCGGCCGGACACGCAGACGATGGCGATCTACGACCAGAGCACGATCGTCGGTGACGGCTTAGTCGGGTACGGCGCAGCGCTCAGTGTCGCGATTTTCCTGGTCATCTCGCTCTTCGTGGTGATCTACGTCACAGTCATGCGCGTCGGAGACCAGGCATGAGCACGGTCGCCGAGACAGCGACCGCACGCGACAGACCAGTTGCCCGCCGGCTCTGGCTGCGCCGCAGCCCCGTGAGGCGGTTCGTCGGAAGACTCGCCTTCTGGCTCCTGATCGCCGTCATCTTCGTCTATGCGCTCTTCCCGTTCTATTGGGCCCTGCGGTCCGCGTTCACGCCTGAGGGCCAGTTGTTCGACACGCCGATCAAGTACTTCCCGGCGCACCCGACGTTGACGAACTTTCGCGAGATCTTCAGCACGTCGTTCTTCACTCGTGCGCTCCTGAACTCGACGCTTGTCGCGGGGTCGGTGACGCTGATGGCGCTCGTGATCGGGTCGCTCGCCGCGTACGCCCTCGGCCGCTTCCGGTTCCGCGGCCGCTCGGCGGTCCTCTACCTGATGCTGTCGATGACGATCTTCCCGCAAATCGCGATTCTCGGCGCCCTCTACACGATGATGCGCGACTTCCATCTCTACGACCGGCTCGGGTCGCTGATCTTGAGCTACATGATCTTCACGCTCCCGTTCACGATCTGGGTGCTGACCAGCTTCATGCGCGCGCTACCCGGCGACCTCGAGGAAGCCGCATATGTCGACGGCGCCACTCCGCTGCAGGTCTTCTACAAGGTGCTGCTGCCGCTGATCGCGCCCGGGCTGGTGACGACGGGCCTGCTCGCGTTCATCTCCGCCTGGAACGAATACCTCTACGCGATCTCGTTCATCCAGTCGACCGACAAGTACACGGTGCCGCTCGCGATCACGTCGTTCGTCGGCAAGACGGGGAGCACGTTTCAGGTTCCGTGGGGGCAGATCATGGCCGCGACGGTGGTCGTGACGCTGCCTCTGATCACGGCGACGCTGATCCTGCAGCGGCGGATCCTCGCTGGGCTGACCGCGGGCGCCGTCAAAGGTTAAGGCGTCGCTTGCGATGCCGCTAAGAGGTCGCCCGATTCACTCGGGCGGCCGCTAAATTCGGCTCCTGTTGCCCCGGCGATCGGGCTGCCGCCGCCGCTGTTGGTTAGACCGCTTCGCGGGTGTCCGGATCGAAGAAGTAAAGCCGGCTCGTGTCGACGGCGAGCTCGAACTCGCTGCCTTCGGCGATCCGTGAGCGTGGATCGACGCGCGCGACGAGGCGCGAGCGGCCGGCACCGTCGCCCTCGACGTCGCCGCCCAGCGTGACTTCGGCGTCCGCCCCGGCGTCAGCGGTGACCGCGCTCGAAACGACGCCGGTCGCATTGCTTCTGAAGTAGACGAGGACCTCCGACCCCAGCGGTTCGGTGAGGTCGGCAGTGACCTTCAGCCGGCGATCCGGTGGCGTATCCGACTCGATGCTCGCATCCTCGAAATCCTCCGGGCGGATGCCGAGGAGCACCGTGCGGCCGACGTACTTGCTGAGGCCGGAGCGGTTTCGTGCGACCTGGTCGTCCACCGTCAGCGTGTGGTCGCCGAACTTCACCGCGAGCCTTCCGTTCTGCTGCGCAAGCTCGGCCTCGACGAGGTTGATCGACGGCGAGCCGATGAAGCCGGCGACGAACTCGTTCACCGGCTTGTCGTAGAGGACCTGGGGCGTGTCGACCTGGAGCAGATGCCCGGCGTTCATGACCGCAACGCGATCTCCCATGGTCATCGCCTCGACCTGGTCGTGGGTGACGTAGATCGTCGTCACCCCGAGCCGGCGCTGCAACTGGTGGATCTCGGCGCGCATCTGGACGCGCAGCTTCGCGTCCAGGTTCGAGAGCGGCTCGTCCATGAGGAAGGCCTGCGGCTCCCGCACGATCGCACGGCCCATCGCCACCCGCTGCCGCTGCCCGCCCGAGAGTGCGCGCGGCTTGCGCTTTAGGAAGTCCTCGATCTGGAGGATGTTTGCGGCCCGGCGCACGCGTTCTTTGACTTCCTGCTTCGGCATCTTCCGCAGCTTCAGGCCGAAGGCGAGGTTCTGTTCGACCGTCATGTGCGGGTAGAGCGCATAGCTCTGGAAGACCATCGCGATGTCGCGCTCCTTCGGCGTCAGGTCGTTGACGACGCGCTCGCCGATCCGAATCTCTCCACCGCTGATCTCCTCGAGCCCGGCGAGCATTCGCAGCGCCGTCGTCTTGCCGCACCCGGAGGGGCCGACGAGCACCATCAACTCGCCGTCCCCGATCTCCAGGTTGAGATCGTGGACGGCCTGGGTGCCGTCGTCGTAGATCTTCAAAACGGAGTCGTATTCGATCTCGGCCACAGGGCGCTCCTCTGTCAGGGCGAGCTTAACCCGATTTGCGAGTTACGGCACCCGCGTGGGGAGCGATCCGGCCCTCGGCGAGGGCGGACGGGTGCGTGGCGATGTCGGGTTCGTTGGCCGCGGGCGCAGGCCGAGGGTTCGCGGTCGTATTGATCGCGACGACGCGCCCGCCGCGCTCGTAGGCGACGACGCCGTCGGCGGCGTCGAGCAGGCGGAAGCCGTCTTGGAGCTCTCCACGCGCGGCGATCAGCCGCCTGTACAGGTGCAGGAGCGAGCCGGGGTCCTCCCGCTGCGCCTCGACGTTCCGCTCCGTGGGATCGACCGGGGGAAGCCAGGGCTCACCGGTCGTGAAGCCGCCGCTCGGGGAGGCGTCCCACTGCATCGGGTGGCGCATCGCGTCCCGCCCCGCGCGGTCGTACGGCGGGTCGGAGCCGGGGCCGTTCGCGAGCCCGATCTCGTCGCCTTGGTAGACGAACGCGGCGCCGGGGAGGGTCAGCAGCAGCAGGGCCGCCGCCCGCAGGTTGTCGGGTCCGACGCGCGTGGCCAGTCGGTCGAAATCGTGGTTGGACATCACCCAGGCGACGCGGCGCAACTCTGCGGCGGGTGCGATCGCGGCTCGCAGGCGTTCCGCGTCCCAGGGCGCGAAGAGGAACTCGAACGCGAAGACGAGGTCGAGAACCTGCAGGTAGGGCGGGTAGGCGCTCGTCGGCTGGAAGACTTCGCCGACGAGCAGGGCGTCGCCGACTACGGAGCGGATCGCGGCGAGGACCTCGATCGCCTCCGGACGATGCGCCGAATAGACGTGCTCCAGGATCGCTGCCTCCTCGCGGAGGGGCAACGGGAAGGTGTCGGTGGCCGGCGGGTCGTCGCGCAACCGCTCGTCCTTGATCAGCTTGTCGATCGCGTCGAGCCTGAATCCGTCGACGCCGCGTTCGAGCCAGAAGCGCACGACGTCCTGCATCGCCGCGACCACTTCCGGGTTCCGCCAGTCGAGATCCGGCTGCTCGGGGTAGAACGAGTGCAGGTACCAGCGCCCTGTTTGCTCGTCGCGGCTCCACGCGGGGCCGCCGAAGGCGGCGACCCAGTTGTTCGGCAGCCCGTCGACAGGCGACCAGATGTACCAGTCGGGATGCTCGCGGAACCAGGGGTGGTCGATCGACGTGTGGCAAAGGATCAGGTCGAGCAGGACGCGGAGGCCGCGCTCGTGGGCTGCGGCGACGAGCTCGTCGAAGTCGTCGAGCGAGCCGAGCTGCGGGTCCACGGCGGTGTAGTCGGACACGTCGTACCCGAAGTCGGCGAGCGGCGACGGGTAGATGGGGGAGAGCCAGAGGGCGTCGGCGCCGAGCCACGCGACGTGGTCGAGCCGCTCCGTGACACCGCGGAGATCCCCGACGCCGTCGCCGTCCGAGTCCTGAAACGACCGTGGGTAGATCTGGTAGACGACTGCCTGCTCCCACCAGGGCATGGCCGAAGAGGATATGACCGGCGACCGGGTCCCGAGCCATGGCCGCGAACCAGGTCCCGAGGAAAGCGCAGCGATAAGATCGACCGCGCCAGCGAACCGAGGAGGAGTCCCGCCAAATGCCCGTCGAGCCCGGAAAGATCCGCAACGTCGCCGTCGTCGGCCACCGTTCGACGGGTAAGACCTCGCTCGTCGAGGCGATGCTCTTCCAGGCCGGCGCGATCAACCGGCTCGGCACGATCGAGGCCGGCAATACGACCGGCGACTGGGACGACGACGAGCACAAGCGGCAGATGTCGCTGGCCGCGTCCCTCTGCCATCTCGAGTGGCAGGGCCGCAAGATCAACCTGATCGACACCCCCGGCGATCCAGGCTTCCAGGGCGACATGATCGCTGCGCTGAGGGTCGTCGAGGGAGCGCTCGTCGTGGTCAGCGCGGTCATGGGCGTCGAGGTGCAGACGATCCGCGCCTGGCAACGCGCCGAGGAGGGCGACCTCTCGCGCGTCGTGGTCGTGAACATGCTCGACCGCGAGCGCGCCGATTTCTTTCGCACCCTCGACGCGCTGCGCGAGCAGCTTTCGCCACGCTGTGTCGCGGTCCACCTGCCGATCGGCGCCGAGCACGAGCTGACCGGTGTCGTCGATCTCCTGCACATGAAGGCGTACACGAGCCCGGAGGGCGAGCGGGAAGGCGCGCCGGGCGAGATCCCAGCCGAGCTCCAGAGCCAGATCGACGAGTACCGTGAGAAGCTGCTCGACTCGGTCGTCGAGACAGACGAGGCGCTGATGGAGCGCTACCTCGACGGCCAGGAGCTCTCGGACGAAGAGGTCGCGCACGCGCTCAAGGACGCGGTCACGCGCGGAGAAATCTTCCCGGTCGCCTGCGCCGTCGCGACGAAGAATCTCGGGACGACGGCCCTGCTCGACCTGTTGGTCGAGGGTGTCCCGTCGCCCGCGAAGAAGCACATCGATCTCGGCGTCGAAGGCGACGGCACCGCGGCCTTCGTCTTCAAGACGATCGCCGACCCGTTCGCCGGCCGGATCAACGTCTTCCGCGTCATCTCGGGCGAGGTGTCCTCGGACTCGACGCTGGCGAACCACCGCGCCCGCGGGAAGGAGCGCATCGGACAGCTCCTGACGCTGCAGGGCAAGGAGCACACACAGGAGCCCGGCTTCCGCGCCGGCGACATCGGCGCCGTCGCAAAGCTGAAGGACACGACGACGGGCGACCTCTTGCTCGACGCCGAGCGCGACGTCGAGACACCGGAGATCGGCTTTCCTGAGCCGGTGATGAGCTTCGCGGTGACTCCGAAGGCAAAGGGCGACGAGGAGAAGGTGGCGACCGCGCTCCGGCGCCTGTCCGAAGAGGACCCGACGCTCGTCATCCACCGCGACCCGCAGACCGGCGAGCAGCTGTTATCGGGTCTGAGCCAGATGCACGTCGAGGTCGCCGTCGAGCGGGTCAAGAGCCGCTTCGGCGCCGAGGTCGACCTCCATCAGCCGCGCGTGCCCTACCTGGAGATCGAGCCGCTCGAGGGCCACCAGGGCTACGAATTCGCCGACGAGATTGTCGGCGGTGTCATCCCGCAGGGCTTCCGACCGGCGGTCGACAAGGGAATCCAGGAGGCGATGCAGCACGGCGAGCTCGCCGGCGCGCCGGTCCAGGGTCTTCGCGTCCGCCTCGTCGACGGCTCCTACCACTCGGTCGACTCGTCGGAGATGGCGTTCAAGATCGCCGGCTCGATGGCCTTCAAGCAGGCCTACGAGCAGGCGGACCCGGTGCTGCTCGAGCCGATCATGGACGTCGAGGTGACCGTTCCCGACGAATCGGTCGGAGCCGTCAACGGCGACCTCAACTCACGCCGCGGGCGCCTGCAGGGCATGGAACCGAAGGGCGGGATGACGACGATCAAAGCCGAGGTGCCGATGTCGGAGATCCTCACCTACGCGCAATCGCTAACCTCGCTGACCGGCGGCCGGGGCGACTACCACATGGCTTTCGCGCGGTACGAGGAGGTGCCCTCGCACATCGCCCAGAAGCTG
>WNGI01004835.1_pt1 | contig 12056 bp, 9 predicted proteins | sample 5400621 | NCBI WGS metagenome assembly WNGI01 (sample SAMN13153374, study PRJNA577476) | soil metagenome | isolation source: 20 cm soil or saprolite under Garry oak tree replicate 1 | place: USA:California | collected 2016-06-15 | reverse complement strand
TGATCCGCGGCGGAGTTCAACGACTCGGACGCGCGTGCGATCTCCGCCGCTTCCCGCTGGATGTCGTCGACGACGCGCCGCAGCCGGTCCGCCATGCGCGTGAACGTCGTCGCCAGCACGAGATACTCCTCGTCCAGCCCGGCGAGCGGCACGGTGACACGCAGATCGCCCTCGCTGAGCGCCGCCGCGGCGTTCGTTAGGCGATCGAGGGGCAGCGTAATCGCCCGCCACGTCCAGACGCCGAAAAGGCACGCTGCCAGGAAACCCAGCGTCAACACAAGAAGCAACACCGAACGGCGAGTCGTCATCGATCGACGCACGTTTCTCAAGGTCTCACCAGCGCGCTCGTCCTGCACTCTCGTGAGATGGCGTGCCTGCGTAAACAACGAGTCGAGCATCGCCGTCGCCGCCATCGACTGCCGGGCCGCCCCATCCAATGCCCCGACGTCTCGATAGGCACGAGCGACGTTGAGGCGAACCTCGAGCCGCGCCTGTATTCCACCCAGCTGCTCGAGCGCTTGCCGGTCGTCCAGGTCCAGCACGTCCGACCGCAGCAGCGCGCGACGGAGCGAGTCGGCGACGACGCTCAGGCTCTCGGCTTCCGCAACGTGCTCGGCGTGTCCATCAAGGATCGTTGCCTGCGCGGTGGCGACGTACCGCAGAGTAGCGTCGTATCCCTCGAAGAGCGTCGATGAGACCTTGTTCGCCGAGCGCACGGTCGAGCCCATGTCCCGGAACAAACGCTGAATCGCGAATATGCTCAACAGTCCCGACGCCAGGAGGGCGGTGAGCGTCGCCGAAAAACCGACGAGCAGCCGACCACGAATGGTGCGAAGGCGCCAGCGGCGGATCGCCGTGCCGACGCGATGTAGTCCGGATTGGCGCTGTCCCCAGATAGGGCGCATGCCGAGGCGACTCATGGCTGCACTCGTCCGATGAGTACGGACTTACCGACCGCGTCGCCTTGACCGTCGAACCGAATCTCACCGGTGATCCCATGCATCGGCTGAGCGGTCGTGCCCACCGCCGCAACCCAGTCGCGGATGCGTCGGCGATCGGCGCCGACGGCGAGTGCGGCGCGACCGATGAGCATCGCCGCATCGTACGAAAGGGCGGCCTGCGACGTCGGGGGCTGCCCAAAGCGCTTGGTGTATTCGGCGAGAAATTGTTTGCCCTCACCATCGGTGGGATGCGTCGCGTCGTAGAACGACGTGTAACGCACGCCACGAAACAGCTCCCGGTCATCGGGCGGCGGCGAGGGAGCCGCCGGACCTCTCCGGCTCTTGCGCGACACCGGCACGACGTTAGGCACCGCCGCTTTCACTCCATCCAGGATGTTGCCCACGTCGTCCGTGCCGAGAATGACTGGATGCGCCGACACGTTATGCAGCGCTCGAACCATGTCCGCCGCATCGACGCCACTTCCGGCGAAGATCACCATTTCGACCCCACTCTTCGCGATGCGTGCCGCGTATGCCTCGTACTCGGTGATTTGGGCAAGATACGGATCGCGTTCGGCAACGCTGATGCGGCGGCGGGTCAATTCTGGCGCGATCGTCTTGGTGAAGCCGCGGCCGAACAGATCGTTGCGATACACGACGGCGACGCGCTGGATCCCTACAGAGTCCGCCGCGAACCTGACCAGCGCACGCGCCGCGTCGTCGTCAGTTGGACAGATGCGGAAGACCCACTGGTTAACACGCGTCACCTCCGGATTCGTCGCCGTCGGCGTGACTGCGACGACGGCATGTCTCCCGCCGTTCGCGACGTCGCCGTACACCGGCGCCGCTTCCATCATCTGCGCGCTGCCGGTATGACCGACGATGCCGATGACCGACGCATCATCGCGAAACAGCGCCGCGACGGCGACCTGTGTCGTTTGCAGCGCTGGTGGCATTCGCAGGCCGAACGGCGCTGTGCCGAGCGGTCTCTCGGCGTTCAAGCGATCGAGCGCCAGCTGTACGCCGCGGAAGTAGGCCGCGCTCGTGCGCGCGGCGGCGACGCCGATGTATAGCGTGTCTCGCGTTCCGGCTGCGTACGCGGGCGTCCGGGCGCAGGAAGTGCTGGCGACACCAATGGCGGCGCCGAGTGCAATCGCGGCAACAAATTGGCCGACGGTCATGGCCTCCAAGGACGGGCATCATGACCGGTGCGCAACAGCGCCGACCGTCAAATCAGCTCACGGCGTGACTTTCGTCGTCACCCCCGTATTCGCCGCGGTGAACGCCCATTCGTCCGCCAGCTCGGCGATCCGTTTGTCCGTTGGGCGATAGCCATGCGAGCCTTGCGTCTCGACACGTATCAGTACCGGCTTCGCGCACCCCTGCGCCGCCTGCATCGCCGCGGCGAACTTGAACGAGTGGCTCGGCACCACGCGATCGTCGTGATCCGCTGTCGTGATCAGAGTCGCCGGATAGCACATCCCCGCCTTCACGTTATGCACCGGGGAATACTTCACTAAATACTGAAACTGCGTCGAGTCGTCGGCCGAGCCGTATTCGGTGGACCACGCGCCGCCCCCCGTGAACTTGTGGTAGCGCAGCATGTCCATCACGCCGACCGCGGGGAGCGCGACGGCGAACAGGTCCGGGCGCTGCTCTTCCACCGCACCGACGAGCAGCCCGCCGTTCGATCCACCCATGATGCCGAGCTTGGCCGGCGCCGTGTATTTCTCATTTACTAAATACTCGGCGGCGGCGATGAAATCGTCGAAGACGTTTTGCTTCTTTTCGAACATTCCCGCCTTATGCCACGCCTCACCGTACTCGGCGCCGCCGCGCATGCTTGCCGTCGCCCAAATGCCGCCCTGCTCCAGCCAGGCGAGGACGTCGGGACGGAAGCCCGGCGTCGTGCTGATGTCGAAGCCGCCGTAACCGTAGAGCATCGCCGGATTGTTCCCGTCGAGCGCAAGACCCTTCTTCAGCGTCACGAACAGCGGCACCCGCGTGCCGTCCTTCGACGCCGCGAAGAGCGCGCGCGTCTCGTACCGGCTCGCGCCGAAGCTGAGCTTCGGGGCCTCGAAGGGCGTACTCTTCTTGGTCGCCGGATCGTATCGGAACGCGGTCGTTGGATAGAGCGGCGACGTGAATCCGTAGAAGATCTCCGGCGTGTCTTCGCGCGTCGAGAGGCCCTGGAGCGAGCCGATACTGGGCAGCGTCAAGTCGCCCAGTGGCCTTCCATCGAGACCGTAGAGCCTAACGTGCGCCTTCACGTCCTCGAGATAGTTCACGGCGATGCCACCTTTGTACATCGCGATCTGATCGATCGCATTCGGCTGCTCGGGAATCACCGTGCGCCACTGTTCGGGCGACGAAACGTCGAAGGCGACGACCTTGCTCCGCTCGGCATCGCGATCGGTCTGCATGTACATGGTCGAGCCGACGTTGCCGATCGGGGAGTACGAGGCGTCGCCCTTCTCGAACAGAGGGCGGATCGCCGCGTCGACCTTCGGCTGCTTGGGATCACCGAGGTCGGCGACGTAGAGCCGGTTCTGCGGTTCGGTTCCGCGATTCACAAACACAAATAGGTAGCGACCGTCCTCGGTGACGCCGCCACCCACAAACCAGTCGGGATGGTCGGGCCGCTCGTAGATCAACACGTCCTGCGACTGCGACGTACCGATGCGGTGGTAGTACATCTTCTCGTCGCGAATGGCGTTCTGCAGCTGCTTGCCCGCCTCCGGCTGCGGAAAGCGCGAGTAGTAGAAGCCACGTCCATCCTTCGTCCAGCTCATGCCGCCGCCTTTGAGCCAACGCACCGTGTCAGCCAACTGCTTTCCCGTCATCAGCTCACGCACCAGCAGCGTACGCCAATCGGCGCCGCCCTCCGAAATGCCGTACGCCAGATAATGCCCATCCGGGGACGGCGAGAAACCGGCAAGCGCGATCGAGCCGTCGGCAGATAGCGTGTTCGGGTCGAGCACCAACTTCGCCGGTCCGCCTAACGACTCGCGGCTGAAGAAGACACTCTGCCGCTGCAGGCCGCTGTTCCGCGCGTAGTACAACCGTCCACCGACCCGAAATGGCAACGAGACCTTCGGATAGTTCCATAGCTCGGTGATCCGATTCTTGAAGTGCGCGCGCATGCCGAGCTGCGAGAAGTACTGCTCCGTCACCGCGTTTTCGCGACGCACCCAGTCGGCGACATCGGGTGCATTGAGATCCTCCATCCAGCGATAAGGGTCGGCCACCTTTTGGCCGAAGAAGTCGTCCGTCTGCTCGATCTTCTTCGATTCCGGATAAGTCAGTCGCTGGCCTTGCTGGACCTGTGCGTTCGCGCCTGACGCCGCGAGCGTGACGGCAACAGCGGCAAACAGGGAACGCGTTCGATGGACGTGCAGCATGAGAGCTCCCGTTGTGATCTCGACCCCGAGTCTACGCCATGGGGCGCTCGGCATCCAGCGCGCGGTGACGAGCCGGCACGCTGGGAGAAGGTGTCGGCTCGCGTCGCCGATGCTCTGACGCTAACATCCCTCCGCCCTCCTCACGAGACTTGCATGCTCAACCGTCGCGCCGCCCTCGTTGGGCTGCTCTCCGCGTTCACCCTCTCCGCGCCCCGCTCGCGCTTGGTCGCGCAGTCACGCCTCGCGCGCGATCCCATCGCCGAGCTCGACACGTATACCGCCAAGGCCGTCGCCGACTGGAAGGTGCCGGGGTTGGCGATTGCCGTCGTGAAAGACGGCCGGATCGTGTTCGCCAAAGGTTACGGTATACGCGAGCTCGGAAAGGCCGCTCCCGTCGACACACAAACGCTTTTCGCCATCGGGTCGACAACGAAGGCGATGACCGCCGCCTCGATAGGCATGCTCGTCGATGAAGGGAAGCTGCGTTGGGACGATCGCGTCACCAGGATCCTGCCCAGCTTCCAGCTCGCCGATCCATATACGACCCGCGAGCTCACCGTGCGCGATCTACTCACGCATCGAGCGGGTCTCGGCAACGCCGACGTACTGTGGTACCGGACAGACAACTCACCGGAGGAAGTCGTCCGCCGCGTGCGCTTCGCGGAGCCGGCGTATTCGCTCCGATCGAGCTTCATCTATCAAAACATCATGTATGCCGTCGCTGGACAGATCGTCGCGGCGGCGAGTGGGATGCCATGGGAGCAGTTCGTTAGGACAAGAATATTCAGTCCCGTCGGGATGCCTAACACAGTTCCACTGCTCGATTCGGCGCGCCGACGGACCAACGTTGCATCGCCCCACTACCGTGTCGGGGACACGGTGCGCGTCATCGGCAACGCGAGCGTCGACGCCGTCGCGTCCGCCGGTGCGGTATGGGCGAGCGTCGCCGACATGGCGCGGTGGGCGCGCTTCGTCCTCGACAGCGGTCGTGTTGACGGCCGCCGGCTGCTCAAGCCGGATACTTACTCGGAATGGCTCAAGCCTGAGGTAATGGTCACCCCCGCCGAGTTTTATCCGACGGCGCGCCTAACGAAGCCCCATTGGATGACGTACGCCTTCGGTTGGTTCCAGGAGGACTACAGCGGCCGCATGGTCGACTTCCACACCGGCAGCATCGACGGCATGGTCGCGATAATTGGTCTCATCCCCGACGAGCAGTTGGGAGTGTACGTCCTTGCGAACCTCGATCACGCCGAAGTGCGACACGCGTTGATGTATCGTGTGTTCGACGACTATCTCGGGAATCCGCCGCGCGATTGGAGCGGCGAGCTGCTCAAGTTGTATGGCGGAATTCGCGCGGCGGCCGATTCGACGCGCCGGCGCGCCGAGGTGCGTCGCATTCCCAATACCCACCCGTCGCTGGCGCTCGACCAGTACGCGGGAACGTACGCTGATTCGCTCGTCGGCGACGTCACTGTGTCGCTCGAGAACGGCAAGCTCCGAATGCGCGCCAGCTCGACCCACGTCGGCACACTCGAGCACTGGGAGTACGACACCTTTCGCCTGCGCTGGGACAATTCGTGGGAAGGGACGCAGTTCGCGACCTTCACGATCGGTCGCGACGGAGTGCCGAGCCGACTCGATCTCGGCGGTGCAATGCTACGGCGCGTCGAACGGCAGAGGGCGAGCGCGCAGCGCTGACAAATGAACCTCGTGGCGGCGCCTTTGTCCGCGCTGTCATGAGGCCGTTGGTCAAGTCGCCCGGAAGCGCGACAACATGTCGTCTCGTGAACGACGCAAGCCTAACGTGATTGCAGTCACGGGCACAAAGTCTGTCCCGCTTCACGCATCTCGATCGTCCTTTGAGGCAACGCTTCGGGACGGAGAATGCGATGACGCATCCGATTCAAACCACGGTCGGCTTTCAAGATTCTGAGCCCTTTCGCTTCGAGTGCGCGAGCTGCGGCGAGACGCATGAGGGAATTCCGAGCTTCGGCTGGGATTTCCCCGCCCAGTACCTCGCCGTCCCCGAGACCGATCGGGCGCAGCGAGCCGTGCTCTCGGACGATGCATGCGTCATCGACAATGAGTGGTTCTTCATCAGGGGCTGCCTCGAGATACCCGTCCGCGGATACCGCGAACCCTTGAACTACGGCGTGTGGCTCTCGCTCAGCCGGGACAGCTTCGCGCGCTACTCGGCGAGCTTCGACGATGTCAATCGTCATCAGGGCTCGACGTATTTTGGATGGCTCTGTACTGCCATTCCCGGTTATCCCGATACACAGTTACTAAAGACCGCCGTCCATGTCCGCCCCTGGCCGTCGCGTCCGTTCGTGCAACTCGAGCCGACCGATCATCCGCTTGCCCTCGAGCAGCGCGATGGCGTGAACCCCTGGCGCGTCCAGCAGATCGTCGAGCGAATCATGCATCCCCGCCACCGGTAGCGCTGAGCGTTGAGCGTTTAGCTAGGACGGTCGGCCCGGCGAGCGGAGCGGAAGCAAGCGCGCCAGCGCTTGCACGGCGACCGCCAGCGAGCCCGTGCCGTCGAGGCCGCCACGATCGTCTGACTCGTGATGCTGGAGAACCTCATTCCCCGCCATGAGCGCTGACAGCAACTCTCAGGTCCCGGGCTCCGATCCATTGCAGTTCGACGTCGCCGAATCCGCGGCGTCGCCAGGATCGGCGTCCCCGAACACCACCTGCAAAGCCTGCTCGAAGCCAATCACCAGCACCTACTACCAGGTGAACGGCTCGGTTGTCTGTGCGTCATGCCGCGCCGCTGTCGATCGGCCGGCGGGCACGCGACTTCACCGCGCACTGCGCGCGACCGGGCTCGGCGTCCTCGCTGCCGTTGCCGGATCCCTCTTATACTTCGCTGTCGCGGCAATCACCGGACGCGAATTCGGGTTGGTTGCAATCGCCGTCGGGTTCATGGTCGGCAGCGCCGTCCGAAAAGGCTCCGGCGGTCGCGGCGGCCGGGCATACCAGACGCTCGCTGTCGGCCTGACCTATTTCGCGATCGTGTCCACCTACATCCCGCTCATCGCCAAGGAATTCCAGACGAAGGAATTCCGCAAAGGGATGGCCAGGGATTCGGCACGTGTGCACAGCGCCACGCCGATGGTGGACACGATCACTATTTCGGCTCGCGGCCCAGTGTCGAGTGGAGAGGGCCCCGATTCCAGCGCCCCGGCGACGCGCGCTGACAACGGATTCCCCGTCAGTCAGGCGGGTGCGCCGATGGCGGCATCCCCCTCGGGACGCGTCCGGCCGAAACACCTGGGCGTCGGCACCGTGTTACTCGGCATCGGCGCTCTTGCCCTACTCGCCGCCGCCATTCCGATCTTGGCCGGCTTCTCGAACATTATTGGTTTGCTCATCATTGGCATCGCCGTATTCGAAGCCTGGAAGCTGAATCGGCGGGTGGTGCTGAAGATCACGGGTCCCTATCGCGTCGCGGGTGGCGCGGAGGGCGCGAGCGCGATTGGCTGAGCCGGCGCTCGCGCGAGACTGGCCGTATCCGGGCGCCTGCGGCCGCTGTGGGACTGAGCTGGCGCCGGAACTTCTTGTCTGTCCCTCTTGTCTCGCGCTTGTTCACGCCGACACCCTGAAGCAGCTTGCCGCGGCCGCCGAACGCGCCGAGGCCGATGGTGATGCCACGCGCGCCGTCGCACTCTGGCGCCAGGCGCTGGACTGTCTGCCCAAGGACACGAAGCAATATGGCGCCATCGTCGATCGCGTCACGGCGTTAGGCGATCGCTCCGCCACCGACGCTCGTCAAGCGGACGTGAATCGCGTCCGCGCCAAGTACGGCAAGCATGGCGCGATCGTCAGCGCCATCGCCGTCTTTCTGCTGAAGTTCAAGTTCGTCATCATCCTGCTGCTCACGAAGGGCAAGCTGCTGCTGCTCGGCCTCACCAAGTTGAGCACTCTCTCATCGATGGCGCTGTTTCTCGGATTCGATGCGCGCTTCTTGGGATGGCAGCTGGCGCTCGGGATCGTCTTGTCGATCTACGTGCACGAGATGGGTCATGTCGCGGCGCTCCACCGGCACGGTATCAAAGCCTCGTCCCCGATGTTCATTCCCGGGCTGGGCGCTTTCATTCGTGCGCAACAGCGCATTCACGGCGAGTGGGCCGAGGCGGATGTCGGACTAGCCGGCCCGCTGTGGGGGCTGGGTGCGGCCGTTGCGGCGTACGCGGTCTACCGCGCGACGGGCAACGCATATTGGGCGACGGTCGCCCGATGGGGCGCCCTCATCAATGTCTTCAACTTGCTTCCCGTTTGGCAGCTCGACGGCGCGCACGCTTTCAAGGCGATGTCGCGCCAGCACCGCCTAACGGCCGCCATCGCTTTGATGGCTGCGGCCGTGCTTTCGCAGGAGCGAATGATCTGGCTCCCCTTCCTCGGTGCGAGCTGGGCCGTGTTTACAAAGCCTGCGACTCGTGCCGATCCACGAGCCGTGGGCTATTATGTATTCCTCGTTGGAGCGCTCGCCCTTCTTGCCGCGCTCTGCCGTGCGTCTATCTGAGCGCGCTTGCATCGGAACAGGAGTACGCGATGCCAATCAATGAGCTCGTCGACCGCCTGTTCGTCCCCCTCGCCCTCGCGATTGTGTTGCTTCTCACAACGGCCGCATATCTCGTCAGGCGATCCCTGAAGATCGACGATTGGCCGATTCGCAGTGAGGCCGACGTACGCGGCAAAGCCGCGGCGCGCGCCGCGATCACGGAAGCCCGACGTATACTCGGTCGCGCTGCCTGGCGCGCACTGCTGCTCGTCTCGCTGCTATTCGCTGGGGTAACCTTGCTCAACGATCTCACGGCGAGCACGCGCGGCTAGCATACAACCCGCGCAATCTCTTTCCTCAGCACGCTCAACGCTCAACGCGCATCGCTCTCGGCGAGTTTCTTGCCTCTTCGCGTGTTCATAACGTGTCACGCGGAGAGCAGGCGATGCGATGGACCCCAGGCGAAGAAAGCTCCAACATCGAAGATCGGCGCGGCCAAAGTGGTGGCTTCCTTCCCGGTGGTCGCGCCGGAATGGGAATCGGTGGCGCCGTCGTACTGCTCGTATTGAGTCTCATCTTCGGTCGGGATTTTGTGACCGGCGGCACAACGGCCGCCGACAGCACCGGCGCCGCGACTGCGAATGGCGAGGTCTCGAGCTCTCCCGCCGAAGATCGTCTCGTGCAGTTCGTCTCCTTCGTGCTCGACGATGTGCAGAACACGTGGCGGTCGATCCTCGCCGAGCGCCGTGTGCCTTATGAGGACGCGAAGCTCGTGCTCTTCCGCGATATGACCCAATCCGGTTGCGGCACGGCCGCGGCCACGATGGGCCCGTTCTACTGTCCACTCGATCAAAAGGTTTACATCGATCTCGGTTTTTATGACGAGCTTAAGCGCCGCTTTGGCGCGCCCGGCGACTTTGCCCAGGCGTACGTCCTGGCGCACGAGCTCGGGCATCACGTACAACATCTGCTTGGCATCGACGCACAAGCCCGCCGCCTACAACGCGAAAATCCTGGCAACGCGAACGCTGTATCCGTTAGGCTCGAGCTCCAGGCGGACTGTTTCGCCGGTATTTGGGGACACACCACCGAACAACGTCGCCTCTTGCAGCAGGGCGACGTCGAGGAGGGTCTGAACGCCGCCGCCGCTGTCGGCGACGATCGCATCCAGCGCTCGACGACGGGCCGCGTCAACGCTGAGACCTTTACGCACGGTACGGCAGCGCAGCGCAGCGCCTGGTTCAAGCGCGGCCTCACGACGGGCCAGATTGAGGCGTGCGACACATTTGGTGACCGTGGACCCTGAGCATAGAATGATCTGAGCTGTCGCATGGACGCATTGCGCGTCCGCGCGACAGCCGCAATACTGGTTCGTCATCTGGACGAGCTGGAGGCCTGCATGAGCGCTCGACGCATAGTCGGTTGCGCTGCTGCCGCAATCGTCGCCGCAAGTCCGGCGACGGCGAGCGGCCAATTGGCGAGGCTGCGAGGCTTGGTCTTCGACAGCGTCGCCGCCTTGCCACTTGCCGGCGCGCGCGTGGAGCTCGTCAACGCCGACGATCGCGCGCGCATCATTTTCAGCGCGACGTCCGACTCGTTAGGCCGGTTCGTCGTCGACGGTATCGCGCACGGCCGGTACATTGCCGGCTTTCTCCACCCCATGCTCGACTCGCTTGGCCTCGCGCTCACCCAACGGCTGCTGACCGTCGCCGCTGATGGCGAGATCCGCGTCGATCTCGCTGTCCCCGCACCGGAGCGCATCGAGGATGCCCTGTGCGGCCGCCCGGCGGACAAGGAGACGAGTGGCGCCGTCCTTGGCTATGTACTCAACGCGCATTCGCTTGCTCCGACGGAGAGCGCGACGGTCATTGCTGAATGGGCCGATATTCTCATCGGGCAAACTGGAGTGTCGCGGCACGTGGTGTCGCGAACGACACACAGCGGCACAGAGGGCTGGTTTGCCATCTGCGGTGTGCCGACCTCCTCATCCGTCGTCCTCCGCGCCGTGAGCGGCACCGACACGAGCGGCGCCATCGAGATCGACATACCGAAGTCGCGCATCGCCCGCCGCACCCTTTACGTCGATCACCCACTGCGCGACAGCGTCGCGAGCTCTGTCGCGACGATTGACAGCGCGGTCACGAACCATTCCAGTGCCGTCGTGAGCGGTTGGGTGCGTACGGAAGACGGCGTCCCCGTTCCCGGCGCGCGCGTCGGGATCTTCGGAAGCAGTGCCGTCGCCGTCACGAACGATGAGGGCGCGTTCCAGCTCATCGGAGTGCCCGGCGGTACGCAGACCCTCACGACACGCGCGATCGGTTTCGTGCCTGACGAGCGCGCCGTGGATCTCACCGACCGCCACGTACCCGTCATCGTCGGGCTCCTTGCCGTGCGACGATTTCTCGACACTGTGCACGTCCGCGCGTCACATCCGAGCCTCACGAGTCTCGTCGGCTTCGAGGACCGCAAGCGCGCCGGCAGCGGACGCTTCTTCACCGCCAGCGACGTCGAGCGCCTGCATCCGCACGACGTGTCGGACCTGCTGCGGCACGCCCCGTCGCTGGAGCTGTCGACTGACAATCATCACAACGTGACGATCCGGATGCGCGGCGATCAAGCCGCGTGCACCCCGGCGATTTTCCTCGACGGCAAGCAATTGGTGAACTGGGAGCTGACGGATCTCAACAGCCTCATTCAACCGGAAGAGATCAGCGGCATGGAAGTTTATACCGTGTCGATGACGCCCGCGGAATTCCGCACGAAGCAGGGGTGCGGGACGATTCTCGTCTGGACCCGAACGCCTGAGCGGCTGCGCGGGCATCCCTGAGTCGCGCGCGCGTTAGGCAGCGCGCCGCCGCCAGAAGAAGTACGCCGGCACGCCGGCGAGCAGGATCAATACGCCGATTCCCGCCGATCGCGGATTGTGAATCACCGTGTTCACCGCCAGCGCCCAGAAGGCACCGACGAAGACCATCGTCGTCCACGGGTGCCCGGGCATCCGGAAGCCGCCGCTGGCGGACACCGGATCCCGGCGGCGTAGCACGACCAGCGCCGCGCCCGTTAGTCCAAAGAACACGGCGTCGAGAGCGACGACGTAATTGAGTATTTGCTCATACTTGCCCGACAATGCGATCACCGATGCCCAGATGCCTTGCACGGCGATCGCCACCACCGGCGCGCGCGAACGCGGACTGACGTAGCCGA
>WNGI01004834.1_pt1 | contig 12056 bp, 7 predicted proteins | sample 5400621 | NCBI WGS metagenome assembly WNGI01 (sample SAMN13153374, study PRJNA577476) | soil metagenome | isolation source: 20 cm soil or saprolite under Garry oak tree replicate 1 | place: USA:California | collected 2016-06-15 | reverse complement strand
GGCTGGATCACCGATCTTACCGATCTGGCGCTGCTGAAGCCGCTGGCGGACGATCGCGGTTTCCGGGACGAGGTTCGTAGCGCCAAGCGCGAAGCCAAATCTCGCTTTGCCGATTGGCTCAAGGCGACCAGCGGGATCATTGTCGATCCGGGCTCCGTTTTTGACAGCCAAGTGAAGCGCATTCACGAATACAAGCGGCAGTTGCTGAACGGTTTGCGGGTCGTGGTTCTGTACAACCGCCTCCGCGAGAACCCGGGCCTCGAGATGGCACCGCGGACATTTTTCTTTGCGGGCAAGGCGGCGCCAGCCTACCACCTTGCGAAACTCATCATCAAATTCCTCAACAATCTTGCCGGCACGATCGATGGGGAGCCGGCGGTGCGGGATCGGCTCAAGGTCGTGTTCCTGCCGGAGTATTGCGTATCCCTGGCGGAGCGCCTGATCCCGGCCTCGGATATATCCAATCAGATTTCGACGGCCGGCTATGAGGCGAGCGGTACCAGCAACATGAAGTTCATGATGAATGGCGCGCTGACGATCGGGACGCGCGACGGCGCAACGATCGAGATGGCCGAAGCCGCTGGCGAGGAGAACTTCTTTCTGTTCGGCTTGACCGCGGAACAGGTTGCAAACAGCCGCGGCTGGTACAACCCGCGCTGGCATTACGATAACGAGCCGGAAACACGGGCCGCGCTCGATCTGATTTTCTCCGGGCAATTCAGCCGCTACGAGCCAGATATTCTGGAGCCCCTACGCGACACCCTGCTGACGCATGGAGATCACTACATGCACTTGGCGGATCTGACCTCTTACCTGGAGGCCGATCAGAAGCTGCTCGCGCTCTACGCCGACCCGGAGGGCTGGGCGCGCACGGCGATCCTGAACATCGCCAGCTCGGGAACATTTTCCAGCGACCGCACGATCGCCGAGTACGCCGCGGAGATCTGGGATGCGAGGCCATGCCCGGTCCTGTAAGCCACGCCCGGACTACGGAGACACAAGGGGTGCGACCGTGACGATCTCGCCGCTTGCCGGCAAACCAGCTCCGAGGGAGATCCTGGTCGATGTCGGCCGGCTCGAGCAAGCGTATTACGAGCAAACGCCCGATCTAAGCGACGCGGATCAGTTGGTGAGCTTCGGGACCAGCGGACATCGCGGATCGCCATTTGCCCGTTCGTTTACCGAGACTCACATCGTGGCGATTGCTCAGGCGATCTGTGATTATCGCCGGGCGCAAGGCATCACAGGCCCGCTTTATCTCGGGAAGGACACGCACGCCCTATCCTCGCCGGCTCAACGCACGGCACTGGAAGTGCTGGCGGCCAACGAGGTCGACACGATCATCCAACGCAACGACGGCGTGACCCCGACGCCTGTGGTTTCGTGGGCCGTTCTGGTCCACAATCGCGCCCGGCCGCAGCGCCTTGCCGATGGCATTCTGATCACACCGTCGCACAACCCTCCCGAGGACGGCGGCTTCAAATACAATCCACCTAATGGCGGCCCGGCTGACGTCGATGTAACTCAGTGGGTACAGAGGCGGGCGAACAGCCTGCTGAGGGATGGCAATCGCGATGTTAACCGAGTGCCGTTCGACACAGCTCTCAAAGCCGAGACGACACACCAGCAAGACCTCGTGCTGCCTTACGTCGGCGACCTACCGAATGTCGTGGATATCGAGTCGATACGGCAGGCCGGGCTGACACTGGGTGTCGATCCGCTTGGCGGGGCCGCCTTGCCGTATTGGGAGGCGATCAACTCTGTCCATCGGCTGGACGTTACCATCGCTAACCCAAAGCTCGATCCGAGCTTCTCATTTATGACCGTCGATCACGACGGCAAGATACGGATGGATCCCTCCAGCCCGTACGCCATGGCGCGTCTGCTGGAGCTCAAGGACAAATACCGTCTGTCGTTCGCCAATGATCCCGATGGCGACCGCCACGGCATCGTCACTCCATCCGCCGGGTTGCTCAACCCGAACCACTACCTCGCAGTGGCGATCCGGTATTTGCTGATGCACCGTCCGCGCTGGCCGGCTGGCGCGGCGATCGGCAAGACGCTGGTCAGCAGCAGTATCATCGATCGCGTGGTCCGAAAGCTCGGCCGGGCGCTTTGTGAGGTGCCGGTCGGGTTCAAGTGGTTCGTCCCGGGACTGCTCGACGGCTCCTGCTGCTTCGGCGGCGAGGAGAGCGCCGGCGCGAGCTTTCTGCGCCACGACGGCACGGTATGGACCACCGATAAAGACGGCCTAATCATGGATCTTTTGGCGGCCGAGATGACCGCTCGCTCCGGCAAGGATCCGTCCGAGCATTTCCGGGAGGTCACGGCAGAGTTCGGCGTCCCGCTTTATGCGCGCATCGACGTGCCGGCCACTACCGAGCAAAAGGCGAGGCTGAGAAAACTGTCGGAATCGGCGGTCAAGGAGGACAACCTGGCGGGCGAGCCGATCACCGCCAAGCTGACCCGCGCTCCGGGCAACAACGCTCCGATCGGCGGCCTCAAGGTCGTGAGCGCCAGCGGCTGGTTCGCGGCGCGTCCCTCCGGCACCGAGTCCGTCTACAAGATTTATGCCGAAAGCTTCAAGAACGAGGCCCACCTCGACGCCATTGTCGACGAGGCACGCCAGATCGTGCACGGCGCGCTGGCAGCTGCTGACGCCAGTTCGGAGACATAGGGAACTGACATGAACGGCGGCGACAAACGGATAATCGCCCACCCGTTTCCGCCGGAATACCGCGCTTCGGGCGTACTTCTGCCGGTAACGTCGCTGCCATCCCGCCACGGCATCGGCGATTTCGGACCCTCGGCGTCCGCATGGATCGACCGGCTCAGTGAAGCGAAACAAAGCTGGTGGCAGGCGCTGCCGCTGGGTCCCACGGGATATGGGAATTCCCCCTATAGCTCGCTGTCTTCTTTTGCTGGCAATGAGCTCCTGATCAGCCCGGACCGCCTTATCGAAGACGGGTTGTTGCGGGCGATCGACTGCGAGGACAGCGCACCGGCGGGCGCGACCATCGACTACCCCGCCGTCATCACGTTCAAGCGCCGCCTTCTGGAAGCAGCCTGGACGAATTTCAGCGGCGGAGCGCGTCCCGATCTGCGGGCTTCGCTTGGTCAATTCTGCCATGAACAGCGGTACTGGCTTGAAGACTATGCGCTGTTCCGAGCATTAAAGGCCAAGTATGAAGGAGCCAGTTATCTCGACTGGCCGCTAGAGTTGGTCAAGCGTACGCCGGAAGCCCTGAACGCGGCACGACGAGAGCTCACGTCCCACATCGAGAAGGTCTGCTTTGCGCAATTCCTGCTATTCCGGCAAGGAAGCCGAGTTAAGGAACACGCCCGTTCCAGGGGAATAGCCCTGATTGGCGATTTGCCATTTTTCGTGTCTCTCGACTCCAGCGATGTTTGGGCCAACCCGGAGCTTTTCCTGCGGGACGAACAGCGTCGTCCGACCTTTGTCGCGGGAGTGCCGCCCGACTACTTCAGTGCCGAAGGGCAGCTCTGGGGTAACCCCGTCTACGATTGGAACGCCCACCGACGCACCGGCTACGAATGGTGGCTGGAACGCTTGCGTGCGCTGCTCAGTCATGTCGAGGTTGTCCGACTGGATCATTTCCGGGCCTTTGCTGCTGCCTGGCACGTACCGGCAGAGGCAACAACAGCCCGCCAGGGTGATTGGGTGCCTGGTCCGGGCGCCGAATTCTTCAGCAAGGTCGAGGAAGCATTGGGCGGTCTTCCGTTCATCGCAGAAGATCTCGGGCTGATCACACCCGACGTAGGCGCACTCCGGGACCAGTTCAAATTACCGGGCATGCGGGTGCTCCAATTCGCCTTCGACGGCAACTCGGATAATCCGCACCTGCCCCACAATTTCGTGCCCAATACGGTCGTGTATACCGGGACCCACGATAACGCGACAACCCGCGGCTGGTATGAGGAATTGCCGTGGCATCAAAGACAATGTCTGTGGAATTACCTGAAGCGCCCATCCGGCGGCGAGAGCCACGAGGCTGCCCTGGCGCTGATAGCGCTGGCATGGTCATCGGCCGCCGCGCTCGCGATCGCGCCGTTGCAGGACATTCTCAACCTGGGCAGTGAAGCGCGGATGAATCTGCCCGGCCATGCCGAAGGCAATTGGGGTTGGCAATCTACCGAGGAGATGCTGACGCCCGAGGCTTTCCGATGGCTGCACGATCTGACGCAGACCTCGAACCGAGCGCCTTAGAGTTTCGTCTTTTAAGGGGGATTTTGCGTGACCATTCCAAACCCGATCGTTTTCCTGATCGATGTCGATAATACATTGCTGGACAACGACCGGATCCAGGCCGACCTCAAGCTTCATCTCGAACGGATGTTCGGCGCTGCGTGCCGCGATCGTTACTGGGTGATCCTCGAACAGTTGTTTGCAGAGCTCGGATATCGCGACTATCTCGGCGCTCTGCAGCGTTATCGGGTCGAACACCCAACGGACATCCATCTGCTCACAATGTCGTCGTATTTGGTCGACTATCCGTTTGCAAACCGCCTTTACCCGGGATCGCTCGATGTCATCGAGCGGCTTCGCAGCTGGGGGCAAACCGTCATCTTGTCTGACGGTGATGTCGTGTTTCAGCCGCGCAAAGTGGAGCGGTCGGGGATCTTCGAGGCGGTCGAGGGTCACGTATTGATCTACATCCACAAGGAGCAGGAGCTCAATGACGTCGAGCGGCGCTACCCGGCTGCACATTACGTTCTAATCGACGACAAGCCGCGTATCCTCGCGGCTGTCAAATCGGCCTGGGGCGATCGGGTGACCACAGTGTTGCCCCGCCAGGGTCAGTTCGCCCTTGGTCCGGACGCGGCGTCATATCCTCCGGCCGATCTTACGATCGAGAGCATCCGCGATCTCACCGGATATGACTTATCCGCGATGCTCGCCGGCCGGCACTCGGCACCGCCTCAAATGAGATCGAGCCGATAAGGGCGCCGGCGCTCAACCCTCTCTGAACTGACGATAGCGACGGATCAGCGCATTCGTCGAGCTGTCATGGCCGAGCGCAGGTTGCGCGTTTCGATCGAGTTCGGGGAGGATCCGCGAGGCTAGAACTTTTCCGAGTTCCACCCCCCATTGATCGAACGAATCTATCTGCCAGATCGCGCCCTGGACAAACACGCTGTGCTCGTAAAGAGCGATCAGCTTGCCCAACGTTGCCGGCGTCAGCCGCTGCAGCATTAGCGTGTTGGACGGCCGATTGCCCTCAAAGGTGCGGTGCGGCACCAGCCAATCGGGACAGTGCTCGGTGCGCACTTCCTCCGGCGTTTTCCCAAAAGCAAGAGCTTCGCTTTGCGCGAACATGTTGGCGAGCAGCATGTCATGCTGCTGCCCCAAGGGGTTCAGGGATTCGCAAAACGCGATGAAGTCGCAGGGGATCAGCCGCGTTCCCTGATGGATCAATTGATAGAACGAGTGTTGCCCATTGGTGCCGGGTTCGCCCCAGTAAATGGGACTGGTGTCATAGTTGATGTGGCTCCCCTGCACGGTCACATGCTTGCCGTTGCTCTCCATCGCCAGTTGCTGGAGATAGGCGGGGAAGCGCTTCAGGTACTGCTCGTATGGAAAGACGCCGAGGGTCTGGGCACCGAAAAAATTATTGTACCAAATCGCGAGCAAACCCATCACGACCGGCAGATTGCGATCCAAGGGAGCAGTACGGAAATGCTCGTCGATTTCATGAGAGCCGGAGAGCATCGCCATGAAGTTTTGCGGACCGATCGCAATCATCGTCGACAGCCCGATCGCCGATTCCATGGAGTAACGACCGCCTACCCAGTCCCAGAAGGGAAACATGTTGGCGGGATCGATACCGAATTTTGTGACTTCCTTGGCATTCGTCGAGGCAGCAACAAAGTGCTTGGCGATGGCGCTCTCGTCATGTACCAGGCGAGCTAGCGCCCAAGCCCGTGCGGCCTGCGCATTGGCCATCGTCTCCAAAGTTGTGAACGTCTTTGACGAGACAATGAACAGCGTCTCCGACGCGTCGAGGTCGTAAACGGCTTCGGCGAAGTCGGTGCCGTCGACGTTCGAGACAAAGCGGAACGTTATCGCGCGGTCGCTGTAGCGCTTCAGCGCCTCATACGCCATGACCGGTCCGAGATCGGAACCGCCGATGCCGATATTGACGATGTTTCGTATGCGCCGGCCCGTGTGACCCTGCCAGGCCCCGCTGCGCACAAGATCGGCGAAATTGGCCATCCTGCCGAGAACGGCATGGACATCGGGCACCACATCTCTGCCGTCGACCAAGATCGCTGTCGCCGGGGGCGCCCGCAGCGCGATATGCAGGACGGCGCGTTCTTCCGAAACATTGATCCTCTCGCCTCGAAACATGGCTTCGATCCGAGCGCTCAGCCCGCTTTCGTTCGCCAATTGCAGGAGAAGACTGAGCGTCTCGTCGGTGATGCGGTTCTTCGAATAGTCGAGATAGACGCCAGCAGCCTCGATAGCCATGCGCTCGCCACGTCTTGAATCGTCGGCGAACAGCCTCCGCAAATGCACATCGCGGATCTTGGCATAATGGGCTGCCAGGGCGGTCCAGGCCGGATAATCGGTCAGCATAAGCATTTCGGAAGCCATCGACCCGTCCCTCCTTGTCGTTGAGCGCCGAAAGTGCAAACTGCGCGCGTTCAGCCCAAATTCGCGAGCAGCAAAACGACCGAACGAGGCTGTGAGCGATAGGTCGGGCCTTGCAGCTGTAGTGCATCCGCCAAATCGCAAATGTCGTCTGGAGAGTCGAGATACGTGTCGATGCAACGACGCCAGGAACCATGCGCATCATCGACAGGCGGGAGCTCGCAATCGAGCGGTTCCCAGTAGGCGTTGAGGATCAGGTGCAACAACAGACGATACCCAAGCAGGCGGACTGTCGCGACCACAGTATGCGAATCGTGTCCCCAGTCCGGCGCGTTCAACTTGACCCCGTGCCATTCGATCGGCTGTTCCCGCAGCAGTTCCGACAGCGTCAATTCGAGCCGTTTGCCTGGAAGATCACGATTCATGCGCAGCGCGATCATCTTTTTCGCAAACCTGTGAATATCGGCGTGTTTCTCGACCGATCCCCAATCGAACCAGGATGTCTCATTATCCTGGCAGTAGCCGTTGTTATTGCCGCCTTGGCTTCGCCTCACCTCATCGCCCATAAGCAGCATCGGCGTGCCGATGGCCAAAAGGGTCAGCGTGAGGAAATTCTTGATTTGCCGTTTGCGCAGGCGCTCGATCTCAGCGTCATTCGTAGGCCCTTCGTTTCCGCAATTCCAGCTCAGGTTGTAGGCCGCGCCGTCGCGATTTTTTTCGCCGTTAAGCTCGTTGTGCTTCACATTGAAAGAAACGAGATCATTCAGTGTAAAACCGTCGTGGCACGTCACGAAATTGATGCTCTGCTCTGGCTCGCGCTCCTCGCGCTGGTAAATATCGGGGCTTGCCATCAACCGGTTGGCCATGGCGTGGGCAGTGCAATTGTCGCTCTTCAAGAACGAGCGGACATCGTCGCGAAACTTCCCGTTCCACTCCTTCCAGCTGTCGCCAACAAAGCTGCCGACTTGGTAGAGACCCGCAGCGTCCCAGGCTTCGGCAATCAGCTTGACGTTTGCGAGAACCGGATCGGTCTCGATGTCCCAGAGAATTGGCGGCGATGCCATCGGTTCTCCGTTCTCGTCTCGCGCCAAGATCGACGCGAGATCGAAACGAAAGCCGTCGACATGCATTTCGGTGACCCAATATCGCAGGCTGTCAAGAATCAGCCTTCGGACAATTGGCTCGTTAGCGTTCAGCGTGTTGCCGCAGCCGGTGAAATCGGCATACCGCGATTTATCATCAGCGAGGATGTAATAGTTGTTATTCGATAGGCCTCGAAGACAGATCGTCGGGCCGCTCTCGTCACCTTCCGCGGTGTGGTTGTACACGACATCGAGGAGAACCTCGATACCGGCGCGGTGAAGCGCCTTGATCATATCGCGAAATTCATCGATGGCGCCGAGAGGCTCGGAGCGGGAGCTATATCCCGGGTGTGGCGCAAAGAAGGAAAGCGGTTGATAACCCCAGTAGTTTGTGAGACCAGGCGGACTGTCCTGGTCGTCGAATGCAAAGACCGGGAGCAATTCGATTGCACTTATCCCGAGATCCTGCAGATAGGGAATTTTATCGATCAGTCCGGCATAGGTTCCTCGTTTAAGCGGCGCGACACCCGAACTCGGATGACGAGTGAAGCCGGCGACATGCATTTCGTAAATGATCGTCTTGGCGAAGGAGCAGCGAGGCGGCGAGTCGCCCTCCCAATCATAGGTATGGGGATCGACGACCACGCTTCGTAGGGCTGTCGCGGCATTATCTCCGGATTTGCGGGCAGCTTCACGGCTGCGGCGTGTCGGCACTGCAATGCACTTGCCGTAAGGATCGAGCAGAACCTTCTGAGGATCAAACCTGAGCCCGTTTGCGGGATCGAATGGCCCCGCCACTCGGTAGGCATAGATCTGACCCGCCGTCACGCCTGGAACGAACACATGCCAGTAGTGATAGGTGCGGTTCTCGTACTGATCGAGGTCGATGACGCAAGAGGGCTCCGGATCATCCACCGCATCAAACAGCAAGAGTTGGGCCCCGTTGCTGAATTTGGCAAATACGCTGAAATTGGCTCCCCCATCCGACAGAGTGGCACCAAGGGGAAAGCTACTACCGGGCCCACGAGCTGGCGGCTCGGGCGGGGCATCGATTGCGCGCTTCGGCAGGTGCCGCAGCATTATTGCCGTCCCGGCTGGTGCGATGGCCTGCTCCCTCACCGTCGCGGATCGCATGATGCGTGGCATTGACCTGCATCAAGCCGGTCCGCTGCGCCTTTAGGAGGGGATCAGAGCGCGGGCATGGCGCGCGATCATCAGATTTTCGTCCGTCCTGATGACGAAGGCTGCGACGCGGCTATTTGGTGTGCTGATCCTGGTCTGGTGCTGGTTATTCGCGGCTGCGTCCAGTTCTAAGCCGAGCCAGGCACATGCCTCGCAAATCTTATTGCGAATTGCGGCGGCGTTCTCGCCAACACCCGCAGTAAACACCAAGCCGTCGAGACCGCCAAGCGCTGCGGCAAGCGAGCCGATATGGCGCGCGATATTGTAGCAGAAGAAGTCTATTGCGAAGCGCGCACGGGGTTCACCGCTAGCCAACAGCTCGCGAAAATCGGAAGAGACGCCAGAGAGGCCAAGCATCCCGGATCGGCGATAAAGCAGGTCAACGAGCGCATCCGCGGTCATCGCCTTCTGCTGAAGCAGATGCAGCAGAACGCCCGGGTCAAGCGCCCCGCAACGGGTGCCCATCGGTATCCCGTCTAGGGCGGTGAACCCCATGGTCGTCGCGATCGATCGCCGGGCTTGCATCGCGCAGGCCGAGCAGCCATTCCCGAGATGCGCGACGATGACCCGGCCCTCGGCAATCTCCGGGGCACGTTCGGGCAGTACCGACGCGATGTATTCATAAGACAGCCCGTGAAATCCGTAGCGTCGCACACCCTCGTCGTAGAGTGTGTATGGCAGTGCGAAGGCCTGCTCAAGCTCGGGTGCGGTGCGGTGAAAGGCGGTGTCAAAACACGCGACCTGGAGGAGTTCGGGATTAATCTCCATCGCTGTCCGGATCGGCGCGAGATTGTGCGGTTCGTGTAGCGGGGCAAGCGGAACCAATTCTTCCAATTCGGCGAGCAGCTCCGGCGTAACCCGCGCAGGTTCAGAGTGGCGTATGCCGCCATGCACCACCCGATGCCCGAGCGCTGTGAGTCTTCGCGTGCCGAGGTGTCGCCGTGCCCAAGGCAATATGGTGGGCAGCACCTCGCTTGGTGAGGCGGGTACTGAGCGAGCGAAATCAGGTGGTGCTATGGGATCGCCATTTGCATCGGTGGCGATCGCAATCGGGCGGACGCCAATCCCATCGATATTCCCAGCAAGGAGCCGCTTTTCGCCTTCATAAATGCTGAATTTGAGCGACGACGAACCGGCGTTGATCACGCCGATCAGCGGCTCATCGGCAGCAGACATCACTTCGGCTCCTTCATTGCGCTACCACAGTCCAGTCGGCATACCTAGCCGTCCTGCGCTGGACCGGGTGGATCGCGAGGAGAGAAGGCATCGACAACGCGGACAGGATTGTCTTCGCCAACGAAGTCATCCAGACACTCAGGCAAGCAGTACGAGTTGGCTGCGGTCCTGGCCTTCAACGAAACGCTTCACCCCCGCCCCCCAACCAGGTCCCCGGACGATTCTAACTCATCCGCGGTTTTCACACATGGGGTAATCGGCGCGGCCGCTTTCCGCCCGAGAAGATGCCAACCAAGTTTGGCGTTGTGGCTTTATTCCCGGGGAGACCGATCGTGGATCAATACGTTGCATTGGACGTCTCGCTCCAGAAGACCGCTGTTTGTGTTCTGAATGCTTCAGGCAGCGTTGTGATCGAGGCGGAACTACCATCTGAACCTGCGGCTCTGACCGCTTTCATCCAAACCCATGCACCTCGTGCGGCCAGGGTCGGTTTGGAAAGCGGGCCGACGTCACCATGGCTATGGCATTCCTTGAAGGCTGCCGGGCTTCCGGTGGTCTGCATGGACGCCCGCCATGCCCATGCTGCCCTGTCCGTTCGCCCTTCTAAATCCGACCGCAACGATGCGCGAGGCCTTGCCGAGATGGTGCGGATGGGCTGGTACAGGGAGGTTCAGGTCAAGAGCCTCGCGGCACATGAACGGATGGCGCTGCTGGGCGTTCGTCGTCGACTGGTTGATATGCGCGTTGAGATCGATGGTCAGATCCGCGGTATCCTGAAGACCTTTGGCCTGGTCGTGGGAAGCGGCAACAAAGGTGCTTTCGCCCAACGCGCACGGATGCTCGTCCAAGACCATCCGGTCCTGTCGGCGCTCGTCGACAAATTGATCGAAGTGCGGGCGGTTGCCGTTGCCAAGGTAGCGGCTTTGGACAAGGAAATCCGTCGTTTCGTACGCGATGATCCGACGTTGCGGCGGTTCATGACGGTCCCTGGCGTCGGACCCGTGACCGCCCTTGCATTCCGCTCCACAATCGATGAGCCAGACAGATTCAAGCGGGCACGGGATGTGGGTCCCTATCTCGGGCTGACGCCTCGACGGTATCAGTCTGGAGAAACGGATCGTCAGGGCAGGATATCGAAATGTGGGGATCGATTTACCCGAACCTGCCTTTATGAGGCTGCCAATGTCCTCCTCACAAAAGTGCAGCGGTGGTCGCCCCTCAAAGCGTGGGGAACGCGGCTGGCCCGGCGCATCGGCTCGAAGAAGGCGCGTGTCGCCATAGCCCGAAAGATTGCTGTGATCCTGCAATGCATCTGGACCGATGGCACCGAGTTCTGGTGGACCAAGGAGCCGGCCACGGCCTGATCCCGGTCCGTTGTGCCAGCTCCGCATTCGCGGAGATGCTGTCCTGGCTGGGACGGCGGGTTGAAACGATTGCGAGCAGGCTGTTGCCCACTCCTCCCGGAAAAGGGCGCTTCACACGGTGCAGCGTTTCACCCCTGACACCCATGATGGGGTGGCCGCGAGCTAACCCCGAAGAGAACCGTGACCCCAGCCAAGGCATCAGTTTCCAGAATGCTTGACTTCAAAATGCCGATTAGAGAACAGCCTGGCCCCATTCCGGACATTGGGCGACTCAATCCGGGCTACCTCAGGACGGTTGGAAACGGACGTTCCTGTATGGCGCGAAGCAGTTGCGGCTGATTCAGAGAAACGCTTGAACTAACTGAGACGTAACCCCGCCAAGTCACCGCGATCGGGTTTCCGATGGAATGGCTATGGCTCGTATCAGGGAAATCTGACCATGCGCCGAAGATTGTCGTCCCACAGCGCGTAGCGCAGCGTCGTGATGGCGGTGCGCAGCGTCAGGATCGGCGCGGCTTCCATGCCGCCAATCGCGCCGTGGCAATCCTCGAGCCGATAATTGGGAATGCGCGGATTGAGATGGTGGATATGATGGAAACCGATATTTCCGGTGAACCATTGTAGGATTCGGGGCAGCCG
>WNGI01004833.1_pt1 | contig 12056 bp, 8 predicted proteins | sample 5400621 | NCBI WGS metagenome assembly WNGI01 (sample SAMN13153374, study PRJNA577476) | soil metagenome | isolation source: 20 cm soil or saprolite under Garry oak tree replicate 1 | place: USA:California | collected 2016-06-15 | reverse complement strand
TCGCCCACGCGCTGTCCGAGGCACAGCATCCGGCCGGCCGGCTGGCCGACCGTCGACTCAAGACCGCCTGACCCCGACGGAGGCTCGTTGACCGTCCCCGGCCGACCCTCGCGCACCATGACGGGAAAGTCGATCGTCGACAGCCAGTTCGAGCGCGCCGCCAACCTGATCAACCTCGATGACTACATGCGGCGTATCCTCCAGCGGCCGTTCCGCGAGGTCCAGGTGGAAGTCCCGGTACGCATGGACGACGGCCGGATCGAGGTGTTCACGGGCTACCGCATCCAGCACAACGGCGCGCGGGGCCCCTGCAAGGGCGGCATCCGCTACCACCCGGACGCGGACCACGACGAGGTGCTGGGCCTCGCGACCATCATGACCTGGAAAACCGCGCTCATGGACATCCCGTTCGGCGGCGCGAAGGGCGGCGTGGCCGTGGATCCAAAACGACTCTCGAAGCTCGAGCTCGAGCGCCTCACCCGCCGCTTCACGCAACGCATTTCCATCGTGCTCGGGCCCTACCGCGACGTTCCGGCGCCCGACGTCGCCACTAACGCGCAGGTCATGGCCTGGATCCTCGACGAATACTCGAGCCGTCACGGCTACACGCCCGCCGCCGTGACCGGCAAGCCGGTCTCGCTGGGCGGGTCGCTGGGGCGCGAGGAGGCCACCGGTCGGGGCATCATGTACGTGATGATGGAATACTCGCGCGACTTCGGCATTCCGCTCAAAGGGAGCCGCGCCGTGATCCAAGGGTTCGGCAACGTGGGCGGGCACCTCGCGCGCCTGCTGCAGGCGGAAGCCGGTGCCAAGGTGATCGCCGTGTCCGACGTTTCCGGCGGCGTGGTGAACGAGAGCGGTCTCGACATCCCGGGGTTGCTGGCCCACGCCGCGGCGCGGAAGCCCGTGTCGGAATGGAAGGCCGGTACGGCGATCAGCAACGAGCAGCTTTGGACCATTCCCTGCGACTGGCTGATTCCCGCAGCGCTCGGCGGCGTCATCACGCGGGAAGCCAACGCTCGAACCCTCGACTGCAAGGTGGTCGTGGAAGGCGCGAACGAGCCCACGACGCCGACGGCCGACCTCATCCTCGAGGAGCGCGGCATCCCCGTGATCCCCGATTTTCTCGCGAACGCCGGCGGCGTGACGGTCAGCTACTACGAATGGGCGCAGAACCTTCAGCAGTACCGCTGGACGCACGAGCAGGTGAATCGCGAGCTCCAGGCGACCATCACGAAGGCGTACGTCGGCGTGCGCGACCTGGCGAAGCAGAAGGGCGTGACGTTCCGCACGGCGGCGTATGCGATCGCACTGCAGCGGGTCGCTGAGGCGGAGCGGCTGAGGGGCAATTGAAAGCGGAACGCCGTTCTATCCCCCACCCCGCGAGTACAATGCCTCGTAGGGATCCCGCCCCGGCTGCGTGAACACGCGGACCTGAATCGCGCGGATGGTTTCCTTCAAGTCCGCCCGCGAATGGACGTACACCTCCTCGAACAGGTTCAGGTTCATCCGATACAGCCGCTGGGCGATGACCACCGCATTGTTGAGCGGCGCCCGGGCGAACCAGCGCCAATCGTACGTCTCGAGGGATTGCCCGATCGGGCCCGTGAGCTGCGTCCGCGCCCATGCGAACAGCGTGGCGCGTGACCGCTCGAGCGGCGGCCCGGTCGGTGCCTCCGCGTATGCCGAGTCGAGGCGGCGGGCCAGCTCCGCGTAGAGCTGGTCGAGGGTGCGCTCGTCCCGCCAGCGCGCGGCGGCCCGCTTGGCGTCGAGCGTGTCCCCGCGCGAGTGGAAAAACGCCTGGGCGCCGCGGTAGCCCACGAAGCTCGCGAAGCTCTCGTTGAACGGCGTCTGGCTCTTCAAGTACAGCGTGTTGTGGGCCAGCTCGTGGATGACCGTGGCCACGAGCTCCATCGTGTCGCGCTCCATGACGGTCGACAGCAGCGGGTCCGAGAAGTACCCGAGCGTCGAAAACGCGCCGGCCGGGCGCAGGTAGGTGTCGAGCCCGCCGCGCTCCAGCTCCGCGGCCGTGCGGCGCGCCGTGGCGAAGTCGAAAAAGCCCTTGTACGGGACGGCCCCGACAATCGGGAAGCGCCAGACGTACTCGCGCAGCCGGTCGCGGCGTGACGCGGAGAGGACGAGGAGCAGCGTGTCGCGACCGACGTTCACGTAGCTGGTGTACGTCTCGGCCACGAGCAGACCCAGCGAATCCGCCGCATACGCGCGGGCCGCCAGCACGAGCTGCAGGCGCTGGCGGAGCGCGGGGTCCGTCTTCGGATCGGCGACGAGCTTCACGATCGCCCGCCGCTTGAGGAGGATCCGTGCCTCCTCGAATCCGGCGCGCGCCAGATAGCGCGCGTCCGCACTCACCACGAGGGCAAGCACGAGCACGACGGGAATGCCGATCAGCACCCACGCCAGCAGGCGCCGCCCGACCCGGCCCCAGTTCGGCGGGCGGCGCTCGATCACGGCATCCATCGCAGCCCCATGCGGTGTCGCGCGCCGAGCGCGTCGTCCGCCCGGAAGGCGTAGTCGAGGTGCAAGCGGCCGAGCTCCAGGCTCGCACCCGCGGTGAAGGGCGACGCGCTGGTCACGCCCGAGTGCCCCACGTAGCCGACGCGGCCGAGCACCCCCATGCCGCGGGTCACCACGCCGCTTTCGAGCCCCAGGACGACGAAGGCGCTCCCGCCCCCCGCAGCGGGCCACTGGCCCTCCAGGGTCGTGAGGAGTCGCAGGGTACCCTGGGGATCGACGTAGTTGAGCGTGAACCCCGCGCGGGTGCGGCGCGGCAGACGCACGCCCCCCGCCGCCGGACCGAAGTCGCCGCCGATGTTCTGGACGCTCACACCCAGAGCCATCAGGTCGAAGACGGCGATGGCAAGCCCGGCATCCCCGGCCCACGCGTCGACCCGGGCGCCCCCGACGGTCTCGCGGGCATACTTGGCGGTCGCGCCGAGCGCGACGATTCCCGTGCGGAACACGAGCGTCGAGACGCCGAGCAAATCGGCGGAGGTGTAGCTGGGCCCGAGCGCCGCGGCGCCCGCTCCCCAGGTGAACCGGCTGACGCGGAGCGCCACGGCGCCCGTGGAGAGCGTCGCTCCCGAGGGGAACGACTCGTAGGAACCTTCAACGGCGAGGTGGTGAACGGTGGCGAGCGCCGCGGGATTCGCGAAGATGGCGCCGGCGTCGCCGACGATGGCCGCCCCCGCGCCGCCCATTCCCGCGGCGCGCGTGGAACCGGGGAGCACGCCGAGACTTCCGGCCGATTGCGCGGCCAGGGATGGCACCAAGAGGGCGTTGCAGAGAAGCGTCACGAGACGTCGTCGCGTAGGAACGTCGTGGCGCCCTTTCATTACTGAAGTCGGATCACACTCAGCCGGGGAACCAGTGACGTGCGCAGCGCCGCGCCGGCTCTGTTCGAAAATAGCAGCGTGAACCCCGGCGCTCCCGCTGCGTGCTGCAGCCGGTAGTAGCTTCCCGACCCCGCGTGCAGCATGCCGATGGCCTGCACCGAAGTGGCGTCGAGGACGGACGGGACGAGTGGGTATGCGCTGGGGATGCTGACGTTCACGCCCGCGCAGGGGGTGTGCATAGCCGGGTAGGCCGCCCGGAAGTCCCACCGTACGTATTGGAGCTCCGCCGGAGGCGCGAAGCTGGGCAGGCCCGATACGTAATTCGTCAACCCCCAGCGCCCGACCAACGTCGGGAACGCCGTGCCGGTGACGGCGCTCACGTTGGTCGCCCCGATGAGGGAGGTCCCCACGAGCCGCCGCGTAACGGAATCAGGAGTGAGGGGACCCACGGCGAACTGATCCACCAGGTAGCGCACGAACAACCAGTAGGCCCCTCGGGCCGCGAGGCTGCCGATACCTGCCGTGTCTACCAGGAAGTAGTTCTCCGGCGCGGTGAAGTACTCGCCAGAATTGTGCAAGTCGCCGCACACGTAACTACGGAACGTAGCCGTGTCGGGCAAGAAGGTGCGCCCCCCGTTGTCCTCGGCGTAGTGCGACAGCCCTTCGTTCAGCCACAGATCCTCGGGGAACTTGCCCCGGACCAGGAAATGCTGGTTGAAGCTGATCATGTGCTGGAACTCGTGAACGAACGTCACCGGGACCAGCTGTTTCACATTCGTGACGGAGTGCGTACAGCTGAGCGTACCCAAGGGGTCGGGGACGATCGAATAGAAAATCTCACCGCTGTTCCCGGTCGCGAACGGCGGTGTCGTGATCAGGTCGGCCCCGAAGAAGAAGCCCGCGACGAACCCCTTGGTGTTGCAGTCCACCGCCGTCACCATCGAGTTGACCTTGCCCGACATCAGCACGATCACCATGCCGTTGTTGTCGATGTCCGATTCGCGGCCGAAAGCGAGTGTATCGGTCTCGTACAGCCGCGTATCGAAGACGTCACGCAGGTTGTCCAGGTCGGTTTGCGACAGACCAGGTTGAGGCGCCGCGTTATCGACGTAGATGGCGATATGGGTCCCCACCTTGAGCGCGGTGGCCGTAACGTTCGAAAGCGTGCTGGGCTTGCGGGGATCGCAGTCCAGTGTATTGCACACCTTGAACGTACGGACGTTGCCCGAGTCCACGGGAGTCACGAGCGCCGGCGCCCGGGGTGGTGACCGGAGCGGTCCCGGGACCTGCGCCGCGAACTCCCGCTCGGCGAGGCGCAACCGGAGATCGAACTGCTGTGCCACATTGGGTCCCGCGAGCGGGGCGGCCGGGGCCGGCACGGGGGGAGCGGCGAGCGGGTTGCCGCCCAGTTTGAACGCCTGCGAATCATCCGCGGTGCTGCTGGCCGACTGCGGCACCACGAGATACTCGATCGTGGATCCCCCCGGGTTCGCCGGGAAGACGGCGCAGCCCGCCGTCTGGGTCGGGTCGACGGCCGTGTAGGCCCCGATCCCCAGGGAAATTTGCCCGCCGCTCGTCGCCGTGCATGGCGCCAGCGGCGGCTGGGTCACCGGGCTCGAGCTACAGGCCGCCGCGACCAGCCACGGCAGTCCCACCCTCCACAGGCGCTTCGGCATCGCGGTTTTCCTCCGTGACTTCTCCGGCGCGCACCAGCGCCGTGCGGAAGCAGATGGGTCCCGCCACCTCGTGAACACCAATCATCGCTACGATCAGGGTCTCAAGGGAGACCCCCCATTCCGGGAAGGCGCGCCGAGCGAGCTGAGCGAGCCCCAGTGCCATTCCGGCCTGCGAAATGAGCCCGAGCCAGCCGTCCCGCGCCAGGACGCGCGTCACATCAGCGTGCCGCCCCGCCCAGAGCAGGCCGTAGCGCAGGCTCACGAGCCGCAGCCCGACGAGCAGCAGGATCCACGGCCACAGGTCCGCCAGCACGCCGAGCCGCAGCCCCGCACCCGTCAGCACGAAGAACGCGACATACACCGGCAGCGACCCGCGGTTCAACTCGCGACGTACCCGCTCACCCTCGACCGGCGCGAAGTTCTGGAGATAGAACCCGGCGGCGAGCGCGATGATCAGGGTCTCGAGATGCGTGAGCCGCGCCACTTGGGCGGCGACCAACGCCGCCGCCAGGAGGAACAACGCGGTGTGCCGCCGCACGAGACTCAGGTACCGGCCGAGCGCGAACCCCAGGACCGTGCCCACCACGGCCGACCCCGCGAGCTGCAGGAGGGCCGTGCCCGCGACGGCGACGTTCAGCGCGCCGGCGCTCGCGAGCGCCCGGCCGGAGACGAGCACCCACGTGAAGAGGAGGATGACGGCGAGGTCCTGTACGACCGTAACGGCGAGCAGCGCACGCGCGACGGGGCCGCGGGCGCCGAGCTCGCTCATCATCCCCATCGTGACGACGGGCGATGAGGCCGCCGCGAGGGTGCCGAGCACCAGCGCCACAACGACCGCATCGCCCACGGGCTGATGCCGCGTGAGCGGGAACCACGGGCTGACCGAGAGCACCACGAGAGTGACGGCGAGGAACGGGAACACGATCGCGCCGGTCGCGAGGCGCGTGAGGGCGGCGCGGCCTCCACGCCATGAGGCGAGCGTCAACTCCGCTCCGGCCGAGAGGGCGATCAGCGCCAGCGCCGCGTCTGCGACGAATTGCAACGCGTCCACCTCTTCGCGCCGCACGAGGCCGAGCCACGCGGGGCCAACCGCGAAACCGACGAGCAGGTAGCCGGTGAGACGCGGCAGCCGCGCGCGCTGCGCCAGGTCGCCGCCGAGCGACGCGACGAGCAGGAGAAACCCGAGCGCCAGGGTCGCGCGCCCCTCGAGCGGAGCGCCCGCGGTCACGCGATGAAAAAAGGCCATCATCAGGCCCAAGGCGAACAGGCCCGCGATCGAGCGCATGGGGCGCATGGGCCCGCAAAAGTATCCGGCGCAACGTGCTTTTGACAATGCGCTGGAGCGCCGATATCTTCCGCTAGCCGTATGGCGTTCGTTCACCTCCACACCCACAGCGAGTACTCCCTCCTCGACGGCGCGAACCGGATCCCCGACTTGCTCGACCGGGTCCAGGCGCTGGGTATGGACTCGCTCGCGATCACCGACCACGGCAACCTGCACGGAGCGTGGCAGTTCTACTCCGAGGCGCGGGCGCGCAAGGTCCGGCCGATCCTCGGTTTCGAGGCGTACCTCGCGTTCGGTGACCGGCACAAGCGCGAGCGCGCGCCCGAGGCGCCGGGCCCGTATTCCCATCTCGTGCTGCTCGCGAAGAACCGCACCGGGTACCAGCACCTCATCAAGCTGTCATCCATCGGATTCCTCGAGGGCTTTTACCGTCGGCCGCGTATCGACCGGGAAGTGCTGGAGCGGTACTCGGATGGCGTGATCGGGCTCGCCGCCTGCCTCTCGGGCGAGATCGCGCTGTACCTCCGCCAAGGGAATTACGAGGCCGCGAAGGCTAGCGCCCAGTACTTCGCGCGCGTGTTCGGACCGGACGGCTTCTGGCTCGAGGTACAGGACCACGGCCTGGCGGACGAGAAGACCGTCACGACCGGCATGCTCCAGCTGGCGCGAGAGCTCGGCCTCCCGGTGGTCGCCACCAACGACGCGCACTACTTAAGGAAAGAGGACGCCGAAGCCCACGACGTGCTGCTCGCCATCGGTACGGGCAAGGACTTGGACGACCCCAACCGCTTCCGCTTCTTCGGCCAGGAGAGCTACGTCAAGTCGGAGCCGGAGATGCGCGCGCTGTTCCCGGACCACCCGGAGGTCGTCGCGGAAACCCAGCGCGTGGCGGAGCTGTGCGAATTCGACTTCGAGAAGCGCTACTTCCTGCCGCAGTACCCGCGCCCGGCGGAATTCGCGTCGGATAACGACCTGCTGGTGCATCTGGCGCGGGCCGGGGCGGCGGCGCGCTACGGAGACCCGCTCTCCCAGGTGGTCCGCGAGCGGCTCGACTACGAGCTGCAGGTGATCTCGCACACGGGTTACGCCGGCTACTTCCTGATCGTCTACGACATCGTGAAGGCGGCGAAGGACCGCGGCATTCCGGTGGGGCCGGGGCGCGGCTCGGCGGCGGGCTCGCTGGTCGCGTACGCCCTCGGCATCACGGATATCGATCCCCTCAAGTTCGATTTGCTGTTCGAGCGGTTCCTGAATCCCGAGCGCATCTCCATGCCGGACATCGACCTCGACTTCTGTTTCGAGCGGCGTGGCGAGGTCATCCAGTACATCCGAGAGCGGTATGGCCGGGAATCGGTTGGGCAGATCATCACCTTCGGGACGCTGAAGGCACGCGCCGCGTTCCGCGACGTCGCCCGGACGCTGCGCGTCGAGCCGGGCGAGGTGGACCGCTTCACCAAAATGATCCCCGCCGGGCCCGGCATCGCGGTGACGCTCGCGGACGCGTCCGAGAAGTCCCCCGAGCTGCGCCAGCTCGCCCGCCAAGACGAGCGGGTCCGCAAGATCCTCGACCTCGGGACCCGGATCGAGGGCCTGGCGCGCCACGCCTCGGTGCACGCGGCGGGCGTGGTGATCGCCCCCGGCCCGCTCACCGACTACGTCCCCGTCTGCCTCGCGCCGCAGGAGGCGGAGGCGATCATCACCCAGTACGACATGGTCGCGCTCGAGCAGGTCGGGATGCTGAAGATCGACGTGCTCGGCCTCCGCACGTTGACGGTGATCCACGACGCGGTGCGAATGGTGGCCGAGCGGCACGGGGTCACACTGGACATGAATGCGCTCGACCTCGAGGACCCGCAGGTCTACCAGCTGCTCGGCTCGGGCCGCACGGCCGGCGTGTTCCAGTTCGAGTCGCCGCTCGCCACCGACTGCCTGCGCAACATGCGGTGCGATCGGTTCGATGATCTGGTCGCAGCCAACGCGCTGCTCCGCCCCGGCCCGCTCGACACCGGGATGCACCTCGTCTTCATCAACCGCAAGCTCGGCCGGGAGCCCGTGCGCTACCCCCACCCCGCGCTGGCGCAGATCCTCCAACCCACCTACGGCGTCATCACCTATCAGGAACAGGTGATGCGCATCGCCAACATGCTCGGCGGCTTCTCGCTCGCCGAAGCCGACGTGCTGCGCAAGGCGGTGGGGAAGAAGGATCAGGCGCTCATCCAGCAGGAGCTGGGTCGCTTCGTGGAGCGGGCCATTGCCCTGGGGCACGAGCGGCGCGCGATCGAGGACATCGCGGCCCAGATCGAGACCTTCGGCCGCTACGGATTCAACAAATCGCACGCCGTCGCGTACTCGGTCCTGTCCTACCAGACCGCCTGGCTCAAGGCGCACTATGCGCCCGAGTTCCTCTCGGCCCTGTTGTCGTCCGAGATCGGCAACACCGACAACGTCGTGCGCTACATCAACGAGGCGCGCGAGCTCGGCCTCGAGGTGCTGCCGCCCGACGTCAACGAGTCGGGGTTCAAGTTCACCGTGGTCGGCGAGCGGCGGCTGCGCTTCGGCCTGGGCGCGATCAAGAACGTCGGCGCCGGCGCGATCGAGTCCATCCTCGCCGGGCGGACGGCGGCCGGGCCGTACCGGTCCCTGGTGGACCTATGCGACCGGATCGACCTGCGCCTCTGCAACAAGCGGGTCCTCGAAGCGCTGATCGATGCCGGCGCCTGCGACTCACTCGGCGGGCACCGCGCCCAGCTCGTGGCGGCGCTCGACTCCGCGTTCGGCGAAGCCCAAGCGCGGCAGGAGGAGCGGAACGCCGGTCAAGTCGCGCTGTTCGGGGAGCACGCCTCGACCCCGCAACCCGCATCTCGCATCCCGGAAGTCGCGCCGTGGTCGGAGCATGACCGCCTGGTGCGCGAAAAGGCGGTGCTGGGCTTCTTCATCTCGGGCCACCCCCTCGCGCGATACCGCGTGGAGGTGGAGCTTTTCGGGACCCGCACGACCGCCACCCTGGGCCAGTGGAGCGACCAGCGGGTACGGGTCGCGGCGGTGGTGACGGTGGTGAAGCGGCAGATCTCGAAGAAGACGGGCGCAGAGTACGCGCGTCTCACGCTCGAGGATTTCCACGGCACCGCGGAGGCGCTGGTGTTTCCAGAGGCCTGGGCCAAGTTGAACGAGGTGATCCGCACCGACCGCGCGCTGCTGCTCGCGGGCAGCTACAGCGCGCGCGACCGGGACGAGGAGCAGGCGCCGTTCATCGTGGAGACGGTGCAGGCGCTCGACGAGCTGAAGGCGAGCGGCGCGATCGGCATCGCGCTGCGCTGGTCGCCCGGGGCGCCGCCGCCGGCCGACGCGGCCCGCGCCGCCGCGGCCCTGTGCGCGGCGCACCCCGGTCCGGCACCGGTGCTGGTCGAGTGGGAACCTCACCCCCCATCCCCCTCTCCGCGGGGCGGAGAGGGGGAGCAAGGCGGTGAGGGCGGGAACGGCGGCAGCGCCGTTCGCCTCCGTAGCCGCACGCTTCGCGTGGACGCGGCCGACGACCTCGTCGTGGCGCTGCGGGCGCTGCTCGGCCCCGACCACGTGCAGCTGGTGCGGGCCGACCCCCGTCCCGTGACTCCCCCTCTCCGCATGGCGGAGAGGGGGACCGGGGGGTGAGGACATGGCCACCGCTTCGCTGGACTTCGAGCGTCCCCTCCTCGAGCTGGAGCGCCAGATCGAGGAGCTGAAGCGCGTGGCGAGCGAGACCGCGGTGGACGTCACCAAGGAGCTCGCCCCGCTCGAGAAGCGGTTGGCCGAGCTCCGCAGCGAGATCTATAAGAACCTGACGCCGATGCAGCGCGTCCAGGTGGCCCGCCACCCCAAGCGACCGTACACGCTCGACTACTTGAGCACCGTGTTCACCGACTTCGTCGAGCTGCACGGCGACCGGCTGTTCCGCGACGACCCCGCCATTGTGGGCGGCTGGGCGCGACTCGACGGGATGAGCGTGATGGTGATCGGGCACCAGAAGGGCCGCGACACCAAGGAGAACCTGTACCGCAACTTCGGGATGGCCCACCCCGAGGGCTACCGCAAGGCGCTCCGGCTCATGCATCTGGCCGAGCAGTTCCGCGCCCCCGTCATCACCCTGGTCGACACGCCGGGCGCGTATCCCGGGCTCGGCGCCGAGGAGCGCGGCCAAGCCGAGGCGATCGCCCGCAATCTGGTGGAGATGGCCACGCTCCGCACGCCGATCCTGACCGCGGTGATCGGCGAGGGCGGCTCGGGCGGCGCGCTCGCTGTCGGGCTCGCCGACCGCGTGCTGATGCTCGAGAACTCGGTGTACTCCGTCATCTCCCCCGAGGGTTGCGCCGCCATCCTGTGGAAGGACGCCAGCCAGCGAGAGCGCGCCGCCGAGGCGCTCAAGATCACCGCCCCAGACCTGCTGGAGCTCGGCGTCATTGACGAGATCATCGCCGAGCCGCCGGGCGGAGCGCACGCCGATCCCGAGGCGACGGCGGCGGCCCTGGGCGACACGCTGCGACGCCACGTGCGGCAGCTGCGCAAGGTCCGGATCGAGAAGCTCCTCAAACGTCGGGAGGAGAAGTACCTTTCGATGGGTGCGTTGAGCGAGAAGTGAGTTGACCGACGTCATCGAAGTCCGGTTCAAAGGGAACCGGAAAGAATTCTTCTCCTGGCCGTCCGCCGAGCCGCTGGCCCTGCACGATCCGGTGATCGTGGAGGTCGACCGAGGGCAGGACTTGGGCCGGGTATCGGCCGTGGGCCCGGTCGCCGCCAAGAAGTGCGCCGGCAGCTGCAGCGGGTGCAGCCTGGCGGAAGCATCGAGTCCTCCGACTGACGCCACGCGCCGCATCGTGCGCCGCGCCAGCGCCGCAGACGCCGCCGTCGCCGAACAGCTGCAGCGCGAAGAAGAGGACGTGCGGCGCCGGGTGATGGAGCGGGTCCAGAGTCACACCCTCCCGATGAAGGTTTCGGACACCGAGTGGCAGTGGGACAAGAAGAAGCTCACCGTGTATTTCACCGCCGAGCAGCGGGTGGACTTCCGCGCGCTGGTGCGCGATCTCGCGAGCCTGTTCCACACCCGCATCGAGCTGCGGCAGATCGGCGCGCGCGACGAGGCCAAACGGCTCGACGGCGTGGGCCGCTGCGGCCGCCAGTATTGCTGCTCCAGCTGGCTGCCGGAGCTGCGGCCGGTGAGCCTCTCCCTGGCCAAGGATCAGCACCTGTCGCTCAACCCGTCCCAGATCTCGGGAGGATGCGGGCGGCTGCTGTGCTGCCTCCGCTACGAGCACGACTTCTACGTGCAGACGCGCAAGCGGTTTCCCAAAGAGGGGCGGATGCTGCATACCACCGTGGGGGCCGAGCGCGTGCTGGCGGTGGATGTCTTCCGCGAAACCGTCACGCTGCGCACTGACGCAGGCGACACGCGCGTGGTGTCGCTCGAAAAACTGAAGGGCGAAGCCGCCGAAACGGATGCCTAAGTTCTTCCTCACGACCGCGATCGACTACTCGAACGGCGAGCCCCACCTGGGGCACGCGCTCGAGAAGATCGGCGCCGACTGCATCGCGCGCTATCGCCGACTGCGGGGGGACGACGGCCGCTTCCTGATGGGAATGGACGAGCACAGCCAGTCGGTGATCCAGGCGGCGGCCCGCGCCGGCGTGACGCCCCAGGCGTGGGTCGACCGCATGGCGGCCACCTTCGCAGACTACTGGCACCGCCTCCACTGCTCGAACGACGACTGGATC
>WNGI01005456.1_pt1 | contig 12058 bp, 12 predicted proteins | sample 5400621 | NCBI WGS metagenome assembly WNGI01 (sample SAMN13153374, study PRJNA577476) | soil metagenome | isolation source: 20 cm soil or saprolite under Garry oak tree replicate 1 | place: USA:California | collected 2016-06-15 | reverse complement strand
GAGTTCTGCGGCGTGTCGCACGCGAACATGGGGCTTCGGGTGCTCGTCGATTCGGATGCCGCCTTCGAGAGATGGGTGAAAACCGAACAGGGCGGGCCGGCAGCGCCGGCGCCGGCGAGCGCGGCCGAGGGCGGCAAGGCCGTCTATTCGCGCAGCGCCTGTCTTGCCTGCCACACGATTCAGGGCGTATCGCCCGGGGTCATGGGGCCCAACCTCACGCATTTCGGCAGCAACACCACCATCGCCGCCGGCATGTTTCCGAACGACTCCGCGCACCTCGCGCGCTGGATCGCCGACGCGCCGGCCCTGAAGCCAGGCTCCCTGATGCCCCGGATGCAGCCGCTGCTCTCAGACGCCGATATCGCGGCCATCGTCGCGTATCTGCAGAGTCTGAAATGAGCGACGCCAAGGGTCTCAAGAGCTGGCTCACCACGATCGATCACAAACGGATCGGGCTGCTCTACTTCTGGACCGCCCTCGCGTTCTTCCTGATCGGCGGGCTCGAAGCCCTGGTGATCCGGGCGCAGCTCGCCCAGCCGAACGGCCACCTCGTGAGCGCCGAGACGTTCAACCAGCTCTTCACCATGCACGGCACCACGATGCTGTTCCTGGCGCTGATGCCGCTGTCGTCTGCGTTTTTCAACTACATCATCCCGCTACAGATCGGCGCGCGGGACGTGGCGTTTCCGCGGCTCAATGCTTTCAGCTATTGGGTGTTCCTGCTCGGTGGGCTGCTCCTGAACGCGAGCTGGTTCGTGGGGCCGTTGTTCCACGCCGGCACGTTGAGCGTCGCGCCTGACGGCGGCTGGTTTGCCTACGCGAATCTGACGGAGCGTCAGTTTTCCCCCGGGCCGAATATCGATTTCTACCAGCTGGGCGTCCAGATTCTCGGAATCTCTTCGCTCGCGGCAGGGTTCAACTTCATCGTCACCATCCTGAACCTGCGGGCGCCCGGGATGACGATGATGCGGCTGCCCGTGTTCGCGTGGATGACGCTCGTCACGCAGTTCATCGTCATTACGGCGTTCCCGGTCCTCACCGTCGTGCTCCTCTTGCTGATGTTCGACCGTCTCTTCGGCGCCCATTTCTTCCTGGCCAGTGCCGGTGCGACGCCCCTTTTGTGGCAGCACCTCTTCTGGATTTTCGGCCATCCCGAGGTGTACATCCTGATCCTCCCGGCGATGGGGATCGTGTCGGAGGTGTTGCCGACGTTCGCGCGTAAGCCGCTGTTCGGCTACACCGTCGTCGTGTATTCGGGCGTGTTGATCGGGTTCATGGGCTGGGGGGTGTGGAGCCATCACATGTTCGCGGTGGGCCTCGGGCCCGTCGCCGACTCAGCGTTCGCGGCGACCACGATGCTCATCGCCATTCCCACCGGGGTGAAGATCTTCAACTGGATCGGGACCCTGTGGGGGGGCGACATCCGCGGTACGACCGCGCTGTACTTCGCGGTCGGCTTCATCGCGATGTTCATCATCGGCGGTCTGTCGGGCGTCTCGCACGCGTCGCCGCCGGCGGATCTGCAGCAAACGGACACCTACTACGTCGTGGCGCACTTCCACTACGTGCTGTTCGGCGGCTCGGTGTTCGGCCTGTTCGCCGGCATCTATTACTGGTGGCCGAAGATGACGGGCCGACTGTTGAACGAGCCCTTGGGCAAGTGGCACTTCTGGCTGCAGCTCGTCGGGATGAACCTCGCGTTCTTCCCGATGCACCTCATCGGACTGCTGGGCATGCCGCGCCGCGTGTACACCTACTCGTCCGAGCTCGGCGTGGGCGCTCTGAACCTCGTCTCCACGATCGGTGCGTTCCTCATCGCCGTCTCGATTCTGGTGTTCCTCTTCAACGTGTGGCGCAGCGCGCGGCACGGGGAGGTCGCGCCGAACGATCCGTGGGGCGGCGCGACGCTCGAGTGGAGCATCCCATCGCCGCCGCCCGCCTACAACTTCTCCGTCATCCCCACGGTCACGAGCCGGCTGCCGCGGTGGAAGACGGAGCACCACGAGCCGATGCAGGATCCCCCGGCTACACCGCCCGCGCCGATCCACGTCCCCGGAGGGTCGTGGTGGCCGTTGGTGGCGGCTTGCGGGCTGCCGGTCATGGCGCTCGCGGCTCTCACACACACCCTGTGGCCCGCGTTCGTCGGTGCTGCGATCCTCCTCTTCGGCATCTACTGCTGGGCCTTCGAGCCCTTGGAGGGCTGAGCCATGACGCACGCTGCTCCCCTCGCGACGCATCACACGAGCATGGGGCTCGACAGCCGCAAGATGGCCTTCTGGGCCTTCATCGGCTCGGAGTGCCTGCTGTTCGGCTCGCTCATTTCCACCTACCTGGTATATAAAGGAAAGAGTGTCGTCGGACCGTACCCGCACGACATCCTCAACATCCCGCTCACCTCAGGCAGCACGTTCGACCTGCTGATGTCGAGCCTGATGATGGTGCTGGCGCTGGCGGCGGTGCAGCGCGGCGACATGAAGTGGGGGAAGATCTGGTTGTTCTCGACGGCGTTGCTCGGACTCGTGTTTCTGGGCGCGCAGGTCATGGAGTTCACCGAATTCGTTCACAAGGGTCTCACGCTGTCCACGAACCTGTTCGGCTGCACCTTCTTCGTGCTGACCGGGACCCATGGCGCGCACGTCGCGGTCGGAGTGCTGTGGCTCTTGACCTTGTGGGTACGCGCCCTGCAAGGGAAGCTCGGGCCGGCGAACGCGACAACCGTCGAAATCACGGGGCTGTACTGGCATTTCGTGGACGTCGTCTGGATCGTGATCTTCACCGTGGTTTACCTCATCCAATGACCGAACAATCGCATCCCACGGCCGGGACGTACCTGCGGATCGGAGCGGTGCTCGTGATCCTCACAGTGCTCGAGGTGGGCGTGTTTTACGTGCCGGCGTTTCGTGCGGTACTCGTGCCGGTGCTGCTGGTGCTCTCGGCGGCCAAGTTCACGCTCGTGGTGATGTTCTACATGCACCTGAAGGCCGACAGCAAGCTCTTGACCTTCCTGTTCGGCGCTCCCCTGTTGCTCGCGGTCGGCGTGGTGGTCGCCCTGCTGTTCCTCTTTTTGGGTACCCTGACGCTCCGGGGTGCTGCGGGCGCCGGATGACGCTCCCCGCGCTTGCCCCGCCGCTCTGGCAGCAGTGGGACCTGCATCCGAGCGTGGTCATCGGGCTCGCCGTGCTGGGCGGGCTCTATGTGTATTGGGGGGGGCTCACGGCGCCGCGCCGCCGGGTCGCGTCGTTCGCCGCGGCGCTGGCGGTGCTGGGCCTCGCGCTCAACGGCCCGCTCCACAGCCTCTCGGACACTTATCTCTTCAGCGCCCACATGGTGCAGCACCTAGTGCTCACGCTCGTGTTCCCGCCGCTGCTGCTCTATGGAACGGCCGCGTCGGTCGTCCGGCCGCTGCTGCAGCCCCGCTGGGTGCTCCGGTTCGCGCGCTGGGCCACACGCCCGCTCGCCGCAGGCGTGCTGTTCTCCGCGCCGATCACCCTGTGGCACTTCCCGCAATTCTACCAGGCGGCGCTCGAGCACCATCCCCTGCACATCGTGCAGCACCTCGTCTTCATCGCCACCGCAGTGATCATGTGGTGGCCAGTGCTCTCGCCTGTGCCGGAGCTGCCGCGAGCGAGCTACCCGACCCAGCTCGTGTACCTCTTCTTGCTCGGGTTTCCCATGTCGCTCGCCGGAGCGATGATCACCCTTTCGGAGGGGGTGCTCTACCCGTTCTACTCAGCGGTACCGCGGGTGTGGGGCCTGACGCCGCTCGCGGACCAACAGCTCGGCGGCCTGCTCATGTGGGTGGTGGGGACGATCTATCTGTGGGCGGCGACGAGCGTGGTGTGGTTCCGATGGAGCGCGCGGGAGGGATCCGGGGATGCCGAGCGGGCGGTGCTGGTGGAGGCTTACTCTACTCCCCTTCGTCCGTCTCGCCCAGCGGATGCAGCTTGAGCGTCGCCGCGATCTTGGGATGCTCCCGCCATAGGTAGTAGCCCATGCCGTAGGCCGCGATGGCGTTGCCGATCGCCACGTTCCACCAGGCGAGCGAGCCGAGCAGCGGCTGTGCGAGGACCGCCACGGTGACGTAGAACCCGAACTCGAAGATTGCGAAGAACACGACGACTAGATAAAAGGTGTGAGGGGCGATCTCCACCTCGGCGGCGAGCACGGCGGCGATCGTGCCCACGATAATGAAAGCGCTCACGTGGATCATCGTGTAGCCGATGATGCGCGAGTACTCGATCACGACCATGGAGGGATCGTGTACGCCCCAGAAGACCGCCGAGCCGAGCATGGCCGGCGTGAAGAACGGCCGGCCGGCGATCACGTCGACCACCAGGAACCAGAGCGCGACCGCCGCGGCGCCGATCAGGCCGGCGGTGAAGCCTTCGCGCAGGACCCGCCTGAGCTGCATGGTCAGTCCTCCTCGCGTACTCCCTGGCGCAAGTATGGCGCCAACGCCGCGTGGTTACGTGGCTGGCTCGGTGCGGGGTGAGTCTGCGACCCGCCACGTTTCCGCGAGATGTCACAGCGCTTAAGCGTCGAGCGGCGCCTGCGTCGGTGTGATGGCCCGCGTATTGCTCACCTCTGGCCGTGACCTTCATCTTGGCGGGTACGTCGGAGCACATCTGGTAGCGTTCCTCGAGCTTACGAAGCCGCGCATCACGCAGCTGGTGCTGCTCACCGCCGCCGCGGGATTCTATCTCGGCTCGCGCGGCGGGGTGGACATCAGGCCGCTGGTGCAAACGCTCATCGGGGTCGCGCTGGTGGCGGCGGGGACCAACGCCTTCAATCAGGTGCGCGAGCGGGACGTCGATGCACGCATGCGACGTACCGAGCGGCGGCCGTTGCCCTCGGGCCGCCTCACCCCGCGCGCCGCAGCGCTGTTCGCCGGCGTCATCTCGGTCGCCGGGGTCGTGTCTCTAGCGGTGTCGGTAAACCTGCTCACCGCGGGCCTCGCCGCGCTGACCCTCGCGAGCTACGTGCTGCTCTACACCCCGCTCAAGCGTAAGACGACCCTCAATACGCTGATCGGGGCCGTGCCGGGCGCCCTGCCGATCGTGGGCGGCTGGACCGCGGCGGGGGGCGCGATCGGGCCGGCCGTCGCGGCCCTGTTCTGGATCCTGTTCCTGTGGCAGCTGCCCCATTTCCTCGCGATCTCGTGGATCTATCGGGAGGACTACCGGCGCGGCGGTCTCGCGATGCTGTCGGTGTCTGACCCCGCCGGCCGTCACACGGGTCGCATGGTGCTGCTCTACGCCATGGCGCTCCTGCCGGTGAGCCTCTTGCCGACGCTACTGGGGGTAACGGGCGTGTTCTACTTCTTCGGCGCACTCACGCTCGGCCTCGCGTATACAGGCGTGTCCGTCGCGATGAACAGCGCCGTCACCACCGCGCGCGCCTGGCGCGTTTTCCTCGTCTCGATCGTCTACCTGCCCGCTCTGCTCACGCTCTTGGTCGTAGACAAAGTCGCGCTCTGAGATCATTTGGGCCGGCGTTCGCCGCCCGCGACCTATCGATTTCCCGCGAGATATCACGGGGCGCGAAGCGTAGGACGGCACCCGCGTGGGCGCCACCCTTCCGCCGCAACGTCGCTCCCGGCGGCCATTTGCGGCGACGCGGCCTGACCGCGATGCGATGGCGCGCGGGTTGCTAACCCTGATGCTCGCCATGACGTCTCCGCACGCGGGTAGCAAGCGCCCAGCGACGGGCGAAGCCGTCACGAGTCCTTGCCAGCTCGTGTGCGGGCGCGCCGTCGAGATCGTCGCACTAGCAGGCATGCTGATCGGCGCGCTACCTGGCGCGGCGCTCGCGCAGTCGTCATCCGGCCTCACGTTCCGCGACGCGTTGGCCATCACACGGCAGCGCAACGCGCGGTGGCGCGCCGCCGACGCGAGCGTTTTGCGGGCCGAGGCGGTTCGCGGCGAGCAGCTCGCGCTGTACTGGCCGACGGTGAGCGTGAGCGGCGCGTACGCACACCTGAACGACCGCCTGTTCGTCAACCTCGGGAGTCTCGGAACAGCGACCGTGCTCCAGAACGATCCTGCCAAGGTGACTATCTCCGCGCGGTGGACCGTGTTCGCGGGTGGGCGCATTCTCGCCGCGAATCGGGCAGGGGAGGCAGGCCTGACGGCGGCCGGCCAGGAACGCCGCGCCACGCGGCAAGGCGTCACGACGGAGCTCGTGGACCGCTACTTCAGGCGGCGGCTCGCGGCCGACGTGCTCGAGGTGCGGCGCCAGGCACTGGCCACTCTCGATCGGCACTTGGAGGACGCTCACCGTCTCAGGGCGGCAGGACAGATCGCTCGAACCGAGGAGTTGCGGGCGGAAGTGGCTCACGCGGAGGCGGATCGCGACTACAAGAAGGCTCGGCGCGACGTCGACCTGGCGGCGGCGGCGCTGCGCGCCACGCTGGGGGTCGACAACGATGTGGTCCCGACGACGCCCCTGGCGCCGGTCGACAGCCTCGAGGCGCGCGAGGCGTTCTGGGCCGCCGCAGACAGCGGGAATCCCGACATCGCCCGTCTGGCCGCCCTCGAGGAGCAGGCCCGTCAGGGCACGCACGCCGTACGCGCCGAGTACATGCCGGCGGTGAGCCTCTTCGGGCAGCAGGAGCTCCTCCAGAACCACCTCAACTCTACGACCGATCCGAACTGGATCGTCGGAGTCGCGGTGCGGTGGGACCTGTTCGACGGGTTCGGCCGGGAGCATCGGTTCAGGGCGGCGCGACGACTCGAAGAGGCGATCAGCCTCGAGCGCGAGGGCGCGCGGCGGGACGTCCGGACGCTGGTCGAGGCTCGATACGACGATTACCGGTCGGCGGTCGAGCAGCACGCGTCGCTCGAGACCTCACTGGCGCTGGCGCAGGAGAGCCTGCGCGCGGAGAGTCGGGCGTTCGCGGCGGGCATCGGGACATCGCTCGCGGTCGTCGATGCGGAGCTGGCGCTGTCGCGGATCGAGGTGGGTCGGCTCACCGCCATGTACGACATGGACGTGGCGCTCGCGCGGCTGCTGGAGGCCAGCGGCAAGAGCGATCGCATTCTGGACTATTTGGACCGGGTGAGCGGAGGGACGACACGATGAAGGCTCAGCGCCTGGGCTGGCTGTTGCTGGTCGCCGCGTGCGGCCGCGGCGACGTCATTCAAGGTGAGACGGATGCGGTCCACGTCTCCGTCGCGGCGAAGGTCTCCGGTCGGGTCGACTCGATGTACGTGCGCGAGGGCGACATGGTCCGGCACGGCCAGGTGGTGGCGACGCTCGACGGCCCGGAGATCCGGGCGCGCGCCGTGCAGGCGCAGGCGGCGCGCGACGCGGCCCAGGCGCAGTGGGACAAGGCGCGCAACGGCTCGCGCGAGGAAGACATCCGGGCGGTTCGGCATAACTACCTGCGAGCGGTCGCGGCCGCGACCATTGCCGAGACGACGTTCGTTCGGCTCGACCGGTTGCAGGTCGAGGGTGTGGTCGCGACTCAGAAGCGCGACGAGGCCGAGGCGAGCTTCCGGGCTGCCCGGGATGGCGCCGAAGCGGCCAGGGCGCAATACGAGGTCGCGCTGGCCGGCATGCGCAAGGAGGACCGCGCGGCGGTGACCGCTGAGCTGCGGCGCGCCGAGGGCGCCGTCCGCGAATTATCGAGCTACGTCGACGAAAACACCCTCCGGTCGCCGCTCGACGGTCAGGTCATGGTGAAAGTCGTCGAGCAGGGTGAGCTCGTGTCGCCGGGCTTGCCGCTCCTCACCATCGTGGATCTCTCCGACCAGTGGGTCACAGTGAATCTTCGCGAGGACCGCCTGGCTGGGCTGCGAGTGGGCGCCAAGCTCAGCGCGACCATCCCGGCGGTGGATGCGGAGCCCCGGCAGTTCACCGTCTACTACATCTCGCCGCTCGGATCGTTCGCGACGTGGCGCGCCACGCGCGAAGCCGGCGGGTTCGATGTGCGCACCTTCGAGGTGCGCGCCCGTCCAACGCAACCGATCGACGGCCTCCGTCCCGGAATGACGGCCCTGATCGAGTGGCCCGGCCCGCGGCGGTGACCACCGATCGCCGCGCGATGAGGTCGCTCGCAAGCGTCGTGCGCCGGGAAGCGGGTCGGCTGAGGCGACTTCCGGCGCTGTGGGCGCTGCTCCTGCCCATCCCCGTCGCCGCAACACTGCTGCTCATCGGCGTGCTGAACTCAGAGGTCGCGCGGGAGCTGCCGGTTGCCACCCTCGATCTTGATCGCACCCCGGCCGCACAGACCGCCACGCGCTCGCTCGAGGCCACGCGGAGCGCCCGGATCACGGCCCACGTCGACGACTTTGGGGCAGCTCGCGCCCTGCTGCTCGAAGGCGCCGTCTACGCGGTGCTGGTCGTCCCCCGGCACTTCGAGCGCGACCTGCTGCGCGGACGCTCGGCGCACGTCACACTGCTGTACAACGAGCAGTCCATGACCGCCGGTAATCTCATCGTGGCGGACGTCGGGCGAGCGGCGAGCGCGGGCGCAACGGCGCTGGCTATCCGCCGACAGGAGGCAGCCGGTCGGACGGCGGCTGCCGCGGCCGCCGAGGTAGCCCCGATAGTCGTCGATACACACGTGCTGTTTAATCCGGGGGTGAACTATGCCCGCGCGCTCGGTCTGCTCCTCATCGGCGCTGTCCTGCAGATCGCCATCGGAGTGACGACGGTCTACGCCATCGGTCGAGAGCTGGCGGACGCAACGGTCAAGGAGTGGGTCGCCGCCGCTGGGGGATCGCCGCTAGTCGCCTGGGTCGGGAAGCTGGTCCCGTACGCTGTGTACGACTGCCTCCTCGTACTCACGCTCGTCGGGGCCTACGCCGCCTGGTTCCGGATGCCGGTGCGCGGCGAGGCATGGCTGCTGGGGGCGGGCTGCGTGGCATTCGTGCTTGCCTGTCAGGCGCTTGCGGTCCTGCTCATCGTCCTCACCGCCAACCTGGGGTCGGCGCTGGGTGCGGCTTCGGTTCTCTTCGGGCCGGCGGCGGCGTTCAGCGGGGTGAGCTTTCCGCTGAGCGGCATGCCCGCGCTCGCGCGCGGGTGGGCCGGGGCGTTGCCGCTGACCCACGTGATGGCGCTGATGCGCGCGGAGATCGTCGTCGGCGCGCCGCGGGGCGTCGCCGCCGTTCAGCTGTTGGCACTCGGGGCCATCGCCGCGATCGCCCTGTTGCTCGCCAGCAGGCGGATGGGCCGGGTGCTGCGCGAGCCCGCGCTCTGGGGACGGACATGACAGCGCTGCTGCGCTGCTTTCGCGCGACCTTGCGCCAGATCGCCCGCGAACGCGAGGCGTTCACGGTGCTCGTCGGGGCGACGGTCATCTACGGCTTGTTCTATCCCACGCCGTACCTCCGCCAGGTGTTGCGCAAGGTGCCGGTCGTCGTGGTCGACCGAGACCAGACACGCCTGAGCCGGCAGATCGCGCGGTGGCTGGACGCAAGCGAGGGCGTAGCGATCCGCGGACGGACCAACGATCTCGACGCGGCACAGGATGCGGTACGCGCGGGCAGCGCCGGCGGTGTTGTGCTGATCCCCAAGGATTTCCAGAAGAAGGTCCTGCGGGGTGAGCCTGCCTACGTGGGGGCCTACGCCGACGCGAGCTATCTGCTCGTCTACCGGACGGTGACCGGGGCGGTCAACGGCGTGGTCGGTACGTTGTCGGCCGGCGTGACTGTGCGGCACCTGCAGGCTGGCGGGGCGAGCTACGCCGAGGCGGTGACGCGGCGGCAGCCCGTCGCCGTGGCAGGCTGGCCGTTGTTCAACCCGATTGCAGGGTACGCGACCTTCATCGTGCCTGCTGTCTTTATCCTGATCCTGCAACAGACCATGCTCATCGGCATCGGCACGTTGCGGGTGGCTGAGCGCCACACGCACACCGACGCCGCCGAGCCGATCTGGGCGGTGCTGGGAGGCAAGGTCGCGGCGCTCACCCTGATCTACCTGGTGCATGCAGCCTACCTGTTTGTCGTCGTGTTCCGGATTTACGGGCTGCCGATGCGGGCGAGCCCGGGCTCGGTCGTCGCGTTCCTCGTCCCGTTCATCGCCGCGACCACACTCCTCGCGCTGATCATCGCGGAACTGTTCGAGCGGTCCGAGACCTCGACCATCGCGCTCGTGGCAACCTCCATTCCCGCACTGTTCCTGTCGGGGGCGAGCTTCCCCGTGGACGCGCAGGCGACGTGGGTCCGGACGTTGTCCGTGGTGTTGCCGAGCACGTTCGGGATCCGCGGGTTTCTCCAGCTCGGAGAGATGGGCGCTCAGCTTGGCGAGGCATGGCGAGCCTGGGGCGCCCTCTGGTTGCAAGTCGTGGTCTACGGTGGGGGAGCGTGGCTCGTGATTCGGCGGCGGCGTTCGACGGCCAAGGGCTCTTACGAACGGAGACAGGCATGACGGTGACCCCGATCTCCGGCGCCTTCACCTTCACTGCCTGGCACAAAGGCGGGGTGCGCGACTCGCTGGACGGAGTCGCCGAGTGGATGACTCGGGACGGCGCTCGCTGGAGGCTCGTGCTGGACCACGTCCAGGCGAAAGCTGTCTCTCACTACCCGCGCTTCGGCGGCGTGATCCTCGGGCTCCACTTCCACGGCAACACCGCGGTGCACGCGCCGCTGGTGCCGATCAACAGTGCGGTGGCGCTGCGGACGTTCGGGCACCTGTACAAGAACGACGCGCTCGTCACCGACAACGCCATCGTGCACGCGATGCTGTTGTTCGGTACCCGGCGGGACGGAGGTTTCGTGCTCGCCTGCTGGGATTGCTCCAGGAAGACAATCGAAGAGTTGCGGCTGAAAATCCTGCCCGGCCGGGGCGAGTCGACGTTCAACGCACCTGACGGGTTCCTGTTTGTCAACTGGGAAGAATCCAGCTCCGTGAGGGTGGCGAGCTGAGGAGGATGGTCGTGGTGCCCGTGCTCAAAGAGCTCCGTGATCAGATGGACGGGGTTCGGGCCGCCGAGCTGGAGCGCGCACTACGACGACTGCGCCACTTGAACCCGGACGACAGAGCCCAGCTCGATCATTTCAGCCATACGCTGCTCAACAAGTTCTTGCACCAGCCGACTATTGCCCTCAAGGAAGCCGCGCGCGCTGGGCGGGAGTACGGGCTCGTGGAGGCGCTCAAACGCCTGTTCTCGTTGGGCTGCTCATCTATGCTAGGAAGCTGACTCCCCACAAAAATCCCCACACTGACTCTTGGCTTGGGCGGTATTCTTCGAGTGGCCTAGGAAGGCCAGCCATCTTGACCGTTCTTGACTCTGCGCGTGCGGCACGACAGAGGTTAAAAAGAGGTCGGAAGAACTTCCCAGGGTGGCTTGAGAAAGGCGCCGTAGCCAAGTGGTAAGGCAGAGGTCTGCAAAGTCCCTCTGCCTTTTTCCTTCTTTGTCCGCGGATGTCCTAAGTAGTACCTGGGAATCGCACTTAGAGTCCAACACCCTTCCGGATGCGTCAGGCTAGTCGTCCGAAGTCCGTGGGCGACTGCCCCCAATTATGCCCCCACTGGTTTGTCGCGATGTGATCCGTTTCACGGGCGCGAGCCGCAGCGCGCCAGCGGCGCCATTCGGAGCTGAATTTGGAACTCGCCAAGAAGCCCATTCCCTGCGTCGAGTATGTCGTCGTTCACGAGCTACTGCATTTGATAGAGCAAAGCCACAACGAGCGGTTTCTGAGCCTCATGACGGATTACTTACCGACCTGGCGGAGCTCAAAGGAGGAGCTGAACCGATTCATATTGGCAGCTGAGAACTGGAACCACTAGAAGTCCCGACCTCTGTAGTCCCGAGCACTTATGGCGCCTCTTGCGAACTAACGCCCGGCGTCCTTGCCCCACCGCTTCCGAGCAACTGTCCTACGTATGTGTAGCGCAGTTGTGACAACAGGACGTGGGTGGAATCGCTGTCCCGTCCTGTACGTCCTTGCACGCCATGTTAGTCGGACCGGCATGGGCCGTGCTAGCTGGCGGGAAGGGTGGCGGCGGGGGGGGAGGGAACAACAATACAGGAAGCATCACGTTCATCTTCCCGTCACAGTGAGGCAGTTATGTCCCGCCGCTCGACGCTCGCTGCTGCCTTAGCGCTGCCCTT
>WNGI01004830.1_pt1 | contig 12060 bp, 7 predicted proteins | sample 5400621 | NCBI WGS metagenome assembly WNGI01 (sample SAMN13153374, study PRJNA577476) | soil metagenome | isolation source: 20 cm soil or saprolite under Garry oak tree replicate 1 | place: USA:California | collected 2016-06-15 | reverse complement strand
TGGTCAAGAACATCACCGACTTCGGCGCGTTCATCGATCTCGGCGGAGTCGACGGGCTGCTCCACATCACCGACATGTCGTACGGCCGCATTCAGCACCCGTCCGAGATGGTGCACATCGGTCAGGAGCTCGAGGTCAAGGTTCTGGACATCGATTGGGACCGCGAGCGTATCTCGCTCGGCCTCAAGCAGCTTCAGAGCTATCCGTGGAAGGACGTCGCCGAGAAGTATCCGGTCGGCACCCGCGTCTCAGGAAAAGTGGTTTCGATCACCAACTACGGCGCGTTCATCGAGCTCGAGCCGGGCATCGAAGGACTCGTTCATATCAGCGAGATGAGCTGGACGCGCAACGTGCGCCACCCGTCGAAGCTGGTCTCGATCGGCGAAGCGATCGAAGCCGTGGTGCTCAAAGTCGATCCGAACGAGGAGAAGATCTCGCTCGGGATGAAGCAGACGGAACAGGATCCGTGGATGATGCTGCCGGAGAAGTATCCGGTCGGCACGCGTCTCAACGGAAAAGTTCGCAACCTTACGAGCTTTGGTGCTTTCGTTGAGATCGAGCCGGGCATCGACGGACTGATCCATATCTCCGACATGTCGTGGACCAAGCGCGTGCAGCATCCTTCGGAAGTGGTGAAGAAGGGTGACTCGGTTGACGTCGTGATCCTGAACGTCGACGCCGAGAACAAGCGCATCTCGCTCGGACTGAAGCAGGCGACTGAGGATCCTTGGCTCAAGATCGGTGAGACTTATCCGGTCGGTACGGAGCTGAAAGGCAAAGTCGTGAGATTGATGGACAAGGGCGTGGTCGTCGATATTGGTAACGACATCGAAGGTTTCGTGCCGGTGAGCCAGCTCAATTTCGGCCAACCGGTGAACAGTCCGGCGGACATCGTCTACGAGACCATGAACCTGGATCTCAGAGTTCTCGAGGTCGATCCGATTCATCGCCGCATCGTTCTGGCGGTGACCGGCATTCCGGCGGAGCAGCCGCCACGACCCGAGACGCCGTCAAAGGTCATCCCGATGGAATCCGACGATTACAACCTGTCGGATCCGATTCCGACGCCGCCCGACTCTTTTGTAGAAGAGCCGGCGTAGGGCACGCTCGTCTGAAAGCCCGCCTCGTTTCGAGGCGGGCTTTTTTTGTGTCGCCAACGCGGCTTTGTCGACGCCGCTTCAATAACGTTTGCCTTAGCGCGCGCCGGTTCCTACTTTCGTCGTGTTCGCCACTCGGGTGCCAAGAGCAGAATGGATCTACGAGACCAGCTTCAGCAGACGCTCGGCGACGCATACACGATCGACCACGAGCTCAAGAGCGGTGGCATGGCGCACGTCTTTGTGGCCGAGGAGACGGCCCTGGGCCGGAAGGTCGTCGTGAAGGTGCTGAACACCGAGATTGGTCAGGCGTTGAGCGCCGAACGGTTCGCGCGCGAAGTGAAGCTCGCGGCGTCGCTGCAGCATCCCAACATCGTGCCACTCCTCCAGACCGGGAAAGCGCGCGATCTCCTTTACTACACGATGCCCTTTATCAAGGGAGATTCGTTGAGGGCGCGTCTTCGCCAGGAAGGCGCGCTCAGCATGGAACAGAGGATCGCCATCCTTCGCGACGTTGCAAGCGCGCTGGAGTTCGCGCATGGAGAGGGCATCGTTCATCGCGACATTAAGCCGGAAAACATTCTGCTCGCGGGAACGGCCGCTGTTGTCACCGATTTCGGCATCGCGAAGGCGGTGTCGGTTTCACTGCGGCCGGACGTCGACGCAGCAAGCACGTCGCAATTCCCTTTCACTCTCACCGGAACGGGAATGACTCTTGGGACGCCAGCCTATGTCGCGCCGGAGCAGGCAGCGGGCGAGGAAGGGGTGGATCACCGAGCGGACATTTACTCGTGGGGAATCGTCGCGTACGAAGTTCTCGCCGGTGTCCATCCGTTCGATGGTAAGAAGGGGGCGCGTCAGCTGATTGTCGCCCACCTGAGTGAGCGACCAACCGAACTCGACCAACGCGTGAGAGGCTTGCCGACCTCCCTCACGGCGCTGGTAATGAAGTCGCTGGAAAAGGATCCGTCACAGAGGCCGCAATCTGCGCACGAGATCGTGGATACGTTATCGCGTCTGTCATACGATCCTGCTCAAGCGCGAACAATTCGGGCGGCAAGATCCAGACGGATCACGGCTGCGGCGGTGTTGGCGGGACTCCTGCTAATCGGCGCTTACTTCGGTCGGGGGCGGATTCGTTCAGCTTCGCACAGTCCACACCCTCAGGGCTCACTCGCTGTTCTCCCATTCTCGAACGTGGGGGGTGACACCGCCAACGCGTATTTCGCGGCAGGAATAGCAGACGAGTTGACGAGCGAGCTGGCGAAGGTGCCGGGCCTCCGCGTCGCGTCACGCACGTCCGCGTTCGCCGTGCGCTCTCGCGGTGATCTCGACGTTCGCGAGATCGGGAAACGACTCGGAGTCAACGCCGTACTCGAAGGAACCGTGCGCCGGTCCTCCGGTCGCCTCCGGGTCTCGGCGCAGTTAAGCAACGCAGACGATGGACTCGCGCTCTGGAGTGAAACATATGAGCGCGAGAACAAAGACATCTTTGCGGTACAGGACGACATCACCCGCGCGATCGTCGGCGCATTGCGGCCGCGACTATCGCCCGTCGCGGCCACGAAACCGGATTCCAGTTTGAAAGGCTCGGGGACCGACGACCTGGAGGCGTATGACCTCTATTTGCGCGGCCGCTATCTGGTGGAACGCCGTGGAAAAGGCGTCGAGCAAGCGGTCGCCTACTTCACCCAGGCCATCAACAAAGACCACGGCTTTGCAAAGGCATATGCGGAGTTGAGCGCCGCTCTCGAACTGCTGCCGTATTTCTCACCAACGCCTGCGTATTCGGTCGAAGCCAGAGCAATCGCCGCGGCCAATCGCGCTATCTCCTTGGATCCCAAGCTGGGAGAGCCACACGCCGCGTTGGCGCTGGCGTACATGCATGCCCTTCGATGGGAAGAATCAGAGGCGGAGTTCAAGCACGCGGTCGCGATTGACTCGACCTCACCCACTTCCCGAACGCAATACGCGCGCTATCTGATGATTCTTAACAGAATCCCGGAGGCCCTCACGCAATTCCGGATTGCCCGGCGTCTCGACCCACTGGCCGGAACCGCATCCGTCTGGCTTTCCTATACTCTGTTCCTGGCCGGCAAGCGCGACGAGGCTCTCGCGGAGAGCAAGCGGGCGTTGGAGCTCGATCCGGACCTTCCGACGGCGCGAATTTTCCTCGCCATTGAACGTGCCCTGATTGGCGATCGGGACGAGGCGCGCGCGATTCTCCGCGGTGGCCTTCCGGAGACTCCCTGGAACGGCATGAGCGCGTACGTGTTCGGGAGAATTGGCGATACATCGGAAGTCAACAAAATCCTCACCAAATTGAACGCGCTTCCGCGCGACACGTGGATGATCAACACGGCCCGCGCATACGCATATCTCGGTATAGAAAAACCGGACTTGGCGGTCACATTGTTGGAGGCGGCAGCTGCCGCGCGCGAAACCACTCCGTCCTGGATTTTCTTGGCGGATCCGGGTTTCGACCCGGTAAGGGGAAGTCCAGGGTTTGCCAGGGTAGTGAAGGCTTTCCGTCTCGAGAATCATGGCCTGACGTCCAAAAACGGCGCCCGGCCAGCGCCTGAGCACATGAGTTCAAGTCTCTTTTAGCGGCCGGCCGGCGCCATAAAGCAGTCACGATCCGTCGTCGACCGAATTAGATGGGGACCGGCGCGACTAAGGGAAAACCCGCTCATCCCTACGATTGGTTTCGCCCACCCATCCAAAAAAATCTTCCGATACTGAACTGCGACTCGGGTCGTCCTAATAGGTCGGACTATGGTTCCTTTCTCACTGCCTCACCGCATGAATGATTAGCTCCTCTGCCCCAGGCGAAGCGCTGCTGGTTCTCGACTCCCAGCTCTGCGTGTGCGCTGCCAACAAGGCGTTCTACACCATGTTTCGCCTTGCCCCGGCGGAATGCGTGGGCCACAAGGTCTATGAGCTCGGCGGAAGGGCGTGGGACGAAAAGCTCCGGCCCATGCTCGAGACCGTGCTCGGCGGTGAGCCACAGTCGGATCACTTTGATCTGGTCCACGACGACAAGGAAGGCGGCCGCGGAGTCCTCTGGCTGAGCGCACGCCTCGTACCCTCCGCAAACCCCGCTGAGGCCACGGTGCTTTTGGCGATCGAAGACCTCACGACGGGACGCCCGGTTGAGGAGACGCTCGCCGTCAGGACCCAGGAGCTCCACACATTTGCCGACCAGGCAAGCCGCGGCGCGCACGAACTCAATAATCTGCTCACAGTCATTCGCATGAACGCGGACCTGATCGAGTCGAGCCTTGGCGACGCGAAGCTCTCGACGCAGGAAGCCGTCGACATTCGGCAAGCCGCCGAACGCGCGGAAGCAATCACCAAGAACCTGCTACTGACTAGCCGCCGGGTTCTGCCGCAGGCAACTGGCCTAGATCGAGGCACGAGCTCGGTTCCGCTTCCGGGTTCTCCGCTGAAGGAGTCGGGCGAGGAAACGGCCCAACGCGAATCAGCCGGAGCGAATTCGCGAAAAGTCAGAAGGTTGAGGCACGGGAAGCCGACCGGCCGTGAAACCATTCTTCTCGTCGACGACGAGAAATCACTGCGCAAGCTCGGGAAACGGGTGTTGACGGAAGCCGGTTACAATGTTCTCGAAGCATCGGATGGCGCGATGGCGCTCCGTATCGCCGCCGAGCAAGTGGGAGAGATCGATCTCATCCTCACCGACGTCGAGATGCCGACGCTGGGCGGGCGAGGCATGGTCGACGAGCTCCACGAGCTCAGCCCCGGGCTGAGAGTGCTGTTCATGTCGGGGTACACCGACAACGAGATATTACGTCGCGGAATCCAGAAGTCAGAGACGGATTTTCTGCAGAAGCCGTTCACGGCCGAAGCGCTTCGTTCCGCCGTACGCGCGGTATTGAACAAGCCCTCAACGGCCTCCGCTTAAATGCCGCGCGCCAAGATGTCGCGAATCAAGATGACAGCGCCTGACAAGCCGGGGCGCATCCTCATCATCGACGACCAGGAGGAGAACGTCAAACTTCTCCAGCGAATCCTCGCGAACGCCGGTTACGACGAAGTTGCCTCGACGACCAACTCGGCGGACGCCCACAGGCTCCAGACGGAATTCAAGCCCGATCTCGTTCTGCTCGACCTTCACATGAGCGGCAAGGACGGGTTCCAGGTTCTGGAAGAAATCGTCGTCCACGCTGGCGGAGCAGAACATGTTCCCGTGCTCATGATCACCGCTGACGACAGCGCCGAGGTAAAGCGCCGCGCCCTCGCGCTCGGAGCTAGGGATTTCCTGAGCAAGCCTTTCGACTCGGCCGAAGTCATCCTGAGAATCCGCAATCTGCTGGAAACGCGCTTCCTCTACCGGAAGCTTCGCCACCAGAACACCGAGCTGGAACTGAAGGTCAGTGAGCGCACCAAGGAGCTCGAGCAATCACAGCTCGAGATGCTGGAGAGGCTCGCAGCCGCCGTCGAATTCCGCGACGATGACACCGGCAATCACACCAAGAGAGTCGCGCAGGTCTCGGCACTCGTCGCGGAAGCGATCGGCCTCGAAGCCACGACGGTGGAGCTGATAAGGCGTGCCGCTCCGCTGCATGACATCGGCAAGGTCGGAATCCCGGACAACATTCTGCTCAAGGCAGGCGCTCTAACGGGGGAAGAGTTCGAGGTCATGAAGACCCACACCGTGATCGGATCCAGAATGCTCTCGAAGGGTCGCTCCGAGCTCGTTCGCTTCTCGCAGCGAGTCGCCCGCAGCCACCACGAATGGTGGGATGGGTCTGGATACCCTGATCGCGTCTCGGGTCAGGCCATTCCGCTCGAAGCGCGCATCGTTGCGGCGGCGGACTTTCTCGACGCGCTCACTCACGATCGTCCGTACCGGCCGGCGTGGGGAATCGACGACACTCTCGCGGAAATCAAGCGCAGGGCCGGGAGTCACTTCGATCCGACCGTTGCCAAGGCTCTTCTCGGAATAGATTGGAGAGCGAGCACGGTGCTGGTGGCGTAGCTCGGGCGACCGAGGAGCTGGACCGCCCTCTGAGGAGCTTACTACCCTCTAGAGATATCTGGTGCGGAGCACATCGAGGTGGTGAAGCTCGTGTCCAGCGATGATGTAAGCGAGCGCCCTCACCGAAACTTCGGCGTTGTTAGCGATGCCGCGCCGGGTCCAGGCCTCCTCGTCCATGTGTCGGAAGAGGTACAAAGTCGATTGGCGCACCGTCTCCAGCTCTGAGGCAAGCTCAGAAAGAGGATACGCGTCGAAGGTAGCGTTGCGGACGTAATCGTCCTGCTCAAAGCCGGGAATCGGCTGCGCATCATTTCGCCCAAACCTGAGCGCGCGACCCGCGAAGATTCGCTCGCTGTCGAGCATGTGTCCGACAACCTCGTTTACGCTCCATTTGTCCGGCGCGTAACGGTAGGTCGCGACTGACGCTGGAAGGGCGTGAAGAAGCGCCTGGGTTTCGGCCATCTGGCCGGTCAGCGTCGAGATCACATCGCCATCCGGAACGAGCGAGATGTACCTCTCGTAGTAGGGGAGGAATTCCGATTTAGCCGGCCGCGTCGCGCTCGCTTTCACTGGTGTTGCGGTACTCACTGTTGCCTCCTCGAGGCGCTGATGTCCTCGCCACGAAATAAAACGCGGGGGAGCGCGGTGCGCTACGTCTGGATAATTGATGGAGCGGTAACGATGCGATATCATCCGGCTTCCGTCACCAACCCCAAGGAATGGCAGAGCGACACGATCCGTACGTATCACTGCGGAACCCCAACTTTCTCTGGTACGTTGCCAGCCTGGTGACGCTAACGCTGGGCACTCAGATCCAGGCAACGGTCGTGGCGTGGCAGGTGTACGCCATCACAAAAGATCCGCTTTCGCTTGGATTGGTCGGTCTCGCCGAGGCGCTGCCTTTTATTGCCGCGGCTCTCTACGCGGGACACATCGCGGACCGCCACGACCGGAAGCTGCTCGCACTCATCGCGCTTACGGTGCAGTTTGCCTGCGCCATTGCGCTGCTCCTTCTGACCGTCTACGCTCGACGGCTTTTGTCGGTGACGATTCTCCCGATCTTCGTGGTCGTCGGCGTCAGCGGACTGGCGAGAAGCCTTCTTCAGCCGGCACGGACCGCGCTTGGCGCCGAAATCGTGCCGCGTGAGACCTACACGAACGCTATCACGTGGCGGTCGTCTCTCTGGCAGTTCGCAGCAGTCGTGGGTCCAGCGGCGGGAGGAATCATCTACGGATTCTCGGGCGCGAGACTCGCTTACATCGTGGAAACTGTTCTCTGCGCGATCGCGTTGTTTCTATTCGCGCAGATCGCATACACGCGTCTGCCGGCCGTGGTCACAGAGATGACCATTGGCGAGAATCTCACCGTCGGAATTCGTTTCCTCATGACCCAGCCGGAGCTGCTTGGGGCGCAGCTTCTCGACCTCTTTTCGGTATTGTTCGGTGGCGCGCCGGCGTTGCTTCCGATTTTCGCATCGGAGATTCTTCACGTTGGTCCCCAGGGGCTGGGAATCCTGCGGGCCGCGCCCGCGGCCGGCGCGGTGCTCATTTCGGTCTTGCTCGTGCACCGTCGGATGCGGAAGGCCGGGCCGATGCTTTTTATCTGCGTGGCCGCCTTCGGTGCGTGCTGGATTCTCTTTGCGCTCTCGCGTTGGTTCTGGATCTCGCTCGCGCTGCTTGTCATCAGCGGAATGCTCGACAACGTCAGCGTCGTGATACGATCGACGTTATTGACGCTACGCACACCGCCGCACCTCCTCGGGCGTGTGTCCGCAGTCAACCAGATCTTCATCGGCTCGTCGAACGAAATAGGGTCCTTCGAGTCTGGCGTCGCAGCGAAGCTGCTCGGCACCGTTCGTTCGGTGATCTTCGGCGGTCTGATAACACTCGGAATAGTCGGAGTGACCGCATGGAGAATCCCCCCGCTGCGCAGGCTCGATGAGCTTGACTGAGGTTGGACGCGGGTAACGAAACTCCTTCTGTTCCGCCCGCGTAGACAATGCGACATTAGACCGTAGGCTGCGCGGGTCGTTCGGCGCTCGCCGGGTGGGATGATTCCGCACGCTGGAGATCGCATGGCGCCTATGATGTCAACAACAGCCCCCACTATTCTTGCCCCGTCCTCCGCGGTTCCGGGTTGGACGGCGGAATACGCCGTTCCCCTTGGGGGACCCGGCCATCTCCTTCTCGCGACGTTCGAGCAGGCGGCTATCGGCATCGCCCACCTGACGCTCGATGAGCAGTGGATCTCGGTGAATCAGCGCTACTGCGAGATCACTGGTTATTCGCGCGAGGAAATCCTCACCTTCAAGGTCGAGCAACTCACCCACCCGGAAGATGTGCAGGCGAGTCTGGAGTTCATCCGGCGCATTCGGTCGGGCGAGCTGCCCGAGTACAGGATGGAAAAGCGCTACGTTCGGAAGAACGGCGCTGTCATCTGGGTTCACCTCACAGTCTCGATCGTCCGTTCTGCGAGTGGCGCGCCGTTGTACCTCGTCGCGTTCATCGAGGACATCACCCAGCGGCGCGAGGCGCAGAGCGAGGCGAGCAGGTCTCTGTCTCTGCTTCGCGCCACGCTCGAATCGACGGCCGACGGAATTCTGGTCGTCGATCTGAACGGAAAGATTCTGAGCTTCAATCAGAAGGTCGCTGACATGTGGGGAATTCCACCGGAGGTTTTCGCCTCCGGCGACGATCAGCGGGCGATCAACATGGCACTCGAGAAGCTCGTAAACCCCGACGATTTCGTGGCCAAGATGATGGAGCTGTATCGCCATCCCGAGGAATCCAGCTACGACGTTCTCGGACTTAAGGACGGGCGCACGTTCGAGCGGTACTCGCAGTCTCAGCTGATCGACGATCTGCCGGTGGGTCGGGTCTGGAGCTTCCGCGACGTCACTTCGCGCAGACGTGCGGAAGAACAGGAGATCGAGCTAGTTCAGGAGCAGGCAGCGCGCGCGGAGGCGGAGAACTCACAAAAGCGAGCCTCGCTGCTGGCCGAAGCGAGCCGCGTTCTCAGCGCCTCATTCGACTATCAAACCACGCTCGCTGCCCTCGTGCGGCTGGCCGTGCCGGCGCTCGCGGATTACTGCGCCCTCGACATCGTCGAAGCCGAGGACACATTCGAGCGGATCGGCGAGGCCCACGTCGACCCGGCCAAATCGCAGCTGCTGAGGGAAGTCGCGCGGTTTCCGAAAAGCGCGCTTACTGCGCGCCATCCACTGATGCGCGTCATGGCAACCGGTGCGCCGGTCCTCGAGGCAGACATAACTCCTGCATTCATTCGTGCGTCCTTCGCGGAGGCGGGGCAACGGCGCGTAGTTGAAGCGCTGGAACCGCGATCACTCATCTGCGTGCCGCTGGTTACTTCAGGGAAGCCGCTCGGGGCGCTGACTTTGGTTACCTCGGGGTCCGGTCGTCGCTACGACATAGCCGATCTGTCGCTCGCAGCCGATCTCGCGAGGCGGGCGGCGATTGTCGTCGAGCACGCACGGCTCTTTCACGAAGCACAGCAAGCGACCAGGGCGCGTGACGACGTGCTGGCAGTGGTCGCCCACGATCTGAGAAACCCGCTTAACACGGTGACGATGGCGGTGAGCCTGATGCTCGAGACAACTCCGCCGGAGCGCGTTGAGGAACGGAGACAGGTAGAGATCGTGCGACGCGCCGCCGACCGCATGAACCGGATGATCCAGGACCTTCTGGACGTGAAGCGAATGGAGTCGGGGCGATTGACGACCGACCTGAAGCCCGAGCTGCCAGAGACGCTCATCAATGACACGATCGACATGCTGCGTCCGCTGGCGACGGGCGGCACGATAAGGCTCGAGGCAGACATCGAAGACGGTCTCCCGCCCGTGCTGGCCGACGCGGCGAGAGTTCAGCAGGTATTGTCGAATCTCGTCGGGAATGCGGTCAAGTTCACGCCGCGCTCCGGGCGTATCACCGTTTGTGCGGAGCACATCGACGGGGAAGTGCGATTTGGTGTAATCGATACTGGCCCGGGCATCCCCGCCGAGCAGCTCCCGCACATATTCGGGCGCTTCTGGCAAGCCAAGTCGGACCATCGAGGAATCGGGCTCGGGCTCGCGATCGCGAAGGGAATCGTCGAAGCGCACAACGGCCGGATTTGGGTCGAGAGCCACGTTGGGCTCGGCAGCACGTTCTACTTCACCCTGCCCACCGCAACGGACAAGACGCCTTAGGGAGCTCGTTGGAAGTTGGTGACCGCGATGGTCGAGCCGGCATCAGCAATCGTCGATTCGACCACGATCCGAATAGCCAAGGGCCAGATTGTACTGAACGCTCAGATCCGAATGCGGGCTGGAAATCAGGCGCAGGACGCATTTCTTCGAACTGGACTTCTTCGAGCTAGACTTCCTCGAACCGGGCATCTGACCTCCATTGGGCGGGCAAGAGCGCCCTGGACAATGAAATCTGAATGGGGTGACGGGGCGTTCGCTACTTGAGCAATCCGGAATTAGCGGGGGCGTGCCGGTCCAGATTCTCGTTGGGGCGGAGGCGGGGGTGGCCATACGGGCATTCCAGCGCCCGACCGGCCAAAACAAGGTTGCCGCCGCGCCCTCGTCTCGTCCATATCCGACGCCCCGCCTCTCCGTCTCGCGGCACGAGGCGTGACCACCGAGCCTGCGAGTTCGAGGAGGAAAGCTGGGCCAGTCTGATTTGTCTCGTGAATACATGGGGTCCGCGGCCGCCGCGGGCCTCAGGTACGTTACCGATGCGATGCCGGGAATTCGCCGTCAGCGCCACGGGCGTGGCTTCACGTACATCGGTCCCGATGGCGAAGTGATCCGGACGCGTGAGTCTCTGAGCCGCTTTCGGTCGCTGGTGATTCCGCCGGCCTGGACGGAGGTCTGGATCTGCCCCCACGAAGACGGACACCTCCAGGTGACGGCACGCGATGCGCGCGGCCGCAAGCAGTATCGCTACCATCCGCATTTCCGTCAGCACCGCGATGGCACCAAGTTCGAGAGGATGTTCGAGCTGAGCGATGTGCTGTGGAAGATCCGCGAACGCGTCGAATCCGACATTGCTAAAGAAGGGCTCGATCGAGACAAGATCATGGCGACCGTGGTATGGCTGCTGGAGACGACGCTGATCCGAATCGGATCCGACGAGTACAGGAAATCCAACAAGTCCTTCGGTCTCACTACCCTTCGGCGCCGACACGTCGCCGTCGTGGGATCGGAGCTTCGATTCGAGTTTCGTGGAAAGAGCGGGATTCAGCACGCTGTCTCTGTAACTGACAGGCGTATCGCGCGGATCGTGCAGCGCTGTCAGGCGCTCAGGGGCGAAGAGCTGTTCAAATACCTGGACGACGAGGGCAAACGTCAGGAAGTCGACGCGGAAGACGTCAACAAATACCTGCAGGACATCACCGGACGGGAAATCACGGCAAAGGATTTCCGCACCTGGGCCGGGACTATGCTTGTGGCCGAGGCGCTACGGAACATGGGTCCGGCCGCTACCAAGAGAGAGGCAGAGAAGAACATCGTGGCGGCGGTCGACTTGACCGCCAAAAGGCTCGGCAACACGCGCAGCGTCTGCCGCAAGTATTACATCCACCCGGTGCTGATCGAGGCCTACCTGGAAGGCTCCGTCCTCGCACCGCTGCCGGAGCACCACTGGAACAAGCGAAAGTCCAAAGGACCGACGCTTCGTCAGCACGAGACGGACGTTCTAGCATTCATTAAGGCGAGACTGAAGCCGAAGACGCGCCGCATCGCCGAAAAGCGCGCGCCCAAGCCGGAAGCCAGTACGTCTCCCGCGCCGGACGAGTCCGCTGATGAGCCCGCTCCAACAACCAGCCAGTTGGAGCCGACAGGCTCCTCTTAGTCCAGGTAGGGGTAGTCCGGGTCCGAGAGACGCGCCGCGCGCGCCGAGGCTTCAGGTCCCGCAATCTCTTTCGCCAGGTCCAGCAGCATCGGACTCAAGTGGCCTCCG
>WNGI01010089.1_pt1 | contig 12061 bp, 8 predicted proteins | sample 5400621 | NCBI WGS metagenome assembly WNGI01 (sample SAMN13153374, study PRJNA577476) | soil metagenome | isolation source: 20 cm soil or saprolite under Garry oak tree replicate 1 | place: USA:California | collected 2016-06-15 | reverse complement strand
GGATTGATGAGTCAGATTGCGCCGGTGATCGTAAGCGGAAATGTCGTTGTTGCGCTCGCATCGGAGACTCAGCCGTATCCGTCGATCGTGTTCGGAGAGATGCTGGCGACTTCTGATTTGCCCGGCGGCGTGGTGAATATGCTGACGGGATTTCGTCGCGAGCTGCTGCCGACGTTTGCGACGCACACTCACTTGCGCGGAGTCAGCGCCGTCGTCGGCGCGAGCGAGCGCAGAGAGCTCGCGCTTGGCGCAGCAGATTCAGTGAAACGCGTAAAGACTCGAAAGGTCGAGGATGATGTCGACTGGTACGCGGAAAAGAGTCAGGGTGTGTACGAGATCCGCGATTTCATCGAATTCAAGACCACCTGGCATCCCATTGGCGTCTGAGGAATTGCGACGCCGCTGATCGAGCTTTCAGTCGTTCTCGTTGCCGGCTCTCAGCGAGAGCGAGCGCAACAGGTGATCGATGCGGTCGTGATTCAAACTGCCATAAAGCAGATCGAGCTCATCCTGATGGATCTCGCACCGCCGGAAGCGAAGCGGTTGGAGATTCCTGAACAACTCGTCCATGTTCGATTATCCCGGCCCGACATTCGCCGATGGGGAATTGCGCGGGCCGAGGGTGCGCGAGCGGCGACCGGCAAGAGCGTTGCATTCATAGAGGATCACTGCTTTCCAACACCGACCTGGGCTGAGATGCTCATCGAGGCGCACAAGAATGCATGGGGAGGTGTGGGCTACGCATTCACCAACGCAAATCCCGACACATATGTCACGCGCACGTCGCTCATGGCGCGGTACGGAGCATTCGTTCATCCGGCTAAGGGAGGCCGAGCGAATCTCATCAGCGGAAATAACGTGTCGTACAAACGCGATCTGTTGTTGAGCTTTGGAGCTCAGCTCGAGGAAGTTCTGACGATCGACTTCAATCTTCAGGAGATTCTGAACAAGCGCGACATACCGATGTTCGTAGAGTCGGGCGCGCTCGCCGCGCATCAGCATTTTACTACGATGATAAGAGAAGGAATTACCGGCCACTACTATTGTCGGCTCCTCGCTGCCAAGCGGGCGGAGACGCAACACTGGAGCATCGCGCGCAAGCTTCTCTATGGAATCGGCGCGCCGCTCGGCTCACCGGTTATTCGCCTATGGAGATTGATCGCCGGCCTTCGCGGCCGCAGTGAGCTGCGGTCGACGGTGATTCTCGGGCTTCCGGTGATTGCTGCCGAGTACTTCTTCGATTCGCTTGGCGAATCGCTGGGTTATTTGTTTGGCGTCGGCACGTCGGAGAGCGAGGCTCTTCATTGGGAGCTCGACGCAGCGCGCGGATCTGAGGAGTGAAGACTCCGCGCGTTTCGATCATCATCCCCGCGTATCACTCCAGCGAAACGATTCCCGATACTCTTGCCGGGCTTCGCGAGCAGACATTCCGCGATTTCGAAGTCATCATCGTTAACAGCTCCGCTGATGATGAGACACGTCGAATCGTGCAGGAGAAATTTCCCGAGGCGATATTCGAGCAATCGACTCGGCGGCTGCTAATGCACGCTGCGCGTAACCGTGGTGTGGCGCGCGCGCGCGGAGACATTCTCGTGTTCACCGATCCGGACTGCCGCCCGAACATTGACTGGCTCCAGCGATTGATCGACGCCCATGACGCTGGACACCAATTGGTTTGTGGCGCGATCGAGCTCGGCGATGATGCAGAATGGCTCGAGCGGGGCGTGCATCTCTGCAAGTATTCGTTCAGGTTGAGCGGATTGCGCGCAGGTACTACATGGATAGCGGGGACAGGGAACGCGTCGTGCTCGCGGGATGTCTGGAATTCCGTCGGGCCATTCGACGGCGATCGTTTCGCGGGTGATGCGCTGTTCAGCTGGCGTGCAGCAACGCGCGGGTGGCAACCATGGTTCGAGCCGAGCGCCGTTGTAGTCCATCATTATCGTGGCTCGATGCGAGCACTCGTAATGGAACGACTTAATCGCGGCGACGACTTTGCTGCGACTCGCATGGAATTCGAGTGTTGGAATCGCGCTCGCGCAGCGGGTCACATTGTCGCCTTTCCATTAGCATTGCTGATGGTGCTCGCGCGAGGATGCCGAGAGGCGGTTGTCGCCGGGCGATCCCGGGTTTTTCTCGAGACGTGGCCGTTGCAATTCGCTGGGCATTCGGCGTGGCTGTGCGGCGAGTTACGCGCGTACTATCGCCGCGCTGTTCAAGTTGCTCGCGCAAAAAATGCCGTCACCCCACTTAACGCAGAGTGACGGCATAACTGCATCAGAACACTAGCGCTGTTTCAACGCGCGATACGGTTTGAGCAAACCCGTCTTCATCGCGACGTACACCAGAAGGTCGGCGATCGTGAACATCGCCGCCATTTGCCAGAACGTTCCAAAACTCAGCATCGGGATGAAACTCAACACTCCCGCGACCAGCACGCCGAAAACTGCAGAACCAATCGCGTACGTCTCCAGTGACTTCGTTATGATGGAACCCATCGCGTCTGTCTCCTGAGGAGGGTTTCGGACTACACTTCGCGGGACAAGTCCAGACGTTTTCTGGACCCCGCGCAACGCTAGAACAGGCATCTCAACCCGGCGACGGCAGACACTATAGCGGCTCTAACTGCAGCCTCTTCCCAGCCGATCGGCCCGAAATACCACGAATACAGAATAGAGGTAATGAATGAGGTGACGTCCGCGGACGCGATGCCACAGCCATCATCATCACCGACCGAAGTGCGAATTCCCGTCCCAAGCCCTGCAGTTGTGTAGAGCTGAGTGCGAAGGCCGCCGGACAGCGGGGATAGAGAGCGCCAATTGTGGCTGTTAACGCTCCAGTAGTCAGTCGAGCTAATCGCGAGCGATGCTGCGCCCGCAACTACCGCCGCTTCTGCGGGATTGAGTGTAGCTACTGCCATGTTTTGAATCGCATTAACCGTAGAAACGATCGATGTGGCACCGGCTGTTGAAGCAACCGCCCGTCGGATGTGTTCGAGCATCGCGGCAGCCTGAGGCGAAAGCCCTGCTCTCGCGTATGACGGTGTGTCATCGAATGCTCGTACGTCGCCCGCTCCATTGATAGGCTTGCAGACATCATCCGTCAGGAACGCGTCAGCTACGCCGATCGCCCCGTTCTGCTTGCGATAGGACTTGTTGAACTCCTTCATCGCCGCGACAGCGATTCGACAGGTGGCTGACTGCGTACCGAGATTGCTGGTCTTCGACAGTCTCGAGTAAATGAAAGCCAGAGCATCGGTGTGGTACGTTCCAGCCCAACTTGGATTGACTTGCGCCTCTGGAGCTTTCTGCGGTACGGCGCTCGACACGGATTGTGGTTGTGGTGCCGTCGAATCTCTCGAGCAGCTCACTGCGGTCGCCGTAATTGCCAGCACGAGCCCGCTGAAGTAGACGGGGAATTTCCATTTTGTTCGCATCATTCCTCCTTTTCTTGATGGAGCCCGCCGGGTGGTTCCCGGCGGCGATGCGAAGGGTAGAGGTGACGATTCAGTAGCTCGTCACCGTTCCTTTGCGCGAATCACCAATCTTCGCGCTGCAGCACCATCGAGTAGGAGAACTGCAGCGATCCGATCCGAGCTTTCGGGGCGCGAGTTGCTCTGGGGACCGTCTCGAATGATCCTCTCGAGCCATTCTTCATTGGTCATTTCCAACGCAGCCAAGTCGAGCAGATCGGCTTCAGCGACTGCGCCGAGCCGGCTCAATACGATCTTGCGCGCCTCCTCGGCGAGTCCGATCACACGCTGGCGCTCATGAGGACGCGCGCTTTGAAGGATGGTGGAAATTCGCCCGAGTACCTTGTGCCGGTTGCGAGCAATGACGGTTGCGGTGTTCCCGATTGAAATGAGGGCGCGCGCTCGTTGCCGCGACGTCTGAATTCTTTTTAGCGCGTCATTCACGGCGCACGAGCTCGCAGGTACTTCTGCACCGTTCGCGAGAAGAAGAATCTCGAGAATCTCGCGTGGATCTTCAGTCACGCGATTGCCGGTCGATCCTATTAGAACGAAATTCGGCTCGTCGCCGATGAGCGCGAGAAATCCAGAGTGCGAAGCCGCAACCGCTGCGGCAACCGACGCGTTATCTGCGAAGCGGACGGATCCAGCGATCACCCAATCGCAAAGGATGGTTCTGATTCGCTCTGCCGCAGCGATCGGGCTGCGCAACACGGCCGGCCGATTCGATGAAAGATTTGGCTGAGATCCGCCAATGGAGACTTCCGTCTCGCGGATCTTTCGTTTGATAGTCCGCTCGAGGTGGATGAGCGCTTCAGCAGCGGTCGACGGACGTATGCCGTACGCGTGAACACGATTATGCATCGATCCCAATCTCCTGACGCGACCCAAGCGCTGCTCCAGTCGCGCCGCCGTCCATGGAAGATCGAGATGAACGACAACTCCGGCGTCCTGAAGATTGACGCCCTCGCTCAACAAATCGGTCGTTAGCAGAAAATCGATTCTGTCGATTTCGCGTGGAGGTTTCAGTCCGCATGCAACGGGAGCGAAACGCGCCAGAGCGTCGCGACGAGAGATTACACCTCCGGCAACGCGCGCGCCCGAAGCCGTGAGAGCGCCGACACCGCGTTCATTTCGAAATTCCTGAAAAAGACCGCGGATAGTTGCTGCGTATTGGGAGAAAGCAACAATTGGAATGCCGGGATGTGCGCCGCGAATCTCTCTCAGCACATCGGCCCTCATCACGTCGCGCGAATAATTTCTTCCAATGCCTCGCAGGAGGCGTCTCACGGCAACCGAATGTGCGCGAATCGACTCGAGAAGCTGCGTGGCGTCTCCGATCGGCGTCGAAACGAGCGATGCAAACGCGAGCTGAACTGAATCTTCGGCGAATGTCCAGGCAGACAGCTCGCCTTCCGACGGATAGTGGCCGCTCTGCAACGCATCCGTCAGCGCGATGGATCTCGCGAGACGCCGTCGCAATGCTGCTTCGAGTGCTGCATCGCTCGAGCACCATTGACGCAGCAACGATCGCGCGATGAAAACTCCGCCGTCACCACCGTCGCTTGGCGGTACCGGTGGTGGGAGAGCGAGAAGCTCTCGTGGAATCGCATTGTTATCGGCGATTTCCTTCCACACCAACGGCTCGGCTTCTGGAATTCGCTTGGACAAATCCGCTGAGTCGATGCGACGTCGAACGATGCACCGTCCCAACTCAGTTCCCGTCAACGTTTGAGCGCGTGAGCCAAGGAAAATCGAGAGCAACGCCGTGATGTCGCGGTGACTATTGTGGACGGGAGTTGCAGACAACATGAGTACACGTGAATGAGCTACCAAACGACACAACCTGTCGTATCGATGTGTTTCGGGGTTTCGGACATGGTGAGCCTCGTCGATGATCACGAGATCGAATGTTTTGCGCTCACGATGGCCACGACTGAGCGCTTCAACGGATATGAATGGCAGCTGCATCCCCACTCGCTGTGACTCGATCATCCACATGTCACGTAATGCGGCCGGTGCAACGATCAGGCTTCGCGGAAAATCCTTCGCAATGGCGAGCGCAACGAAAGTCTTTCCCATTCCGACCTCGTCTGAGAGAATCGCACCCCCAAATTCGTCCATTGCTTCGCGAAGTCGTCGAACCGCGACTGCCTGATGCGGATGGAGCGTTACTTCGCCGAGATGAATCGAGTCGCCGGGATCATGCTCCTCGCCGAGGAACTGTCTGGCTATGAAATCTTTTAGCTCGGCGGCCCCCACTATCTCTATCGACTGTTCCATAAGAGAAGCGGCTCGACATCACTCTCGTGGATGCGGTACGCGCGAAGCGTTGCATCGAGCAGCGCATCCGGTCCGGGTGTCTCTCCTTGCGTGGCACGCTCGGCCAATGGCGCAAGGAGTCGACGCGCACGCGCCCAATCAATCGGCACGGGCATCAGCGCAACCGTCCATCCGAGATAACGGCGATATCCCCCTCGCGCAGGCTCGGCGAGTGCATTGAGCCACGCGGCAGCGACGGGCGAATTCAGGATTGCGGCGAGCGTATATGCGTCAGTGAGATCCTTGCAATGAGCGACGTAGCAGCTGTTGAGCAGTACGATGGGATCATTTGCTTCGAGCACGGCTGCACGCGGTGATTTGCCGAAATCAGACCATGTTACGCGCGGCGACGTCGCGGTTGCGCTCTCCGTGCGAAAGATTCTCCACCACGGTTTTTTTCCTCTGGCGTCGGTTCGCAGCTCCAGCACTCGTCTCCAGCGACTGAGCCATTGCGTCGCATGCGGAGGAAGTTTTTCTAACGGGCCGCTTTCATCGTGCGTCCATATGATTTGTTCGGGCGGCGGTGCGAGCTTCCATCGACGAATTGTCTCGCCACGATGCAGCGGTCTCAACAAATCGCTTTCAACGAATCCGGCAACATCCGCTGTCTCGATGGATGCGAGCTCGCCTTCGTGCTCCGGAGTCGACCGTCGCACAACAAACGCTTCATTACATCCGGTTTTCACGCCGAGCAGCGGACGACCAATTGTGGATTTCGCGAGGGGGATTCCGGATGCGCGAATGCGATCGAATGCGGTGCGCACCTCTGGTGGCAGTATCAACCATGGACTTCCGGCTGTCGCGTCGAACGAAAGATTCTCGGCGCACAATGGCCAGTGAATAACCGACGAGCCGTGGTGAACCGCAGCTCTCAATGGGATAGCGGGCTCAGCGGATTGTGAAACCTTTCGACGTGCGACGACAATCGAGGGATAAACTGCTGCGTCGAAAATTTGTCGCGATTCAGTTAGATCGTGCACTTCCGCGATGTCGCACTGTGTGAGGAGGTGTGATCTTATCCCACCGCCGGCGAGTGATCGCCACAACTTTGCGGGAACGAGAAGCGCGACAGAACCGCCGGGTCGAGCCAGACTGACAGCTCTCTCCGTGAACAGCGCTGCAAGATCTACCTGCGCTGCGAATCCGCGTCCTGCAGAAGCTGCGTCTGCGCCACTTAGCCATGCAGATTCGCGAAACACAACGAATTCCCGCGCAAATAACGCTTTGGCGTGATGACCAACGTTGTGAGGCCTCACCCAGGGCGGGTTGCCAATGAGAATGTCAAACCCGCCCGCAGCGCCAATGTCTGCGAATTGAGTTTCGAACGAAAATGGAAGTGCGCCACCGTGCTGAAGTGCGCGTCGTGACAATTCAGCGACGCGAATCAATTTCCTGAGGTCCTTCAGTCGTAGCTGGTTTGCCGGTGAAGCCCTGGGTCTCTGACCGAAGAGGTCGGGTGATCGCAGCAAACCGAGCATTTCTCTTCTTGCGTGCGCGAGCCGAATAATCTCCGAATCGATCGAAGCAACGGCGCATTCCCGCTCGAGCCTGTCGAGAACGCGCGCGGCCGCCAGCTTTCGCGGACCGACGGCGCGAGTGTACCGAGCGCGCTCCGTTGCAATTCTCGCAGGGCGGGGAATGATGTGGGAATCGTGAAACGATCCTCCGGCAAGAGAATCACCGACGCGAATGTTGCGGTCGAGATTGGGCAATGCAGTGACTTTCATCGGATCGCGCTCGGGATCCTGAATTGCGGTCGACAGCCAAAGTCGAAGCTCGCAGAGCCACACGGCCGTCGGATTGATGTCCACCCCGAAAATCGATCGTGTGAGAATCTCGCGGCGGATGACGTGTATCGGGCGCGAATCGCCGAGATGAACGCGGAGGGCGGCGAGCCGTTCCATTATGTGAACTAGAAATGCGCCGGAGCCGCACGCCGGGTCGAGCACGCGAAGGCTTTGAGTTACGCACAACAATTTCTGTCGATCATCTACCGAGGGGATTTTGCCGGCGATCGCGCTTACAACGACGGGAGGATCTATGTCGTCACCGCGAATCCCGCTTGCGAGTGCAGAAGTAGTCAGCTGCTCGACCAATATTTGCGGCGTATAGAACGCCCCCGTCGTTTTTCGATCAGGCGCCGCCATCAGACCTTCGAACGCTTTACCCAGCATTTCGGGATCGATCGCTGCTTCGGACCAGATGGAGCTATCCTCACAGGCGGTGAATCGGTATCTCGCGAGCAGCTGGCCGAATACGTCGCCTAAAGCTTCGTCAGAGAAATGTCGGTCGGAGTGAATTCGTTCGATTGCCGAACGCGAAAAGAGACCTCCATTGAGGAATGGCACGCGACCAAATCTTTTCGCGCGTTGGGCGCGATTCACCGGACGCGTGTTCAACGTCCCAAAGAAAAGCGGAGTGAGCACGCGAGAGTGATACTTTCCCCCGGCCATCATGCAGTCAGCGAACTGATTGGCGAGAAATGCGTGATCGCCATTGAGCCATCCTTTGGTTTCCAGAAACGAGAGGAAGAGCAGTCGCGAGAGGCAAAGCAACGCGAGATCAGCCGCTGTTGAATCGCGGACTGTTGGCGAAAGAGACGCAGCGAGCTGGGCCACAGAGCTCTGCATCGCCCGGAAGAAATTGCGGCTAACAGTCTCTCGTCCAAGTATCTCGAGCCAGCGCGAGTGCGTCGCGATATCAGAGTCGCTCGCCGCGTCTGCCATCGCGCAGAGAGTCTCCGAATCGCTATCTACGATTTTATCTTGGGAAGCGACAAGTGCGACTACGCGCGGGGCCGCGACGAAAGTCTTCCTGCGAGTCGGCCAATCAATTCACGCAGGGGCTGTTCTCCAACCACGTGTGCAACGAGCGCGCGCATCGCTCCCGGACCGAGCGACATGTGAACGTCGCTGAAGTCGGATGTTATTCCGAGCCTGTTCCGAATCTCCTCGTCGAGATAGACGATCTCAGCAGTGAATCCCAGCTCCGCCAGGATTGGCGCGGTGCATTCTACCGAAGTTGTGTTTGCGAGGAGGATCGCAGCCGAGCTGAGTGTGCGCACTCGCGCAGGCTAGGCGCACACTTACTCGCACAGCGCATCGTTTCAACACACATGCAAACAAAAAACGCGTTTCCCTGGGTCTTCGCCTTGAAAATTCAGGGATTCTCGTCATCGTTAGACGACAACCTTACGAGGGTCGCTAGCGTGCATCCGAAGATTCCCGAACACGGAGGAATTCTCGAGGGCTTTGCCATCGAGATCGAGGATGCTAGCGCGCAAGCGAGCGTTCAGAGTCACCTGTCGGTGCTCAGCGGCACAGATTCGAGTATGCGCCCAATCGGAGACAGCGACACCGATTTCGAGCTCACACAATCAAAACGCAAAATCTCCACTCGCCAGGCGTGGAATAAATCCTACGAGCTGCGCGCAATTCCGGGCGTCGCATACGCAGAGCCATTGTTTGCGACATCAGTGTCGGACAATCAGTCGTGGGTGCGTGAGCCGAACAATTCGAGCGACGGCGAAGTCCATCTTCCTGAAAGTCTTCATCCGGACTGGAGCATCGAAGCGATTCACGCCCGCGACGCGTGGGAGAAATTCTTTCCAGATGCGTCTCGCCGTCCCGGACACGGCGTCGTAATCGGTCACCCCGACACTGGCTATTCCGACCATCCCGAGCTCGAAGAGAGAATCGTCAGAGACAAGGGCTACAATTTTCTCTTCGAGAAAACCGATGCGCACGATGATCTCGAGCGGCCCCTCACCACGCCGGTTCCCAATCCGGGTCACGGGACTGGAACGGCGAGCACTATCGTCAGCCCCGCGGGAAGTCAGGGGAAATATCCGAACGGCGGCTGGGTAACAGGCGTCGCCCCCGGCGCAGAAATAATTCCGCTGCGCACCGCATACTCGGTTGTTCTCTGGAGCACGCTCAACCTCGCGCGAGCAATCGAGTACGCTACCAATGAAGGCGTGCACGTGATCTCGATCTCGATGGGCGGTCTATGGTCGTGGCGGTTGAGACGCGCGGTCATGTTCGCACAATCGCATGGCGTGATCATCTGCGCCGCGGCGGGAAACTACGCACCGTTTGTCACGTGGCCCGGCGTGTATGACGAAGTAATTGCCTGCGCGGCGAGTAATGCTCGCGGCGAACCGTGGCGATGGAGCTGCAGAGGACGCGCTGTCGACGTAACTGCACCAGGTGAATCGGTCTGGCGCGCCACTGTCGACAAAAATGAGCGAAGCATGAGCTACGACGTAGCGCGGAGCTCAGGAACATCATTCGCAACTGCTATCACAGCCGGCGTAGCCGCGATGTGGCTGTCCCATCACGGCCGAGACTCGCTCCTTGCACGCTATGGTCGTGAGAATCTTCCTTTCGTTTTTCAGCGCGTGCTTCGTGAGAGCTGTGTGAAGTTCCCAGGATGGAAAGAGCGAAAATTCGGCGCCGGACTTATCGATGCAATGAGAACGCTCGAAGCGCCGCTGCCCGATGCTGCTTCCATAGACAGCTCGGGAATGCGCTCGCGAAATGATCTGCATCCGGAAATCGATCGCGGCGGACTTGCGACATTTGCGCATTTATTCAGACTGAATCGCACCGCATTCCATATAGCGACAGATCCGATTCTGTATCGCGAGTTCCGCTCGAACCTTGAAAACGAAAACGCGATGAATCTCGAAGCGTTGCGAGCGAGTCTCGCGTCGCGAGCCTCATCGCCTTTGCGATCCTGGATTACTGACGAGCACCGCGCAAACCCTAAAATCGAAATCAAACCAGGTTCGGCGCCACAGCTGTAAATCAAAAGCGGGTCGCCGTCAGACGACCCGCTTTTGATTTTTATTCGTCTCCGCCCGCGCCTTCTACTCCCCCCGGCTCGCGGATGGAGCCGCCACTTCCTGATTCGCCTCCCAATCCGGTCGAGCCACTGCTGCGCGGATTCGGGAAATCGTCCTTTCCAGACTGCTCCATACTCTCCTCACGGCTCCGCGAGGAAGACGGTCTCCCGCTCTTCGCTCGACCCTCCCTCGGATCTGGCGGGCTGCGCTTCGCGCCCTTGTTCTTCCCGGTGTTCGGCATCTCCCCTCCGCTCATGTGGCTCACGGATCAGAGGGCAACCAGCGTGCCATCTACATGGCGTCGATGATCCTTTGAAAGCGAGGCAATTCGCGCAGCGAATCCAGATCCGAGTCGTGCGCGACCCAATCCTTCTGGCCATAGCCCTTGTCGACGGCCTTCTCGAGCGCGTTCAGCGCCTCGTCTGGATTCCCGAGCTGCGCGTACATGCATGCCACGTTGTACAGAAGTAGCGGATCGTCGGGATTGATCTTCAGCGCTCGCTGCGCGTAGTCGAGCGCCTTCGCGCCGTCTCCGAGATTTGCCGCTGCCCCCGCTCCGATCTGACATGCGCGCGCGTCATCAGGATTGAGCTCGAGGCGTTCGTCGATCATCCGAATAGACTTTCGATACACCTCCTGACTCTGCTCCTTTTTTCCCATACCGCCGAGGCATTGGGCAAGGAAAAATACAGCCTGAAAATCGTCCGGCCTGAGCGTGGACGCTCTCTCGAAAAGTTTCGCCCCTTCCGCGAACTCACCCTGCGCAACTCTCGCTCTTCCGTAGTGGTAAACGGCCTCGAACAATTTCGGGTCGAGCTTCATCGCAAACTCGAATTCCCGCTCCGCCTCGGTGAACCGCATGCTCAGCGAATGGACCAGCCCCGATGACAGATGGGCCTCGGCCAAGTCGGGTCCGAGCTCCAGCGCCCTTCGACTTGCAACGTTCCCCTGCGTAAGATTCTGCTCGCGCGCGTCGCAGTTCATATAGAGAAGCGAGCAGCTGTCGGCGAGACCTGCATACGCGAGCGCATATTCCGGGTCGATCTCGATCGCCCGCCTGAACATCTGCCGAGCGTACTCGAGACCGGTTCTGCTCCACTGGTGAATGAACTGCCGCCCGCGCAGATAGTACTCGTACGCCTGCACATTTACCGCGCGGTCACGCTCGATAGCTTTCTTTTCACCCTCGCTCAGAATCACGCGCAGCGCGTTGAAGATCGCCTGCGAGATCTCGTCTTGAATCGCGAACACGTCCTCCATGTTGCGATCGAATTTTTCCGACCAGAGCTGATAACCGTCGGCGACATTGATCAGCTGCGCGCCGATGCGAAGCCTGTTCCCGATTTTTCGCACGCTCCCCTCGAGAACCGTCGACACCTTGAGCTTTCGTCCGATCTCGCCGATGTCTTCGTTCTTTCCCTTGA
>WNGI01008891.1_pt1 | contig 12062 bp, 7 predicted proteins | sample 5400621 | NCBI WGS metagenome assembly WNGI01 (sample SAMN13153374, study PRJNA577476) | soil metagenome | isolation source: 20 cm soil or saprolite under Garry oak tree replicate 1 | place: USA:California | collected 2016-06-15 | reverse complement strand
CGGGTGGCTCGAGGTGAGCATCCTGAACGAGCGGGGCGAGCGAACCGGTTTCATCTCCGGCGAGCACGTCGCCGCGCTCGTCGACGTGCCGCACGGGTATCCGACCCCCTCCGACCTTCTCCGCACGGCCGAGGCGTTCGTCGGAGCTCCGTACCTGTGGGGCGGGACGACCGCCCGTGGCATGGACTGTTCCGGTTTCGTGCAGCAGGTGTACCGTTTGAACGGGTTGTCCCTACCGCGAGACGCGGATCAACAGGCCACGCTCGGTACGAAGGTGGAGGACGCCGCAGCGGGTGATCTCCTCTTCTTCGGCGCCGAGTCCGTGACGCACGTCGCCCTGGCGACCGGCGCGCGCGACTTCCTCCACGCGCCGATGAGCGGTGGCGTCGTGGAGCGGGGACAGCTCGGTGGCGATCGCACACTGAGCGCGATCCGCCGCTACCTTCCGCCGGTACGGGAGGTGGGCGGGGGATGAAGGCCGCGAAGCAAGGTATCTCCGGCGAACAGCGCAGCGACCGCGAGCTCGTGTACGCGGCGCGGACCGGGGAGATGCTCGCCTTCGACGCGCTCTTCTACCGGTATCGGGACGGGATCTTTCGCCTCGGGCTCGCGATCACCAAGGATCCCTCCGCGGCGGAAGAGATCGTCGTCGACACGTTCACCCGAGCGCACCGCGCGCTCGCGCGCCTCGAGCCGGACGATTCCCTCCGGCCGTGGCTCTACCGCGTCGCGGTGAACCTCTCGTACAACCGGCGGCCCCGAAAGAACGTGATCCTGTCGTCCCTCGAGGAGGCGGCGGGCGACACCTTCGCGAACGACGAGGGATCGCCGCCGAGCATCGCCGAGCAAGCCGAGCTCCGGCGCTTCGTGCTCCAGTCCGTCGACGCGCTCGGACCCAAGCACCGGATCGTCGTCGTCCTCCATTACCTGAACGGGCTCAACCTCGCGGAGATCGCCGAGGTGGTGGATTGCCCCGTCGGCACCGTGAAGTCCCGGCTGCACTACGCCCTGCGCCGACTCCGAACGCATCTTGCGGCACATCCCGAGCTCGGGATCGAACCGAGCCGGCCCACACCGGCTACAGGATTTCGCAGGGCCAAGCCGATAACGGCGCCGGTGCCCATCGAGGACGAATGAGGATCTTCGCTCGCGGTTGCACGTCAGTGGTCCCGTACGCCGGCGCGACCGGCTCGCTGTCGGTGCGCGAGCGCCTTGATCTCGAGGCGCACGCCGCGACGTGCCTCGACTGCGCCGAAGCCCTCCGCGACGCAGTCGCCATCGACCGCGCGCTCGAGCGCGCCTTCGCGCCCCTCCGGTCGCGGCGTGCCGCGGTCGCCCCTGGCCGCGTGCGTCTCGCCGCCCTGGGCAGCCGCCGCGAAGAGCCGACGACCTGGCTCCGCGCACCGGCGCTCTTCGCGCGCTTCGCCGAGGTCTCGGTCGCCCTCGGCGTGGCGCTCTTCGCCCTGACCGGATCGGTCGAGCAGCAGACGGCGGCGCCGGCGCCACACTCGGTGATCCGCGACTACTTCCGGGCGCAGCCACCCGTGGACGACACGAGCATCGACTACTTCCGTTGGCTGCGCGCGCAGACCGCCGCGGCAGGCACGCCCGTCATCGTCCGCAGCACGGTCCGGCTTCCGGCGGGCGGACGCTACGACGTCGAAGTCGAACAGGTGGAGATCGTCACCAACCCGACCGCCACACCGCGCTGATCTCCGCCGCGCGCGCCGCGTTCGTCGTCGCTCTTTGTATCGTCCTCGGGACGGCGTGCGCTTCGACGCCTCCGCCGCGGCGTGACCTCGTCGTCGGGCTCGTCGGCGAGCCGCACACCGTGTTCGACGACGACCCGTCCGCGCGTTTTCTCGCGGCGGCCGTGACCGAAACGCTGGTCGTCCGTGACGAGCACGACGAGCTCGTGCCGCGGCTCGCCGAGTCCGTGCCCACGCTCGAGAACGGCGCCCTCCGGGTGGTGACCGACGACCCGACCGCCCCGAACGGACGTCTCGTCGCGACATTCCGTTTGCGCGACGCGACCTGGCAGGACGGCGAGGCGATCGCCGCGTCCGACGTGCGCTTCGCGTGGGAGCGGGACTCGCAGGAAGCGCTGGGAACGGCGCTCCGCTGGAACGCCGACCGCATCGATCGTGTCGAGGTGCTTGGACCGCGCGACCTTCGGGTGCTCTACCGCGACGGCGAGCGGTGGGACGACTACGCGCTCGGTCCACGGGTGCTCCCGCGGCACCGCCTTTTGGGCGCGACGGCGACCCAGCTCGCGGCGTACGCGCGCGAGCCGGTCCATGCCGGCCCCTTCGCGATCGCCGCGTGGCTGCCCGGGAACATCACGCTCTCGTCGTTCAAGGCGTATGTGCTCGGCGCGCCCGGACTCGGACGCATCGAGATCCACTTCCTGCCGTCGCGTGCCGCGGCGCTACAGGCGCTGCTCCGCGGCGACCTCGACCTCGTTCCGTGGCCGGTCCTCGAAGCGGATCTCGCGAAGACGCTCGACCGGTTCGCCGACGGCACGCGCCTCCAGGCGTACTACAAGCCCGCGGAGGCGCTCGAGGTGCTCCGGTTCGGCGCCGATCCCAAACGCTTCGGCGACGCGAGCGTTCGCAAGGCGGTCGAGCTCACCGTGGACCGGAAGTCGATCGTCGACGATGTCTTCGTCGGACGGGCCCTCGTACCACGCACGTACCTTCTGCCCCCGCTCTGGGCGTCCGCCGACGAGACCGTGCCGGCCGTGGCACCGGACCGCGACCGCGCGCGCGCGTTGCTCGCCGGAGCCGGATTCACGAAGGGCCAGTTCGGCATCCTCGAGCGGGCAGGACCTCGCGGCGGTCGGGATAGCCGCGGATGTCCGCGAGCGATCGCTTGCCGACCTGCGCGCGGACATCGCCACCGGGCGCTTCGATCTCGCGCTCGCGCCGGAGGACGCATCGGATCCGCGCCTCGCTTCCGAACGCTGGGCCGGCCTCGTCGATCCGTGGTTCGACGTGCTCGCGTCGGCGGCGGTCGCCGCGCCCGACCGCGGCGAAAAGCGCGCGATCTACGCCGAGATGGAGCGGCTCTGGGCCTCGGTCCTCCCCGCGCTGCCGCTCTATCAAGAGCTCCGGGTCGACGTCGGCCCACAGGCGCTCGCCGATCTTCAACCACCGCCCTCCTCGGCCCCGCTCTCGTGGAACGTATATCGCTGGACGTTCGCCCGATGAACCCGTCCCGGGTGGCGTCGGTACTGACAATGGCCCAGAATTCGCGCAAACCCAAACGAGAAGAGAGAGGGAGGCGGATCTTGACCGCAAGTCGCAGTCGCATCCTTCCGCTCCTGACCCTCCTGACGCTCCTGGGACTCGTCGTCAGCGCCTGCACGCAGCAGGGCGGCGGCCCCAGCACCGGCGGCGGGACGGAACAGGCGGACCCGAACGGCGAGCTCACCACCCGCGTGGGCGGCGAGCCCGACACCATCGACCCGCAAAAGGAGTCGTTCGTCGACGAGATCGGCGTCACCATGAGGGTCTTCGAGGCGCTCATGACGGCCGATGTGAAGACGGGCAAGGTGATTCCGGCCGCGGCGAAGGACCAGCCGAAGATCAGCGCGGACGGGAAGACCTACACATACACGCTCCGCGACGGTCTCAAGTATTCGGACGGCAAGGCGATCACCGCGAACGACTTCAAGTACGGGTGGCAGCGCCTCTGCGACCCGGCGACCGCGGGTGAGTACGCCTTCACCGGTTACATCGTCGCGGGCTGCGAAGCCTGGAACTCGCTGGACCCGAAGAAGGACGACCCGGCGAAGCTCGCTTCCGCGAAGACGGACTTCCTGAGCAACATCACCGTCAGCGGCAACGACATCACCTTCAAGCTCACCGACCCGGCGCCGTATTTCAACGCGATCGCGAGCATCTGGGTCGGCGCACCCGCTCGTGAGGACACCGTCACCAAGGGTGGCGACAAGTGGACCGAGCCGGCGACGTTCATCGGCAACGGCCCGTTCGTCCTCAGCGAGTGGAAGCACAACGAGAAGATGGTCTTTACCCGCAACCCGAACTACCGGACCCCGACCAAGCTCGCGAAGTGGACCGTCGTCATGATCACCGAAGGCGCGGTCGCCTTCGCCGCGTACCGCAACAACGAGATCGATCTCTACGGCGTGGCCGCGGAGGACCTCCGCACGATCGACGGCGACGCCGACCTCAAGAAGCAGGTCGTGGACGGCCCGGACGGCTGCAGCTACTACGTCGGCTTCAACAACCGCAAGGCTCCGTTCAACGACAAGAACGTCCGCGTCGCGTTCGCGAAGTCCTTCGACCGCGACGCGTACATCAACGACGTGCAGAAGATCGGCAAGCCGTCGACTTCGTTCATCTCGCCGGGTCTCCCGGGCTACGACTCGGGCGACACCTTCCAGAAGTTCGACCCGGCCGCCGCGAAGGCGGCGCTCGCGCAGGCGGCACCGGCGGCGACGGCCGCCCTCGCCGACGTGAAGATCACCTACTCCGCGAACGCCCGGAACAAGACGCGTCTCGAGTGGTTCCAGCAGCAGTGGAAGACCAACCTGAACGCCAACATCACGCTCGACCCGGTCGACTCCACCACGTTCACGCAGCTGGTGAAGAAGCCCGAGACGCTCCCGCTCATGTTCCTTCTCGGCTGGTGCCCGGACTACTACGACCAGCAGGACTGGCTGACGACGGTCTTCTCTTCGAAGGCCTCATCGGGTCGTGTTGGCTACACCAGCAAGCAGTTCGACGACCTCGTGTTCGCGGCGGACAAAGAAGGCGACTCCAAGAAGCGTGACGACATGTATCAGCAGGCGTCGCGGCTCCTCTCGCAGGACGCCGCCGCGGCGTTCATCTACTACGGCGCGACGAAGATCCTCCAGAAGCCGTGGGTGAAGAACTACTACATCACCGCCCTCGGGTTCGAGATCGCGCGATTCACCGACGTCTACGTGACGAAGAAGACCTAACGCTCTTCGAGTCGACAAAAAGGGGCCGGCGCGAGCCGGCCCCTTTTGTTTTGCACGACGCACTTTGGACGTTTCGGGCTATACACTCGGACTCAAGGCAGTGCTCAGATACGTCATTCGCCGACTCCTCCTGATCATTCCGACGATGTTCTTCGTCGCGCTCATCACCTTCTCGCTCGCGCACCTCGCGCCCGGGAGTCCCTTCGATCGCAACGAGAATCGCCCGCTCCCGCAGGAGCAGCTCGACAAGATCAACCGCTACTACGGCATCGATCAGCCGATACCGGTCCAGTTCGTCGACTACATCGGGAACCTCCTCCGCGGTGATCTCGGCCTGAGCTTCACTCGCGGACGACCCGTCGTCGACCTCATCGGACAGGGGATCGGAACGACCGCGCAGCTCGGCGTCCAGGCCCTCATCGTGGCCCTCGCGTTCTCGATCCCGCTCGGCATCGTCAGCGCCCTGAAGCAGAACACGCCGCTCGACTATCTGAGCCTGCTGATCGCCACGATCGGTACGACGATTCCGAGCTTCGTCACCGCGATCTTCCTCATCTACGTCCTCGGCGCGTCGCTGCACCTCCTGCCGTTCGTCGGCTGGGGCACCTGGCAGCACATGGTCATGCCCACGTTCGTTCTCGCGCTCGCGCCGGGCGCGTTCCTGACCCGCATCACCCGGGCGAGCATGCTCGAGGCGATCCGCCAGGACTACGTGCGGACCGCGCGCGCGAAGGGCCTGCGGGAGCAGTCGGTCATCGTCGGGCACGCGCTCAAGAACGCGCTCATCCCGGTGGCCACGATCATCGGGCCGGCCACTGCGGGCCTCATCACCGGATCGTTCATCATCGAATCGCTCTTCAACGTGCCGGGCATCGGCCGGCTGTACGTCATCAGCATCAACCAGCGCGACTATCCGATGATCATGTCGACGACGCTGCTCTACGCCTTCGTGATCATGATCGCGAACATCACCGTCGACATCGTGTACGGCGCGCTCGACCCGCGGATCAAGGTCAGCTGATGGCGACGACGGCGGTCAGCACCCGCAGACAGGCCGCCCAGCACGATCTGGCCGCCCGCAAGCAGCGGTCCCTCTGGCGCGACGCGGTATGGCGCCTCTTTCGTAATCGGGCGGCGATCGCCGGGCTCGCGGTGATCGTCTTCGCCGCGTTCGTCGCGATCTTCGCCCCGATCATCGCCCCGTACTCCCCGATCCAGCAGAACACTCCGAAGCAGCTCATGGAGCCCATCTGGACGAAGTGGTTCGGTAGCCAGTTCACCGACTCCGGCTATCTCCTCGGCTCGGACGAGCTTGGCAGGGACATCCTGACGCGGCTCATGTACGGGACGCGCGTGAGCCTCATCGTCGGATTCGTCCCCGTCGCGGTCATCTTCATCGTCGGCGCGAGCATCGGCATGGTCTCGGGCTACGTCGGCGGTTGGGTCGACAACCTCCTCATGCGCTTCACCGACATCATCTACGCGTTCCCCGATCTCCTCTTCGTGATCATCATCGTCGCGACGCTCCGCGGGACGGAGCTCGGGACGGCCATGGACGGGCTCCTCCTCATCTTCGTGGCGCTCGCGATCGTGAACTGGGTCGGCCTCGCCCGGCTCATTCGCGGTCAAGTGCTCTCGCTGAAACACCGCGAGTTCATCGAAGCGGCTCGGGCCATCGGCGCGTCCCCGGTGCGGATCATGATCCGGCACCTCTTCCCGAACGTGCTCGCCCCGGTGATCGTTTCGCTCGCGTTCGCCATCCCGGGCGCCATGCTGACCGAGGCGACGCTCTCCTTCCTCGGGATCGGGGTCCGGCCTCCGACGCCCACCTGGGGCGCGATGATCAACGAAGGATTCATCGTCTTCCAGGCGACGCCGTGGCCTGTGCTGCTCCCGGCCTTCTGCATCTCGATCATCCTGCTGGCCTTCACCTTCGTCGGCGACGGCCTCCGGGACGCCCTCGATCCACGGATGAAGATCTAAAGCGTTGCTAGACTGCGCGGAATTCTGGCGGGGCGGTGGGGACCGGTGGCCCAGCAGCTCTTAGACGTCAAGGACCTGCACACGCAGTTCTTCACGCGCGACGGCGTGGTGCACGCCGTCGACGGCGTGACGTTCCACCTCGAGGCCGGCGAGACGCTCGGCCTCGTCGGCGAATCCGGCTGCGGGAAGTCGGTCACCGCGCTCTCGCTCATGCGCCTCATCCCGCAGCCGCCTGGGCGGATCACGGAAGGATCGATCGTCTTCGACGGTCAGGACGTCCTGAAGATGGACGACGACGAGGTCCGGGGCATCCGCGGCAACAACATCGCGATGATCTTCCAGGACCCCATGACGAGCCTGAATCCGGTGCTCACGATCAGCCGGCAGATCTCCGAGGCGCTCGAGCTGCATCTCAAGATGGACAAGAGCGAGGCGCGCAAGCGCACCATCGAGCTGCTGGATCTCGTCGGCATCCCGAGCGCGAAGAAGCGGCTCGACGACTATCCCCACCAGTTTTCGGGGGGCATGCGTCAGCGCGTCATGATCGCGATGGCCCTTTCGTGCAACCCCAAGCTGATCCTCGCCGACGAGCCGACGACGGCCCTCGACGTCACCATTCAGGCACAGATCCTCGACCTGCTGAAGAACCTCGCGCGGGAATTCCGCACGGCCTTCATCCTCATCACCCACGACCTCGGGGTCGTCGCCGGCATGACCCAGCGCATCCACGTCATGTACGGCGGCAAGATCGTCGAGAAGGCGGACACCGCCGAGCTCTTCGCCAACCCGAAGATGCCGTACACATGGGGCCTCCTTCGCTCGATCCCACGCCTCGACGAACACCGCAAGGCGAAGCTGGTCCCGATCGAGGGTCTCCCCCCGGACCTGATCGCCCCGCCGCCGGGGTGCCGTTTCGAGCCGCGCTGTCAGTACCGGCGCGACGTCTGCAAAGAGAAGGAGCCGGAGCTCAAGCGGATCCCGAACGCCAAGCCCGACCACGAGGCGCGCTGCTGGGGGACGCAGGAGGGCGGGTGGCTCGTGGACACCGACTGGCATCGTGAGATCGGCGATACCCGCGTGATCGAGGAGATCAAGAAGGAAGTCGCGGATCTTCCGGCCGAAACGAAGAAGGACGGTGAGGAGCCGCCGCTCCCGCCGCCGTCGCCGGTGAACTAGAGGGGTGCAGCAATGGCCGTAACGACACCACCGCCCTCGGACGCGGAGTTCACGCGCGTCCGAAGCACCGCGACCGCGGGAAGCGGGAAGAACCTGCTCGAGGTGAAGGCGCTCAAGATGCACTTCCCGCTCACGCAGGGGATCATCTTCCAGCGTCAGGTCGGCGCCGTCCGCGCCGTCGACGGGATCGACTTCTTCGTCGAGAAGGGCGAGACGCTCGGTCTGGTCGGCGAGTCCGGCTGCGGCAAGTCCACGACCGGCCGCGCGATCCTCCAGCTCTACAAGCCGACCGCCGGCGCGGTGGTCTTCGACGGCGTCGAGCTGACGAAGCTCGGTGGCGAGCAGATGCGCAAGATGCGCCGCCGGCTGCAGATGATCTTCCAGGACCCGTACGCGTCGCTGAACCCGCGTATGACCGTCGGGAACATCATCGGCGAGCCCCTCGAGGTGCACAACCTCGCGAAGGGACACGAGAAGACCGAACGCGTGCAGGAGCTCCTCCGCGTCGTCGGTCTCAACCCGTACTTCACGAACCGCTACCCGCACGAGTTCTCCGGCGGTCAGCGGCAGCGGATCGGGATCGCCCGCGCGCTCGCGGTCGAGCCCGAGTTCATCGTGTGCGACGAGCCGATCTCCGCGCTCGACGTGTCCATCCAAGCGCAGGTCATCAACCTGCTCGAGGAGCTGCAGGACCGGTTCAAGCTCACGTACCTGTTCATCGCCCACGACCTGTCCGTGGTGCGCCACATCAGCGACCGCGTCGCGGTCATGTATCTCGGCAAGATCGTCGAGCTCGCCGACCGCGTCGACCTCTACGAGCGGCCGCTCCATCCGTACAGCCAGGCGCTCCTCTCCGCCGTGCCGATCCCGGACCCGGCGGTCGAGTCGAAGCGCAAGCGGATCATCCTGACCGGCGACGTGCCCTCACCGGTGAACCCTCCATCCGGCTGCCGTTTCCACACCCGTTGCTGGAAGGCGCAGCAGATTTGCTCGGAGGTGGACCCCGAGTTCATCGAGCACGAGCCGCGTCACTGGGCTGCCTGCCACTTCCCGGGAGCCTAGTCAGCAAGCGGTCGCGCGCGCCGCTTCATCCGAACGCGGCCGACCGGACGCCGGTATAGCTGTGGGGGGTTCTGCCGTCCGGGCGGGCCCTGCCTAGACTCGCGACGTTCTCGCTCAGGAAAAGGAGCAGGAGAGGGGCATGCAGCAGCACCGCACGAGCCGTGTCCTCATCGCGGGCCTCGCGGCGCTCACGCTCATCGCGACGGCGTGCGCGCCGACCGGCGGCGGAGGCCAGACCACGGGCACCACCGCGCCGGACGAGAAGCCGGTCGCCGGTGGCCGGGTCATCTACGGAGACTTCGCGGACATCCAGCGGCTGAATCCCGCGACGTCCAACGACGCGACGTCGTCGCGAGTGAGCGGCAAGATCTACGACTCGCTCATCATCCCCGACTACCAAACGGGCGAGATCAAGCCGTGGCTCGGCAGCTGGACCGTCAGCTCCGATGGCCTCACGTTCAGCTGGACCATCGACGCGAAGGCGAATTGGTCCGACGGCAAGCCGATCATCGCGAATGACTTCCTCGCGCGGGTGAAGATGCAGGGGCGCAGCAAGGTCACCCCGAACAAGAGCGTGTTCAACGACGTCGAGGGATACCAGGATTATTCGACCGGCAAGGCCACGAGCATCTCCGGGATCACGATCGATACAGCGAACCCCAAGAAGTTCACGGTGAAGTTCACCCGGATCTTCTGCCCGGCGCTCGCGAACGTCTTCGGTGCGGCGCCGATGCCGGAGCACATCTTCGGCAAGTACACCGTGGACAACGACCCGTCGAAGACCGTGGACGAGGCGGCCGAGAACAACGCCCCGCCGGTGGCGAGCGGCCCCTTCAAGTTCAAGGAGTGGCGGAAGGGTGACCAGGTCATCCTCAGCCGCAACGACACGTACTGGAAGGGCGTTCCGCTCCTCGACGAGTGGGTGCAGAAGGTGGTCGCCGACTCGACCGTGCTCGCGGCGCAGCTGAAGACCGGCGAGGTCACCGCCGGCCTCATCCAGCCCAGCGACGTGGCCGATCTGTCGAAGGCCGACAACCTGAAGCTCTACAAGTGGGCGAACAACGGCTACACGTACATCGGCTGGCGAACGAACAACGCGAACGTGGCGTTCCTCGGCGACAAGCGGATTCGCCAGGCGCTTTCGTACGGCATCAACACCGACGAGATCGTGAAGGCGGTGTACTTCGGCGAGGGCACCAAGCAGCTCGCCCATCACCCACCGGCCGCCTGGGCGTCGGCGCCGGCCGCGCAGCTGAACGCCTACGCGTACGACAAGGCGAAGGCCGAGGACCTGATCAAGCAGGCCGGCTACACGAAGGGCTCGGACGGCTTCTACGCGAAGGACGGCAAGCCGCTGGCGATCACGATCGTGACGAACCAGGGCAACAAGACCCGCGAGACCTTCCTGCAGGTCGCCGTCGAGCAGTACAAGCAGATCGGCGTGAAGATCACGCCGAAGCTCGAGGACTTCACCGCGCTCGTCCCGAAGCTCACGGGCGGTTCACCCGAGGTCGAGGCCGTGATCATCGGCTGGCAGCTCTCGGCCGATCCCGACCCGTTCACGATCTGGCACTCGAGCAACGTCGCGAGCCCCACCAAGGCGGGAAACAACTTCGTGGGCTACAACAACCCCGCCGTCGACAAGCTGATCGACCAGGGAAGGAACGGGCCTGAGTGCACGCAGGCGGCGCGTCAGAGCGTCTACCAGCAGATGAACAAGATCCTGAACGACGACGTGCCCTACATGTTCGGGGTCTCCGACAACCGGATCCTCGCCCTCGACGCGCGGATGCGGGGAGTCCTGACGGGCTCGTTCAGCCCGAACGGCGACTGGAACGTGCACGAGTGGTGGATCAAGAAATAGCGACGCGCTGATCGGACGACCTGGGGCGGTGGCGTTCGGCCACCGCCCCTCTGTCGTCGGGAGGTCTCAGCCCAGATGTGGAAATACGTCCTGCGGAGGCTCCTCTACGCGATTCCCACGCTCCTCGGCATCTCGATCATCGTGTTCCTCGTCACGCGGCTCGCCCCGGGTGATCCCGTGCGCCTCTACACCTTCGGCGCGCTGAACGTCACCGAAGAGGACATCCAGGGGCTTCGCGCGTACTACGGGCTGGACCAGCCGCTCTGGATCCAGTACGTGAGCTGGATCACCAAGGTCGTGCGCGGCGACTTCGGTATGTCGCTCCAGTACCACCAGCCGGCGCTCGGACTGCTCTTCGAGCGCATGGGGGCGACGCTGCAACTCGCGTTCACCGCCCTCTTCCTTCAGCTCGCCATCGGGATCCCGCTCGGGGTCATGGCGGCGCTCCGGCGCGGCAGCTGGGTCGACAACGTCATCCGCGTCTTCGGCGTCATCGGGCACGCGATCCCGCAGTTCTGGCTCGGGCTCATGGCGATCATCCTCGTGTCGGTCACGCTGCGCCTGCTGCCGAGCCAGGGGGTGCTCACCGTCGGCAAGGACATCTGGGACGTCCCCGACCGGATCCGCCACATCATCATGCCCTCGTTCGTCCTCGCGCTCGCGGGGATCGCGAACTACTCGCGCTATCTGCGCACCGAGACCCTCGACGTCATCTCGCAGGACTACGTCCGCACGGCGCACGCGAAGGGGCTCGGCGAGCGGACCGTCGTGTACGTCCACGCGCTGCGTAACGCGCTCATCCCCATGGTCACCGCACTCGGCGGCATCCTCGCCGTCCTGGTCTCCGGGGCGCTCGTCGTCGAGCAGGTCTTCACGTGGCCGGGCGTGGGCCAGTTCACCTACGCCGCGGCGCGGAGCCGCGACTACCCCGTGATCATGGCGGGCGTGATGGTCGCGAGCACGCTCCTCGTGCTGAGCTACCTGATCCGGGACGTCGCCTACGCGATC
>WNGI01015258.1_pt1 | contig 12064 bp, 6 predicted proteins | sample 5400621 | NCBI WGS metagenome assembly WNGI01 (sample SAMN13153374, study PRJNA577476) | soil metagenome | isolation source: 20 cm soil or saprolite under Garry oak tree replicate 1 | place: USA:California | collected 2016-06-15 | reverse complement strand
CCGAAACGGACAGCACTGCGGGACCAAGACCGTACAGGGCAGCGAGCGTGCGTTCCAGCTCGACCCCGTCGTTCACCCCTGGAACGAGGACGACCTGAGTGTGAAACGCGATCCCCCGCTCGGCGAACCACCCGAGCTGTGGGATGATGTCGGGCGCTTCGGGGTTGCGCAGCAGCCACCGGCGGATCGTGGGTTCGGTGGCATGCACGGAGACGTACAGGGGCGACAGCCGATACTCGACGATGCGCTCCATGTCCCAGGGCTTCAGGTTCGTGAGCGTCGCGAAGTTGCCGAAGCGGAAGGACAGCCGATAGTCGTCGTCGCGGATGTACAGCGGCCCCCGCAGGCCGTCCGGGTTACCGTCGACGAAACAGAAGTCGCAGTGGTTCCCGCAACGCCTGATCCGCGGCGGCTCGAGCGTCACGCCCATCGGGAGCCCCTCGGGGCGCTCGATGTCGTACTCGACCGCCTCCCCCGTCGGCAGGCGCGCCGCCAAGAGGAAGCGGTCGTCCGCCGTGAGGAACTCCCAGTCGAGGAAGTCCTCGAGCGGCCGGCCATTGACGGCCAACAGCTCGGTTCCAGGCGCGAGCCCCAGCTCGCCGCCGATGGAGTCGGGTGCTACCGACTGCACGCGAATCACCGCACTTCCCTACCCTTCAAGGACTTTGTGAGGCCTGACGTCGCAACCCCAATGCGGGCCGTGACTTCCAAAAGCTATCCAATATGCTTTGGGAAACGCGATCGCGCCAGCGGCCGCTCGCTTCTGGCGGTACTCGGGGAGGAGGCCGGCGTCAGCTCCAGAAGAAGGTCACGACGGCGCCGGCGGGGAGGGTGTAGCGGAAGGACTGGTTGCCCCAGAGTACCGTAAACGCTCGGTCCTGCACCTCTGTATTGACGACGATGAGCGCCTTGGAGCCGTCGTCGGAGTTCCGGAACGCCACACTTTCGAGCCCGGCGGTGCCGGAGGTCGACGCGATACGCCGTGCGCCGGGCCGCACGAACCGGCTCGCATGCGCCAACGCGTAGTACTCCACGTTGCGCGTGACGGCACCGGAGGCCGAGGTGATCGTTACCACGCCACGGCAATCCCCGCAGCCGCCTGTATGCGGTCCATGGTTCTCGTCCAGCGCGAGGTTCCAGAGGAGCACCCCCTTCGCCCAACCCCGCGTCGCCCCGATAATCAAGGTCTGGGCGAACCACTTGAGGTTGTCCGCGAAGTTCGGCGCCCACTCGCCGCCCGAGCACTCGGTGAAATAGACGTCCTTGTCCGAGTGGGCGTCGTGCACCAGGGTCTGCGCGGAGACGTCCCCGCCATAGCAGTGCCACGCCACCCCCGCGATGTAGCGAGGTGCCGCGGAGTCGGCGAGCACTTGGAGGGGCGACTGGTACTCGTCCCAATTGTGGTCCCAATCCAGGATCAGCGTGCCGATGCCGCTACGCGCGAACAGCGGCCCGAGATACTGACCGTCAAAGGTGGCGCGCGCGGGAGGCTCGAGCCGCATGCCCGGATAGGTCGGCGGCTCGTAGTGGGGCTCGTTCTGCACCGTGATCGCGTAGATCGGCACCCCCTCCGCGCTGTATGCCTCGATGTAGCGCCTGAAGTACTCCGCCAGCGGTTCGTACGCCTCGGGGCGGAGGGTCCCCTGGATCAGGCTGCCCGTCGTCTTCATCCATCCCGGCGGGCTCCAGGGCGACGCCATGATCTTGAGCTGCGGGTTGATCGTGAGCGCGCGCTGCACGACCGGTAAGAGATAGGCCCGATTGGAATCGATCGAAAAATGCGCCAAACTCGAATCGGTCTGGCCGGGAGGCATGTCATCGTAACTGTACTGATGCAGCGAGAAATCGGAGGCGCCCATGGTGAGCCGCGTAAAGCTCAATCCGATTCCGGGGTTGCGGCCGAACAGCTCCTGCAGCAGCGCTTCCCGCTGGGCCGGCGCCAGCTTGTTTTGGATCAGCCACGCCGACGCGTCCGTGATCGCGGCCCCGAACCCTACCATCTCCTGATACGTCGTGCCTTCGTCGACCACGATCCGGAGCAGGGTCGCCGGCGGGATGCCGGAATCGAAGTGGACGTCTGCCTCCCGGGACAACAGCTTCGACCCGGTTCCCGTCGTCAGCCACACCTGAGCGGCGGGGCCTTGCGGGGGCGGAGGGCCGGGGGACGGCTCTCCCGGCGCCAGGCGCCCGCACGCCACAATCGCGCCGAGCGCCCACGCCGGTGGCCGCATCAGTTCCAACCGGGGTTTTGGGTCAGGTTCGGGTTCTTGTTCCGCTCTCCCTGGGGGATGGGCAGCAGGTTACTCGACGCACCGTGCACGGTCGTCTCGCCCGGGGCGATGGTCGCCAGTTCTGTCGTCTTGGCGAGCATGGCACTGTTGAGGACGCCCCAGCGCGACAGGTCGAACCAGCGCTGCCCTTCGAACAGGAACTCGCGTCGCCGCTCCAGCCACACCGAGTCGCGGAACGCCGCGGTGGAGAGTCCCGACACCGGCCCGATCCCGGCGCGGGTGCGTACTGCGTTGAGCGCTTGCTCCGCCGTCATCGCCGCGACCGGAGCACCACCTTCGTTCACCGCTTCGGCATACATCAGCAGCACGTCGGCGTACCGCAGCACGATCCAGTTGTTCGACTGCCTCACCCAGGCCCGTTGGTGCATGTTCTGGAAGTCGGTCTGGTCCAAGTACTTGATGAACGCGGGGCCGTATGTGCTATCCGGATCGTTCCACTTCGCCGTGTCGCCGAGTGCATCGACGTACCCCGACTTGATGAATGTCCCGCCCAGACCACGGGTGTCGGACGCGGCGAAGAGGTTTGCGAGAGAGGGCGCGACGGTCATGAGTCCGTAGGCGTCGCCGCCGGGAAAATCGGAGGGCAGGCTGAACAGCGTATGCACGCTACCCGCCCCGGGATCGAGCAACCCGTCGTAGTTGACCTCGAAGATGCTCTCGGAATTGATGATCTCGGTCGAGATCTTGAAGCAGTCTCTCCAGTTCGGAAGCAGGGTGTAGCGGTTGGTGGCGATCAGCTGCCCGGCCGTTTGAGCCGCGTTGGCCCAGTCCTGGCGGGTCAGGTACACTTTCGCCAACATCGCCTGGGCTGCCCCGCTCGTCACGCGGCCGATGTCGCCGCCCGTATAGGACGCTGGCAGGCCGGCCATCGCCTGCTGCAGATCACTGACGATCAGGGCGTACACATCAGCCGCCGGGGCGCGTGACACCCGGAGCCCCTCGAGCGACTTTACCTCGTGCTCGAGCAGCGGCACGTCTCCGAACGCGCGCACCAGGTCGAAGTAGGCGTTCGCGCGCAGGAAGCGCGCTTCGTTGAGGAGCCGATCGCGTAGCGTGGGATCCATGGTGATGGCAGGCACGCGATCGAACACCGTGTTGGCGCGGTTGATGATCCAGTATGCGCTACCCCACATGTCGCCCATCGGCCAGTCGCCCGAGTCGAAGATGTAGTCGCTCATCCGGTGGCCGTCAGCGCCGAAGCGCGGGCCCGCGATGATGTCGTCGGTGGCGATGTCCGAGATGTACCAAAACCCCAGCCAGTAGGACCATTTGGTGGACTCGTACACGGCGTTGGTCGCCGCGACTGCGTCGGACGACGTCTTGTAAAAATTCTCCGGCGTGATTACGTCGGACGGGTCCGGATCCAAGAAACTTTCGCACGAGGTCGCGAAGAGGAGCGCCGCCAGCGCGCCGAGCACCGAGAATCGATTGGTCCGTCGCATATGATGGCTCCGTTTCGCCTAGAAGCCGGCCGTGAAGCCGAAGGTAATCTGCCGCACCTGCGGGTACGTTCCGAAGTCGATCCCCTGCGCCAGGTTCGTCGAGGCGTACTCGCTGATTTCTGGGTCGTAGCCGGTGTAGTTCGTGACCGTGAAGAAATTCTGCGCGCTGACGTACAGTTGCAGCCGCGTCATCCCGCTCAAGTGCATCGCGTTCAGCCAGGTGGTGGGGACGTTATAGCCGAGCCGGAGGTTCTTGCCGCGCAGGTACGAGCCGTCCTCGACGAACAGACTGGACTCCCGGCTCTCGAACGTATTGCCGATCTTCGGATCGCGCCCGGTCATCACGTCCTGGAGCTGGTTCACCGTCCCTCCCGCGGCGGTGAGCAGCGATCGGTTGATATTGTAGATCTTGTTCCCCACGGACCATTGCAGGAATACCGACAACTCGAAGTTGCGGAAGGTGAAGCGATTGTTCAGGCCGCCCGTGTACTTGGGCTCTGCGTTGCCGAGGATCCTCTCGTCGCCCGGGCCGTCGTCGTGTCCGTCGCCGTCCAAGTCCTTGTACACCGGCCGCAGGATGCCCAAAGTGTCGCGCGCGAGGCCGTCGTACACCCAGCCATAGAACGAATTGATCGGCTCGCCAACCTTTAGGACGGTGGGGTTCTGGTGCGCTCCCCCACCCACGTACGGGAAGGCTCCCACGATGATGTCGTCCCCGCCGAGATTCAGCACTTTATTTCGGTTCCAGGCGAGGTTCAGAGTCGTCTGCCACGCGAGTCGCTCCCCCGTCAGGTTGTTCGTGGTCAGACTCACCTCGAATCCGCGGTTCTGGACCGTACCAATGTTCTGCAGCGACGTCGAGAATCCCGTCGTTTGAGGGACGGATACGTAGTACAGCAGGTCTCGTGTCTTCTTGTAGTAGTAGTCGGCCGTGACGGAGACCCTGCTCCGAAGCACTGTGGCGTCAATGCCGAAATCCACTCCGTCGGTCGTCTCCCACTTGAGGTCTGGGTTCGCGAGGGAGGACGGCGCGAAGCCGATGGCCCGCTCGCCGCCGAATACGCTCACGGTGTTGTTGAGCACAGCGAGCGAGTTGTAATTCCCGATGTCTTGGTTCCCGGTCCGGCCGTAGCTGGCGCGCAGCTTGAGGTCGTCGAACACGCCCGTCGAACACGCCAAGCCGCTTCACGAACGCTTCGTCTGAAGCGCGCCACGCGAACGACGCGGCGGGGAAGAATCCGTAGCGGTGGCCGGCGCCGAATTTCGAGGAGCCGTCCACCCGGCCCGACACCGTGAACAGGTATTTGTCGGCGATAGTCCAGCGCACGCGGGAGAAGTACGACAGGAGGGACGAGTGCGGCGCCCGCGGGTACACGCTCAGGAAGGTCTTCGCCGTGTTCAAGCCATTCACGCCGAGGGCGTCGGTCAGAAAGGTCATGGACGACCCCGCGATCTGCGCGGTGGTCGAGCGCTGCATGGTCGTGCCGCCCAAGACGTCGAGGGTGTGCAGCGTCCCGAGCCGCCGCTGGTAGTGGATCGTGTTCTCGAAGGTCCAACTCAGCGTCTCCGCCTCGCCGCGGCTCCCCTCCCCACCGCTGTTGAGCCCCGGAAGCACCGTCGAGGGCGAGTAGTAATCCTGTACGGAGTTGAGGAAATCGATCCCCACCGTACTCCGGAGCGTGAGCCCATCGCGGACGTCGTACTCGGCAAAGGCATTGCCGATGACTCGGTTGTCGCGCTCCTCGTTGGTGATTGCCACCGCGGTCGCAACCGGATTCGTGAACGGACGCCCGGTGAGAGGATCGGTCCCGTTGAAGTACTCGCCCCCCGTCACCTTGACGGGAAGCGTGGGTGGAGCGGTCAGGGCATCCAAAATCACCGACGCCGCGCCGCCGTTCGGCAGCACGTGCGCATGCGAACGGCTCAGGCCGAGGCGGCTTCCGATCCGGAACTTGCGGCTGACGTTGCGATCGAGGTTGAGACGGAAGGACCCGCGATTCATGTCGGAGCCGATCACGACGCCGTCGTTCTGCAGCAGGCTTCCCGAGACATAGTACGTGGTGCTCGCGTCGCCCCCCGAAATCGCGAGGTCGTAATTGCGCATCGGCGCGTTCCGGAAGATCGCGCTCTGCCAATCGGTCCCTTGGCCGAAGGCCGCGACCTCGGCTGGCGTGTAGAACGCAGGCTGGCCGGCGTTGGCGTATGCGGTATTCACCATCTGGGCAAACTGCGTCGCATTGAGGATCGGGAGCGTCCGCCGCACTTCCTGGATACCGTAGTACGAGCCGAACGATACCGCATTCTGCCCCGTGCGCCCGTGCTTGGTGGTGATCAGCACCACCCCATTCGCGGCGCGCGCGCCGTAAATCGCCCCTGCCGCCGCATCCTTGAGGACCTCGATCGACTCGATGTCGCTCGGGTTCAGACCTGAGATCGGATTAAGGCCCCGCATCCCTTCCCCGAGCAGGCTACCCGTCGTGGCATCCTGGAGGTTCGTCGTCACCGGCACCCCGTCGACGACGTACAGCGGATCGTTGCCTGCGGCGATGGAATTGCCGCCGCGAATGCGTACCATCACCCCGGCGCCCGGCTGTCCGCTCGAGGTGACCACCTCGACGCCCGCCGCACGTCCCAACAGCGCCTCATCGAGGGAAGTGACGGGCGCCGAGCCGACCTGCTCCGCTGTGACAGACGAAACCGCCCCCGTCAGCTCGCGACGTTGCGCCGTCCCGTACCCGATCGCGACCACTTCCTCGAGCTGGGTGGCCTGGGGGGTCAACGCGAAGTCGAGCGCAGCCTCTTGGTCCGGGAGCACAGTCACCGGCTTCGTGACGGCGGTGTACCCGATGCGTATCACTCTGATCGTGTGCTCGCCCACCGGGACGTCCGTGATGCGATACCGGCCGTCTTCGCCGGACCGCGCGCTGAGCCCCGTGCCCACCACGGTGATGGTCGCGACCGCTATCCCCTGCCCGCTAAGCGAGTCAGTGACCCGCCCGGTCACCGTGCCGCCCTGGAATCCGTCCAACGCGCCGCGCTTGACGAGCGCCGCCTGTCCGCGAGACGTGAGCAGCACGTCCACACCGGCGTCATACAGCACCGCGCTCAATACGGCGCCCACGGTCAGGTTCGACGCGCTGAACGTGACCCGCGCGTCGAGCGGGACGACGGCCGCGCTGTAGGTGAGCCGGAGGCCGGCGCGCTCCGCGATGGCCGACAGGGCCTCCGCCAAGGACACGTCGTTCAGCTCGAGCGAGATTAGCTTCCGGAACACCGCCGCGTTGCTGGCATCCGTCCAGTGTGGCGCGGCACCTCCATCGCTCGACCGTGGACTCGCGGCTGCGAGGAAACGTGGGCCGGAGGCGGCCAGCTCCACTCCCTGAGCGGGGTCTTGCGCCTGCGCTACTCGGATCCCGCCGCCGGCGATCGTCGCGGCGATCGCGATAGCGGCACTCCACAGGCCCCGTGCGTTCGCTCCGATGTGCATACTCGACCTCCCGTTCGGCTATCGTACTCCCTGTAACGTTGAGATCGTCACCGATCGACCCTGCCACTCGTAGCGGGCGCCGACGGCGGCGGTGATGAGTGTGAGGACTTGTGCGACCGGTTCGTCGCCGTATGAGCCCGTGACGGGGCGGCGCGCGAGCGCGGGATCGATGACGCGGACGTCGAGGTCGTACCACCGGCCCAGCCGTTCCGCCGCCTCTTCCAGGGGGACGTTCGTGAAGACGAGGCGTCCTCTGGTCCACGCCACCTCGTCGGTCACACGAGCGTTGCGCAAAACGCGGATCGTGCCCGTCCGAGACAGCGTCGCCACCTGGCCAGCGCGGAGCGGAGTCCCGGCCAGCGCGACGGCTCCTTCGACCACCGCCACACGCTCGCGCTCCGCGTCGCCGTAGGCGTGGACGCCGAACCTGGTCCCGATGTCCCGGATGGCACCGCTCCCCGTGTGCACGACGAAGGGGCGGGCGGCATCATGGACGACGCTGAAGTACGCTTCCCCTTCCAGGTACACGTCTCGCTGGCTGGCCGCGAAGGTCACCGGCGCCTGCAGTTTGCTGTCCGCGTTGAGGGTGATTTCCGTGCCGTCGAGCAGCCGCAGGACGGCACGCCGGCCCCGAGGAGTGGCGTACTCCCGCATGGCCGGCGCCTGCGCGACTGAGCGTGCATCGCGACCGAGCCACCAGGCCGCGCCAGCGGCCATGACGGCGGCGACGACCGCGGCCGCAATTGCCAGGTTCCACCGCCCCGATCGCTTGGGCCCGCCATACCGGGTCTCGAACCGGCGCCAGGCCGCGTCCACGTCGTACGGCGCGCCGAGCCGCCGGGCGTCCGCGTCCCAAGCGGGTTGCAGCGTTGCGACGGCGGCCCGGCGTGCGGGATCCGTTCCGATCCAGGCCTCGACGGCAGCATGGTCCTCGGGGCTGGCCGTCCCGTCGAGGTACCGGGCGAGTGCGCCGAGATGGATGATGGGCGAGGGAGGCGTCATCTACCCTAATGACGCCGCAGCGGAGGGCTTACTTACTCGTGAGCGCGGTCAAGGCCCGCTGGCGCACGGCGAGCAGGACCGCAGGATCGCGAGGGTACGTGGTCATCGTGGGAACGACTTCACGCAGGGCGCGCAGCGCCGCGGCCGGATCGCGCCGTCGCCACAGCATGAACAGCGCATGATCTTCGACCCCGTCCCGAAACGCCTCCCAGCGCAGACTGGAACGCGGTCCGTCTCGACCCGGGTAGACGATGAAGTCATCACCGGGCGCAAATAGGCCCTTGTTGGGATCGAGATCGCTGGGCCATTGGTTCAGACCCCAGTGCAGGAATCCGCTCGCGTCGTACCGCATTACCACCCAAGGCAGCAGGCGGGTCTTGAGCAGGGAGTAGTCGATCAGGCGGTTGGGATACGCTCCTTGGGGCAGCCACGACGTATAGAGCCACAGCTCAATTCCCCCTGCCTGCTGCCGGGCGCGATAGCCGTCGTACCAACGGTCCAAATAGCTCTCCTCGACCACCCAGATCTCGAGATCGCCGTCCATGTCCGGGGCCTGGATGGCCTCGATCCGCTTCAACCGGGGGGCTGCGGCGTGCACACGCCGTGAGAGCGCGCGCCAAGACTCGACATTCTCCGCAATCGGCTCGTCGGCGACGTGCAGGAGCGCATGCTCGACCCACCCACGCTCGACCAGATGGCGCTGAAGGTCTGCCAGGAAGACGTCCAGGGAGACCTCCGTCGTGTCGCCGGTCGCCGAGACGGTCGCAGGGCGTGGGGCGGGCTCGAACGGGTTGACCCATGCCCAGGGACTCGTCCGCCGGCCGACGTGCATCAGCTCGATGTCGCTGAGCCCCCGGGAGCGAAACAAGCGGACCCAGCGGTCGAACAGGCCATAGTCGAACGTGTAGGAGCCGTCGGGCTGGCGGCTGACGCGAATCAGCTCCAGATCGGTCTGGAACATCGTCTGGCCATGCGCGCGCATGTCGTCCGCGTACGCCTGGAGCAGCTTCCAATGCGAATCGCTCCATTCCTCCACCCGGTGTTGCTGGGCGATGGCGCGCGAGCTGAACCAGTTGGTGACCCTGAGCGACGGGATGCGAGGCAACCTCACCGGATACACCTCGACCGTGAGCGGGACGGTACGTAGCAGCGTGGCCCCGGCTCGCAGGGTGAGCGTGCCGTTGTAGACGCCGGGGGGCGTCTCGCGGGCGATTGTCACACGCACCAGCGCCGGCTGGGTGGAGCCGGCGCACACTGTGAGACTCGGCTCATCGAGCAGCGGGTCGGGGAAGTCGTCGGGCGCACGGCGCACGAGGTCGCCGGCAGGCGTACTGTCGGAATTGCGGGTCAACCTCACGTACCCGACCCAATCGGCGCGGACGGCATCGGTGCCAAGCCTGCGACCACGGTTCGATACGAGCCCGGAGGACTCGATGTGAACCGAGTCGAGACAGGCCCCCCGCACCCGCACGACGATTTGCGCGGATTCGGTCTCGCCACGGGCGGCGGCCAATCGAATGGTCGTGGGTGCGTGGATGGGTGGTAGGGCGTCGTGCAAGACGTTCTCGAGACCATGCGTCGTCCAGACGTCTACGGCATCCTGCGGCGGGACCTTGGCGGGACCGGCCACTCCCCCTTCCCCTCCCCCTCCCCCGCCGATCTTCCGGTACGCACGCACATAGTCCACCCGCATCGTCTGCGGAAAGACCGTCGTCGTATCCGGGTTGCCGGGCCAGGACCCACCGACCGCTACGTTCAGAATGATGAAGAACGGATGATCGTACACCCATGGTCCGGGCAGGTCATGCGGAGTGACGGTCTTATACAGCGTATCGTCGACGTACCAGCGAATCCCGCCCGGGTCCCACTCGACGGCGAAGACATGAAACGTGTCGGCGAAGGCACCCGCGCTCACCTCGTACGCGCTGGTGACACCTTGTGCACCGGAGTAGCCGGGGCCATGCACCGTGCCGTGCACCCGGCGCGGCTCCTTGCCGATGTTCTCCATGATGTCGATCTCGCCGCACGCGGGCCAGCCGACCGTGACGCAGTTATCGCCCAGCATCCAGAAGGCGGGCCACAGGCCTTGCCCGCGCGGGATCTGGATCCGTGCTTCCATGCGCCCGTAGCGCCACCCGCCCAACCCTTGGGTCTTGAGTCGGGCGGACGTGTAGTCACGGTTTCCGAACGTCTCACGGCGAGCCTCGATGATGAGATTGCCGCCTGCGATACGCGCGTTTTCGGTGCGGTCGGTGTAGAACTCGAGCTCCGCGTTGCCCCAGCCGCCGCCCCCAGTCTCACGGACCCACTTTCCCGCATCGAGGGCCGTGCCATCGAACTCGTCGTGCCACACGAGCTGCCACCGGGCACGCGATAATTCGGGAGTGCCTGCGCAAGAGCAGGACACCCCGACGACGAGCGTAATCCACGCATGGCGATGCGTGAGCATCATTGTATGACGCCGCAGAGAGGCGGCGTGCTTACCTAGGAAGGCAGCAGCGCTTTTCGCAGGACCGTCAGGGCTCTGCTGATGTGCACTCCGATCGTCTTGGGCGAGATGGCCATTCGCGATGCCACCTCGGCATAGCTCAAGCCCTCACGGCGGCTCAAGACGAAGGCGGCCCGGGTGCGGGGGGGAAGAGCGGTGAGGGCCCGCTCGAAACGCCGCCGCAGCTCCTCGGCCTCGAATTCGGCGTCGGCCGGGGTCGCAGAAGCGCGTGCGCTGGCTTCGAGGGCGAGCAATGGAGCCGCGCGACGGCGCACCGCGGCCCTTCGGAACAGGCTCGTCGCGCGGCGGCGCACGGCGGCGTAGAGGTAGGGCTGCAGCTCGCCGACCACCCAGTGCGCCCGATCGTCCCAGATCCGCGCGAACACGCCCTGGACGACGTCCTCGGCGGCGTCCCGGCTGCCCAGGTAGCCAGCGACGTAGCGACACAAGCCATCGTAGTGCGTCCGGAACATGGCCTCGAACGCCGCCTCATCCCCTTCCCGAATCCGCTGCGGCAAATCGTGCGAGGACACGAGGGAAGGGCTCGAGCGAGGACGATCCTCGCCGGCGGGACGATGACTGGTCGTGAACGCCAACGTACGCTCCCAGGGCTACGACGACCGGCAGAGCGGGCGACGGGATTCGAACCCGTGACGTCCAGCTTGGGAAGCTGGCATTCTACCCCTGAATTACGCCCGCGAAAGGCCTAACTTGGCAGGAAGTGTGCCAAGATTAGGCTACTTTATCAACCCGGCCCTTACGATCGCTTGTACCGCCAGGCAATTGCCCCCGTTTGGGTCGCTTTCAGCTTGAACGACTGATTCGCCCCCGCATCGAGCGCGGGTATGTCTTGTGGCAGCGTCGCCACGACGTTGCCTTTCCCATCCACCAACTCGAACGTCACCTTCACCGGCCGTGAGGGCTTGGAGTGGAAGTTCGAGTACAGGCCTTCTAGGGCCCCGCCCTGCTCGTTCGCGACGAACTTGCCGACGCTGACTTCAATAGGGAGCGAGTCCGCCAACGTGAGGTAATACAACGCGGAGTCCTTCTTCCCCGCGAGCTGCCAGGCGCCCGCCAGCTTGGTGAGCGACAGGCGGTTCATCGGATCTACCGCGTACAGTCGCTGAGCGAGCAGCAGCACTTTGGCGGTGTCGTTGAGCACGAACGAGATGCCGGTGAGGTTGTAGAGCGCGTCGCGATGGTACGGGTTCTTCCCCAAACCCGCTTGGTACGTCTGCACGCCAAGGCGGTACAGCGGGTCCGCCAACGCATGGAACTTCCGCATCGTGTCGGCCGCCGCGGGCTGACACCGCGCCCCGAGCTGACGCGCCGTGAGCGTGGGAGTCTTCCGCTT
>WNGI01016144.1_pt1 | contig 12065 bp, 10 predicted proteins | sample 5400621 | NCBI WGS metagenome assembly WNGI01 (sample SAMN13153374, study PRJNA577476) | soil metagenome | isolation source: 20 cm soil or saprolite under Garry oak tree replicate 1 | place: USA:California | collected 2016-06-15 | reverse complement strand
CCACGTTCGTGCGCGACGCGAGGAAAGCCCGTCGCGCCGCCGCCGGCGCCTGGGGGTTCGCCTGGCCGCCGCTCGCCGCGGCAACCGCCGACGCGATCACGACCTTCTGTTTGGGCCAGATGACCAACCACACGTTCAGAAACATCAGGGTGCCGAACGCCGCTCCCGTGAGAATCGTGATGCCCCACGGATCGCTCCAGCTCGCGCGGCGCGCGCCGAGGATCGCGATCCCCGACAGGAACGTCAGCATGGCGGCCCAGCGGAACCACCACAGCGCCCGAGGCACCAGCTTCTGGATCGCGTTGCCCCGCGTGCCCGCGTCGGTCTCGGCGAAGAAGGGGCCTTGCACGAAGTTGAAGTAGTAGAGGAGGCCGATCCACGTGACCCCGGCCAGGAGGTGGACCCACCGCAGCAGGAACAGGAGCCCCGCGTTCGAGAACAGCGGCATCGAGCGTCTCCGGAGGACAGGGTTGTGTCAAGATACCGGACGGTCAACAGGTTGCAAGACGAGCTGGTGCCGGAACCGCGCACCCGGCCCCGGGGTTCTTGGCGGTGACACTATCGGGAGAAACGAACCATGACGCAGCAATTGAAGGAGCCCGCCGTAAGGCGGCACGCACTCGCGCCGCTGCCGTACGACTTCGGCGCGCTCGAGCCGCACATCGACACCCAGACGATGCAGATCCATCACGGCAAGCATCACCAGGCCTACGTCACCAACCTGAACGCCGCTCTGGACAAGCACCCCGAGTTACACAACAAGACCCTCGACGAGTTGTTGCGCGGAATCAACACGGTCCCCGAGGATATTCGCACGGCCGTTCGCAACAACGCTGGCGGACATCACAACCACTCGCTCTTCTGGACGATCATGGCACCGCCGGCCCGTGGTGAGCCCGCAGGCGCCCTGGCGGACGCGATCAAGAAGACGTTCGGGGATGTCGCCAAGTTCAAGGAGACGCTCGGTGCGGCGGGGGCCTCGCGCTTCGGGAGCGGGTGGGCGTGGCTCGTCGTGGGGAACGGGAAGCTCGAGGTGCACAGCACCGCGAACCAGGACAGCCCCCTGATGGAGGGGAAGGTGCCGATCCTCGGCCTCGACGTGTGGGAGCACGCCTACTACCTCAAGTATCAGAACCGGCGGCCCGACTACATCGCGGCGTGGTGGAACGTAGTGAACTGGCCTGAAGTGCAGCGGCGCTACGACGCGGCGAAGCAGACTAGTCGTTAGGCGTACCGCAGGGTCGTACCGAGATCACGGCAGCGCGCCCGTCGGTCACGAATGCTTGGCCCGCCGCGTTGCGGCCCGATGTCGGCGCGTTTGGCAGAGTCACATAGTCAACCAGCGCGGCGCACCCCGTGATCTCGAGCTCCTTCACGACGCGGTCGCGCTCGTCGTCGACGGCGGGGCTGATGCGGTGGGTGAACCGGCCGATGAACGGGTTCACCCTCATGCCCACGTCGTGCGTGGCCGCGCCGACCCACACGCCGGAGAGGCTGTCCAGCAGCCAGACGCGCGCGTGGTGGCGGACGCGGGCGTTGGGACCCGCAAGCTGGTACGCAGCATCCTGGCGGCGGCCCTGGAAGTACTGCGTAGAAAGCGGCGCTCCGATCGCCTGGTGGTTGGTGAGGCCGGCGACGATTTCCCGGGTCACGGTCCCGACCGAGGCGGGCTTGGCCCCGACCCAGCCTGCCTGAACGAAGGCGGCGTCGAGGTCGGCCTCGGTTCCCAGGAAGATCAGGTTGAGAGGATCGCCGCTCGCCCGCCCGCTCTTGGTCGCACTGCGCGGCACGAATTCGGGTATCGGGGGGACTGGTTGCTGCGCGTGGCTCGAGGACTCCGCCACGCACGCCGATGCGCCCCGCACGAGCGGCGCCGTCAGGCGCAGCGCTCCGATCTCCCCTGCCACGATCTGCGCTCCCGGCCCGCGGCGCGCAAGCCAGTAGCCGCCGAGCAGGGCGAACGGTCCCAAGTCCAAGCCGGCCGCGCCCGCGATCCCGAGCGGGACCGCTCGACTCGCCGCCGACGCACGCGAGCCCCGCACCACGCCTGAGTCCGAGAGGTCCGCCTTCGGCGTGTATTCGAGCGTATCGAGCACGGCGTCGATCGCCACCCAATCGCCGGGGCCCACCTCGAGCGAGTCGAATCGCAGCGCAAGCACTCCGCGACCCCCAAACAGGTGCCCGGCACGTGACCGCGTCACGCGACCCACGACGTGCGTATAGGCGGCCGACACCGTGCAGGCGTGGTGCGTGAGGGGGCCCAGCGTCTGAGCCAGCACGCGGGTTCCGACCGCATCCCGACCGCTCCGCACGCTCAGGAGGAACCGGATCGGTAGCGTCGTGCCGGGGGGGATCACGACGGTGTTGCGACCGGGGCCGACCGGGCTGGCGGCGAGCAGCAAGCAGGCGACCAATCGAGGCGCAGGCATATGCACTGTAGACCCCCCGAGGGGGAGGTACGTCAAGGACCGGACGCGCCCGCCGCGGCACGCTTCCCGGCCCGCTGCATCCGGGCGCGCAGCGCCGCGTGCAGGCGACGGGCCACCGGACCCGGTTGGCCGTCGCCGATGGCGCGCCCGTCCACTTTCACCACCGGCATGACGTCGGCCGTCGTCGCGGTCACCATCACCTCACTCGCTCGCGACAGCGCATTGAGAGGGATCGGGTCGAGCGTCACGCGCAGGCCCAGCTCCGCCGCGAGCTCTAAGACGACCTCCCGTGTGATCCCGGCAAGGATGCGGTGCGTCGCCGGGTGCGTCGTCAGTCCCCCCCCGATCACGGCGAGCACGTTCGAGCTCGCGCCCTCCGTCACGATGCCATCGCGCACGAGAATCGCTTCGAATGCTCCCGCCGCCACGGCCTGCTGCTTGGCCAGGACGTTGGGGAGCAGGTTGATGGTCTTCAGGTCGCAGCGTTCCCAGCGCAGATCTGCGGTCGTGACCGCGGCCGCGCCGCGCGCGCGCAGTTCGTCCGGCATGGCGAGCCGGCTCGCGCTCAGGAACACGGTGGGAGCGGTGCCCGGCGGGGGGAAGTGGTGTCTTCGCTCCGCCACCCCGCGCGTGATCTGGAGATAGACCGTGGCGTCACCGGTCCCGAGCTCGTTCTCCTCGAGCAAGCGCTCGGAGACCTCGAGCAGCTGGCCGGCCTCGAGCCTTCCCCCCTCGGGAAGGACGATGCCCAGGCCATCCAGGCCGCGAGCGAGCCGGCGCAGGTGCCGCTCCCACTCGAACAGCCGCCCATCGAGGGCGCGAGTGACCTCGTACACACCGTCCCCGAACAGGAAACCGCGGTCGTCGACCGGCACCAGAGCCTGCGCCCGAGGCAAGTATGCGCCGTCTAGATAGACCGTCATGGCGTCAATATGCCGTGGCGAGGCGGATGCGTCGAGCCGCGCGCCCGTCACGGCCGGGCGAGCTTGAACAGGAAATTGAAGCGACTCGTCGGATACGATGACAGCTGCCACGTGAAGCGGACGGCGCAGTTGAGGGGCGACAAGAAAGGAGCGAGGTTCCCCACCCCGAATCCCAGCTCGGTGTATGGCGTGTTTGCTGCCTGCAGCAACGAGTCGCCCGGGGCCGGGGCGTGGTCGGCGAAGGACGTCCAGAACGCGCCGGCGTGAATGCTGAAGGTGAGCGGGAGACGCTTGATGAGCGGCAGGCCGCTCTTGGCGAACAGCAAGCGATCGAAGTCGTGCTGCACGGCGATCATCGCAACCCGCGTACCCGCGAAATTCGTGTCGAGAGTGCTGAATCCTCCGCCTTGAAGGGGGGGCGGCCCGAGCCCCAAGTCCACGTCGATGGGCGCCTTCGTCCCGAAGTCCACCAGGAAGTAGCGCTGCGGCGGTACGCGACCGGTCGCGACCCCTGCCGCCAGCGTCGTCGTCGTGAGCCCGAGGTTGAATGTTCGCTGACGCCGGACCAGTTGAAACCAGTATCGCTGAAATTCGAAATCGCTGGGGACGAGCCGTGGGGCCGCGACCTCGGCGCGAACGCTGATCTGCGTGCTGGTGAGTTGCTCGAGGTAAAAGTCCTGCCCCTTGGACCGGAGCAGCGGGCGTGAGTCGAACGTCAGCATGCCGGAGAATGTGCGCAGCCGTCCGTCAACGATCGCCGGATTCGAGCGCTGGGCCCGGTCCACGGAGACCACAGAGTAATCGGTGACGACGTCCAGGCTCGACTGGCGAAAGTCGTTGTAGTGCAGCTCGAGGTCGGTGAAATCGAGCACCTTGGTGGCCACGGTGAGGACGTACCCGCGCTCCCGGAAGTAGTCCAGGGGATCGAGTCGGAACAAGAGCGCCCGATAGGTCGGGTTATCGTCCCGCGTCACCAGGGTCGTGCGGTGCGCCGTCTCGTCCCGCACCGACCCCCCGACCCACAGGCGATGCGAATCCCACAGACGCACCAGGGCGCCGAAGCGATAACGCCAGGCCTCACCGCCGCTGGCGTAGCCGACGCGCGTGCGGAGGACGAGACCGGGGATGGACCACCACTGGCGGCTCGCTCCGACGTACAGCCCATCGACGCGGTTGAAGTGGAAGAACGCCGGATCGGTGGAGAACCGGATCGCGAGGCCCAGACCCTGGCGCAGCCGGTCGTCGAAGTCCAGAGGCTGGCTCACGACGGAATCGATGCGTGCCCAGGCCGCGCGCTCTGCCGTGGTGAGCGGGATCGCCCCGGGCGACTCCCATGTCGCGCTGTCGACGTGGTCGGCTCCGTCATGCACGACAATCCGGAGCTCGTCCAGGTTGGGTGGACGCTTGCCCTCGTTGAAGGTGAAGGCATCGAGCGCGGCGATGTGCTCGAACGACATGTGCTCGGGAAAGCCCGGCAACGGAATCCCGAGAAACACGTCGCCCGTGAGGCGGATCTCGTTGGGCATCCACCGGCCGCCCCCCGTGTCTTTCAGATGCTGCCGGTAGCGCAGGTTCTTGAACATGTTGAACCGCACGGCGCCCGTCACGCGGACGTCAATCTGCAGCACATCGCCCGTCGAGTCAGCAATGTCGACCATTCCGGCGAACAGCGGTGACGTCTCAGACCCAGGCTCGATCGCCAGCCGATAGACTCGGCGCCCGTCCACGGCAAGCGTGTCGAGCAGGTGATAGTCGTAGTGATCGAGCGCATCGTCGGCGATCGGGGAGACAAGCGAATACTTCTGAAGGTCGATCCGGTCTCGGCTGAAATTCACGATCTCGCCGACCGACACAAGGTTGCGTTCTGGGCTCAAGTTGCGCGACTGGCGGCGCGCGAGAATGGTTTCCTGGTAGTGATCGGGTTGTTCCCAGTATGCGGAAGTCCGGGTCTCCGTGAGCAGGAGCACCGATTCCGCGGAGCGCTCGGGGAGCGAGAGATCGCGCACCACCGATTTGACGTATGCGTGGTAGTGGTAGTCGTGCAGCCCGGCATACACCTCGTGCTTACGCGCGATGGCGCGCCGGATGAGACCCCGCGCGAACTCATCCTTCCCCGTCACGATGACCGGCGCGAGGCCGATCGCCAGGGGACGCAGGTAGATGTGGCGCCGGATCCAAGGCCCCGATGCCTCAAACGCCGCCGACGCCGGCTCGTAGCCGATGCGGCGCACCTCGAGACGCACCGGGCCTCGAGCCACCACGATCTGGTACGCTCCGCTCTCGTCCGTCAGCGTGGAAGCGCCGGTCTCGGCCACCCGCACGACCGCCACGTGGAGCGGCCGGCCCGAGATCGTGTCCGTGACGACGCCCGTGACGAGCGTGGTACCCCCCGTCTCCCCTTGCTGGGCCGCGGCGCGCGCCACCGGCGCGGCCACAGCCCAGGCGATAAGCACGAGACGGCTCGGTGACATGGTGACCAACTCTACACCGCCCGGAGGCTGGGCGCATGCTCTAGTGGTCCCCTGCCCCTTCCACGTGGTCATCCCGACCGTCGTGGTCGTCGTCCTGGAAGGCGTGCACCGAGCGGCGGATGTTGGCAGCGATCGTCGCCGCACTCGCCGGGTTCGTCGGATCGAGCACGGCGCCGCTCGCATCCTTGAACCAGCTCGCGATGTCCACGTCGACCGTGACATTGGACGTCCCCGCTCCGACGGTCACCGGGGGCTGGAAGGTCGCCTCGACGTGCGCGTCGATGTCGGCCGTGAAGGTGAACGAATGCATCTGATTCGTGGCGTCCGTGTACACCCCAGTCACCTTCACTGAATCGAGTTTCGCATCGACGCCGCTGTAGGTACCGGCGGGAACGAGGGCGTCGAGAATCACCTTGGTCGTGCCATCGACGGGCAGGGTCACGAGCGTCGGCCCGACGCGCAGCTCCTCGCAGTCGTCCTCCCCTGCAGCGTCGTGCTCCGCCTCGGGCTGCCCGGGCATTTCGTCGGCCTGCTCCGCGTCGCCGGCGCAGCTGCCGCTCCCGGCGAGCTCGATCTTCTCGAGCGTGGCCTGGGCCTGCGTGATCGACAGGGAGTTGGCACCGCTACCGATCTGGATGGCGGCGCTCAGGACGGACCCCGCGGGGAGCGACGCCCGAGAGCTGGCGGTCGTGATGGACAGACTGATCGGGCGAGACATCTTGAGGCCCGTGTCACTGCAAGCGGCGAGCAGGGACGCGATCGCGGCGCACGCCAGTGCGCGAGGAGCGGGAAGGATGTCGTGCATAGAAACCTCTAGAGTAGAAGCGGTCGGGGGTGTTACACCGCACCCTCGCCGCCGGTTGCTTCGGGGGTGTGGCCCCGCCCGCTACTGCGCGTAACGCAGCACGTCGAACAGGTACCGCACGCCGAAGCCGACGTTCGCCACGCCGATCCGCTCGTCGTTCCCGTGCACGCCGCGTTGCAAGTCGGCACGCTCCGCCTTGAAGGGGTCGAATCCATAGGCCACGATCCCGGCCGCGCGGTAGGTGGGCCGGTCGGTGGCTCCGGTCAGCATCGGCGTGGTTACGAGGGCGTCGCGGTCGCGCTCCCGCGCGGCGGCGGCTTGGGGGGCAGGATCGTGGTCCAGTGGACTGCCGTGTCGGCGGCCAGGCGCACCAGGTCGGCGCGGATCGCGGCGGTGTCCTGGTCAGGCAGCAGGCGGATGTCCAGCTCGGCTGACGCCTCGGCAGGGATGACGTTCGTCTTGTTAGACCCCGTGAGTCCGGTGAGCGAGATGGTGTTGCGGAGAATCGCGTTCCAGTAGACGTCGCTCAGGACCCAGGCCCGCCCTCGCGGCTGGGCGAGCGCTGCCCGAATGTCGGCAAGCCAGGCACGCCGCTCGCCGGCGTACCGCGCCGAGACATCGCGGAAGTATTTCTCGACGCCCGGCGTCACGTGGAGCGGCGTCTCGTAGCGCGCGATGCGGTCCAGCGCCGCCACGAGGCGTGGCACCGGGTTCGCCTTGGTGGGCCGCGAGCCGTGCGACGGCGTGCCATGTACGGTCAGGCGCTGCCAGAACGTGCGCTTCTCGGCGACGCCGACTCCGTAGTAGCGCAGCCGGCCGTCTTCCACGAGGTTGTCGCCGCCCTCGGTCATCAGGAATTCGACGTCCTTCAAGAGATCCGCGTGCCGCTGCACGAAGACCTGCGCGCCGGTCCCACCCAGCTCTTCGTCCGCGTTCCCGATGAACACGATGTCGCGGTGGAGGGGCGTGCCGCTGCGCTTGAACGCGAGCAGCGCCATCAGCTGCACGATTCCCTCCCCACGCATATCCAGGGCACCGCGGCCCCACACGTAGCCGTCCTTGATCGCGCCCGAAAACGGCTCGACGGTCCAATAACGCCGATCGGCAGGGACCACGTCCAGATGATTGACGAGTGCGATCGCCCGCTTAGTGCCATCGCCACGCAAGCGCGCGTACAGGTTGGCGCGCCCGGCGCCCAGCTCGGCGGTGTCCAGGATCTGCGCGTCGATGCCCTCGCGCGCGAGGATGCGTTGCAGGAAGCGCGCGCCCTCCAGCTCGTTTCCGGGAGGATTTGTCGTGTTGATCTTCAGGTAGTCGGAGAGCGTGCGCACGGCTTCGGCGGAGAGCGAGTCCCATTCGATGGACTGCTGCGCCGCGAGCGGCGCGGCGAGGTTCAACGCGAGGAGGATCGGCCAGGAGCGCATGGAGTTGTCGGTGAGCGGACGTTTCAAACTTAACGGGTGCGCCGGGAATGAGGGCGGCCCCGCGCGATCGGATGCCGCAGTTCTGTGCAACCGGGGCGTGGAGCCTGCGCGTCGTGCCGTAGCGCGCTGGCCCGACCCTTGCCACTCATGGTGCGCGACCCTCGGGGTTACCCACCGTGGCGCACACTCCACAACAGGTGAGATCATGGACAAACGGACGACGTTGGCGGCGGTTCCCGCACTCCTCGCGGCCGCGCTCTTCACCGCGGGCTGCGGAGACGCCGTCAGCCCCGTGCACCACGGTCTCCACAGCCCCGAGCTCGCCACCGGATCCGCAACAGGCATCGCTCTCGATCAGTGGAACGGCGCGCTCGGCGTCGGTACTCCGTACGGCAGCGGCACGCACATCGGCAAGGGGTTCGATCCGACGAACCCCCATCACGGTGACGCGATCGTCGCGACGTTTTTTTGGCTCGGCTCGACCAACGTGATCACCACCGTGACCGACCATCTGTCCGACGTCGCGCAGACACCGGTCGGCAACACCTACACGCTCGTGGATTACGTCACGTCAGGTGGGATCTCGATGGCCACGTACGTCGCGACGAACGTGCAGGGTTTTCCCGATCCCATCACCGGGCCCGGCCAGGTGCTGGCCGTGCACGCGCTCACCTCCGTCCCCGTGCGCGACGGCGGGGTACAGCTGACGGCGTATAGTGGCGTCGGCGCGGTGACCGCCCAGGCGCTCGGCGCGCACCTCTCGGCGGTGGGCGCCGGCTCGTCCAGCACGGTCGCTGATCCGGGTGCGATTGCGGTCGGGGCGGGCGCGCTCGCGCACGCCGTCTCGATGACGAACGGCCTCGTCGGCTTCGCGCCGCCCGCCGGCTTCACGGACATCGTCGTCCAGTCCGACTCGCTGATGGTGGCGGACGGCGAGTACACCGTGGTGGCCAACGCCGGCTCAGTCGATCCCCAGTGGACGTGGTACTTCAACGCGCCCAGCACGTGGCTCGCCACGGTGCTCACGCTCAACCCGGCGATGACGCACCTGGTGTTCACGGCGCAGCCGCGTACCACGCTCCCGATGCAGACCATCCCCCCGGTGCAGGTCACGGCGGTGGACGATCAGGGCAACGCGGTCGGCAGCTTCACGGGCACGGTCACGATCGCCATCGGGCACAACGGCGGGCTCCTGATGCCGGGAACGCTGTCAGGGACGAAGACCGTCACGATGGTGAACGGGGTCGCCACGTTCTCGGACCTGAGCATCGATCAACCGGGCAACGGCTACACGCTCCAGGCCACGGCGGCCGGCGCGACCGGCGCCGAGAGCGCCGGCTTCGACGTCGGCGCGTTCTAGCGAAGCGTCCCGTCTTCGTGCTCGAACACGATGACGCACCCCGACGCCGCGAACCCAAATGGCGTACAGGCGGTGGTCCCCGCCGACGCCGTCACCGTCGTGAACACGCGGTTCGCGGGGTCATCGCTGGCTGCGGGGATCACCGCGCCCACGGCCGGCACATTCTGACGCCACAGGCCGGTCCGTCCATCAATCACACCGAGTGACCGCGTGTTCGCGTTGGCCGGGTCGTTGGCGGCCACGTAGAAATTGCCGTCGCCGTCGTTGAACCACGTCTCGTCGCTGCCCGCGATCTCCGTAACCACGTGAACCACGGCGCCCGTCCGCGCTTCGAACACGACCTCCCCCCTGCCGCACACCGGCATGAGGACGTGCTGGTCTCGCTCGTCGATCGAGAGGTCGTTGATCATGCCGGTCGGCACGGGTGAGATACCGGGCATGAGCGTCGCACAATCCGGCATCACGAATCTGGTCTCGACGCTCAGCGTCTTGGGATCGATCACAGCGATATACTCGGTCCCGCCCCTCGCCGCGTCACAAGTGGCTGCGTTGTTGCAGGTCGGGATCGGCAGCAGGAAACGATGGGTTGCGCGACTCCAAACCGGCGCCTCGGGAGTGCCCTTCGCATCCGGAAATGCAGTGGTGCCGAGGATCGGGTAGGGGCGGTGGGCATCGATGAACGTCACATACGAAGGAAGCGCCGTATGCGTCGTGCGATCGAGCGGATTCGGATTCGTGACGATGATCATGTGATCGTCGGGATCGTAGGTCATTTCGTTCGTCCGGCCGCAGTAGTGCGTCGTCTCGGTCCCGCCGTCGCACGCCGCGATCGCGGTGCTGACGGTTGCGATGATCGAGAGCGACAGCAAATCGACGACCTGCAGCCGGCTGTTGCCGTCCGACACCCACATGTGGTGCCCTTCGGCCAGCGCCATGCTGTTCGGACCCTGGCCGTTCGTGGTGGCGGTGCCACCGCCGGTGGTGGCCACACCGACGAACCCCGTCACGCGCCCCGCGTAGGCGTAGGTCGTGAGGTCGATGACGTCGACGCCCTTGTTCGACTGATCGTTGATGTAGTAGGCGTTGCGCTCGTGGCTGAACCACCCCTTCGCGACGTTGGTGAGGGGATTCCCAGGCACGGTGATCGCGCACAGGATCGCAAGCGGTGCGGACTTCTTGTCGTGGTCCTTGTCCTGCACACACGGATTGGCGGGGCCGCTCGCGCTCAGGCTAAGCGAGAGCGCGGACCGCGGGGCGGTGGCCTGCTGCGGCTCACAACTCAGCGCGCCGATGGCACCGACCAGCAACGACACGAGGCGAGGCGCTTTCATGAGGGCCTCCTTGGACTGGCCATCATGCAGCCGACGCGGGGATGTCGCAAGACGGCTTACGCCCGGCGCTTGCCGACCATCCCCGCCGCGCGCTCGGCGGCAAAGCCCACCACCGCTCCGACCGCCAGAGCGACCGCGGCGCGAATCGCTTCATTCATGGTATTCACCCCGAGCCCGAGCGCCACACCGGCGCCGCCAAACGCAGCCGCGGTGAAGGACAGGAGCGGCACCCGCGCCTGCAGCAGCAGCGCGCAGGCCGTCGCGCCCAGGATCAGTGCCGCGACCACCGGGCCGCCCCCGATGGCGACGCGAACCGCGGCGGCCAGGAGCACCCACAGCACGCCCGACAGTGCGGCGACGATCGTTTTCTGCAGCCCGGGCACGCCCCCGCCCGCGGCAAAGAAGCAGCCGAGCGCGATCACGCCGGCCCACATGGAGACGTGCAGTCGCGCTACGTCTGCGGCCCACGCCCAGAGGGCGATCAAGAGTCCCACTGCCAGCGCTCGTGCGGTCGCCGTGTTCATGGAACTGGCCTCCTTTTGAGTGATGCTGCGGCAAGATGGAGCGGACGGGATTCGAACCCGTGACCCCCTGGTTGCAAAGAGCAAGTAGGAGGTGCCTCGTCCTGTAGATCGCCCCTGCTTCTAGCGAAATGTACTGCATCCCACAGTCCCCTCAACAGCAGAACCAGCAGGTTGCAGGAACCTAGTTCAGGCCAATCTCCGTTTTCGCCGCCGCCTACTTCCCCTTCCCCTTCTTGCCGCCCTTCTGGGGGGCCTTCTTTCGCATCCGGGCCGCATCCGGAGTGAGGCCAGTAGCAGCACCAACGAACGGCCAATCGTAACCCAACGACCTCAGCACTCGAATCTGAGTATCGGTGTCCTTGTTACTGACCAGGAGGACCCCGAGAATCTTGTCCAACTTCTCGCTCACTTCAGCGAGCAGTTGTTCGGTCGTAGCCATCTCGCATCCATCCTCTCCAGAGTTAGGCCTACCGCCGACTCGGTGGCGTTGGGTTTACGTCAATGAGAACGACACGAACGGTTCCTGCTGGTACAGTGATCGTCGTCGGGATGCCTGCTCGGCTAGAGGGTTTTCTCGTATCGAACAGAACCAGCCACCCCTCGTCCCTTCCTTCGGTCGCCATGTACGTGTCGAGTTGTGTGACCCCTGGCGTGGTCGAACCGCGGAGAATCTTGAGCTCCATCAGATGGGGCGTGGCCGCCAGGACCAGCGCGATATCCACCCACCCAACTCCCGATGCCATCTCGCGAAGAACAATGCCAGTTCGAGCGTGAAGAACGCCTTTGAGAAACACGGCT
>WNGI01013421.1_pt1 | contig 12065 bp, 14 predicted proteins | sample 5400621 | NCBI WGS metagenome assembly WNGI01 (sample SAMN13153374, study PRJNA577476) | soil metagenome | isolation source: 20 cm soil or saprolite under Garry oak tree replicate 1 | place: USA:California | collected 2016-06-15 | reverse complement strand
CCGCCGCGAGGGCGTCCTCGGGCGCGGTGCCGGCGGTCTGTTGCGCGAGGTCGGTCGTGAAGCGCTCGTCGTAGAGCTCGACGGGCACCTCGACCGCGCCGCGCAGCACGTCGACGAAGCGCTCGGTCTCGGCCGCCTGCTCCCCGCGCGCCCCGCGCAGCGTCAGCGGCAGGCCGACCACGACGCGCTCGACCTCCTCCTCGCGCACGAGCCGTGCGAGCTCCGCGAGCCCGCTCTCGGTGGAGGCACGCTCGACGACGCCGAGCGGCCGCGCGAGCGTCCCCGTCGGGTCCGAGACCGCGACCCCCGTACGCGCCGAGCCGTAGTCCAGCGCCAGCACCTTCACGCGCGCATCTTCATGGGCCGACGAGCTCCTTCGCGGCGGCAAGCGCGTCGGCGATGCCGTCGGGGTTCTTGCCTCCCGCTTCGGCGAGCGTCGGCTTGCCTCCCCCACCGCCGCCGATGTGCTTGCCGAGCTCGCGCACGACCTCCACGGCGTCGAGCCCGCGCGCGACGAGCGACTCGTCGAAGTTGACGACCAGGAACACACGCCCGTCGTCGCGCGACGCAACGATCGCGCCGTCGGCCTTCTCCTGCTGGCGGATCCGGTCGGAGAAGTCCCGCAGCGGGCCGCCCTTGAGGCTCTTCACCTCGACGAGGACGACGCCGCCCTCCTTGTCCTGGGACACGATCTCGGCCTGCTCGGCCGGTCCCGGCCGCTTCGCTTCCTTGCGCGCCCGTTCGAGCTCGCCGCGCAGTGCCTCGGCCTCTCTGGCCCGCTCGTGCAGCAGCGCGAACGCGTCGCCCGCGGTGACCGCCTCGATCCGGCGCGAGCCGGCGCCGACCGAGCTCTCGGAGAGGACCGCGAACGGCCCGATCTCGGCGGTCGTGCGCACGTGGGTGCCGCCGCAGAGCTCGATCGACCAGCCGTCGACGTCGACGACGCGTACGACGTCGCCGTACTTCTCGCCGAAGAGCATCATCGCGCCGAGATTGCGCGCCTCCGACTGCGGCGTCTCGAAGATCCGCACCGGCAGGTTCGCGAAGACGCGCTCGTTGACGCGCTGCTCCACCTCGGTGCGCTCCTCCGGCGTGAGTGGCGACGGATGCGTGAAGTCGAAGCGGAGCTTGTCCGGCCGCACGGCCGAGCCTGCCTGGCGAACGTGGTCGCCGAGCACTTCCTGCAGCACCTTGTGTAGGAGGTGCGTCGCCGTGTGGTTCGCCATCGTCGGATAGCGGACGCCCCACGGGACGACCGCGCGGACACGGTCGCCCTCCGCGAACCCATCGCCCCCAAAGACGAGGCGAGCTTGACCTGGAAGAAGCCGTCGCCGAGGTCGGCGTGGGCCGTGATCGCGGTGCGCACGTCCGTCTGCTCGTAGCCGACGAACTCGGTTCGCGGGGTGCCGCTGAAGCGCGGCTCGTAGCGCGCCGTTCCGCCCTGACGGGAGATCTCGCGGTGCTCCTCCATGAGGCGCGTGTACTCCTCGTCGTTCACTCCGAGGCCGCGTTCCCGCGCAAGCTCCTGCGTCAGCTCGATGGGGAAGCCGTACGTCGCCTGCAGGTCGAAGGCGTCGTCCCCGGTGATCTCTCCCTTGGCCGCAGCCTCCTCGAAGATCGCCATCCCGCGTTCGAGCGTCTCGCCGAAGCGCTCCTCCTCGGCGGCGAGCACACGGCGGATCTCGTTCCGATGCTCGACGAGCTCGGGATACGCATGGCCCATCTGCTCGATCACGACGTCCGCGAGGCCCGGTAGGAACGGCGGCTTCATCCCGATCCTCAAGCCGTGCTGCGCAGCACGCCGGACGATGCGACGGAGGACGTACCCACGCCCCTCGTTCGAGGGCGCCACGCCCTCGGCGGCGATGAACGTCATGCCGCGGCCGTGGTCGGCGAGGACCCGGTGCGCCTTCGTCGCGTCTGGGGTCTCGCCGTAAGCGACCCCGGACTGCCCCGCGACCCAATCCATGATCAGCTGGTAGCCATCGGTGTCGTAGACGGACGCCACATCCTGGACGACGCGGGCGACGCGCTCGAGCCCCCAGCCGGTGTCGATGTTCTTGGTCGGCAGCTCGGAGAGCGTGCCGTCGGGATGAAGCTCGTACGACATGAAGACGAGGTTCCCGAACTCGAGGAAGCGCTCGCAGCGCGTGCAGGCGGGCGCGCAGTCCTCGTTCCCGCAGCCGACCTCCTCGCCCCAGTCCCAGTACATCTCCGAATCGGGGCCGCAGGGGCCCGGACCTCCGACGTGCCAGAAGTTCTCGGACGAGGGCAGCGGCACGATCCGTTCGGCCGGCATGCCGATCTGCTCCCACAGGCCGATCGCCTCCTCGTCGGGGCCAAGCTTCAAGCCCGGGTCGCCGGCGTGCACGGTCACCCAGACGCGGTCCCAGTCGAGCTGCAGGCGCTCCTGCATGAACTCGGTCGCGTACGCGATCGCGCCCTCCTTGAAGTACTGGCCAAACGAGAAGTTGCCGAGCATCTCGAAGAACGTGAGATGGAATGTGTCGAGCCCGACCTCGTCGATGTCCTGGGTCCGGAAGACCTTCTGGCACGTCGTCGTGAGCGGCGCGGGTGGTGTCTCACGGCCGAGGAAGTAGGGCATCTGCGGCTGCATGCCGGCGCTCGTGTAGAGCGTCGAGCGGTCGTCGGCGCGCGGGATCAGCGAGGCCGAGGGGCACCGCAGATGCCCGTTCTCCTCGAAGAACGCCTGGAATCCCTCCCGTAGCTCGGCCGTCGTGCGCACGGCGGCCATTCTAGGAGGGAGGTCGTCGAGGCCCGCCGCCGAGGTCGCTATCTTCGAAGCGTGCGTAGGCTCGACGGAGCACGCCCAGGAGCGGAGGTGCCGGCTTAGCCGGCGCCGGAGCGGGTTTCAGTGCCGCTCGACGTTCTGACGCCGGTCGCACCACGGCGCCGCAGACGCCGCTACCGCACCGGGAGGGTCATGCTGGTGCTGCTCGTAGTGCTCGCCGCAGCCGGCGCGGGGGTCTGGTTCGGGCGGCATGCGGCGACTGCCGGCCAGCACCACTCCGTAGCGCTGCATCCGGCGAAGCCGAAGCCGCCGCCGGCGCAGAAGGTCTCCCACCGGCATCCCACCGCGCAGCCGCCGACGCGCCTCCTCTACGGGACACCGCTCCTCGCCGGCGCCCAGGTCCGTGTCCGCGCGCCGGCCGCGATCCTCGTCGACGCGGACACCGGCCGCGTCCTCTGGGCCGAGCGTCCGCATCAGCGGCGCAAGATCGCGTCGCTGACGAAGATCATGACCGCCACCCTCGCGCTACGCGAGGTGCCGTGGCAGAGCAGGATCACCGTTGCCCGCTCGGTCACGCGCGTCCCGCTCGTGCGAGAGGGACTGCGCACCGGCGAGCACGCGAGGGCCTGGAAGCTCTTCTACGCGCTGCTCCTCTTCTCCGGGAACGACGACGCGAACCAGCTCGCGATCTCGAGCGCCGGCTCGGTGCACGCGTTCCTCCGCGAGATGAACGCCGAGGCGCGGGAGCTCGGGCTCCGCGACACGCACTACACGAGCCCCAGTGGGATCCGCGACCACGGCAACTACTCGACGCCGTGGGACCTCGCGGCCCTCACCCGGTACGCCTTCCGCAACCCGCGCTTCAACCGGCTCGTGCGGACGAAGGAGATCCACGTGCGCTGGGCGGCTCCCACGAACTCCAAGATCTACGTCAACAACAACTTCCTCCTGCACCTGTACACCGGCGCCAACGGCGTCAAGACGGGCTACACGCACGAGTCGGGCTGGTGCCTCGTCGCGTCCGCCACGAAGCACGGCAGGAGGCTGATCGCGGTCGTCCTCGACTCGCCGAACATGTATGCCGACGCCCGGCGGCTCCTGAACCTCGGCTTCTCCCGCGGCTAGAAGGGCCCGGCGGAGCGCGGCCCTGCAGCACAGCCACTGCTTCGCCGGGCCCTCCTCTTGACGGCTACGGTTCCTGCCGCGGCGCCATGAGCGGCGTTGCGGGGTCGACGTGGAGAAGTGCGAATGAGATTGCCGTCGCTCGCAGCCGGGACCGATCTCGCCGTGGATCTCGGTACGGCGAACACCGTCGTCTTCCGCCGCGGCGAGGGCATCGTCCTGTTCGAGCCGTCGGTGGTGGCGATGGACCAGCAGACGGGACAGGTCTACGCGGTCGGCGAGAAGGCGCGGCAGATGCTCGGGCGCACGCCCGCGACGATCGTCGCGACGCGGCCCCTGCGGCACGGCGTGATCGCGGACTTCGAGACGACCGAGCAGATGCTCGGCCAGTTCATCCGCATCGTCGGCGGCAGTGGGCTCCGACGCGCGGTGATCGTTTGTGTGCCCAGCGGCCTGACGGGAGTCGAGCGGGACGCCGTCGTCGAGGCGACGCTGTCCGCAGGCGCGCGCGAGGCGCACCTGATCGAGGAGGCGATGGCCGGCGCCATCGGTGCCGAGCTGCCGGTCGAGGACGCGATCGCCTCCCTCGTCGTCGACGTCGGCGGCGGGACGAGCGAGATGGCGGTGATCGCGCTCGGCGGCATCGTCGTCTCGACCTCACTGCCGGTCGGCGGCTACGACCTCGATGACGCGATCGTCCGCTTCGTGCAGGATCAGCACCGGCTGCTCGTCGGTCACGAGCAGGCCGAGAAGGTGAAGCTCGAGATCGGCAGCGCGCTCGAGGGGCATGCGGCGGTGGCCGAGGCCGAGGTGGCCGGCCGTTACATGTCGACCGGCATGCTCGCCCGCATCACCCTCGGCGAGGACGATGTTCGCCAGGCGCTCGAGCGGCCGCTGTCGCGGATCGTCTCGGCGCTCAAGGAGCTGCTCGAGCAGACCCCGGCCCAGCTCGCCTCGGACATCGCGGACCGCGGCATCACGCTCGTCGGCGGAGGGGCGCTGCTGCCGGGGTTCGGCGAGCTCATCCACCGCGAGACCGGGCTTCCCGTCAGCCGCGATCCCGAGCCGCTGACGACGGTCGCGCGCGGTGCGGGCGCCGCCCTCGCGGAGCTCGACACGCTTCGGCGCTCGCAGCGCCGCCAGCGCTCACGCCGGGGACGCCGCTGAGTACTTCGGACCACGAAAGGCGGTCAAAGTCGCCGAGTACTCTGCCGATAGAGGCTCGATGGACAATCTCAGCATCGACGATCTCCGCGGAGAGCTCGCCGTCCTCGAAGCCAGGGCCGCCCGGCTCTCACAAATGCGTGATCACCTGCACCACCAGATCGACTTCGGGTTCGAGACCTCGACGACGCGCGAGCGCGAACGCGAGGTCTCAGACGAGCGCAACGAGCTGCACGAGCAGATCAACTCGATCCGAGAGCTCCTTCGCGCGCGCGAGATCGCTTAGCGGCTCGCCAGACTCGGCGTCCATGCAGCTACGGTCACCCCGCTCGTGGACGCCGCGGTCGTCATCCGTCCGTTCCGGGAGTCCGACCTCGACGCCATCGTCGAGCTGTCGCTACGAGCCTGGGAGCCGGTCTTCGAGTCGCTGCGCGCGGTCCTCGGTGAGGCGATCTTCGCCCGTCTCCACCAGCCGGACTGGCGAGCCGTCCAGGCCGAGGCGGTCCGGTCGAGCTGCACGAGCGAGGAGCGGGACGTCTTCGTCGCCGTCGCCGACGAGAAGCCGGTGGGGTTTGCCACCGTCGCGCTGAACGCGTTCCACGAGGGCATGGGCGTCGTGGACATGATCGCCGTCGATCCTGAGTTTCAGCGGCACCGGATCGCGACTGCGCTGATGAATCGCTCGGCCGACCACATGCGCGAGCGCGGCATGGACATCGCAGTCGTCGAGACCGGCGGCGATCCCGGCCATGCGCCCGCCCGTGCGATGTACGAGGGCTCCGGGTACACAGCGCTCCCCGTCGTCAGGTACCTCAAGCTGCTCAGGCGCTAGGCTCCGCGGCGGCCGTGAAGAAGGTTCTCGAAATCCTCGTCTGCTTCATTCACCCGGTAGCTGTCGTGCTCGGCTGGATCAACCTCGCCGGCCGCGACGACCTGAGCGGCGGCCAGAAGCTCGCCTGGGGCATCTTTCTCATCTTCCCGATCGTGCCGTTCATCTACGTGCTGACCGGCGGCGACCTCTGGTGAGCTAAGAGAACCGGACGACGATCCTGCCGGCGTACGCCGCCAGATCCGGTGCCTCCTCGGCGCTCGCCACGAGCATCGTCCCGAACTTCGTCTCGAGCGATTCGCCCTCGTCCGGGAGGCGAGGCATCTCGATGTCCTCGACTTCCGTCCACCCGGGCCCCTCGATGGTGACGATGAACCGTGCGATGAGCGCATGATCGCACGATCTCGAGGCAATGCTTTCGCCCTGACGGGATGAAGGAACTCGCGTCGCCGCAGTCAAGGATTCCCTCGTAGACACCCCGACAACCAAGGAGGAGCTGTGCTAGCCGCCTACACGTTCGGCGACGTCATGTGGACGATGTTCGTGTTCTTCGCCTGGATTCTGTTCTTCTGGATGCTCTTCGGCGTCTTCGGCGACCTCTTCGGCCGGCACGACATCAGCGGCTGGGCGAAGGCGGGCTGGACGGTCTTCGTGATCATCCTCCCGTTCCTCGGAATCTTCGTCTACCTCATCTCCCAGGGAAAGAGCATGGGTGAGCGGGCTCAGCAGAGGGCGCAGTCCCAGCAGACGCAGGTGGACGACTACGTGCGGTCGGTGGCCTCGTCCGGCTCCCCCACCGAGGAGATCGCCAAGGGCAAGGAGCTCTTCGACTCGGGCGCCATCACCCAGGCCGAGTACGACCAGCTCAAGGCCAGAGCACTCGCGACGTAGCCTCCGGCGACGGGATCCTCGCCTGGGCCAGTGTTCCGGAACGACCCCAGGCGAGGGCCGGCTTAGCGGGCCAGGGCTGAGTCTCTCGCTGACCGCTAGCTCGCTAGGGACTCTTCGTCCTCGGCGATCGTCTCGCGGATCTTTTCGAGCGAGCGCCGGATCAGGCGGGAGACGTGCATCTGCGAGATCCCGACCTGCTGCGCGATCTGCGACTGCGTCAGCCCCTCGAAGAAGCGGAGCTGGAGGATCTTCCGCTCCCGCTCGTCCAATGCCTTGAAGCCCGGCGCGAGCACGGCGCGGTCCTCCGAGACCTCGTACTGGTGCTCCTCGGTGCCGAGTGACTCGAGCGGGTCGAGGTCGTCGTCGTCGCCTCCCCCGCCGCCCACGGACAGCGACAGGGATGTGTAGGCGCGGCCCGACTCGAGCGCCTCGAGCACTTCCTCCTCCTCGACGCCGGCGGCCTTCGCCAGCTCCGGGATCGTGGGCGAGCGGCTGAGCTGCACGGTCAGCTGCTCGACGAGCCGCGAGAGCTGGACGTTGAGCTCCTGGAGACCGCGCGGCACGCGTACCGACCAGCCCTTGTCGCGGAAGTGCCGCTTGATCTCGCCGATGATGTTCGGCGTCGCGTAGGTGGTCAGCTCGACGCCCCGCTCGAGGTCGAAGCGATCGATCGCCTTGATCAGCCCGATCGCGCCGATCTGGACGAGATCCTCGAGCTGCTCGCCGCGGTACGAGTAGCGCCGCGCGAGCGAGCGCACGAGCGACATGTACTGCTCGATCAGCTGCTCCCGCGCCTGGAGGTCGCCGTCCTCGTGGTAGCGGCGCAGCAGGATCTTGTCGTCGATCCGCGTCATGCCGCCGTCCCAGCGCTGGCAATCCGCTTGCTCAGCTCGACCCAAGCGGCGCCGTCGCGCTCCTCGACCTCGTGGGTGTCGCAGACGGTCTCGAGGACGCGGCGTAGGTCGAGGCCGCCGTCGGAGTCGGCCGCGTGCACCTTCTCCGGCGGGAACGGCCCGAGCGAGGCGTGGAGCACGCCGTCGTCGGCGGAAAGCGAGACGACGAGCTCGTCCGCGTCGTCACGGAGTGCGAGCAGCGCCTCGATCCCGACCTGCAGGTCGTCGAGATCGTCGTACGTCACGTCGAGCCGCATGGCGAGGCCGCCGGTCACGAGATGGGCGATCGGCCTGAAGTCCTCCTCCGCCGGGATGACGAGCCGGATCTCGTCGGTCGTCATGTGCCGGCTTCCCGCAGCTCGTCGAGGAGATCGCTCTCGCGCCGGGCCGCGGCCTCCTTCCCCGCCTGCACCGCGTGGCGCCAGTCGCGGCTGGCCTTGAAATCGGCCGCGCCGAAGCTGACCCCCGCGGCGAAGCCCGAGACCTTCTGCACGGGCCGCGTGATGGCCAGGCTCACGGCGCGCACCGCAGTGTCGACGCTATCCGCAGCGTCCACGGCACTGTCCGTGATCCTGTCGACCTTGTCGAGCTGCCCATTCACGCGGTCCACGCTGCCTCCGACCTTGCCGATCACCGGGAGCATCGAATCTCCCGCTCCCCGGATGAACGCGGAAACCTCCGCCGCGGTTCCGGCCAGCCGCACAAAGAAGTAGGCAAGCGAGATTCCGACAGCGAACAGGAACACAGCGAGCGCCAGCTCGCAGAGGTCCCCCCAACTGAATGCCGCGACCAGCATCCTCCGGCGATTTTAGTGCGATGCCGTAATCAGGCCGTATCCGACGACGGTGTCGCCGTCGTAGAGCACCGCCGCCTGGCCGGCCGCGACGCCGTATGCCGGCTCGTCGAGCTCGAGCCGGAAGCCGCGGGGCGTTGGCTCGACGCGGGCCGGCACGGCCGGTGAGCGGTAGCGGAGCTTCGCCTCGACCCGCTCGGCCTCGGCGTAGAGCCGCGCCAGAAGCCGTCGTGGCGGCCGAGCTCGCTCCCGTCCTCCGCCACGATCGGGCCCGCCTGCGGCTCGAGCCCGTGCCGGCCGAGAAACGCCCGGTAGTCGTCGCCGGCGAGGAAGCACGCCTCCTGGCTCTCCGGCCGCCGGGCGGCGGCGAGGCTCGCGCGCTCCGCCTCGGCCCGGGTCGTCTCCTTGTCCTGCTCCCCGAGCGGGAAGGAGACGCGCGCGAGCCGGCGCGGGTCGAGCGCGGCGAGCATGTAGCTCTGATCCTTCGCTGGGTCGGTGCCACGGGCGAGCAGCAGCCGGCCGTCGCGCTCGACGACGCGCGCGTAGTGGCCGGTCGCGAGGCGCTCGGCGCCTGCGCGCCGGGCGAAGGCGAGCAGCTCGGCGAAACGAAAGCCTCCGTTGCAGCGCGTGCACGGATTCGGCGTCTCGCCACGCGCGTAGCCGCGCACGAACGGAGCCACCACCGCGCGGCGGAACTCCTCCCGCAAGTCGAGCGTCACGTGCGGGACGCCGAGCCGGTGACACGTCTCGCGCGCCGCGATCACGCTCTCGGGCGAGCAGCAGGCGCGCTCGGAGCCGGGCCCGTCGGGATCGAGCCAGAGCCGCAGCGTGACGCCGACGGCGTTCGGCAGCGAGCGCAGGAGCGCGACCGCGCTGTCGACTCCGCCGCTCATGGCCACGGCGGCGCGTCCGGGTTCTGGCTTCGCCCGGAAGACCGGCCCGAGCGCATTCGCGAGCGCGTCGACCGCGAGCGTCTCGCCGCCGACCGCCGCCGCCTCGAGCAGCGTTAGTCCTGCGACGTCGCGCTCGAGCCCCTGCGCCTCCGCCTCGACGATGCGGTCGCCGTCGACGAGCAGGCGAGCGGCGGCCCAGTCGCCGTTCCGGCTGGAGTCTCCGAAGACCTCGTGCATGCGCTCACCGTAGAGGAGTGCCCGGCCCCGGCGTCCAAACCGAGCTATGTGATCCTGGTCTCCCAGGTGGGTGCCGTGCCCGCCTTCGGCAATGCCTCGGTCGGGACGCCGGCTCCCTTTCACGTAGCGTTGGATCTACATGTGTGCCCGATTCGGCGCACGGGGCCGAGCAGCCAGACTGTAGCGCGGTCTACTCGAGTTGTGGGCCGAGCAGCCGGATCCCGAGCTCCTTCAGCGCGGAGTCGGGATACGGCGTCGGCGCCCCCGTCAGCGGGTCAGCGCCGCTCGCGATCTTCGGGAACGCGGTGACCTGGCGGATGTCCGGCTCGCGCGCGAGCAGCGCGATGAAGCGGTCGATCCCCATCGCGAACCCGCCGTGCGGCGGTGCGCCCATCTGCAACGCGTCAAGGAGGAAGCCGAACTTGTCGCGCTGCTCTTCCTCGTCCATCCCCATCACGCGGAACACGGCCTGCTGCACCTGCGCCTCGTGGATCCTGATCGAGCCGGAGCCGAGCTCCCACCCGTTCCAGATCAGGTCGTAATGCTGCCCCAGCACGTGCTCCGGATCCGCCTCGATCCGCTCCTCTTCGCCGGGCACCGACGCGGTGAACGGGTGATGCATGAACGTCCAGCCGCCGTACTCCTCACTGTGCTCGAAGAGCGGGAAGTCGGTGACCCAGTGGAAAGCATCGAGGCTCGTGTCGATCAGAGCGAGCTCATGGGCGAGGTGCAGCCGCAGCAGCCCGAGCACACGTGCGGCGACCGCCTCCTCGTCGGCGACGAAGAGCGCCGTCGACCCCTCCTCGACGCCGAAGGCCTGCAGCTCCTGCTCGGACAGGAACTTCGAGATCTGCGTGAGGTTGGCGAGTCCCTTCGCCCCCCACTCCTTCGCGACCTCCTCGAGGCGCGCCTGCTCGCTGCGCGAGAACGTTCGCGGCACGACAACGTACCGCACGCACGGCGCGTTCTTGAAGACCCCGAACTCCGAGCCCCGCGTCACCTCGGTCGCGTCCTGGATCTCCAGGCCGAAGCGAAGATCCGGCTTGTCGGAGCCGTAGCGAAGCATCGCGTCGGCGTACGTGAGGTGCGGGAACGGCCGCTGCGGCGGCTCGGCGCCGGCAGCCTCGAACGCGCCGACGACACAGGCCTCCATGACGTCGAGCACGTCCTCCCGCTCGACGAACGCCATCTCGAGGTCGAGCTGACGGAACTCGAACTGGCGGTCGGCGCGGAGGTCCTCGTCGCGCCAGCACGTGGCGATCTGGTAGTAGCGGTCGATCCCGCCCACCATGCAGAGCTGCTTGAACAGCTGTGGCGACTGGGCGAGGGCGTAGAACTTCCCGGGCTGCAGCCGCACCGGCGTGAGGAAGTCGCGCGCCCCTTCAGGAGTGCCGCGCGTCATGGTCGGCGTCCAGACGTCGACGAAGCCCCGCTCGTCCATGACGCGGCGGATCGCGGTGATCGCGGTGTGGTTGAGGCGGAGGTTCCGCTGCATACGCTCGGTCCGCATGTCGAGCCAGCGGTAGCGGAGGCGGAGGGTCTCCTCGACGTTCTCCTCGTCGAGCTGGAACGGCAGCGGCGTGGAGCGGGACAGGATCCGCAACTCGTCGACCCGCACCTCGATCTGGCCGGTCGACAGGTTCGGGTTGACGAGCTCGGGCGCGCGCGCCACGACCTCGCCGGTCGCCTGGAGGACGAACTCGTTGCGGATCTCGTGCGCAGTCTCGGCCGCGGCGGCCGAGTGCTCCGGGTTGATGACGAGCTGAACCTTGCCCGTGTGGTCGCGGAGGTCGACGAAGACGAGCCCGCCGTGGTCGCGGCGGGTGTCGGTCCAGCCGGCGACCGTCACGCGACGGCCGGCGTCCTCCGCGCGCAGCTCGCCGCACATCGCGTCGCGCCAGGCCATTATCCGCTCCGGCGCCGTACACGCCGGCGCCTCCGCTCCTTGCTGAGCTCCGTCGAGCCTACGCTCATTAGACCTCCGTCAGCGAGCTCACGACGCGGTCTTCCTCCCCGCGCCGCCGTACCTCATATGTCCCGTCGCTGCGCGCGACGACGACGGTCTCCGCGCCGAGCCGCTGCGCCTGGGTGAGCTGCCCCTTCATCGAGCGGCCAGCGTAATCGGTGTCGACCGAGCGGCCCTCCGCGCGCCACTTCGCAATCTGCAGGAGAAGCCGCCCGCGCAGCTCCGGCTCCTCGAACGCGACGAAGAGGTCGAGACGCGGCGGGTCCGCGGTCGCGCCTTCCCGTTCCATCGCGATCAGGAGCCGCTCGAGGCCGGCTCCGAAGCCGATGCCGGGGGTCGCCGGCCCGCCGACCGCTTCCACGAGCCCGTCGTAGCGGCCGCCGCCGCAGATCGTCGAGTTGACGTTCTCCTCCGGCCCCACGAACTCGAATGTCGTCCGCGTGTAGTAGTCGAGGCCGCGCACGAGCGCCGGGTCGAGCACGTACGGCACGCCGTACTGGTCGACGTCTGCCTTGACCTTTTCGA
>WNGI01011455.1_pt1 | contig 12067 bp, 8 predicted proteins | sample 5400621 | NCBI WGS metagenome assembly WNGI01 (sample SAMN13153374, study PRJNA577476) | soil metagenome | isolation source: 20 cm soil or saprolite under Garry oak tree replicate 1 | place: USA:California | collected 2016-06-15 | reverse complement strand
TTCGAGGACCAGTCCCGTCATTGCGACCTTGCGCAATCTGAGCCAGCGCTTGACCGCCTCCGCGCCCTTTACCGGCGTAGCGGGTGGCGGAAAGCTGACCGCGCCGAGCGTCAGAAAAATCTGCCGCGCCATGACGTTGTTCGACAGTTTATTGACGTCGCGGACGATATCGTAGAGCGGCGGCGATTCGAGCGTCGCGAACGGTTGCGCCCCGGGTGGTGCGCGACGTTCCTTGAGACCGCCGTTAAATTTTCCACCGGCATCGCGAAACGCCGCCGTGAATGCGGCGTGGACATAGTGCGGGTGATCGAGCAACGCAACCCACCACTCGCGCTCGCCGCAATTCGCGGCATAGCGGCCCGCGAACGCGACGCTCGCTCGATCCGCCGCGTTGATAAAGTTCGCGCCGACCGCGCTTCGCCAATCGCCGCAGTCGCTGCCGTCGAGCGCCGGTGATCGACCCAGCATGACGTCATCGAGACGGGGCTCGGCGTTCACGGACACGGTGCCGGCGATAGCGTCGGGCGTAAACAGCAACCGTACGGATTTGAAATTGACGAGCAACGCATCAGGGCCGACGTTGTACGGCTTGAGGGGCTCGCCGTCGAACGATGCGGCATCGTGCAGCGGAAGCGAAAAATAACTGCGATCGAGCGCCAAGTCGCCGTCGATCGCGTCGAGTCCGTTCGCGCGGAGCCCCGCCATGAACGCTTGCCATTGCTCGACGGTAATTTTCGGATCGCCGTAGCCCTTGAGAATCAGATCGCCCTTGAGCAAACGATTCAAGATCGGACCACCGAGATAGGCTTCGGTCTTCCAACGGTAATCGCGACCCAGAATTTCAAGCGCCGCAAACGTCGTCACCAGCTTCATCACCGACGCGGGATTCATCGGCCGCTCGGGATCGTAGGCGAACAGCGGTTTGGGCTTTCCGATTTCCTGCACGACGATTGCGACGCGATTCAACGGCACGCCATGATCGAGAAATGCGCGGCCGACGGCTCGCGGCAATGCGTCGCGCGCCATTGACGTCGATGCGAGGATCAACGTGAGAACGAGCACGACGATGCGCGCGAGACTCATCTCATGGGCGTCCGACGAACAGGTACCAGCTCGACTCACCGCGGTTGGTTCGCCCGTACGCGAAATAGAACGGGCCGACGTAGGTGTCGGCAGCGAGGAACACGCTCCCTGCCTTATAAGCATCGCCGAAGCTCACTTCGTCTCGCGTGCGCCACACGTTGCCGAATTCCAGCGACCCGCCGAGATACCACGTGCGACCGACGTACCTGAGCGGTCCCATCTTGTGGTAATAGACCGCGCGTACGAAGCCGAGATAGTCGCCGTTCAACTGATCGGTTCGCAATCCGGAAACGTTCAGGAACCCGCCCAGGTTGAAATCAGTAGCCTGCGTTTCATCGCGTCGATTGGTGGAGCCGAAGCGTCCACCAAGCTGTAGCGAGTCGTTGCCTCCGATGGGGAGCGCCTGCAGAAACGCGACGCTCTGGCGCGTGACGTCGGTGTCGCTGCCAATCGATTGCAAGCCGCGAAAGTATTCGGCTTCGAGGCGCAGACCATGCCGCGGAAAGAAGGGGTCGTCTAATTGATCGAAGCGTCCGCGCAGGCTGATGCCCGCTTCATTCAGCTTGGCCACGGGAAACGTGCTCAACGCGACCTGCGGGTCGGCGCGGTAGTGCGTGTACTGAGGCCCAAGCCGGATCTCACCCCAGGCGCCCAGATTGACGCCGAAGTCGACGCCGCCTTGCTCGACCAGAATGTCGTATTCGGCGACGCGAACATCGCCGTCGTAGACGAACGCCGGCTCACGACGAATTTCTCCATAGACCGAGGTGAAGAACGTCTGCTTCCGCTCGAGCGGCTGGTACCACTCGGTCGAGTAACGGCGGATTTGCCCGAATTCGACTTCATTCGCCCATTGTCCGCCCAAGCTGTTGAGCCATGTCTTCTTGTGACCGATCAGGAAATTGAAGAAGGTTTCGCCTTGCATGTCCGACGACATGTTGAGCCCGAAGCGCAGGAAATTCGGGCCCCACGATTTTTCGGTCACATCGAATACGAGATCGCGCTGTCCCTTTTCGTCAATCAGCCGATAGGTGACACGCTCGAAATCGCCGGTAGCGTAGAGACGGGACATGTCGGCGTCGACGACCGCGCTGCTGAACGGCTTACCCGCCTGCGAGTCCAGTTGTGATTTGAGCACCGCGGGATTGTCGCGCTCCGTACCTTCGACGCGAACCTGCGCGACGATCGGCTCGGCGCTGCTCGGCATGGAACGGCGTTGCGCGAGGTATCCGCGATACGCGTCCGGCGACAACGCATACGCGCTAAGCGCAGTGGCGACACCACGCGCCGCTTCTTCGCCGAGCTCGATGAATTTCGCTGCCGACGTAAAATCGGCATACGTGAGGGTGCCAAGATTGGGCGAGATCAAAACGTCCTGTCCGGAGCGGAGCAGCGCAAGCGACGTGCGGACGTTCTGCTTGGTCAGGATATTGATCGTTTGTGCGGTGAGGCCGACGAGTGAAGACAGCTCTTCACGCGACATCAGTGGCGTGGCGATATTCACCGCGATGATGACGTCGGCGCCCATCTTGCGCATGACGTCGACCGGCAGATTGTCGACGAGCCCGCCGTCACCGAAGATTTGGCCATCGACTTCCACCGGCGCGAAGACGCCCGGCACCGACATGCTCGCGCGTAGAGCAAGATAGAGCGGACCATGGTCGAACACGACTGCGTTGCCGGTGACCATGTCGGTGGCGATCGCCCGAAACGGCGTGGGAAGCGCGTCGAAGGACGCAATGTCGTCCGCGGGACGCGTGATCTCATGCAAGTAGAGCTCGAGATTGCCGCCTTCGATCGCGCCTTTCGAGAAACGGATTTGGCCATCGCGAAAGCCCAATTCCACCGGGATCGGATAGCGCTCGTCCTCATCTTTCCGCCGTATGTCGAGGTCGCGACGCGGTGGGCTGTCGGAGAACATCTTCGTCCAGTCGATCTTCGCTAGGCGCTGCTCCATTTCGGTCGCGCTCATTCCCGTTGCGGAAAGTCCGCCGACGATTGCACCCATACTGGTCGCTGCGATGAAATCGACGGGAACGCGCAGCTCCTCGAGAACCTTGAGCACACCAATGTGGGTGAGACCGCGCGCGCCGCCGCCCGAAAGCACGAGTCCGATCTTCGGACGCGACGAAGGGGCGCCGGCCGTCGGCGATTGTGCTGCTGTGGACGTGGATCCGAAGAGCAGAGATATGCAGAGAAGCGCGAGCGCGACGGATGGAACAAGCGAGCGCGGGGCGTTGTTCACCAAGTTATGCGCTCGAGTCCCGTGACATAAGTCCAATGATTATAGCGACGGTTGCCAACTTGCGGTCCATTTCGCGGGCCGTCGTATGGGCATTTGTTGTAAGCGCGACGGCGCTTCTGGCGACGCTTGTCGAGGCCGAGCCAATAACCTATCGCATCGATCGCGATGTAACGCAAGTCGAGTATGTGGCGCACGCGTTTGGAGTCATCCATCAGCGCGGGCGGTTCGCCGATATGCGCGGGACGATCGTGCTCGATCAGGCAATGGAGCGCGGCGGCGTCGACTTCGACATCGATGCTCGCTCAGTCGACAGCGGCTGGAATCTGCGCGACGCTTTCCTGTTAGGCGAGCCGATGCTCGATGCCGGGCGTCATCCGCGGATTCATTTTCAATCTCAACGGCTCGTCTTTCGTGACGGCCGGCTCGCGCGTATCGAAGGCGCCTTGACGCTTCGCGGCGTCACGCAGGATGTCACGTTGACCGTCACGCACATTGCATGCGCGAACAGCCTCGGAGACGCATCTTCACCCGATTGCAAGGCGGACGCTGTGACCACTATTCGCCGCTCGGCATTCGGGATGGACAGCTTCGCGCCGTTTCTCGGCGACGAGGTCGATCTGCAATTCTCGGTTGTTGCGCGCCGAACGGCGGACGTGGTCACGGGCCGCTGACGCGCTTTAACTCCTCAGCGACTTGCGTTTGCATTCGCTTCACCGCGGCGACCAATTCGCGCGTGATGCCGGGTTCGCGTACGGAATGTCCGGCGTCCGGCACGATGATGTATTCGGCTTCGGGCCATGCGCGCGCGAGTTCGTCGGCCGTGACCGGCGGACAGATGACATCGTAGCGGCCCTGGACGATCGTGCAGGGCAGATGCCGGATCCGCGAGACGTTCTCGATAAGCTCACGATCGGCCAGGAATCCGGCGTGGACAAAATAGTGCGATTCGATGCGGGCGATCGCAAGCGCGGCCATATCGTCGTCGTGGCGGACGATACTGTCGGATCGCGGCAATAGCGCCGAACACGCGCTCTCGTAGCGATCCCACGCGCGAGCCGCCGGCAGATGAACAGCCGGATCCGCATGCGTCAGGCGCTTATAGTAGTTTTGCAGCAAATCCGCGCGCTCGCGTGCGGGCAGAAAATCGGCGAACGCACGCCAAGCCTCCGGAAAAATGTGGCGCATGCCGCGCATGAACCAATCGATTTCCGTCTGCGACGCAAGGAAAACGCCGCGTAACACCAGCCCCGATACGCGTTCAGGGTAGGCTTCCGCGTAAGCGAGTGCGAGCGTCGATCCCCACGAACCGCCGAACAGCAGCCAGCGATCGATGCCGAGATGCATCCGAAGGCGGTCGAGATCAGCGATCAAATGAGCGGTCGTGTTGTCGACGATGTCCGCGACGGGCGACGATCGGCCTGCGCCGCGTTGGTCGTAGAGGACGATCCGCCAAAACGCGGGATCATAGAAGCGGCGGTGATGTGGAAGGCTGCCTCCGCCAGGGCCGCCGTGAATAAAGACCAGCGGGACGCCGTCGTCCCTGCCGCAGATCTCCCAATGCATCAGGTGGCGGCCGTCGAGCGGCAACGTCCCGGTCGCCACCGGATCACATGGCGGATGAAGGAGCGTGTCGGCGGATTGCGGGCGGGCGGCGTCGGTCACTGCTTTAGCGTTTCCCTTTATACGCGACAACCTTTTGCTTCTGCTCGCCCAATCCCTGAATGCCGAGCGTCACGACGTCGCCGACTTGCAACCACTTCGGTTCCGGTTTCATCCCGAGCGCGACGCCCGGCGGCGTGCCGGTGGTGATGACATCGCCCGGCAACAGCGTCATGTATTTCGACACGTCGGCGACAAGCGCCGCAACGTTGAAGATCATCGTCCGCGTGTTGCCGGTCTGCCGGCGCTCGCCATTGACGTCGAGCCACATGTCGAGGTTCTGAGTATCCTTGATCTCGTCCGCGGTGACGAGCCAAGGTCCCAGCGGACCGAACGTGTCGCAGCCCTTGCCCTTGCTCCATTGCGACGCGCTTTTCTTCAACTGGAAATCGCGCTCCGACACATCGTTGATCACGCAATAACCGGCGACGTAACGCTTGGCGTCTTTCTCTTCGACGTAACGCGCCGTGCGGCCGATGACGACGCCGAGCTCGACTTCCCAATCGAGCTGCGTCGAATCGCGCGGCGCGATGATGTTGTCGTTGGCGCCGACGATGCACGACGGCGCCTTGAAGAAGACGACGGGGTACTCGGGAATCGGTGCGCCCGTCTCACGCGCGTGATCGATGTAGTTCAAGCCGATCGCAACGAATTTCGATGGCATCGCAACACAGGGTCCGAGACGTGGTTTGCCTTTAACCACAGGAAGCCTTCGGGTGTCGACCTTTTTAAGAGCGGCCAGCGCGCTCGGCGCGAGCGTGGCGCCGTCGATGTCCTTGACCTTGCGGGAAAGATCGCGCAGCGCCCCATCGGCATCGATCAAACCGGGCTTCTCGCGGCCGGGAGGGCCATAGCGTACGAGCTTCATTGTCGTTCTCCGTTGTAGAAACCGTTCATATCGTCATCCCTCCATCGCACGAATAAATATTTCCCGTCACGAACGCCGCTTCATCTGACGCGAGGAACACGATGATCGGCGCAATTTCTTCCGGCTTGGCGAGGCGCCCCATCGGCTGCCGCGCGATAAACATCCGCCGCGCTTCGTCGGGATCCGCGAAAGCGCCAATCCGCTCGTGCAACGACGGCGTGTCGACGGTGCCGGGTGCAATGGCGTTGCAGCGGATGCCTTTCTGCACGTAATCGGCGGCCACAGCCTTGGTGAGACCGACGACCGCCGCCTTGCTCGCGCCGTAGGCGAAACGATTGGGCAGACCTTTGATCGAGCCTGCGATCGACGCCATGTTGATGATGCTCGTGCCGATGCTCGATTTCTCGTACCGATCGAGCATCTTCGGTAACGCGCATTTGATCGTCATGTACATCGCGCGGACGTTCAGGTTGAACGAGAAGTCCCAGTCCTTCGGCGTGCAATCGAGGATCGTTCCTTGATGGACGTAGCCGGCACAATTGAACAGGATGTCGAGCGCTGGCAGTTCGTCGAACGTGCGCGCGATCGCGGCGTCATCGAGCACGTCGAGCTTACGCGTTGTCACGCCGCTCACGCCTTTGAAGCGCTCGAGCAACTCCGGTTTGACGTCGGTTGCAAGAACCGCTGCGCCTTCGCCGGCCATCGCCATCGCCGTGGCATAGCCGATTCCCTGTCCTGCCGCGGTAATCAGTGCGCTCTTGCCCGCGAGTCGTCCGCTCATCGCATGCTCTCCTCATAGGGCACGGTTCGGGCCGGATCGGCCCAGTCGCGATTCGGGATCAGCGGGTACCAACCCGGCCGGCCAGGGTCGCGATCGTAAGGGTAGCCGCCCAACTCGTTGAACAACGCGTGGTAGCGCGCAAGCTTTTCGCGGTCGAGCGCAATGCCCAATCCCGGCGTGTCGGGAACGCGGATTGCACCGTCTACGTAGCGAAGCGGTCCGCCTTCGATCACATCGTCGACCAGATGATGGTAGTGCGCGTCGGCGGTGTAGCCGAGATTGGGAATCACGGCGCCGAGATGGAGCATCGTCGCAAGCTGAATGCCGAGCTCACCCGAGCTGTGAACGGCGACGCCCAGTCCCATCGTCTCGCACACGCCGGCGGCCTTGATGCAAGGACGAATGCCGCCCCAGAACGTCGTGTCGAGCAGGATCACGTCGACCGCGCGCATCTCGACATTCGCAGCGAGCTGCTCGAAGTTCACCACGACGGTGTTCGTCGCGATCGGTAGCGAGATGAACTCCTTGAGCCGCGCGAGCTGCGGCATGCCCCACACCGGATCTTCGAAGTAATCGTTGGCGATGTCCTCGATGCCGCGACCGAAGTCAATCGCGTCGGCGAATGAGAGTGCGCTGTTCGGATCGTAGCGGAAGCGGTCGCCCGGTAACGCGTCGGACAGTGCGCGATAGCACGCGAGCTCGTACCGAGGGGGGTAGACGCCGCCTTTGAGCTTATGAACGCGAAAGCCATGTGCGGCCTTGAGCGCTTTCGCATGGGCAACAAGCTGCTCGGCCGTGCGGACTTCGCTGCGGCCGCTTTCGCGATGCGGATAACGGAAAAACAGATAGCTCGCGAATTCGACGGCATCGCGGAGCTTGCCGCCCAGAAGCGCGTGGACCGGAACGCCGAGCTTTTGACCGATGATGTCGAGACACGCGAATTCGATCGCGGCATGCAGTTGCGTGCGGTTGTTGTAGAGGCTCGCGGTGGGATTGCATATTGCAAACCGCATCGCTTCCAATCGAAAGACGTCGTGGCCGCGTAGATACGATTCGAGCGCCGCAAATGCGCGCGTCGCGTCTTCGCCGCCGCCGCCCATTTCGCCGAGTCCCACATAGCCGTCGTTCGTTTCGACTTCGACGATCGTGCGGACGAAGCGGCCCCAATGCGCGCCGTTGCTGTGCAAAAGCGGCGCTTCGAGCGGTACCGTGACGGGCGTCGCGCGAATCGTGGCGATCGTCGTGTCCCAGATCACGCTCGATAATTGGACCGCCGCCGGAAGGCGGTAGAGCGGTAGATACGTTGGTCGATCGACGCCGATTTGCGGAAGCGTGAGCACGCGATTGGCGGCGTAGCTGCTTTGCGTTTCCGGCTCCAGCGCAGCGGCGATCACGTTGGCAAGCGGTTGATCGAGCGGTACGTAGAAATCCCCCGCTTTCGCGGCGACGCGGGCCGGTTCGGCGGCCGTTTCGAGCCGAACGACATTGACGATGCCTTCATCGTCGTTTCGCCGGACGTCATCTTTCTTCGCTTCGTCGGTACGAGCGATTCGATACCGCTCGCCGTCCATCATGCCGTCCTCGGTCAGCCGCAGCACCGTCGCACCGAGCCTCGCCAATCGTTTCGCGGCTTCGGCTTCGGAGGCGGGCAACAGATAAGCGAATGGCCGCGCGCGCTTGCGGCGCACGTCGATCGTCAGTGCGCTTCGCCATTCGACGTCGATCGCTTTGTCCGCGCCCGTGTCAGGGTCGATCAAGTCGAGCGTGTTGCGGGTAGCGGTCGCCACTCCAGCGACGACGATGTCGCCTTTTCCAGCCAGCGCTGCAACACCGTTACGCAATGTGCGCCCTAGCGCCAGCACGGCGTCCACGTTGGCTGCCGTCGAGCCGAGCATCGAGTGCATAGCAGTCAAATGCGTGTAGACACGACGCTTGAAATGCGCCCGTCCAATGCCTACACCGCGCGTCTCGATCAAGAAGCTCACGGCGTTGCGCAGTCCAGCGATGTTTCGTCCCGTGTCGGGAACGACGCCTCCCATCGAAACGACGCGGTCGGTCGGATCGTAGCTCGTCGTGTAGTACCAGGTTTGCGTCAAGCCCGCGTCGGCAAGCGCTTTCACAAGGGGTTGCCTAAACATCGATTCCGCGGTGTCGGTGAGCGCTCGGGGAAGATTGGAAACCGTGGCGTATTGGATCAGTGCGTCGTGACGTTGCAGTCCGCCGAACTTTTCCAGCCAGCGCGTCTTGACACCGAACTCGTGACAATCGAGCACGACATCGGGCTGATATTCGGTGAACACGCGACCGAGCGCACGACCTTCGGGCGTGCCCTCGAGCAGATGGTCGCGGTTCACGTCGGCGCCGTTGACGAGGCCACGCACGAAGTGGTGAGCGCCATCCGGGTTCGCGCGCGGCACGATCAACACGTTGACGCGATCGAGCCATTTCGAGCTGGATCTACTAGCCAACTCGGCAGAGAGCTCCGCCGCCAGTGCGAGCGCAGCCTCGCCGCCGGCAGGTTCGTTGCCGTGCTGCTGCCCGATGATCAGCACCGTCGGCCGACCGTTTTTTTGCAGGTCGCTGCCTCCTGCCGGCGGTCGCGCAAAGATCAGCAACGGAATGGCGCGATTCTCCTGCGAGCGTCCGATGATCCGCACGCGCAACGAGGGCGTTCGACGCGCGAGATCGTCGATGAAAGCGATCAACTCGTCCTGGCTCGTGAAGTCCGTCTTGCCGGCAGCAAATGCCGGCGTTCGAACCTCGACCGAAGGATCGGGATAGCGCGCGGCAACCGCAGGCGTTTCGAGATACTCCCGCGCCGGATCGTAGAGCGCCTCCGCGAGCGGCGCGAATCCAATAAAGCACAGCGCGATTCCCTGAATCAATGTCCGCACGATCGTGATATCTCGTCCATCCCGCGTAAAAAGCCAATTGGTCATACCACTTGACCAATTTGTCCAACGCAGGTAGCTTCGTGGGCTACCCACCGAGCCCCTTATGTTCCGTCCGCGAGCCAAACGCAATCGGGCGTCAGCGGTCCACCAAGAATGCCCTTCCATAGTATCGAACCGCGCCGCCTGTATCGCCAGATCGCGGATCAAATTCGCGGCCTGATCAAGAGCGGCGAGTTTCCCACCGGGTCGAGGCTTCCGCCTGAGCGCGATTTGGCGCGGCAGCTCGGCGTATCGCGGCCCTCGGTGCGCGAAGCCTTGATCGCCCTCGAAGTCGAGGGCACGGTCGAAGTCCGGATTGGGTCCGGGATTTATGTCTTGGCCGGTACGGCGCCGCATGTGCCGAACGGCCTCGACGCCACGGCGGGACCGTTCGAATTGTTGCGTGCGCGTTACGTGATCGAAAGCGAATGCGCGGCGCTTGCTGCCAAGTCGGCGAAGAAGAGCCACGTGCACGCGATCGAGGAGGCGCTCTCCGAAATGGAGCGCGAAATGTCCGATGCGCGGCAGCCGCTGCCTGCGGATCGCTTGTTTCATCTGCGCGTTGCGGAGGCGACGGGGAACGGCGCCCTCGTTGCCGTCGTCAAGATGTTATGGGAAGAGCGCATGGGTCCGCTCTACAAGCAGCTCGAGCATCACTACGATTCGCCCGGACTCTGGCACGCGGCGATCGCCGAGCATCGCGGTGTCCTGAAAGCGATCGTCGCTCGCGATAGCGGCGTCGCGCGGACGATGATGCAGCGGCATCTGAACCAGGCGTATAAGCGCTTCAGCAAGGGCTGGAACACACTTCATTGAAGGAGGCAGCGATGCTGGCTTGTCGAATTCACGCAAAAGACGATTTGCGCGTCGAGCAAACGGACATGCCCGAGGCAGGTCCCGGCGAAGTGCTGCTGAAGCTCGGCGCCGGTGGAATCTGCGGCTCCGATCTGCATTACTACTTCGAGGGAAAAAACGGCAGCTTCGTCGTCCGCGAACCATTGATTCCCGGCCACGAGGCATCGGCGGTCGTCGCCGGCATCGGTCCCGGCGTCACCCGCGTCAGGGTGGGCGACAAGGTCGCCGTCAGCCCGTCGCACTCGTGCGGACGTTGCGAAGCGTGTCGCGAAGGGCGCGAGCAGCTCTGCTCGAACATGCGCTTCCTCGGCAGCGCGAGCCTGTTCCCACACGTGCAGGGGATGTTCCAGGAATATTTCGTCATGGGCGAGCGCCAGTGCTACCCCGTCGGCGGCGACATCACACTCGGCGAACTCGCGTTTGCGGAGCCGCTTGCTGTCGGACTGCATGCGGTCAACCGCGGCGGCGACCTCATGGGTAAGTCCGTGCTGATCACCGGTGCCGGCACGATCGGCTGCGTCACTGTGCTCGCCGCGCGGCTTGCCGGCGCGCGCCGCATCACCGTATCGGACATCCTCGACCGTCCGCTCGAACAGGCGAAGACCGTCGGCGCCGATGTGACGCTGCATGCGCAGCGCGATGCCGAGGCGTTGGCAAAGGCGCAGTTCGACGTCGCCTACGAAGTGTCCGGCAGCTTCGCGGCGCTCAAAACGTGCATGGCCGCGATCAAGCGCGGCGGCGTTGTCGTGCAAGTCGGCACGCTGCCGCACGAGCCGCTGCCGTTCGTCGTCAACGACGTCATGGCAAAGGAAATCGATTTGCGTGGCGCATTCCGATGGGGAATCGAGTTTGATTGGGCCGTTGCCTATTTGTCATCGCGGCGCGTTGATGTACGTCCGTTGCTGTCGGGCCAGTATCCGCTCGAGGATGCCGTGGCGGCGTTCCAGCTCGCAGCGGACAAGAACAAGAGTACGAAGGTGCAGGTAGTCGCGTGAGCGGCTGGCGAGCGGCCCCACGAGGTGGGGATCGACGGCAAACGCGAATCGCGACACGAGGCCGACGACGGACGGCGTCGTCGTAAGAATTTGCAAGGAGGCTGAGGTCTGTTCATGAATATTTCGACTCCAGGAGGAGCCATGCGTTTGATCACCCGATTTGCGTTGGCCGCGGTTGCCGCGGTCGCCCTCGTCGCCGGCGGCCCCGCGCTCGCCCAGCAGAAGCTCAAATGGGCGCACGTCTACGAGACGAGCGAGCCGTACCACACCGAGTCTGTGTGGGCGGCGGCCGAAATCAAGAAGCGCACGAACGGCAAGTTCGACATCGAGGTGTTTCCGGCGTCCACGCTCGGCAAGGAAACGGACATCAACCAGGGGTTGTCGCTGGGTACCGTCGACATGATCATCAGCGGCCCGTCGTTCGCGGCGCGGAGCTACCCGCGACTCGGCATCGCCTATTACCCGTTCATCTTCCGCGACGCCGACCATCTCATCGCGTATTCGAAGAGCCCGATCTTCGCCGAGATGGTCGAGGAGTTCCGCAAGAAATCCGGCATCCAGATCCTCGCCTACACGTACTACGGTGCGCGGCAGACGACGGCGCAGAAGCCGTTCACCGACTGCGCGGGCATGAAGGGCCTGAAGATC
>WNGI01009126.1_pt1 | contig 12070 bp, 8 predicted proteins | sample 5400621 | NCBI WGS metagenome assembly WNGI01 (sample SAMN13153374, study PRJNA577476) | soil metagenome | isolation source: 20 cm soil or saprolite under Garry oak tree replicate 1 | place: USA:California | collected 2016-06-15 | reverse complement strand
GTGGTACATCTACTATGCGAAAAAGAAGGATATCGGTGAGGTGGTAGATGTCGCGGCCGCGCCAGACAAGTACGGTGACGTGCTCGATCACTTGTTCTACCATGCGTGGGAGCGCGGTCTGATCGCGGTTCGTGGCCGCCTAACGCCGCGTGAGCTCCCGGTGCTGACCGAGAAGCGCTGTGTGCTCGAGAGCCGAGGGCCATGGACCGTCGTGCACTCGCGAAGACGCGAAGTCATCGAATCGATAGACGGCGGCGAAGCACGCCTCTCACGGCTCGACGGCGAGTTCTGGATGACCTTCTGACTCAAGTTCAACGAGGCCAAGCGGAATGCTTCAGAAAGTAGTGGAGTCGCTGCGTACGATTCGCTCGGAAATGCTACTGCCGCCGATGGCGCGGGCAGAGCGTCGGTTGGACTTGAACGCCGGCATGAAGGACGATCCCGGAATTGAAGCGGCGCTGACTCTCGCCGCCGCTTGGCTGTGTCGCGCTCAGGATTGCTCGCTCTCGATGGATGGTGGCGTGGCGCGACACTTCAGCCTCGTCAGCGGCTGGAGCGAATCGTACCCGGAAATCACGGGCTACGTGGTGCCGACGATGGTAAGCGTCGCCGCGAAATGCGGTGACGAGTCGCTGCGTGGGCGCGCACGGCGCATGGTTGATTGGCTCGTGTCGATTCAATTACCAGGCGGAGGCTTCCAGGCGGGAACGATCGACGCGCGCCCCCGGGTGCCGACCATTTTCAACACGGGCCAAATCCTCCTCGGGCTGGCGACTGGCGTGCGAGAGTGGGGCGAGCAATACCGGCGCTCGATGCACAAAGCCGCTCAGTGGCTCGTCGCCTCGCAAGATGGCGATGGCTGCTGGCGGCGATTCGAAAGCCCATTCGCCACGCCAGGGGAAAAGACGTACTACACACACGTCGCATGGGGACTTTTCGAAGCCGCACGCATCGATCCAACGACGCCTTACGCGGAAGCGGCGCTTGCCAATATCCGCTGGACGATCAGCCAGATGCGTCCGAACGGCTGGTTGGACCAGTGCTGCCTCGACAACCCGACGGCGCCGCTCACGCATACCCTGGGCTACGCGTTACGTGGGATGGTGGAAGCGTATCGGTTCACGCAGCACGCGGATCTGCTGACCCACTGCCAGCGTACAGCCGACGGAGCACTCAGCGCACTGCGCAGCGATGGATTTCTCCCCGGCCGCGTCGACGCGAACTGGCGCGGCACCGTGAGCTGGACATGCCTAACGGGTAGCCTGCAGATCGCGATCTGCTGGCTGCTGCTGTATCAGTTCACCGGAGACGAACGATATCGGCACGCTGGATGCGACGTCAACCGATTCGTTAGGCGCACCTTGCACGTGGACGGAAGTCCCGATGTTCGCGGCGGCATCAAGGGCTCCTTCCCCGTGTCCGGCGACTACGGAAAGTTCGAGTACCTGGCGTGGGCCTGCAAATTCTTCATCGACGCAAACCTTCTCGAGCAAGAGGTTGTCAGGCGGTGAGCGAAATCGCGGTTGAGTTTCTGGCCGTTCCGGAGCCAGAGCCGGCGCTCCTGGACGAACTGGCAGCACTGACACCCACGAATCCGTTTGTGACGCGGGCCTATGCCGCCTCGCGGCGTGGATTCGGTTGCGGCGCCCCGATTCGTTCTGGCAGGCGCTGCTCCAATTCTGCCGGAAGCAACGGGTCGAAGAGCTCCGCGTCCACAGTTACGGATCGACGACCGCCATGATTCCGCGCCTCGTTGGCGAGCGGGCGCGTACGGATCGCTGTGAATACGTTCTTGATTTGCAGTCACGCGAGCTCGAGGACGGCCTTTCCGGAGATCATCGTCGAAACATCGCGCGCGCCAGGAAAAGGGGTCTCACCGTTCGCCGTGCCGCCGATCGTGAGGCATGCGAAGCGCACACCGCTATGATCCTTGCCTCGATGGAGCGGCGTCAGCACCGCGGCGAATCCGTACCACTCGACTTTCGTCATGAGGAATTTCTCGCCATTACGGCGACGGGCGCAGGCGAGTTGTTCCAAGCGGTCGACGATCGAGAGATCGTCTCATCCATGCTCCTCCTGCGCGCAGCGCGAGGCGCCTACTCCCAAACGATGGGGACGAACGCGACAGGCATGAAATCAGGCGGTTCTCGTCTCGTGATATTCGAAGCGGCGAGGATGCTCAAAGAGGAAGGGCTCGAGGTTCTCAACCTTGGCGGTGTCAGCGAACAAAATCCGGGTCTGCGGGAATTCAAGGCCGGCTTCGGCGCGCGAATGATCAACCTTCAGGCCGCCGAATTCTGCTTCGCGACCTCGCTAAAACGGTCCATGATTGGTGCAGCGCGCGCTCTGCGGTCCGCGCTCGACACAACGCGTGCGGCACTTGGACGGAATCGGCCCGGAGTCGAAGAAGCGCAGCGGAGCGGAGCAGCGCGATGAGACGGCCAAAATTACTGCACGTCGTCGGCGCTCGTCCCAACTTTCCCAAACTGGCGCCGGTCCATCGCGCGGCCAGTGCTCGAGGACTCGATCAGTTCGTGGTGCATACCGGGCAACACTACGACGAAAGTCTCTCGGCGTCGTTCTTTCGCGATCTCGGTATCTGTGAACCGGATGTCAATCTGGCCGTAGGCTCGGCGACGCACGCCGTGCAGACCGCTCGGATCATGGAGCGAATCGAGCCCGTGCTCGCGCAGGAGATGCCAGATTGGGTCGTCGTTTACGGCGACGTGAATTCGACCGCGGCAACGAGTCTCGTCGCCGCGAAACTCGGCTTGCCGTTGGCACATGTCGAAGCAGGACTTCGTAGCTATGACCGATCGATGCCCGAGGAAATCAACAGGCTCGTGACTGATCGGCTGGCCGATCTGCTGCTCACGCCGTCGCGCGATGCGGATGAAATACTGCGTTGCGAGGGCGAACCGGCGAGTGAAATCGTCTTCGTCGGCAATGTGATGATCGACAGTCTGCACTTCGCGCTGAGTGCTGCTCGGCAGAGCGGCTTCCGCGCCCGGGTCGGTGCGAACGATTGCACCGTCGTTGTGACGCTCCATCGTCCATCCAACGTGGACGATCCTCAGCGACTGCTGGCCATCGTGAGCGCGCTGCGGGAGATCGCCGAAGAGCGACCGGTGATGTTCCCGATCCATCCGCGCACCGAACAGCGCTTGAAAGAGCTCGGCGCTTGCCTCGGGGCGGTGCAGGTCCTCAAACCAACCGGGTATTTGGAGATGCTGGACCTGGTCGACGGTGCTTTCGCGGTGGTGACCGACTCCGGCGGTCTGCAAGAAGAAACGACCGCGTTGGGCATTCCCTGCCTAACGGTGCGCGAGAACACCGAGCGTCCGATCACGATCGCCGAAGGGACGAACCGGCTGGTGCCCGACCCGCGAGACCTCGCCACACACCTCCGCGCGCTGAAGCGGATGCCGTTAGGCCGCGTACCGGAAGGATGGGACGGCCGAGCGGGAGAACGAATCGTTTGCGCTCTAGTCGAGCGCAGTTCGTAGCGTCGGCTGCCGCGAAGCGGGCGCGCGTTGGACCGCGTCAGCAATTGCGTCTAGGAGACGGCACGCTTGGGTGCGACGGCTGAAGCGGCCGTCTTGGGAGATACGTGTGGGTCGTATCCCGTTGCGATGTTGGAGCACGCGTTCGCGAATGACGGCTGTCAGACCATCGACGTCCTCCGGCGCTACGACATCGGCGCCGCTGCCCTCGAGTAACAGACCGACCGCGCTCTCCGGCGTTGCCAGAGCGAGGAGCCAGGCATCGAACTGTACATACTCGAAGATCTTCGCCGGGATTGCCAAGTCGCTGTCCTGGGGCAGACTGACGAGCATGGTGGCTCTGGCCAGGAATTCCATCACGGCCCGATGTGGCAACCTCGACCCTATGGTCACGTAGCCGTCGAGACCTTCGTTACGCGCGAGGTCAGACACCCGGCTCGAATCATAACTCTCGACGTGACCGATGAATTCGATTCCAAAGTCCGCTGGTGTGAGATTCAAATCCTGCACGACGCGGGCGGCCGCGCGAAACAATGGCCTAGGGTCGCGATCGAGATAGATCGCACCAGCGTATCCAATTACGAAGCGTCGGCCATGATGCGACGGCGGCACAGCTTCCTCGTCGCATCCGTTCATCACGGTCATGATACGCGCCCGCGCGTTCGGATAGCGATGACACATGGCGCGTCGGAACGGCTCGGTGTTCGTCGCGACGATTGCAGCGTCAGCGACGGCGCGCCGCTCGAATCGCTTCGCGAAAGCGAACCACACTGGACTGGCGAGGTGTTCGGGTACTCGCTCGACAAGGGTCCAGGGATCCCGCATGTCCATTACGAACGGCAGCCCGCTTGCACGCGCGGCGAGACGCCCGGCCTCGTGCGCCATGTGCGGTGGGCCCGATGTAACGATCGCCTCGTGCACGCCAGGCTCGATCAACTCGCCCGCGAGCGCGGCGACGTCACGCGCCCAGTTCCTCCATTGGGCGAAGTCCATCCACGAGGTAAAGGCCCTAACGAGTCCGCGCGGACTGCGCAATGACCATCGGATGTCCGATCGTCCGAGCGACTCGGGTCGAGGGTTCCGCGGTGCCGGCAGAGCGGGTGTTCGCATGCCGTCCATCGGTGTCACCGAGCTCGCCGCGCGCCCCAGCGGTGATCGTCCACGGTAAAGTTGCCAAGCCGCGCGCACGAAGCGCTCGACTCGCGGCGGCGAGCTCCGCATACCGAACGCCCGGATGCCGGGAGGCAGCTCCTTTACGAGAGCGGTATCGGGGAACTCGATCTCGGCGGGATCGGCAGTGATGACGTCCAAACCCCAGCCGCGCTCGGCGACGTAGCGAGAGAGCTTCTGCCATCGGAGCGAGCCTGATCGAGGATCCGGCGGAAACGCGGCCGTGATGAGTAACAATCGATGCTCGCGCGAAGCGCTGTCATCGCCGGTTACCATGAAGGGCCGCGGTCCCTCAGAGCTCTGTCTCACCATCATCGGTGCGCTTCTCAATTGCGAAGCAGCTTCAAAGCTTGATAGAAGACACTAATCCGATCGCGGCGCAGAGCGACGAGGGCGCCGACATAGGCAATCATGCCAGTTACGGTCTCGACACAGAGAACCGCTAGTGGGGGCCAGGTTGCCGGGAGAGCTCGCCGCAGTACCAGGATGGCCACGAGCATGATGACCGAACTACTCAATGCCGGCGAAAGGGCGTCGAGATACTGACGAACGGAGAGGCCAAGTCGCTTGAATGCACGTCGATAGAGCGGCGCGTTTACTAGCGGATGTATCACGACCCACGCGGTGGCAATACCCACCGGCCCCCAGCGACTACCGACGTAGAAGCCGAACGGCAGCGTCAGTGCGGCGACGACCTGCACCCACATGGAGAATCGAATCTCACCTATCACGTTCAGTAGATTGCCGGGCAGCGACGCGATCGATCGGAAGCCCGCGTAGGCGGCAAGCACTTGCATGGGAGCGATCATCGGCCGCCATTTCTCGCCTAACGCGACCAACACGAACTCTTGAGCCACGGCCGCGAGACCGAGCGTCGCCGGGAACACAACGAGCGCGAGGCCTTCGGTGACAGACAGGAGATACCGGCGCAAGTTCGACTCCTGCGTTTGCACCGAAGAGAAAATCGACGGGGTGATACTCGTGACGAGTGCGAGAATCTTCTCTGGCAGCATCGTCGCCAGACTCACGGCAAACCCATAGGCACCGAGCGCGGTCCTCGCGAGGGTTTTCCCGGCGACAAACAGATCGGCGCTCGAGTAAACGTAGAACGACAGCCGAGTCACCACGATCTGCCAGCCGAACAAGGTCACCCGGCCCAATGATGGTAGGCTCGGCCAGGCGAACCGATGGCGTCGCGCCATGAGTACCAATACGGTGGAGACGGCAGCGCCAACGAGTCCACCGAAGACCAGCGTCCAATACCGAAAGCCGAGTAGCGCGAGGGCGACCATACTGACCGATGAGACAATCGACTGCACACCATCGATACAGGCGAGCAACTTGAAGCGGAGCTCCCTCTGCAGGAGCGACTGCGGGACGGTACGGAATCCATTGATGATGAAACCAGTACTCAGTGCGACCACGACCGGCGGCAGCATGGGCGCGTTGAAAAATCGTCCGAGCGGAACCGCCGCGATGGAGGAGAGGCCGGCCGCCGCGGCGCCGAAGAGGAGCGACAGCGTGTTCGTTTGAGCGATGTGTTCTTCTGGCAGATCACGCAATACCAAGACTGCGGCGCCGAAGCCGAATTCGCCGAGCAATGTTACGAGGCCCATGAAGACGGCAGACATGGTAAGAATGCCGTAGTCTGCGGGCACGAGCACATGCGCGACAAACAGGGTTGCGAGCCACGCGATGAGTTGACTTCCCCACTTCACGCTGCCCGTCCATGCCAGGCCGCGGATCAGCGCGCGATCTAGAACCGATGTTTGTGATGACTCAGTGACAGGAAGCGGAGGCGGAGCAGTCCCGGCGGCGTCGTTCACGGGTGTCCTCTGAGTCATTGTATCGCTCGGCGGTCACCCGCGTACGGCTGAATGGAGCGATCGTCTTATTCACGTTAGGGAGACGTGAGTAACTACTCGCGATCTTCGTGCCCGTCGCTGGATCGAGCACGGGAATCACTCTGCCATCCAGAAGGAGCGCCGCTTATGTCCGGCAGGAGCTAACGGCGGACGACACCGGCGATCGCTGCGTTGAGGCTATCGATGTCGGCCCCCACGTCGCGTCCATCAGTACCAGCCCGCCTGTACGGGCTGACATGCGCGAGCCGAAAGTCGCCCTCGTTAGGCGCGACGAAGCCGACATCTTCGATGCGCGCGGGAAAGAAGTTCCCAGGCGGATACATGTCCTCTTTGGCGCCGATGATCGCGTTGTGCGTGAACACTGAGGCACGAAGATAGTAGTCGATGGCGCGCTTTCCTTCCCCCTGGCCCCCGCCATAGATCCCGTACTCGCCGCGAGCTATGAGGTTGTTTCGTATAGTCACATAGGGCTTCTGCAGCACATCGAGCATCATGGCGGCACTGGTGGCGAAACCGGTGTTGTGCTCGAACGTGATATCGCTCGGAACGTCGATCAGCTGCCAGAGCCGTCCGCCACCTCCCAGCTCTAGTGGACCAACACGGTCGAACAGATTGTGCTCGACAAGAATGCGATGCGTCACCTCCTGCGTGTTACCCAAGCTCGCACCGATGTTCAGACCACTGCCGGTGTTTATGATCTTGTTATAACGAAAGGTCACATTCCGCGTCACCGACCACGGCGCGGAGCCATCCTGATCGGTCGACATGAATAGCAGGGCGAAGCCGGCCTGTGCGTCGACCCAGTTGTTCTCGAACACATTGCCTTCCACGAGCACGCGCTGCGCGTTCTTCAGCTCGAAGAGATTCTTCACTGTCCACACGCCTTTCCATGCAAGTGGCTTGAAGAAGTAGTTGTGACGGATCTCGATGTCGGAGGGAATCAAACCCTGGATCCCGGGATCGCCGCCGCCAAACAGCACGTTCTCGCCCGAGCCCTCGAGGTAGTTGTTGACGATCTTGAACGGGCCGGGACCGTTCCAACCAATGATTGCCTGGGCATCGAAACCGCGATCGTGACAATCGGACAGATAGGAATCGATGACGGCGGTGAACGCACTGTTCACCGCGACACACCGCTTGGTACTCAAGGTTGCATGTCCATGGATGTACGAGCGGTCGATGATAAGATGGTGCGGTACGTCCTCGCGCCGGCGCTGCTCACGGCCGCCTCCGCCGAACAGCACCAGCGCCCAGTTGCGGGTGACGTTCGACGCAGCAGTGATTTCAACCGCCACGATGCGGAAATGGTGGGCGCCTGGGTCAGCGATGAGCGCCGGCTCTGCGCTAGGTGTGACGAGCTTCGGCAGCCGCGACGCGTAGCTGGGACTCATTCGCGTACCCTCAGGGGGCAGGTCCGCATCCGATGCGGACGAGCGAATCGTGATCCAGCCCGCGCCCTCCTTTACGGGAAGCTTGAATGAGCCGACGAATTGTGCCCCGGCCTCGAGAAGAATGACATCTCCTGGCCGTGCGTCATCGAGCGCATGTTGAACGTCACCGCCCCGTGCTACCATGAGGCGACGGCCGCCGGCCGCTATCTGCCGTGTGTCGAGCAGGGCACGTGGCAACTCCGGCTTGCCGGTATCATTGGCGGCGGATGCTTGCGCGGTCCCGTTGCTCGTCACCTCGCCGTCGAACTCGTCAGGCGTGCCGCCGCTCGAACTCTCCGATCTGCATGCGGCGCACAGCGTGAGCGCCAAGAGCGCGACAACTGGGATGCTACGCGTGCGCATGGGCATCGAGGATCGGAGTGAGCTCCGCGCGCGACGATTGGGCAAGATCGCCCCGACCGAGACATCGTTGCCAGAGATCGAGGACAAGAAGCCGCCAGAGAAGCAAACTGTGGTCGCGGCGGGAGGATTGATGCTCCGCGGCGATCTGTCGCACAGCGGCCAAGTCAGCGAATTCGTAGATCGGAGAGTCATTGCGTAGCAGCGCCTCCACGCGATGGCGCAACTCGCGCCGGAACCAACATCGAAGAGGTAATGCGAAGCCCTGTTTCGGTCGCTCGAGAACGGCGCGCGGGACAATGCCGTCGATGGCCCGCCGAAACAGCCATTTCGATTGGCCGCCGCGCATCGTTAGGTTTTGGGGGAGTGACAGGGCGAACTCGACCACGTTGTGATCGAGGAGCGGGACACGCGCCTCGAGCGAGAGGGCCATGCTCGTGCGATCCACTTTGGTCAAGATGTCACCCGGCAGGTAGCTCTGGACGTCGACCAGCATCATCCGCGTCACGAAGTCACGTCGCGATGTCTCACGGGTCCACCGCTCGATCAGGGTGTCGAGCGGCCCGACGTCGTCAGCGATGTCTGACTGCGCTACTCCTCCGTCGTTGACGGCCGGCGGCGCAGCGATGGTCGCGGCATAACGTCCCCATCGTGTGCGGCCCAGATCGAGCAGACGATTGCGCCCCAGCGCCCCGCGCGGCAGAGCGCGCGCGACTGCGCGTAAGCCCAAGCGGAGTGCCGCGGGCCGCAGCTCGCTGCGGCCAAGGAGCTCCGTGTAGCGGGTATACCCGGCAAACAGCTCGTCTCCTCCGTCGCCGGAGAGCGCGACGGTGACTTGCTGCCGCGCCAAGCGCGCAACCAAATACGTCGGCAGCGCCGAGGAGTCCCCAAACGGCTCGTCGAACGTCCGCACGACGTCTTCCACCAGGGCGTCGACATTCGGGCGCACAATCAGTTCCGTGTGCCTAGTGCCTAACGCTTTCGCGACCCGCGCGGCATGTGGCGCCTCGTTGAACTCTGCCTCGGGAAACCCGATAGAAAAGGTGCGAACCGGTTGGTCCACTAATCGGGTCATGTAGCCGACGACCGCCGATGAATCCACGCCGCCGGAGAGAAACGCTCCGAGCGGAACATCGGACTCCAGATGGCAGGCCACGGACTCTCTCAAGAGCCGCCGGAGCTCCTCGATCGCTTCCGCTTCCTGAATCGCACGCTGTTCGACGCGGACCGGAGACCAATAACACGTTATGGTGACGCGTCCGTCACGATCGCGCGTCAACACGTGCCCAGGCGGAAGCTTGTGAACGCCTTGGAAGACGGACTGTGGGTCAGGGACGTACCCGAGGGTCAAGTATTGGCCGATCGCGCTTCGGTCGAGTGTGCGCGGAAAGTCTCGTAGGGCGAGAAGTGCGCGCAGCTCCGACGCGAAAACGAGGCGCTCCGGTGTGCACCAGTAGTAGAGCGGCTTGATGCCGAGGCGATCACGCGCGAGTAGCAGTCGCTGGCGCCGCGCATCCCAGACGGCGAGCGCGAACATCCCGCGCAGCTGGTGCACCAGACGCTCACCCGCTTCCTCGTAGAGGTGGACGAGCGTCTCGGAGTCGCCGTGGCTCGTTAGGTGATGTCCCCGGATCTCGAGCTGGCGGCGTAGTTGCCGATAGTTATAGATCTCGCCGTTGAAGACGGCGAACACATTCGCGTCTTCGTTGGCAATCGGTTGCTTGCCGCCGGCAACGTCGATGATGCTGAGCCGCCGCATGCCCAGCGCGATCTCCGGCGCGACGAAATATCCATCGTCGTCGGGTCCGCGGTGGCGAATCGCGTTGCACATCAACTCGAGCGACGCCGCGCCATCCGCCGGCGCCGCACCCATCCATCCGGCAATTCCGCACATCAGAGCGTCTTCACGAAATGGGCGCGTCGGCGCCCTGGCCGCGTGCAGGCGAAGCAGTGCCGATTCGAGCGAAGACGAACTCATTGCACCCGACCGTTCCGCCGACGGTCGTGAGACGCGCCAGCTCGAAGCCGCGTGCTCGAAAGTGATCGAAGATCGTTTCTGGTTTAGCGACTTCGAACGGATATCCGCCCAGCCAATCGATCCAATCGTGCAGCACCAACATCCCGCGGTTTCGACGGTATTCCGTGTAGCGCGCAAAGGGGTTCCGCCGCCCGATCACGTCCGAGACCAGACCGCGAACTACGAAAGCGGGGATGCACGTCGCGCAGACCACTCGTCTCCCGGCGGCATTCGAACAGTATACCCGCTTGATGAATCGCCAGCGGTGCGACCAACTGCCTTGGTCGTTGTAAATCGCGATCGCCAGCGATCCACCTGGCGCAACGAGCCTGGCCACGTGCTCGAGCGCCCGCCACGTCGCACCGGTATGATGAAGAACGCCCCACGCGGCGTACACGACATCGTGGGTACCGAGCGAGTCGACGTAGGACGCATCCAAAACCGATCCTTCTTCGACCGTCCACTCGTCGTCATCGGTGGCGTAGCGTCGCCGCAGCTCCGCGGTGCAGGCGACCGATGCCGGATCGAAGTCGAACGATCGCACGCGCGCGCCCAGGCGGCGCGCGGCAAGACTGAATAGTCCGCTGCCGCAGCCGACATCGAGGAAGCTGCGACCAGACAAGTCGTTCACGGCCAGCAACTCACGAAGCGAGCGCTCCGCTTCGCGAATACGATCATCGTCGAGCACGTCCAGAAATCGGCGCCAATTCTCGCCGAAGCGGAAGCGCTCGCCGCGGCCGAGCTGTCGCGCGTGATCGGTCGTCTCGTGCTCGTTAGGCGACGCTCGCGCCGGCTCTGGCAATGTCGCCGACGAAGAGGAAAGGCTCATGAGTGGTGTCGGGTAAGCCGGTCGTTCGAGCGTGACCGGGGTCGTGGCGCGCTCGGAAACCGCGGCATGCCAGGCAAAGCACGGACTGTCGGCAACAGTTCGTGCCGTGTCACCTCCGCCGTCGTCCAGAGCAACGCCAAATGGATGTACAAGAAGGACAGGTCGACGAAAGAGTCGAACACTCCCGCGGCGAGAAACGCAATGAGGCCCATTTCCAGGAAGAAGAGCGGCAGCGCGAGATGGGGCGCACGCCGCTTACATTGCCGGCGCGTGCGTTCGGCGCCGAACGCCACGCCGAGGACCAAGCCGAAAAAGGCGATCGCTCCCGGGACTCCGGTTTCGGCAAGCACATTCAAGTAGGTGCTATGCGTATCGCGCGTTCCCGCCGCCGTGCGATCGAACTCTTCGTCCTGCGCGTACGCGGCGTGCGCCATCGGATATGCCCCGGCGCCGATGCCGGTCAATGGATGCTCGTGAATGATCTTGCTGGCAACGCGCCAGATCTCGAAGCGCTGTCGAGCCGAGCCCTCCTGATCGACTTTGTCGAGTCGCTCGGTTGTCGTTAGGTGCTTGAGACCCGCCACACGCACCCACACGCCGTTCGGAGCAAAGAACGCAACGGCCGCGGTGACGGCCAGCAGCGTGAGGACAAGGCGCAGTCGCCGCGCCGGGTCGAGGACACGACGCAGCTGACTCCATTGACCGACAATGCAACAGATCGCGAAGAGGGCAAGCGCGAGGAAGCCGCCGCGCGATTGCGTCATGAGAACCAAGAGCGGAAGCAGCACGACGCCGAGTTGGCCGGCGCGCTTGACCCATCCTCGTCGCTCGAGCGACAGGAGGGCGGCGACCATGGCGAGCTGTAAGATCGCGAGCGCGGCAAGATCATTCGGGTT
>WNGI01036085.1_pt1 | contig 12071 bp, 23 predicted proteins | sample 5400621 | NCBI WGS metagenome assembly WNGI01 (sample SAMN13153374, study PRJNA577476) | soil metagenome | isolation source: 20 cm soil or saprolite under Garry oak tree replicate 1 | place: USA:California | collected 2016-06-15 | reverse complement strand
GCCACGAGAGGCCACCCGACAATGACATCGATGTCTTTTTTGCTCGCAAAGCCGAAGCCAAGCGAAGCGGGCTCGCTTGCATTGCAGATCGATTTCCCCGCCAGCCTATCCGAGAGGGCTTGGAACGACTTGCTGATGACCTTGCACGTTGCCGCCCGCAGTTTATCCTTGCCCTCGGCGGAACGGCACTATGGGCTCTCACGGGCCTCAGTGGCATTACCAAATGGCGAGGAAGCATTCTACCTGCCAACGGCGGACCAGTCGGCGACCTCGGAATCAAGTTGATCCCGACCTTCCACCCTGCCGACGTGCTTCGCGAATATCCGCACCGCTCTATCGCCGTACAAGACCTGCGCCGCGCGGCGCGCGAACGTTCGTTCGCGGAGATCCGCCGCCCCACCTACCACTTCACAACCCGGCCATCCTACCATGAAACAATTGATTGGCTGTCTTCACATACTGACTCTGCTTCTAACGATGGCAGTCTGTGTGACAATAGCGACGGGCCACCCCTCGCTGCCGACATCGAGACTGCATACGGCTGGCGCAATCTTACTGGTCATATTGCTTGCATCGGCTTCGCTAATAGTGCTACAGACGCTATCTCCATACCCTTGATGTGTGTCGGCGACATTGACGGCTATTGGCCTCGCGACCAAGAAGTCGCAATTGTGCTCGCCATCCGTCGTCTTATGATGAGGCGAAGCCTCATCTTTCACAAGGGTATTTTCGACGTAATGCACATCATCGCCCACTGGGGCTTCTTGCCCCAATGGCAGCATGACACGATGGTGATGCAACACGTCTTGTTTCCCGGCTTGCTTGGCGGCAAGATCGACCCGCTCACGCTTCGCGTGAGCAAGCGCGGCAGCTCACTGTCGCTGGCTTTCATCGCCAGCATGTACTGTCAATATTACCGCTTTTGGAAAGAGGATGGCAAAGACTGGAACCAGAAAGAGGTTCCCGACGAAGACAGTTGGTGGCGCTATAACTGTGAGGATGTTGTGCGCACGTTCGAGTGCTACGAAACGCTACGTGTTTCGCTCGAACGCGGAGCGCTCTGGGAGCCGTACCGCTTCATGATGAGCCTCGCGGAGCCAGTGCTTTCCATGATGATGCGTGGCATCGCCCTTGATCACGCTACGCGTGATCAATACCGCAAACGTGTACGAGCAGATATGCGTGCCGCGCAGTCGTGGATCGACACAGTGTGCGGCCACCCTCTCAACACTGGCAGCAACGGTCCCACGGGTCAGATGCAACGTCTCTTTTACAACGACTTGCGTGTGCCACCCATCTACAAAGGCCGTGGCTCTAAGAAACGAAAGACTCTCGACGGCGACGCTTTGGCGGCAATTGCCGCCAAAGTGCCCGTGCTCGCCCCGCTCTGCCACACCGTCATCGACGAGCGCAGTCTCGCGCACTTTGACGAGAACATCCTCGCAGCGCGTGTGCCGGCCGATGGCCGACTGCACGGTGAGATCAATCTGACCGGCACAGAAACGTTGAGATTTGCAATGACAGAGGATTGCTTTGGCTTTGGGCTCAACCTCCAGAATATCAACCGCATGCCAGAGGAATAAAATGCCAAATCTTTTACGAAGCATATTAACAAATGGCCTGTCGGACAACCACGACCGTCTATGGAGAATTGCAGACCTTCAAGGCCAAATTCATGCTTTTACGGACTACAATTGGGAAGTAACATCTTGGTCTGATGGTCTACAAGAATGGCTAGAATATGGAGGCAACGCGTATTATTGGACCTCAGAATTTCAAAGACGCGGGTTTAAAGTAGAACATCTGGAAGATAGAAGATAAATAAAATGCCAAAGGTTTACAACAAACACGTTCCTGGGCATCCTCTGTCAGCAAGATACATAGGACGAGGGTCAATGGCCGGAAATCCATTCGCAATCGGCAGAGACGGAAGTCGAGACGAGGTATGTGATAAGTTCGAACAAATGGTCGAACAAAATCCAGACCTGAAGGCCAAGCTGATCGAATACTGTCGTGGACACGATCTCCTATGTTTCTGCAAACCCCGTCGCTGTCACGGCGACTACTTACTGAGGATATCAAACCAATGTCCATAGAACGTGGCGACTCGCGAGAGATTGCGTTTGTGTGCGATGTCTGCGGCACTTTCGAGGATACTCTTACCGACGACTTCCACGAGGCGCTATCGCACGTAAAAGCTGCCGGCTGGCAGATTCGTCTCGTGAGCAACGGCGTGTGGATGCACTACTGTAGCCGCGACTGTCTTAGAGAGGCACGACCATGAAAAACCGACTGGCAGCCCTGCTGTGCGTGTGTCTGGCGACGCCGGCCAGCGCCTCTGTGTGGATGTTCGAGCAAGCCTCGTCGGGATTTACGGCCAGCGCCGTGATCGGCATTGCCGGCAACGGCGCGTTGGCCGATCTCCCTACGCGGTCGTACACAGACTGCTCCCCCCGTGCCGTCTGCGCGCCGCCCGACTTCGCCCCGCTCACCAGTCTCGACATAACCGCCGGCAGCCACTACACCCTCAATGACTTCGTGTACCCAGTCAACCTCCCCGCGTGGCCGTTCCCCGCGTGGCACGTCGCTCCATACGGGATCGACTTCATCGACACGTTCGACCACAAGGACTTTTTCATCAGCTTCACCGCCGGCACGATCCGAATCGACGGTGACGACGGCCCGTGCATGCGTGCCGGCGCATGTATCGCCACTGGCGCGTTTGTCGACCTGTCGCACAGCGTGCCAGTGCCGGAGCCGACTGTCGTCGGCTTGCTCCTGCTCAGTCTTCTCGCAACCTTTGGCGTTCACAGAGGTTATCGTCCTTGGCGGTCGTAGCCGCCAGAAAGGCGCAATGCATTGTCTCGTGGAGCACCGCCGAGCTTGCCGCGCAAACCTCTTCCTCCTGGCCGGCCGGCTACTACCGCCACCGCCGTAGCGTAGTACGCATTGTGGGCACCCGCTGCTTCACCGCGGCGGGCGTCGCCCACTGCTTCGCAGTGGATTGTGAGAGAGATGAACAGCAATGAAACCGTTAGATCCGCCACCCGTGCGCCGGCTCTTCGTGCCCGATCCAGGCTACGTCCTGTTCGAGTGCGACCTCGCACGTGCCGACGCCCAGATTGTCGCTCGCGAAAGCAACGATCTCCCTCTGCTCGACATATTCAGTCGCAATACCGATATTTACCGCGAAAACGCCGCATGGCTCTACGAAATACCGATCGAGAAAGTCTCCGCTTCGCAGAGACAGTGGAACAAGAACGGCGTTCACGCCATCGATTACTTCTGCAAAGCACGCACTCTCGGTCGCACACTTCACGTTACCGAACACCGTGCCCAAGAATTCATGGACGATTGGTGGTTTGCGAAACATCCCGGTATTCGCCAGTGGCACCGTCACATCGCCGAGCAGCTTCGCTGCTCGCGCACTGTGCACAACGTTTACGGCTTCCGCCGCTACTACACGGACCGTCTTGACAACACGCTGCCGCAAGCGCTCGCGTGGATCGCCTCCAGCACCGTGAGCGTCACCATCAACAAAATAATGCTCAATCTTTACAACACCTTACCAGAGGTACAGATTCTTTTGCAGATACACGACAGCGTTCTCGGGCAAGTCCGCGTCACTGACGCGGAGCGCCTTCTCCCAGCTATACTAAAGGCGTCGCACGTGGAAATTCCGTACGATCCACCGCTTGTAATACCTGTCACAATGAAAGTGAGCGCAGCGAGTTGGGGCGACATAAAGCCTTGGGCGGAAACGAAAATCGCAGCTTGACATGCCTCACGGGCCGGCTCACGCTCTCTGCCAGCTCGGCCAGCCTCGCACGAAAAAGGCGCCGTCTCTATGAAATATCGTGTGATATACGCAGACCCCCCTTGGACTTTCAAAGTCTATAGCGACAAAGGAAAGGGCCGCAGCGCCGAGGCACATTACGATGTAATGACCTTGTCAGAAATAAAAGCATTTCCCTGCAAAGATTTCGCAGCCGACGACTGTGTTCTGTTCTTGTGGACCACCGATCCAATGCTGCCTTACAGCCTTGAAGTCCTTGACGCTTGGGAATTCACGTTCAAGACCGTCGGTTTCTATTGGGTAAAACCCAACTTTATGGGCACAGGCTATTGGACCCGCGCCAATCCCGAGCAGTGTCTTCTCGCCACACGTGGACACCCCAAACGTGTCAACAACAACGTGCGCAAGCTAGTAACCGCACAGTTGTGCGACGGGCCGTATCTGGACGCGTTCGCTCGACAACGACACCCCGGTTGGGATTGCGTGGGAGACGAGGTTGACACTGGCCCGCAGCCGCGAAAATGGCGCTCTAACATGAAAACGGCACCTTTATATTTCCCACCGCTCTCCGACTTCCTCATCGACTGATAAATGAAAGTGCACGCCCAATGACCGTCGTATACCGCAAGGTCGCCCAATGGACGCCAATGTCTGTTAAGACTAGCGACAAAGTCCAGTTGTGGCGAAAACGCCGCTGGTGGCAGTTTTGGAAACCGAAACTGGTCGGGGTCACACAATGGGGCCGGCGAGGTCCGTTAGTTTGTGGCTAGAAATTTCCCAGATTGGATTGCCGCCTACCTTTCTCTCGTAGAGGGCCGCACCGAGGCGCCCCGAGCCTACTCGTATTGGAGCGCCGTCGCCACCATCGCTGCCGCTCTCACCCGCAACATCTGGCGCGACGAAATCCGCTTCAAGCTCTACCCTAACTTCCTAATCGTGCTGGCCGGCAAACCCGGCGTTCTCCGCAAAAGCACCACGATCGACGAATGCACACGCATCCTGCGAGAGATCGACGACACGCTCTTTGGCCCCGACGAAACAACGTGGCCGGACCTCTGCGCCACGCTCGCCTCCCGCGTCCGTCACCGCCTCATCGGCGTGGAACACGCCGATCCGCTCGACAACGAATACCTCGCACAGTGCGCGATGACGCTCTCTCCCGGCGAATTCGGCACCTTCTTCAAGCCCAACGACGAGGCGATGGTCACTGGCATGACCGCTCTCTGGGACGCCGGCGACCGCGTCTACATCAAGAGCACGAAGACGAGCGGCGTCGACCACATACAAAACCCTTTCCTAAACACCATAGGCGCGGCCACCGCCAAGTGGCTTCAAGACAACTTCCGTCAGTTCACCGGCTGGGGCATCGCGTCCCGCATAATCTTCGTCCACAGCGACGAGGAGACCGCGCCTATATGGAGCCCTGCCGCTCTCATCCGCGAACGCGGCCTCGCAAAATGGCATTCGCAGCGTTCCGCGTTGCAAGATGACCTCCGCCTCATCATGGAACTGTACGGCGAATGCATCTTTACGCCGGAAGCGGCCACCATCGCAAAGCGATGGTACGAAGATAACGTAAGCAAAACGCTGTCATATGTAAAGAGAATAGACGCAGATCCTTGGGTGAGCGATTTTCTCGGCCGCAAACAGGCCCACGTTCACAAGCTTGCAATGGTTCTCTCCGCTTCGCGGAGAGACACTCTCCTCGTTACAGAGGAAGACTTTACAGACGCGGTGCACGAGATCGATGCGGTCGAAGAGGAGATCAAGAGAGTTTTCTCGATAAGGCTTGTGCAGTCGCCGGCCGCTGCCGGCGAACAAGCCGCATACGACTATCTGCACGAAGAACTCTCGAACGGCCTCAACGGTCGCGCCGAGAAGCGGCTCATCGTAAACATGCTCTCCGCGTACGTAGACGGCGCCACTGCCGAACGCATTCTTACAACGTTCGTCCGTCGCGGCATCCTCCACGAAGAGACGACGCCGCGCGGCTCCTTTGTCATCCTACCACCGAAGCGCACGGAGGAAACTACGGATGTTCCCGCTACAAACTCTCACAATAGCGGACATTGACAAAATAACCGACACCACGATTGACAAAAAAAGACGCCAAGAGCTGATACTGATCGAGAGATTTGTTAGGGAGAAGAGGGTAACGCTGTGCCCAAACGCGCTTACAACCGAGTTCGGTTTGCTGCCGACGCTTGCGTGGAAGAAGGGAGTACGACGCTATGGACGATAACGTGCCCGTTAAAAAGTCACCTGCGGAAACGACCGGATGGGCGCCGACAGGAGCGCAGCTTGCTCTTGAGTTGGCGCAAAACCCGTTGACTGATGACGAGTCGTTCCTGCAATGGGTCGAGCGGCACGCGAACCGCTATATTGCCGTCGCGCGCGCCGAATCCTGGAAAGCCGCAGTTCAACGAAGTTGCGCTGAGATCAGCGGAATAACAGTACCGTCGCTCGCAGACGACGGAACTTGGAGCGCACGATGGCGCCGCGCACAACCCTCGCCGGCCCACTTGATAAACCATCTCGTCGAGCACACCAGGATAGAGTGTACCTGCGGGTGGATCGGTGATACGATGACGGAATGGACACGTCACGCGACCGGGTGGCCGGCGCCGTCGCCGCAGGCGGACGGCGCCGCTGGCGCCGTCGGACGCGGTAATACCTAGTTTCGGCAAAGCCGAAACTGGTATACTAGCCGTCGCCGACGACGCTCCGGCGAGGGGATTGCCGAGCAATACCACCGCCACGCAGCTCTGCGTCGCCTCCACCTTGATCGGATCAAGCTGTCCTGGCGACAACGCACACGCGCTGACTGCCGTCAGCGCGAGCAGTATCACAAAGGCTCGCAATCTTCCCACTGCTTCCGCTCCGCTTCCACTGCATCCCGCTCAACGGCAAACGGCCCGTGCACCTTGCCGTCCCGGCCGATAAAATACCAAAGCCCGTCGTCTCTCTGCGACACAGACGAATAATAAGAGTTCGTCATCGCTCCGCCCTCGCAAGCCATCCGTTGAGGAATTTCGACAGTCGCGGCTTTGCCGCCACGAGGTTCCTGTAAAACTGCTTCTGCTGCTCTCTCACGCTTTCTAGCGTCACGCCGATATCCGCCTTGTTGACGGCGCCGCGCGTCACCGGCCCTATCACGCCGTCATCGTTCACGCCCACGGCCCGCTGCAAAAACAACACCGCCTGCTTCATGCCGGTGTTAACGCCCACGTTCAACATCTTGCTTCCGATCGCCCCCGGAAACAGGTCGAGCCGGTAAAACTGCCACCATTCTTTGTAGTATATGTCGATCGCGTCGCTCTGTGTAAGGTTCTTGATGTCGAGGCTGGGGTGCGTGCGTTTGTCGATGCCGTACTTCGTCTCCCCTCCGGGGTCTTCCGGATCGTTAGAATACCCACCCTCATCGATCAACACGAGCTTTACAGCCGCCACAAAGTCTGCCGGATACTTCGCATCGCCTATCGGCGACGAGTCGACTTGATCCTTGCGTATGAGAACGACGACCTGCTCTAGCAGGTCGGCAAACTCTCCGAGGGTAGTCGCCACGACGGCTACGCCGTTTTGTTTATCTCCCGTAGTCGCTCCGCGACCACCTTCGAGCCGGCGGCGACACAAGGTACACACCCTGCTCCGTGACAAACCTCATCACAACGTTCGACAACGCCATCACCGCCGTCACGATATACACCTGATCTTCCGGCGACACACTAATGCCGCGCATCGATAGGAGCATAAACACAGGCATCAACACATTAAGCCAAAACGTCTTGCTCGCGAACAACGATTTGCTCTCTATCGTCATGATGATAGTCTGCGGCTCTATGCTATACGCTTTTGCCATGTGCTAACGCTTTCGTTCTACAATCTTGAGGCCCCTCAGGCCGAGATTTAGCGTCTTTGTCTCGCCGTCTACGTGAATGCTACACTCCCCCGTCTCCTCGTCGGCGGCTACAATCTCTCCCGGCACGTCTGCGCAGCTATCCGTGCGAACGATCTTCCACCGACGCTTTTCATCCGCGCTTTGCGACGGCAACAGTTTCATAATGGCGGCGTCGGCCCTTGCGCGAGGTTTGTAAGGACTTCGTCCTTACGGGCAGAGCCTATGCTAGACCCAATCCAATACCCTACAACGTTGCCAAGTTGGGTTACGACAGCGCCGATGAGCAGCGTGAGGTTCGTCGCATCATGCGACACAAAGGCCACTGCGAGCGCAGCGAGAAACGCGCCCACTACCAGAACACTGATAATGAGCGCGCCCCACTCTCGCAAGTTTACGGGCATCGTCGCCGTCGCTACGCGACGAAGCTCTTACGGCTTGTCGGCCGGCGTACCGAGGTTCAGGGTGATGACAGAAGCGCGTGTCGCAGTCCCAAGCGTCACGAAGATATCCTCCGAAACGCCGGTGATCGTGACGACGCCCGCGCCAAGGTCCGCGTCCGCTGTCACCGTGATACGTGACGGCAATGGATTGCCGCCCGCATCGTTCGCGCTCGGCGCTACGGTGTTCACGACGGCGCTCATCCCGTCTGCCGCCGGCATCGCCATCACCACCGTATCATCCGAAGACGACCACACCGGCACCCCGTCCACCGACGCCGGATTGCCGCGCGAATTCGTGATGTTCAGAAGCACATTCGGAAAGTTCTGGTCCGTGGTAATATTTGCCATCATCATTCTCCTTTGTTTCGGGCAGCACTGCGTGGAACTTTGTCTGCCGCTGCGCCCAAGTCGACAGACATCCGTGACGCGCGCACGGGCGTAAATACGCCCGTTGCGGCGGTAAGATCGCTAAGCTCCTTTTGCAGCTCGTCGAAAAGAGCCGCTGGCAGCTCGATATTGTCGAGCGTAGGGTAGCCATCGGCGGCAAGCGCGTCGAGCGCGACACGCACCGCGTCGAGCGCATTCAACACCCGTTGTATGAGATGGCGCCGCCGCGTCCGCATCTCCAGCAAGAACTGTATCTGCGTTCGTAGATCGTCTGACACGGACACATTGAGGAGATCGGCAAGACCCCGTATCTCCGGGTCGAGCAGGACATCGGCCGCGTCAAGCTCTCTGCGCAGCGCTGGGTTTGGATCATCAGCCATCTTTTTACGCTCTCTTTATGGCGAGGAATACTATGAAGGCAATGGCCAGTCCGAAGATCGGTGCCGCCCACGGTTCGTCGACTGCTGTTGTGGCCGGCCTAGCTACGCCGGCTGCGCCGGCTACGCCGCCGACAACGTTCCCAAAGCTCGGCACGAACCCACCGACCCACTGCCCGCTCTCCGCATAGCCGGGGATCACCACCACGCCAGCCGGCGGCAGCGAGACGCCACTGGGCGTCTCGTACGCAGGCTGTCTACACACATGCGGCATCAATAGATGATGACCCCGACTGTCCCAGCAATCCGTCTCCAACGGGTTGAGATCCTCCGGCCACTCATCCGGAGCAGCGAGATCGTGCTGCACGCCGTGCCCGCTGGCCATCAAAGCGTAGTGCTCGCGCGGCAAAACAAAGCGATCTACACACGTATCGCCAGCGGCCGGCGCCCCCATCTGATGCCGCACCAACGCGCCCCAAAGATACATCATAGGCTGCCGCGGCGCACCCTCTTGCACAAGGTTCGACACACCTTCGGCAAATGTGCCTTGGAACCTGTCGGCACCTGGACTCCACGTCGTCGACGCATCGCTCTCGCCGCCACTAGCGGCGGCAAACACAAACACCGCGAAGAACAAAACGTTATCAATACGGGTCACTTGTCGCGTCCGTAAGCACGCCGCCCGCGTTGAACCCGGCGACCGTCCACGGATACGAGGGATAGATCGCATTTCCCAGAGGGAAGTCGGTGTGATCGCCGTTTAGCCAAATCGTTGGGTACTGCCAGAACGCCCCGTCGCCGGCCAGCCCTATGTTCACGGCGTGTCCGCTGTCGATGAACTTGCCCCGCGTCGTGCTGTACGAGATATCCTCCATTGCTGTCGTAAACTCGCAGAACATCTGCGCCATGTCCATTACGGGACAGGTCTCCTCATTGCCGCTCGGGAAATTGGAATAATCGTTGGCGATCTGCCAGTACATTCCATCGACTTGGAATGTGAAGTTGTCGCTGATGTAGGGATCGTCAAAGTCGGGCATGTTGCCGGATGTTCCGCCGAGCACCCCGTCCAACGCCCACTTGATCCAGAACGTATGTGTATTGCCTGGCGGAGGATTCATGTCGCCGGATATCTGCACGTTGTGCCACTCGCCGTCGAACGGCAACCCATCCGGGACTTGAAACAAGCCGTAGTTGGTCCAGTTTTCATCTTCCAGTAGGGTTAGGTACAAGGCAGTGTTTGGGAATTGCAAGTCCATGTCGGGTTCTTGGAATTGTTCAGTGTCCCAACCCTGCATGGCAATGCTAAACGAGTGGAAGTGTTCCTCGTACTTTCCCATCGTTTCGATGATCTGAAGCCAGCCTTCGTGTAGTTGTTCGTGGGGTAGCCCACGGTACCAAAAACTCGTGTAGAACTGCGACGTTCGCCCCGGCGCATTTTGTAGCGATCCTGTTACTGTGTTTATCAGGTACGTGTCGCCGTCGAAATGTACCGCCTTGACAGTCATCTTGGGCTCCCCTGTGACAGAACTCTGTTGGCCCTTTGCATGACGGTCTGATATTCAGACAGCGTTATGCGGCCGTTGCCGTACTCTTCCATCGCTCTTTTCTTTGCGGCGATGGCCCGGCTGTGGACGGACACTCTCGACGGTTTCCCCTTTGGTTTGCGGTGGTTCGGCGGGAAATTCGGACCGTTCCGAAACGCACGTGCGGCGGCGGGATTGGTCCGGTACCACCCATGCGGCAGAGCGTCCAGCTTAGCCTTAGAGATCACCGCCGGCGCCGGCGCCGAGAACACCAGCTTTGGGGTAAACGGCAGCAGCAAGCCGCCGGCCGTCGCCGTTGTCAAAAGCCGTCGTCGTGTCATCGCTGGTTTACGCATGATAGCCTCCCTGGTTGCAAACATTCGTGCTCGTCCCGTCAACGTTTTCTCCTGACCACCGCCACCGTGTAAACGCCCGCCTCGACGACGATCGGCGCCAGCATGATATCGATCTCAAACTCGACACCGTTCTTGCGCCGGCCCATCAAGGGAGTGCCGAGAATCCCCATCGCGCGAACATGCGGATCAGATTGATAGTCGATTCGATGCTGATCGTGTTTTTCGCGCAGCGCTTCTGGTAGAAGGACGTTGTGCTCTACCCCGACAAGCTCCGCTCGTGGGTAGCCGAACATCAGCTCGCTTTGCCTATTGACGAAAACGATCACGCCCTTCTGATCGACAATGACTAGGCCGTCGGGCAGGCTTTCGATGATTTGCACAAAGAGGTCGCGCTGCTGTGCCGCTTCGCGCACAGCCGCAAGTCGGCCCCGATCGTCAGTCATCCCGGCCGGCCATCGAGTTCGCGATAGAGGCGATAGTTCTCCCGTTGCAACCGTCCACGCTCGCGCTCGCTCTCTAGCAGGTTCGTCTGGCTCTGCTGTAGCTTCTCGGTCAAATCGGTAGCCTCATCCCGCAAGTTCTTGACCTGTCGAGTAAGCCCATCGATCTCCCGCTGTAGGTCCGCAACCATGCTGCGCCTCGCCCGGCCAAATGGCGAGAAAAACCCAATAGCCGGAGTAGCCAATCCAACCAACCCCGCGATCGACCAAATCAACAGTGGCGAGAGATCCCCCATCACCCATCACGCGCGCGCCGCCATATGCCGCTGGCATGAACATAGAACAACGTTAGCACTGGAAGCTGATCGACAAAGATCCCCTCCGACCCTCTCACCACCTGATCAGCATAGTGCCCAAGATACACTGCACGCAGCACGCCAAAGACCACAATCGTCATCATCGCTTGTTGCGGCACGAACCAAGCGAGCCGCGCAAGACCAACAAACCTCCGCGTTCTAAGGCCATAGATCGCCATCACCGCCGAAACGATCAGCCCAACTACTGCGACCATCCACAAGCCATCAAACGCTAACAGATACGCCGTGACCGCGATGCCGTAGTCAGCTCGCCGGCTCGTCGCCAGCACCCCCGCGATCAGCAGATGCATGACCGCCACCGCAGAGATCGCCACAGCGCCGTATGCGTAGATGGGCCTCGTCACCAGCGGCATCACCTTTTTAGAGATATCACATGTTTACCAAAAACGTGCGTGAAAAAATCGTGAAAAAACGTTAACAGCCCCCCGTCACGGCACGAGCAGTATAGGGGCGACACCGATGGTCACCGTGCCTCCA
>WNGI01022486.1_pt1 | contig 12074 bp, 14 predicted proteins | sample 5400621 | NCBI WGS metagenome assembly WNGI01 (sample SAMN13153374, study PRJNA577476) | soil metagenome | isolation source: 20 cm soil or saprolite under Garry oak tree replicate 1 | place: USA:California | collected 2016-06-15 | reverse complement strand
TGCACTTCTGCCCAGGCGCCTTTGACTTCCTCATCCAACCCTTGGAGCTTGTTGTAGCCGCAGCCGGGAAGAACAAATAGCAACGCCATGCAGGTGATAAACGCGGGAAGCAGTCTGCGAACGGGTATCGCCATTCATTTTCTCCTGACTGATTTCGTTTAAATGTAAGTCGGGCGCTGCCAAAGGGCAAGGGGCATGGCGGCTCAGAATTTAGGCAGCAATCCTAATGGCGTGAATTTAACGCTGCTAGACACACAAAGGGCCCGGATTTGATCGGGCCCTTTGTGTTATATAAACCGAGTGGAAGTTATTCGTGCTCAATCCATCGAGCCGACTTTGGGGCGCCACTTATCAAAGCGCTTTTCCACGCGGGTGAGAAGCTCGGTACCGATCATTCCGGTCAGCGCGAAAACCAGGACCCCGACAAAAACCTTATCGGTCTGGAATGTGGCACCGGCAACCGTGATCATGAAACCGATCCCGGCGGTGGCGGCGTAAAGTTCTCCAACCATGACACCGACTATCGCCCGACCAAGGCCGAGCCTCAAACCGGTGAGGATGAAAGGAATCGTCGACGGAAGCACGACGGTCTTGAAGAGCAGCCACTCGGAAGCGCCGAAGCTCCTCGCGGCAGTGAGAAGGTTAGCCGGCGTGGTTTTTACCCCGTCGCGGGTATTGATCAAAATGGGAAACACGGCGCCAAGAAAGATAATGCCGACCTTGGAGAGTATCCCAATCCCCAACCAAATGATGACTAATGGCAGCAGCGCCACGCGCGGGGTCGCGTTCATCGCATTGACGAACGGATCGAAAATGTAGCTGACCCTCTTGTACCACCCGATCGCGATGCCAAAGGGGACGGCGACCACGGCCGAAAGCAAATAACCCCACCAGAGTTCGATACCACTGATGTACAGGTCATTAAAAATCTCACCGGAGGAAAACATCTGATAGGCGGCTTTGCCGATCAACGAAGGCGCGCTCATGAACATGGGATTGATCAGCTGTAAGACATTGCCGACAAGCTCCCAGATAATCAGAAAAATAATGACGGCAGCGGAGCCGAGAATTTTTTTCTCCTGGTTTAAGTACATTTTGTAGAGGCGTGAGGCCTCGGCAACCCTGATATCCAGTAGGATTTCCTGCGTGGTTTCGCTTCGATCAGCCATGGTTTCGCTCCTTTCTCGATTTGGTCGGTAACTTGGCAGCGGAAGACGGTGGGTTCGTGTATGGAGTTGTGGAAAAATCGGTGCTTTCCAGCAAGGCTTGCAACACCCTCACGAACTTCGGTCCGGTCGATTGCAATTCTTCAACGTGATGCAGTGAAAGTTTTTTGAGAAATTCTTCGCCGGCGTGGGTGAGCTTAACGAGCACCTGGCGCCGATCATCGGTGGAGCGCAAGCGGCAAAGAAAACCACGGTCGACAAGACGATCGATCAATTCCACCGTGCTGTGGTGCTGCAGCTGCATGCGCTCTGCCAAGACTCCGATGGTGGGTTTGAGACCGTCGGGTAGGCCTCTCACCGCCAACAGAAGCTGATGCTGTTGCGGCTCAATGCCGGCCTGACGCGCGGCGGTTTCGCTGAAACGGAGGAAGCGGCGGATCTGATAGCGAAGCTCGGCCATGGCTTTGAAGTCCGGCGGTTTTGATTTTGAGGTCATGGTTTGTATCGATCCACGATAATATCGTTAAACGATATATTATACGCTGTCAAGGTCCTTTGCGACGCGTCCAAGGAGCTGCTTCCTTATTGGATCCAATAGCGGCCGAATCATCGGCGAGCGACGCCGCGACAATCGCGACGATTAATTAAGGTTTGCTGATGAAATTGCGAGTCGTTTTATCCCGGCATCGCAGCACTTTAGTTGACTTTGAAGGTATTTTCCTTTAAAAACCTACCTTCGGGAAAATCCTATGAAATATGCAGTTATTAGAACGGGCGGTAAGCAATACCGCGTGTCCGAAGGCGACGTTGTCAAGATCGAAAAACTGGCCGGTGAAGTCGGCGAGACGGTGACCCTCGGGGATGTGTTGTTTGTCGGTGGTAACGACGAGGTTAAAATCGGTTCGCCGCTGGTGGTCAACGCCAAGGTTACGGGTGAGATCGTCGGCCAGATCAGAGCAAAAAAGGTTGTGGTCTTTAAAAAGAAAAGGCGCAAAAGCTACAGTCGCCAACATGGACACAGGCAATATCAGACGGCCTTAAAGATCACGGCAATAGAAGCGTAGCGGGGAGTAAAGTTATGGCACACAAGAAAGCGGGTGGTAGCTCGCGCAACGGGCGTGACAGCCAAGGGCAACGGCGCGGTGTGAAAGTTTTCGGCGGTGAAACCGTGCGCGCAGGAAATATTCTCGTGCGCCAGCTCGGCACACGCATTCACCCGGGAAAGAACGTCGGAATGGGCCGCGATTTTACGCTTTTCGCATTGATCGATGGCACTGTCCGTTATGAACGAAAAGACAAAGAGAGAAAACGGGTCGTTGTGCTTCCAATTCAGTAAGCTGAACGCTTGCAACGGAAAAGCCCCTCTTGGGGCTTTTTTTTTGCCCGGCAGAAGGGGATGATGGGAAGCAGCTGTCAGTTGTCAGTGATCAGTTTTCAGAACGAGGGATCGCTCGCCCTGTCCTCTTGCTGTCAACTGGCAAGTGATGACCGAGAACCGTCCAAATGAAGTTCATCGACGAAACCAAGATTCACGTCATCGCCGGCGACGGTGGACGCGGTTGTGTCAGTTTTCGCCGGGAGAAATTTGTGCGGCGCGGTCCGGCAGATGGTGGCAATGGCGGCGCTGGAGGCGACATCGCGGCTGAAGCCGATTCCCAGCTGACGACGCTGCTCGATCTGCGGTATCAAAAGTTAGTGAAGGGCGGGCGCGGCGGCAATGGCATGAGCAGTGACTGCCACGGCCGGCGCGGCGAAGACCGGGTGATCAAAGTTCCCGTCGGGACGATCATTCGAGATCATGAAACCGGCGAGCTTCTGGCTGATCTAAAAAAAGCCGGCGAGAGAGAGGTTATCGCCGCCGGCGGCCGCGGCGGCAAAGGTAATGCTCATTTTACCTCGTCGACCAACCGAAGCCCGCGTTACGCCCAACCGGGCGAAGCGGGACAGGAACGGGAACTTGAGGTCGAGCTCAGGCTATTGGCCGACGTCGGCATCATCGGTTTGCCCAACGCCGGCAAATCGACCTTGATCGCGACAATCTCCGCGGTGCGACCGAAGATTGCCGACTATCCCTTTACGACGTTAGTGCCGAACTTAGGCGTGGTCGGTTATGACGAAGGGAAAAGTTTTGTCGTTGCGGATATTCCAGGTTTGATCGAGGGCGCTCATCAAGGGCAAGGCCTCGGCGACAAATTTTTGCGCCATGTGATGCGGACAACCTTGCTGATTCATCTGGTCGACGCTGCGCAGATCGATGAAAACGATCCGTTGGCGGAGTGGCGAACGATCAACCGCGAGCTCGAGCTATTCGATCCGGAGCTCGCCGGAAAACCCCAGATCGTCGTCGCCAACAAGATCGACCTGCCGGAGGGAAGAGCAAAGGCGAAGCTTTTGGCCAAGAAGCTGCCCAAGGAATATCGGCCATTGCACGTTACCTCGGGTGCCACGACGGAAGGGGTGCGCGCGTTGGTGCTATTGGTCGGACGAAAACTGGAAGAGCTTAGGCGGGAAGTCGAACCGACTCGTGATGCAGCTGGACTTTAAGAAGCAAATCTTGCGGCGGGCGCGCCGCGTGGTGGTCAAGATCGGCAGCCAGATTCTTTCTTCGAGCGACGGCATCGAGGAATCCCGGCTGCGCGAACTGGTTCGCGAGCTGGCGGAGTTGCACGACCGGAAAAAAGAAGTCGTCGTGGTAAGCTCCGGCGCCGTCGCCGCGGGCATGTCGCGGTTGGGGCGAAAAGAACGGCCGAAGACGATTCCGGAAAAGCAGGCGCTCGCCGCGGTCGGCCAGATTAAACTTATGGCGCTCTACGAACGTTATTTTTCCAAGTTCGACAAGAGCGTCGCGCAGGTGCTGCTGACGCATGAGGATCTTGCCAACCGCCAGCGCTATATCAACGCCAAGCATACCTTTCAGGTGTTGTTGGAGTCGGCGATCATTCCCATTGTTAATGAGAATGACACGGTGGCCGTCGAAGAAATGAAATTCGGCGACAACGACCATTTGTCGGCGCTGGTGGCAACTTTGCTGGAAGCGGATTTGCTGGTGGTTCTCAGCGATGTCGAGGGAGTTTACAACAAGGATCCCCGGGCCCATGCGGACGCTCAACTCATTCCCTTGATCACCGCGGCCAAGGGGTTGAGGCAAACTATCGAAGGGCAAAGTCTCAGTATCGTTGGGACCGGGGGCATTGCGACCAAGCTGGGCGCGGCGGAGGAGGCAGCGGCAGCGGGTATTCCGACTGTGATCGCCAGCGGGCTGCACGGCGGTATCCTCGGCAAAGTATTTGAGGAGGAGGCGGAGGTAGGCACATTGATCTTGGCGGAAGCCACTCGACTCACCAGCCGAAAGCATTGGATCGCCTACAACCTCAAACCTGCCGGCGAGATCGTCGTCGATCAAGGTGCCCACGATGCCGTCGTGCAAAAGGGCAAAAGTCTTCTGCCGTCGGGTTTGAAAGAAGTGCGCGGCGCGTTCGGCGTCGGCGAGTGCGTGCGCTGCTTGGACTTGGACGGGCGGGAGTTCGCGCGCGGGTTGGTCAACTATAGCGCTCAGGAGTTGAATCAGATCAAAGGATTGCATACAAGCAGGATTGAAAAAATGCTGGGTTATAAGGCGTACGAAGAAATTATTCACCGCGACGATCTGGTCGTCTTGTGAGAAGCGGATGTCAGGTACAAGCGATAAATTGAAAAAGGAAGCGCTTCGTCTCGGCAAGCAGGCTAAGGTCGCCGCTCGCCTATTGGCGCCGCTGTCGTCGGTGGAAAAAAATCGAGCTTTGCTGCTGATGGCGGACCGGCTCGAAGCGCAGAGCACTTTTTTGGTCGATGAAAATAAGAAAGATTTGGACTTCGCGACAAATAGCGGAGTCTCGAGCGCGGTCCTCGATCGCATCGCGCTCAATCCCTCGCGCATCCAGGCCATGGCTAACGGCTTGCGCGATGTGGTCGCGCTGCCCGACCCGGTTCGTGAGGTGACCAAGATGTGGCGCCGGCCGAACGGTTTGCAAGTGGGGCGCATGCGTATTCCGCTCGGGGTGATCGGAATGATTTACGAAGCGCGGCCCAACGTGACGGCGGACGCCGCCGCGCTGTGCTTGAAATCCGGCAACGCCGTGATCTTGCGCGGCGGCAGCGAAGCGCACCATTCCAACCAGGCGATCGGCGCGGTGCTGCGCCAGGCATGCGCGGAAACGCGCGTGCCGCAGGACGCCGTGCAAGTTGTGCAACATAAAGATCACGCTCTGGTCAACGAGCTGCTGCAATTGGAACAGTATATCGATCTCATCATCCCGCGCGGCGGTGAGGATCTCATACGCGCGGTGGTAGCAAATTCCAAGGTTCCGGTGATTAAACACTACAAAGGTGTCTGTCACGTTTACGTCGAGGCCGACGCGTCTCTAGAGATGGCCGAGAAGATTTGCTTCAACGCCAAGGTGCAGCGCCCATCGGTTTGTAACGCCATGGAAACTTTGCTCGTGCACGAAGCGATCGCGGGAAAATTCTTGCCGCCGATGATCGCTAAGTTTGAAACGGCGGGCGTCGAGGTTCGCGGCTGCGAGAAGACCCGAGCGCTGGCGCCGGGGATCAAACCGGCCACCGACGCGGATTGGACGGAAGAGTACCTCGATCTGATTCTCGCCGTGCGCATCGTGAAGGACATGGACGAAGCGATCGACCACATCGAACGCTACGGCTCATTCTCGCCGTGCGCATCGTGAAGGACATGGACGAAGCGATCGACCACATCGAACGCTACGGCTCGGAACATACCGAAACCATCGTCACAAACAGTTATCAAAAATCCCGTGAGTTCATCGAGCGGGTCAACTCGTCGGCCGTGATGGTCAATGCGTCGACGCGTTTCAACGACGGCGGCGAGCTCGGCTTGGGCGCCGAGATCGGCATCAGCACGAGTAAGATCCACGCATTCGGTCCCATGGGTTTGGAAGAGTTGACGACGACCAAATTCATCGTTTTCGGCGACGGACAAGTGAGAGAATAAAAAAGGCGAAAGGATGAAGGCGGAAGGCGGAAATATGATGCAAACTATATTGCAGCAGGGCAATTTTTTATCCTTTATCCCTTATCCTTTATTCTTATCGGGGTTCCGCCTCGCCGCCTCATGAAAATCGGCCTTTTCGGCGGCACCTTCGACCCGATCCATTGGGGCCATTTGCGCAGCGCGGAGGAAGTCAGCGAGACTTACGATCTCGACCGGCTTTATTTCATCCCGACAGCGATCCCGCCGCACAAACGCGGACAGACCACGACGCCAGCGCGCGATCGGTTGCGCCTTCGCCGCGCGCAAACGGCCAGGAGATTCGCTTTATTTCATCATCGGCCTGGATGCCTTTCGTGAGATCGGCACGTGGAAGGATTTTTCTGAAATCTTTCCGCTGTGCAATTTTATCGTGACTTCTCGGCCGGGTAGTAAGGATAACGATCCGCTTAAGGGCACCGGCGTTGCCGTTAAAAAACTCTTTTGTTATGATTTCAAACATAAGAATTATCGGCATCGAAGCGGTACGCGAATTTCTTTTATCGAACTTACGGATATAGCGATCTCGGCATCGGAGATCCGCGCATTGGTCAAAGAGGGTAAATCCATCCGTTATTTAGTGCCATCCGCAGTGGGAAAATATATCAGACGACGCGGCCTGTACCGCGGCCGACGTGGAGAGCGATGACGCCTTTGGCAGAAATGACTTCGTGGCAGAAGACGCTGCTGTTGACGCGCTTTGCCCTTGAAAAAAAGGCTTATGATTTGATCGTATTAGATGTTCGTGGGCTTACCTCCATAGCCGATTACTTCATTGTTTGTTCGGGCCGTTCGGACCGCCAAGTGCAAAGCATCGCTCAAGGGCTCGAAGAGAACGCCACCGACGAGGGATTCAAGCCTTTCGCCGTCGAAGGCGCGCAGCGAGGCCATTGGGTGCTAGTTGATTTTTCCGATGTCATCGTTCACGTTTTCTATGAGCCGGTGCGGGAATTTTACGATCTTGACGGACTGTGGGGCCATGCGCCAAGGGCGGCGCTGCCGGAAGCCTACGCGAAGCTCGTCGGTCAGTTTCACATCGGCAGCGAACAATTATCCTAGGCAACGAGCGCTCGGTTTTCCAACTCATATAATGATTTAGTCATTCCATCCGTGAATCAAAAAGGAAACCCACCTTGACATCCTCGCAACCCGTGATCCTCGTGATTTTGGACGGCTTCGGCATCAATCCGAGGAAAGAAGGCAATGCGATCGCCCATGCTTCAACGCCCAATCTCGACGCGCTGCTGCGGGATTATCCCAACTCTTCCATGTCCATGTCTGGCGTCGACGTCGGCTTGCCGGCGGGACAGATGGGGAACTCGGAAGTCGGTCATACGATCCTCGGCGCCGGCAGGATCGTTTATCAGGATCTGACTCTGATTCACAAAGACATCGACGAAGGCGGGTTTTTCAGGAATCCCGTGCTTTTGGACGCCATACGCAAGACGAAAGAAAAAAGCGATCGGCTGCATCTGATGGGTCTTTTAGGCGACGGCGGCGTGCACAGTCACCAGCGCCACATGGAGGCGCTGATCGACATGGCGCGGCAGGAAAAGATCGGTAATGTTTATCTGCATTTGTTCCTGGACGGCCGGGATACCCCGCCAAACAGCGCCGAGCAGTTCATGCTCGATCTTAACGAAAAGCTTAAAGCGTACCCCAACGTCAAAATTGCCACGGTCAGTGGGCGATATTACGCGATGGATCGTGACCAGCGGTGGGATAGAGTCGCGAAGGCGTACAATTGCCTCACCGAAGGCATCGGCAACAAGGCGAAGTCCGCTCTGGAAGCGATTCGTAACAGTTACAAAGAAAAGGTCAACGACGAATTCGTGCTGCCGACGACGATTGACGGCGTGATTCCCGACGGGTTGATCCGCGACGGCGACGGCGTGATCTTTTTTAACTTCCGCGCCGATCGGGCGCGGGAGTTGACCCGCGCCCTGACCGAGGAGGATTTCAAAGAATTTCCGCGCAAGCAGCGCTTGGATCTGGCCATCTACGTGACCATGACGCGGTACGACGAGACGTTCAAGGTGCCGGTTGCCTATTCACCGCGGGAGATTAGAAGGATCTTGGGAGAACTCGCCAGCCAAGCCGGCATTCACCAGCTGCGCATCGCCGAGACGGAGAAGTACGCTCACGTGACTTATTTTTTCAATGGAGGCGAAGAAAAGAAGTTTCCCGGCGAAGAGCGGATTCTGATTCCTTCGCCGAAAGATGTCGCGACTTACGATCTGAAACCCGAAATGAGTGCTCGACCGGTAACCGAAGCGTTAATCAAGTTCTTGCACGACCAGGACGTCGGGCTGGTGATCGCCAACTACGCCAACGCCGACATGGTTGGCCACACGGGCAACTTTGAAGCTTCGGTTAAGGCCGTCGAGGTGATCGATGAATGCCTCGGTAAAGTCGTCGATGCGGTGTTGAGCAAGAAGGGTAGAGTGATCGTCACTGCGGATCATGGCAACATCGAGCAGCTGATCGACTATGACACCGGCATGCCGCACACGGCTCACACGACAAATCTCGTACCGGTCATCCTGATCGATGAAGAGCGGAAAAAATGCCGCCTCAACGCCGGTACCGGCATAGACATCGCGCCGACGCTCTTACAGCTTCTCAAATTGCCGCAGCCGAAAGAGATGACCGGCCATTCCTTAATCGTAGAAACTTAATTCCCCGCAACTCGCGCCGCTTGTTTTCGACTTTTCATTCGATTCCTAGGATTTAGGAAGCTTGTCGAGCCGAGCCAGTTTTTCCTTCGCCCGCTGCGTTCAATTTGATATAGCGTGTCAGACGATCTATGGAAGCGCCTTCAAAAACTTCTCTGGTGGAGCGTTTCGATTGGCTAGTGGACTGGCTCTATCCGCCGCGGTGCCGCGCGTGCGGCGGCCGTATCCACGGCCGGGATGCGGAATATTTTTGCTCCGCCTGCTGGGAGCACATTCAGCTCATTTCCCATCCTTTGTGCAACCTTTGCGGCCGGCCGTTCCCGGACGCCAGTGGTGACGATCACACCTGCGGCGCGTGTCTTTCTCGGACGCCGCAGTTTGTCTCGGCTCGCGCCTGGGCTTGTTATCCGCGCGAGGACATCGAAGGGGACCCGTTACGTCGGGTGGTGCAAAAGTTCAAATACGGCAGGAGAGTCTCGCTCGGCAAGCCGCTCGGGCGGTTGCTGGCGCGCGGTTGTCAGGAATTTCTGAGTGGGTGCCCGGTGGATTTAATCATTCCTGTTCCGCTCCACCCCAAACGGCTGCGCTGGCGCGGCTTCAACCAATCCGTGCTGCTCGGTCGGCAAATCAGCCGCGTTTACAACCTTCCTATGGATCCCTTTGTGCTGCGGCGTAACCTCGAGACGGCACCGCAGACGCAACTCGCTGAAGACGAGCGCCGGCGCAACGTGCGCGGCGCGTTCACAGTCAATCCAGATCGATCCGTCGACGGCAAAGGTATTTTGCTCGTTGATGACGTTTACACCTCGGGCGCAACGGTGAATGAATGCAGCCGGATCTTGAAGAGAAACGGCGCGAAGCAGGTTTTCGTGGTGACGCTGGCGCGGGCCGTGTCCTGAGCATCGTATTTTTTTTGACGATGATCGCTTATGTCGCTCGATGATCAGATCCGATGGGATCGCCAATATGGGCAGAGCGACCGCTCGGAAAAGCCTTCCACTTTTCTTAAGCAAATCTTGGACGAGGGTCATTGGGACATAGCGCCGGGGCGAGCACTGGATATCGCCAGCGGCGCGGGACGCAACGCCTTGTTTCTCGCGGCAAAAGGATTCGCCGTTACGGCCGTCGATATTTCCCAAGTCGGATTGGACCAAGGGGCGCGGCGGGCTGCGGAGCGTGCGCTCTCGATCTCTTGGCAGCAGGCAGACCTAGAGCATTGCCGGCTGCCGCCGGGACCGTATGAGTTGATCGTAAATATCAACTATCTCCAGCGCTCGCTCATTCCGCATATGAAATCCGCGCTGGCGCCCGGCGGCTATATCGTTTTTGAAACCTACTTGATCGATCAACAAACTATTGGTCATCCGAAAAACCCTGACTATCTGCTCGCGCATAACGAGCTATTGAATTACTTTCGCGATTTTCGCGTTCTTTACTATCGCGAAGGAAAATTTGCCGATGGTGGTGAGCCGTCGTTTCGTGCCGGTATCTTCGCGCAAAAGCTCCGCTGACTCATTTTCATTAATTCTCCGCTAAATGGTTGTTTGGCTGATCATCTAAACTCTCCAGCTTGCTTTATCACAATATTTAAATATAATGATTGAAATCAACTATGGAGTTTGTTCGTACACTGAAAGCGTTGGCCGACCCCCTCCGTTTACGCATTCTCGCGGCGGTTTCCGAGGCGGAACTGACCGTCGGGGAAGTGCAGGAAGTCGTCGAATCGGTGCAGTCGTCGGTATCGCGGAATCTCGCGATTCTCCGCGCGGCCGGCTTCGTCCAGGATCGCAAGGAAGGCACCAGCGTTTATTTTTCTGCGCGCGAGGATATGCCGGAAGCCGCGCGCGACCTTTTCACCTCGTTGCAGGCACGGTTAGCGGCGGTTCCCGAAGTCAAACGAGATCAGACGCGCTTGGCGGAGTGCCGGCGCCGGCGCTTACAGCGTTCGAAGAGCTACTTCGAGTCCGTAGCAGGAGACTGGGAGCATATTCGAAGGAGCTATTTCGACGATCGCGTCACATCCCTGGCGATCGAGAAGCTGCTGCCGCCCAATCTGACCGTTGCCGATATCGGTTGCGGCACCGGGAGTCTGACGTTCGAGCTGGCGCGGTTTGCGCGAAAGGTGATCGGTGTCGATCTATCCAACGAAATGTTGCGCCGCGCGCGTGCCGTGGCTAAGGAACGCGCGATCCACAACGTCGAGTTCCGCCAGGGCGATATTTTCAAACTGCCTTTGGATCCCGCCAGCATCGACGCGGCGTTTTGCGTAATGGTGCTGCATTTTCTCCCGAACCCCCAGAGTGCTATCGCGGGACTTTGCCGTATCACTCGTCCCGGCGGCTCGGTGATTTTGGTCGATCTGGTGCAACATAAACAGGAATGGATGCGCGAACAGATGGCGCACCAATGGCTCGGCTTCGATCGGCAGGCAATTGAAGGATGGTTTCGCGATGCCAGGGCGGAATCCATCGACTACGACTTGACCGGTTCCTTCGCCGGAGAAAAATTGGCCCGCAACGGCAATCGCCCGGTGGAAATCTTCGTCACGAACTAAAAAGGCCAGCCAATGACCGAGAGCGAAAAACAACTGCGAAAAATTTTAGCTGAGCGGGTCGCGATTCTTGACGGCGCGATGGGCACGATGATTCAGTCGTACAAGCTCGACGAGCAGGCGTTTCGTGGCGGGCAATTTGCGCATCACGGTCGAGATCTGAAGGGCTGCAACGACGTGCTTTGTATTACGCAACCCGATTTGGTCGCTGATATTCACGTTCAATATCTCGAAGCCGGCGCGGATATTATCGAAACGAACACTTTCAATTCGACTTCGGTCTCCATGGCTGACTACCACCTAGAGTCGATGGTTTACGATTTGAACTTTGCCGGGGCGCGAGCGGCGAAAAAAGCGGTCGACCGGGTCATGGCTAAAGATCCTACGCGGCCGCGCTTTGTCGCCGGGGCGATGGGGCCGACCAATCGGACTTGTTCGATCTCCACCGACGTGCACAGCGCGGCGACGCGCGGGGTCACGTATGAAGAGTTGGTCGATGCCTATTACGAACAAGCGCGCGGCCTGATCGACGGGGGCGCGGATGTGCTTTTGGTCGAAACGATCTTCGACACGCTCAACTCCAAAGCCGCCTTCTTCGCCATCGCCAAACTCTTTGACGAGCGGAAAATTCATGTCCCACT
>WNGI01004824.1_pt1 | contig 12075 bp, 11 predicted proteins | sample 5400621 | NCBI WGS metagenome assembly WNGI01 (sample SAMN13153374, study PRJNA577476) | soil metagenome | isolation source: 20 cm soil or saprolite under Garry oak tree replicate 1 | place: USA:California | collected 2016-06-15 | reverse complement strand
CGAGTTGCGCCCGTTCCGCGCCAGCGCTGTGCCGGACTCGCCGCTCGTGGCAGTGACCAAGCGCGTGCAGGAGAAGCTCGTCGGGGCCGGCCTCAACGAAGTGCGGCCGATGCCGTTCGTGTCGGGCCGGAAGGGCGCGACGGTATTGGTTACGAACCCGCTCGCGGAGGACGAAGCATTTCTGCGCGGCGACCTGCTGACGACACTCATCTCGCGCGCCGAGTACAATCTCGCCCGCATGCAGGGAAACGTCCGCCTCTTCGAAATCGGCACAGCCTTCTTCGCCGGCGAGGATCCTGTGCCGCTTCCTGGTCCAAAGAAAGCCGCGTTGCCGCGAGAGGAAATGCATGTCGCCGCACTCGTGATGGGTCAGCGCTCTCCCACTCACTTCACCAGGCCGCTACCCGAGAGTTACGACGAGTGGGACCTCAAATATCTCGCTGACGTTGTGGCGAGCGCAGCCTTTCCATCGGGGACGGTTAAGCTGACGCCTGGTTCTGGAGAAACACTGTGGGAGATCTCAGTGGGCGGGCACACCGTCGGCGCAGCCCGTCGTCTGACGCTCGATGCCCCGGTGTGGGCGAAGCCGGCATTTGGTCTGGAGGTCAATCTCGAAGCGCTCGAGCAGGCGCATGCGGTGGGCAAGGCGTACCGTGCGATCCCGGTGACTCCGCGCGCACAGGTAGACCTTGCTCTTCTGGCGCCGACCAGTGTGACGGCGGCACAGATCGATGCAGTCATTAGGAGGGAAGCAGGCGAGCTGCTCGAGACTCTGACCTTGTTCGACGAGTTCACCGGTCAGGGAATTCCCGGGGGCTCGCGCAGTCTAGCGTGGGCGTTGACGTTCCGACATCCGGAACGCACACTACTGGACAAGGAAGTGCAGGGTAGAACTGAGAAGATCGTCAAAGCACTCGAAGGAGAACTAGGTGTCCGACAGCGCACGGCCTGAGATCGCCGCCTTCACGGAGCTCGAGCAGCTCGTCCACCATCTAGGCGACGAGCTCGCCTCTTTCCGGCGACGCGCCCTGCAGGCTGAGGCGAGGCTCAAGAGTCTCGAATCCACGGGAGTCAAGGGAGTCGTCTCACCCGAGCGAGTTCAATATCTCGAGCGCGAAAACGCAGGGCTCACAACCCGTCTTGAGGCAGCGCGAGCGCGGACGCAGCAGATGATTGATCGAGTCCGCTTTCTCCGGCAGCAGCACGACGGAGCCCCGGCTCAGTGACCACCAAGAAAAATGTCGTCCGAGTCACCATCCTTGGTGATGAGTATTCCATCAGAAGCGACCAGAGCCCGGAGCGCACGCGTGCAGTCGCCGAGCACGTTGACCAGGTGATCAAGGATACGATGAGGGCGGGCAACATCGTCGAGGAGAAGAAGGGTGCCATTCTCGCGGCGCTGAGCATCACCGACGAGCTCTTCGATGCACGCCAGGCGGGGGAAGACGTCGCCGGCTCCATGAAGCGGCTGAGCGCTGAAGTCAAGCCATGGCTGCCGCCGGCCAAGCGGAAAGACTAGCAGGGATATTCTTAGGCGTGTCGCTGCCATCCACAAAACCGAAGCAGGGAGTTGTGAGCTTCACAGCCTCTTAGCTGGGAGCTTTAATACTGGCCTTACGGATTCTTGGCGTTTCGGATCGCGCGCAACTTAATAATCTCGAGAAGGCCCGTTGGACCTAGCCTCTTAAGGTCCATACTCCGATGGAATAGCTCTGAGCTAGGCAGCTGCAAGGCTCGTTACTCCCTGCTTCGGTTCTGTGGATGCCGACCGCGCGCCGCAATCCATACCTGTGAGCCTCTCCGTGACCCGCTCTCGCTCAACCCGCGCGAAATCATTAGCTTAACTCAGCTACGCGACGACTTTCCGGCGCGATAGGGGCCGCCTGTGGCTTGGCCGCGGGCCCAACATAGATCTCATATGACGAACACGGCGTGGTTACCCGCAGCCGGCATGATTCTGTTCGTACTTGCCAGCGCGGTTTTTTTCTTTGTCGGACGAAGGTTTGGAGGCCGCACCGAGCTAAAACGCCAGGCGCTGGCCCACACCACCGCTGAAGAGACGGCGAAGCGAATAGTTGGCGACGCGCAGCGTGAAGCGGAGAGTCTCCGCAAGACCGCGGTTCTCAGCGGCAAAGAAGAGCTGATTCGACTTCGCGAGGAATGGGAGCTCGAAGTGCGCGGTCGCCGCGAAGAGGTTGAGCGCGAAGAGCGTCGCGTCAGCGACCGTGAAGGACAGCTTAATCGCAAATACGATCTCCTCGAGCAGCGCGAGCGCGACACCGCTCGGCGCACGGAGACCCTGGCGGCTCGCGAGGGCACCCTCACCGCACGCGAGCAGGAGCTCGACAAACTGCTTGGCGAAGAACGCCGCCGGCTCGAGCAGCTCGCCGGAATCACCGCCGCCGATGCCAAGGCCGAGCTCATGCACCGCATGGAGGAAGAGGCGCAAGCCGACGCCGCAAATCAGATCCGGGAGATTCGCGAGACCGCCAAGCGAAACGCCGAGCGCGAAGCCAGGAAAATCATAGCGCTGGCGATCCAGCGGATCGCCGCAGAGCAGAGTGTCGAGACGACGGTCTCCGCGGTGGCGCTTCCCAACGACGAGATGAAGGGCCGCATCATCGGACGCGAAGGCAGGAACATCCGCGCCTTCGAGCTTGCGACGGGCGTAGACGTCATCATCGACGATACACCGGACACGGTGGTCGTCTCCTGCTTCGATCCGGTGCGGCGCGAGATCGCGCGGCTGTCGCTGGAGAAGCTCGTTGCCGACGGGCGCATCCATCCCGGGCGCATCGAGGAAGTCGTCAACAAGTCACGTCAGGAGGTCGAGGCAGGGATCGTGGAGACCGGCGAGCAAGCCGCCTACGAGAGCGGCGTGCACGGACTGCATCCCGAGCTGGTGAAGCTGATCGGCCGCATGCGTTGGCGCACGAGCTACGGCCAGAACATCCTGAATCACTCGAAAGAAGTCGCGTGGCTCGCTGGAATCATGTCGGCCGAGCTCGGGCTCGATGTTGCGATGGCACGCCGCGGGGCACTGCTCCACGACGTCGGCAAGGTGCTCACGCACGAGCACGAGGGAACGCACGTGCAGCTGGGTGTCGAGATGGCGACCCGCTACGGGGAGAATCCGCTCGTGGTGAACTGCATTGCCGCCCACCATGACGATGTGCCGCACGAAAGTGAGATATCGGTGCTGGTTCAGGCCGCCGATGCGATCTCAGGCGCACGGCCCGGCGCGCGGCGAGAGGCCTTCGAGACTTACGTGAAGCGGCTCGAGGGACTGGAGAAGATTGCTGCGAGTTATCGGGGAATCGAAAAGGTCTTCGCCATTCAGGCTGGGCGCGAGGTGCGCGTCATCGTGACCCCAGAGGAGGTCGACGACCCGCGCATGGCGACACTCAGCGAAGAGATCGCCCGCCGCATCGAGGCGGAGCTACAGTATCCGGGACAGATCAAGGTCGTGCTGATCAGGGAGACGCGAGCAGTGGACTTTGCCCGCTGATCTAATCGACGGCCGCGCAATCGCGAAGAAGGTGCGTGCGGAAGTCGCAGAGCGGGCGAAGAAACTCGTAGCGCAGGGATTGAGACCAGGCCTTGCCGTGGTAATGGTAGGCGACGACCCCGCGAGCGCAGTCTATACGGCGTCAAAGGCAAAGGCGGCAGAAGAGGCCGGCATGTACAGCGTCAACCTGCGCCTGCCGGCCGAAACTACCCAGGCAGAATTATTGAGTCGCGTCGACGAGCTCAACGCGGATTTCAAGATCCACGGCATATTGATTCAGATGCCGCTCCCCAAACAGATCGACCCGGACACCATAATCAGGCGAATCGAACCGAGCAAAGACGTGGATGGATTTCATCCTGTAAACGTCGGTAAGATGCTGATCGGCCAGCGCGACGGATTTATTCCCTGTACCCCAGCCGGGATACAGGTGCTATTGAAGGAATCGGGTGTGAAGACACCAGGAAAGAATTGCGTGGTGATCGGCAGAAGCATCATCGTTGGGAAGCCAATAGCCGCGCTCATGATGCAGAACAACGACAATGCAAACTGTACCGTTACGGTCTGCCACCGTCACACGACGGACCTGAAGTCGCACACGAAAAGCGCGGACATCCTGATCGTGGCTGCCGGACGCCCGCGCACAGTCACGGGTGACATGGTAAAACCCGGCGCAGTAGTAATCGACGTCGGTATGAATCGCGTCGCCGATCCAAGATCGAAGAGCGGAACCAGGCTTGAGGGGGATGTCGATTTCGACTCGGTTCGTGAGGTCGCGTCCAAGATCACTCCTGTTCCCGGTGGGGTCGGGCCGATGACGATCGCGATGCTGATGGCCAACACCGTCCGCGCAGCGGAGATGAGACTTCCGTGAGACCCAACCTGTTCGATCTGATCGGATCGCCGCTTGCGCGCTCAGCACCCGGCGTCACACGTGACAAGCCCATCTCTGTTTCGGATCTTGCGACTGAGACCAGGGTGCTGGTCGAATCGGGGCTGCAGCCGGTTTGGGTTCGCGGTGAGATCTGCGACTTCAAGCGCTATCGCAGCGGACACTGGTACTTCAGCCTTCGCGACAACTCTGCTCAGATTCGTTGCGTCGTCTGGGCGAGCGATCAGCGCGGAATACCCGCCTCACCGGACGATGGAATGCAGGTCGTCGTGTTCGGGCAGATGACGGTTTATCCTGCTCGCGCAGAATTGCAGTTAAGGGTCCGCCGGGTCGAAGCCGTCGGTGACGGGCTCTGGCGCAAGGCGATGGAGCAAACCCTGTCGAAGCTGCGGGGGGAAGTATTGCTCGAGGATAGCCGGAAACGCCCGATCCCCCGGTTTCCTAAGCGGGTCGCGATCGTAACGAGCGCCGATGGCGCGGCGATTCGGGATATCGTCGCTGTGATGCGCAAAAGGAATGTGGGTGTTCAGCTCGTTCTATGTCCGGCCAGAGTGCAGGGCGATGGAGCAGCGTTGGAGATCGCGGCTGCATTGCGACGTGTCGCCCGCTGGGCCCGCGCGGACCTCGTGATTGTCGGTCGCGGAGGCGGAGGAAAGGAAGATCTATGGGCGTTCAACGACGAGCGTGTGGCACGTGCGGTCGTCGAATGTCCGGTGCCGGTGATCTCCGCCGTTGGCCACGAAGTCGACATCACTGTGTGTGACGCCGTGGCGGATCTGCGCGCGTCCACTCCGTCCGCTGCCGCGGCGGCAGCGTGTTCGGCTCGCGAAGAGATCGAAAAGGCTTTCGATCTCCGCAGACGCCATTTGTCCGATGCGATCGCGTCTCGAATGCACGGGGCGCGGAACGAGCTCGCGAAACTGGGACGGCGCATCACGCAAACGGCCGAAGGAATTGTCGCCGCGCGGAAATCTCTCCTCGGAGGTGCGGCAGGGCGCCTGAACGCGCTCAGCCCGCTCGCAACTCTCTCTCGCGGCTACGCCGTCGCCCGCGACGCAAAGGGGGAAGCACTGACGTCCACGCGACAGTTCCGCGCCGGCCTGAGTTTTGAGCTGCTCCTGCACGATGGGAAGGTTGGGGCCGACACGACGGACGTCGAGCCGGCGTGAGCCTTTTCCTCACCTTCATCACGAGCCTCATGCTCGGAATGAGACACGCCACCGATCCCGATCACATCGTCGCGGTTACGACGATCGTGAGTCGCGAACGATCGGTGGGGAAGGCGGCTGCAATCGGCGCATTGTGGGGCGCCGGCCACACGATCACCCTGCTGTTGGTTGGCGGGGCGATCATCGCGTTCAAGATCGTGTTCAACGCGAGACTCGGATTATCGCTCGAGCTTTGCGTCGCGATAATGCTGATCGTGCTCGGCTTGCTCAATCTTTTCGATGTGAAGATGAGGGCGGGAGCGCCGAGCCCGTCGCGTCCGTTTTTCGTTGGCGTAGTGCACGGCCTTGCCGGCTCTGCCGCTGCAGCGCTGCTGATCGTGCCGCTGATTGACGACCCGCGCTGGGCGGCGCTCTATCTGGTGACCTTTGGAGTGGGCACGATCGTCGGGATGAGCATCGTCACCATCTCCATCGCGGCGCCTTCGCTACTGGCCGCCGCGCACATGCCGAGCCTGCAGCGTTCGCTCCGTCTCGCTTCGGGCGCCGTCAGCCTGGTTTTCGGACTTTATCTTGCCCACAGGGTCGGCTTCAGCGACGGACTCTTTACTTCAGTTCCGCGCTGGACACCGAGATAGCTAGAGCAGCTGCTGGCTGCACATGAGCAGGACGACCCTGACCTCTTCCTGTCCGATCGCGCCAACCACTTTGCTCGAATAGTAGAACGGCTCGCCCGGCATTCTGGCTTCACCAAAGACAAGGACCGAGTCTATCGGCGTCACCATGATCTCGAAATCGCCATTGCCGTTGCTGGTTGCGTACCCGACCGTCCGGGCCTTCCTCACCAGCGATAGGAGGCGATCATACTCCCGAGAGGCGGCGCGCATCGCGTCCGGGTCGCCCTTTTCCCACTCGAGGGTGTCGAGCGCATCGAGAGACTTGCGGATCGCCGGAATTTTGTTCGCATTGAACGCGTACACGTGAACGCCGGGCACGCCGGACGTCGTCTCTTTTACATCTGCGCAAGGCTGGGCACTGCCGTCGAGCAGCGTCTTTTCTGGAAATGGGTGAGTCAGGGACAATAGGCCGAGCAGCGCTGCACCTCGTAAAAACAATCTGGGCTCCGGTATAGGGTCGACCCTTAGACGCGCGAGGCGGGCGGTTGGGAACGGATCGGGGAACTGCAACCTAGAACGACGCAGATGCGAGATCACAGAAGCACAGATCCGAGGTGCGAGGGTGCCTCGGATCTCGGGTCTAAGCCTCGCATCTCTGATCTATGCCTCTGACCCCTCGCATCTGCGTAGTTCGAAGTTGCAGTCCCCCGATCCGGGAGCCTTGTCTAGCCCCCGTAGCCTCGCTAAGTTTAGAGGCTACAGCGATTTAAGAACCAGATACGGGCGCCGGCAAATGGGCCGACGCGAGATCAAATACAAATGGCATTCGAGAAAACACCTACCGTAGAGAAGTACCGCACGCACAAAGACGATAGCGGCTCGAGCGAAGTTCAGGTCGCACTTCTCACCGCAAGAATCAACTATCTGACCGACCACTTCCGCATCCACGCGAAGGATCACCACAGCCGTCGCGGGTTGCTGAAGATGGTCGGAAAACGGCGCCGTCTCCTCGACTACCTGAGGCGTACGGATCTCGAAGGTTACCGCAAGATCATCGCTGATCTTGGACTCCGGTACTAAGCTGGCTCTTTGATCTGACCGCGCGGCGCACAATGCGATCCCGCGCGGTTTGTGCTACACAGAGACAACAACACAACATATGCAACGCATCGAAAGAACATTTGCCGGCAGACGCCTCGTCATCGAGACAGGCCGCATGGCGAAGCAGGCGGCAGGGTCCGCAGTAGTTCAGTTTGGCGAGACGATGGTTCTCGCGGCAGTGACGGTCAGTGAGACCGAAAGCCCTCTCCCGTTTTTCCCCCTCCTTGTAGAGTACAAGGACAAGGCCTACGCCGCGGGCAAGATCCCCGGCGGCTTCATCAAGCGCGAAGGCCGGCCGTCCGATCCGGAAATCCTCAAGGCGCGCATCATCGACAGATCGATTCGCCCGCTCTTCCCGGAAGGCTTCAAGAACGAAGTCCAGGTATTCATCTACGTCGTCTCGGCCGATCAGGAGAACGACGCCGACGTGATGGCGCTGGTCGCGGCATCGTATGCGCTCAACTCCTCGAAGATCCCCTTCCTGGGTCCGATCGCCGGAGTTCGCGTCGGTCGCGTCCAGGAGAACTGGATCCTCAATCCGACCTTCCAGCAGCTCCCCTACAGCGACATGGACATCGTCCTCGCGGCGTCGAAAGACTCGATCATGATGGTCGAGGGTGGCGCGCTCGAGGTGACCGAAGCCGATGCGCTCGAAGCACTGACGGTTGGACACCGCGGCGCTCAGGAATTGATCCAGTTACAGGAAGAGCTGCTCGCTCAGGGGCGCGCCGAGAAAATGAAGTGGACGAAGGGACAGCTCGGACCCGAGATCAAAGCTCGCGTCGAGGAGCTCGCAAAGGGCAGGATCGGGGAAGCCATCAACCATCACGAGAAGCACGCGCGAATCGGCGCGATCGAGCTCGTGAAAAAGGAAGCGACGGATCAGCTGCTTGCCGAATTCCCCGACAACGCCAAGGACATTCATAACCTCGTCGGCGACGTCGAGTACCACGCCCTTCGCTCGCAAGTGCTGGAGACGGGCAAGCGAGTAGACGGCCGCGGCACCAAGGATGTCCGCGCCATCACGGTAGATACGCAAGTGCTTCCGCGAGCCCACGGCTCCGCGCTGTTCACACGCGGACAAACGCAGGCGCTTGTAGCGGTCACGCTCGGCACCGCGAACGACGTACAACGCCTCGACAGCATCGATGACGCCGGCGAGACGACGAAGTCGTTCATGCTCCATTACAACTTCCCGCCGTTCTCGACGGGCGAAGTGAGACCGATGCGCGGCACGAGCCGTCGCGAGATCGGTCACGGAAACCTGGCCGAGCGTGCGCTGCAGAGCGTGCTGCCGGCGTTCGAGGATTTTCCGTACACGATTCGCATTGTCTCAGACATTCTCGAGTCGAACGGCTCGTCGTCGATGGCGTCAGTGTGTGGCGGATCGCTCGCACTCTTCGATGCCGGTGTTCCGCTCCGCTCCGCTGTTGCCGGCGTGGCGATGGGACTCATCAAGGAAGGCGCGAAGTACGCAGTCCTCACCGACATCCTGGGAACCGAGGACCACCTCGGAGACATGGACTTCAAGGTCGCGGGCACCGAGACTGGCATCACGTCCATTCAGATGGACATCAAGGTCGAAGGCCTCGATCTCAAAATCGTGAAGGAAGCACTGGCGCAGGCGCGCGAAGGCCGCCTGCACATTCTCGGTGAGATGAAGAAGGCGCTGGCCGAGCCGAGAGCGGATCTGTCGCCGTACGCGCCACGCATCGTGACGCTGACGATCAACCCCGAGAAGATCGGCGATCTCATCGGTCCAAAAGGGAAGACGATCCGCGGCATTCAGGACGAGACCGGCGCAGAAGTCACCGTCGACGACAGCGGACTGGTCACGATCGCCGCGGTTGGCGGCGAGGCTATGGAGAGAGCGCGCCAGATGATTCAGGCCGTCACCGCCGAGCCGGTGATCGGCGAGACCTACGAAGGCACCGTCAAGAGCACGACGGCGTTCGGCGCTTTCGTCGAGATCATGCCGGGCACGGAAGGACTCGTACACATCTCCGAGCTCAAGCACGGCCGCACCGAGAAGACCGAAGACGTCGTGAAGAAGGGAGACCGCGTCAAAGTCAAGCTGCTCGAGCGCGACGAGCGTGGACGCCTTCGCCTCTCGATGAAGGCGCTGACCGCGAAGCCCGAAGGAGAGTCACATTCGGGCGGAGAGGGAAGTGCCGGCGTTGCGATGGCGGCGGTCGGCGCCGAAGGCGAGCCGGGTGGACAAGGCGAGGGCGCAGGGAGATCCGAACGGTCATCGTCCGATCGGGGCGACAGACCGCGGCGTTCCCGCAGCGGTTCGCGTGGGAGCGGAGGGCGTTCGCGCGAGTGAGTCTCGCCGCGCCGTTCGCAGCATCTGATCTGCGACGCACCGTTCTCGCGAACGGCCTGACCGTACTCTCGGAATCGATGCCGGGAGTACGGTCGGTCGCTTTGGGGGCATGGGTGCGCGCGGCCTCGCTGCACGAGAGTCCCGAGAAAATGGGCGTCTCGCACATGCTCGAGCACATGGTGTTCAAGGGCACGCCGACCAGGAGCGCAAAGGAGCTGGCGCTGGCGCTTGAGATCCTCGGCGGATCGCTCGATGCTTATACGGCGCGCGAGCACACGGCGTATCACGCGAGAGTTCTCGACGAGCACTTGCCGCAAGCCGCCGATGTTCTCGCTGATCTGATCTTCCGTCCGACGCTGCGCACGGCGGATCTGAACCTGGAGCGTAAGGTCGTGCTCGAGGAGATCAACACCGTTGATGACACGCCGGACGATCTTGTCTTCGAGCTGCACAACGCTCAACTGTGGGGCAATCACCCATACGGGTATTCCATCCTTGGCACTCGCGAGACGGTGGGCGCACTCGACCAGAAGGATCTTCGCGCTCTCCACTCCCGCGCATATCACCCCGACCAGATCGTAGTCTCGGCGGGTGGAAACGTCGAGCACGACGCACTTCTCGAGACCCTCGAATCAGCGGGCTGGGCCGGGATTCCGCGCGGCGGCCTGCCCACACTCAAATCTCCGGCTCCAATCGTGCAGGCACCGCTCGCCGTGCACTTCGAGCGTGATACGACCCAAACCCACATTGTGATCGGCAGCGCGGCCTTCGCGCACGCCGACCCGCGGCGCTACGCGATGAGCATGATTGGAATGCTGTTCGGTGGAGGAATGAGCTCGCGGTTGTTCCAGCGCATTCGCGAAGAGCTGGGCCTCGCGTATTCGGTGTATTCGTTTCAGTCGTTTCACGAGGACTCGGGCGTTCACGGCGTTTATGTAGGCACCACTCCCGAGACCGCGCGCGCGGCGGTCGATGCGATCAACGAGGAGATGGAGAAGCTGGCTGCGCAAGGCCTGAGCGAAGAAGATCTCACCGCTGGAAAAAGCCAGTTGAAAGGACAGATTACACTGTCTCTCGAGAGTCCGTCGTCGCGGATGTATCGGGCGGCGGGAGTCGAGCTCTACGGCGAGCCGTACAGGACGCTCGATGAAGTGCTGGCGCTGGTCGATGCTATCGATACCGAAACGGTCGCGGAGATCTGCAAAACGTATTTCGCGCCCGAGAAGCAAACGCTGGTGAGCCTCGGCCCCAAGGCCGCGGCGTGATCCCTGCAGCCGTCCGTCGCATCGCGTTCAATCTTACAAGTCGAGCAATCTGAAATTCCATGAAGATCGGCGTTCCCAAGGAGATCAAGACCAACGAGAATCGTGTCGCACTCGTGCCGGCGGGCGCGGAAGCGCTGGTCGCGGCGGGCCACAGCGTGATGATCGAAAAAGGAGCAGGTGACGGCAGTGGCTTTCCGGACTCGGCCTATACTGCCGTCGGGGCGAAGGTCGGCGCCGACGCTGACGCAGTATGGCGCGAAGCCGACATGATCATGAAGGTCAAGGAGCCGATCAAGCCCGAGTGGCCGCGCATGAAGAAGGGGCAGGTGATCTTCACCTACTTCCACTTCGCCGCCGACAAGGAGCTGACTCTCGCGCACGTGAAGAGCGGCGCCATCTGCATCGCTTACGAGACCGTGGAGCTGCCGAATCGCGAGCTTCCACTCCTCACGCCGATGTCGGAGGTCGCCGGCAGGATGGCCGTCCAGGAGGGCGCCAAGTACCTGGAGAAGCTCTATGGGGGACGCGGGGTCCTGCTCGGTGGCGTTCCGGGCGTGGCGCCGGCCAAAGTCGTGATTCTGGGCGGCGGAATCGTCGGCATCAACGCCGCGAAAATGGCGGCGGGGTTGGGCGCGAAAGTCACCGTGCTCGACCTCTCGCTCGAAAGGCTGAGATACCTGTCGGACGTCATGCCCGCCAACGTCACACTCATCTATTCCAATCGTCATAACATCCTGGAGCAGATCGCTACGGCGGATCTGGTCGTCGGAGCGGTTTTGATACCTGGAGCGGTCGCGCCGAGACTCATTCGCCGTGAAGATCTGAAGACGATGCAGCAAGGCGCAGTCATCGTGGACGTCGCGATAGATCAAGGCGGCTGCGTCGAGACGATCAAGGCTACAACGCACGAGAACCCAACGTACGTCGTGGATGGAATCATTCACTACGGAGTCGCGAACATGCCGGGCGGAGTACCACGCACATCAACGCTCGCGCTCACGAACGCAACTTTCCCGTACGCGAAGGAGCTCGCGAAGAAAGGTTGGAAGCAGGCATTGAAAGAAAATCCCGCTCTGAAAAAAGGACTCAACATCGTAGACGGAAAGGTGACATATCCCGCTGTCGCTGAAGCATTTGGCTTGCCGTTTACTCCACCCGATTCATATTTGAACTAATGCGCTGGCCATTCTTTAAACCGGG